>WNEZ01003683.1_pt1 | contig 13715 bp, 15 predicted proteins | sample 5400521 | NCBI WGS metagenome assembly WNEZ01 (sample SAMN13153339, study PRJNA577476) | soil metagenome | isolation source: 120 cm saprolite under Douglas fir tree site 2 hole 1 replicate 1 | place: USA:California | collected 2015-04-18 | reverse complement strand
ACGCTGTACGCGACGTAGCCGTTGAGCACCACGTAGGCGAGGTCGGCGCGGAAGGAGGGCTGCTTGGGGTCGACGATCACGACCGCGAGCGGGGCGGTCGCGAGCAGCACGCGGCAGAAGGCGATGATCTTCTCGGTACGCGAGAAGGCCTCGAGCGGCGCCGGCTGGGGCCCGCGGGAGATGAGCGCGAAGGAGCGAGAGACGGATCGCATACCGAGGCTGACGCTGAGGCCCCTCTACCCGAGCAACCGATGTGCCAGCGGAACGGGCATTTGTCTTGCCTCCGGACGCATCGCCGCCACAGGGAGTCTGGCATCGGCGCACGATGCGGAGAATCGGCAAGCTCCGCTGGCCGTGGGGCTCGGAGGGCGCCAACAGCGCGTTGACTTTACGGGACCCCGTCCCTATCGTACCTGCATGATCGAGGAGGCAAGCGTGCAGCCCGGGAACCCGCTGGTCCTCACCCCCCGCGCGGTCGAGATGGTGAAGCAGGGGGGGCTGCTCCGGTTTCAGCTACCAGCTCACCTTCGATGAGCACGCGCAGGAGGGGGACCAGGTGCTCGAGTACGAGGGCGTCAGCGTCTTCGTGGATCCGACCAGCGCGCCGTACCTCGAGGGCACCGAGATCGATTTCGTGTCGAGCCTGAACGGCGGCGGCTTCAAGTTCTCGAACCCGAAGGCCACGCACACCTGCGGCTGCGGATCGTCGTTCTCGGCGTAGGCCCGGACGGGCGCCGGCCGTGAGCCCGCCCGCCGGCGTCGTCTACGAGCACGTCGCCTTCGACCTCGACGGGACCCTGATCGACTCGCGCGCCGACCTGGCGGCGGCCGTGAACCATGTGCTCCGGGGCCTCGGGCTGCCCGAGCTCGCGCCCACGACCCTCTACCGCTACGTCGGCGAGGGTGCGCGGGTCCTGGTCGAGCGCGCCCTCGGCCCCGACCGGCAGGACCGGCTCCAGGCCGGGGTCGAGGCGTTCATGGCCTACTACACGGCGCACCTCCTCGACGCGACGCGCCCCTACCCCGGTGTCGAGGAGGCGCTCGCGGCCCTCGCCGAGCGCGCCATCGCGCTCTCCGTGCTCACCAACAAGCCCGAGCGGATGAGCCGCGTCATTCTGGAGGGGCTCGGGCTGGCGGCGCGCTTCGTCGCCGTCCTGGGCGGGGACTCGCTGCCCGTGCGCAAGCCGGACCCTGGCGGTCTGGAGCAGCTCCGCGCGCTCACCGGCACGCCGCGCGAGCGCATGCTGCTGGTCGGTGACTCGGGGATCGACCTACGCACCGCGCGCGCGGGCGGGGTCGCGTTCTGCGGCGTCGCCTGGGGGCTCGTGCCCGAGGCGCTCGCGGCCCTGCGGCCCGGACGTGTGATCGCGCACCCGCGCGAGCTGATCGCGCTCGTCGAGGGTGAGTTGGGATGAGCGATCCCGTTCCCTTCGCGACGGGTGGCGCGTACCCGCCCCGGCCGGGCAACGCCGTCCGCCCGCTGATCGACGGCGAGCCCGCCTTCCGTCGCATCGTCGAAGCGGTCGAGGCGGCGCGCGCGAGCGTGTGGGTGACGGTGGCTTTCATCGAGCGCGACCTCGCGCTGCCCGGCGCCCGCGGCACCTTCTTCGATCTCCTCGACCGCGCCGCGGCGCGTGGCCTCGACGTGCGCGCGCTGTTCTGGCGGGAGCCGGAGCTCGACCGGCTCCTTCCCGGCGCCTGGCATTTCGCCGGCAGCGAGGAGGACCACCGATGGCTGGCGGCCCGCGGTGCGCTCTTCCTGGCGCGCTGGGATCACCTGCCGCGCTACTGCCACCATCAGAAGAGCTGGCTCGTCGACGCCGGCCGGCCGGGCGAGGTTGCCTTCGTCGGCGGCATCAACCTCGACCACGGCTCGCTGGTGCCGCCCGGGCACCCGCCGGTGGGCGACGGTCGCGCGCACGACGACATTTACCGGAACGTCCACGACCTCTATCTCGAGCTGCACGGCCCGGCCGCGAGCGACGTGCAGCACAACTTCGTGCAGCGCTGGAACGAGGCGAGCGAGCGCGAGCGGGCGGACGGCGCGTGGCCGGACGCCGAGCGGGCAGGGTGCCTGCCGTTCCCGGCCCTGGTCTCCCCGCCCGCCGGCGCCGTCACGGTGCAGATCGCGCGCACGGTCCGCGCGGAACGCTACCGTGACGCCACGGCCGCCCCGGGTGGCGCGCCGTTTCCCGTCGCGGGCGGTGAGCGCGGCGTCCTCGAGCAGTACCTCGCAGCGGTCGCAGCCGCCCGGCACGCCGTCTACGTCGAGAGCCAGTTCCTGCACGCGCCCGAGGTGCTGGCGGGCCTCGAGGCGGCGCTCGCGCGCGGCGTCGAGGTGGTGTTCCTCACCTCCGCGATCCCCATGCCGGAGGTCGGGGCGGCGCGCCGTGACGGGCGGGCGGCCGCCGTGCTCGCGCAGCTCGCGGCGCTCGGCCGGCACCCGCGCTTCACGCTCGCCGGGCTCGCCGCCTCGTGCGGCGAGGGGCGCTACGAGGACGTCTACGTGCACGCCAAGGGCGCGCTGGTCGACGACGCGTGGGCGACCATCGGCTCGGCCAACGTGGCAACTCGCTCCTTCTACGCGGACACGGAGCTGAACGCCTCGTTCTGGGACGCTGGGACGGCGCGCGCGCTGCGCTGCGCGCTCCTGGGCGAGCATCTGGGCGTCGACACCCGCGCGCTCGACGCCCGCGCCGCGCTCGCCCTCTTCCGCGAGGTGGCACGCGCGAACCGCGATCGGCGGGCGCGCGGCGAGCGCCTCCAGGGTCTGGCATTCGCGCTGGACCCCGCCGGCTACGCAGCGTAGGCGCCATGCGCCGGGGGGCCTCCAGCGCGCCGTCCCGGCGCAACCGCGTGGGCTCCGTGTCCCTCGCCCTCGCGGTCGGCGGGACCGCAGCCTGCCACGTGGGCCTCGGGAGCGGGCCCCTGGCCGGCGCGCCGTGGCTGCGCGTCCTCGCCGCGGGGTTCGAGGCGGCCACGATCGGTGGCGTCGCGGACTGGTTCGCGGTGACCGCGCTCTTCCGCCGGCCGCTCGGGCTGCCGATCCCGCACACGGCGATCATTCCCACCCGGCGGGCGAAGATCATCGAGGGCATCGTCACCATGGTCGAGGAGGACTGGCTCTCGCCCGAGGTGATCAGCGCCCGCCTGGCACGGCTCGCGCCCAGCGTCCTCGTCGTCGACTGGTTCGGCGATCCCGCGCACGTCGGGCGCGTGGGTGCGCCCGTGCGCGACCTGCTACGCGGCCTCGCACGCACGCTCACCGAACCCGGGGTGGCGGGTTTCCTCGATCGCGCGCTCCAGCGCCAGCTCCGCGAGCTACCCGTCGACGCCGGCACGGGCGCCTGGCTCCGCCGCGCGGTCGCGAGCGATGGGGCGGACAAGGCCTTCGAGACCCTCGCGCTCTCGCTCGCCAACCTGACCGAGCGCCCGCGCACCGCGACCGAGCTCCACTGGTGGCTCGACCGCTCCGCGCGCACGCTGCGTGCCGGCGGGCAGCGCCTGCTGCCGTTCGTCCTGCGCCGCCGCTTCGTGCAGCGGCGTATCGTCGAGGCCGCGTGCGGCTACGCCGCGGCCGAGCTGCGCACGGCGGCCCGCGATGCGCAGCACCCGCTCCGCCAGCTCGTGCAGGGCGCGCTGCTTCGCTTCGCGGAGCGACTCGCCGAGGGGGATGCGAAGGCGCTCGCCGACGCCGAGCGGGTGCGCACGGCGCTGGTGGAGAGTCTCGAAGCGGGACCGCTCGTGCGCGATGCGCTGGCGCGGCTCCGCGCCCAGCTCGAGCAGGACCTCGCCGATCCGGGGGGCGCGCTCGCGGAGCTCGTCGACCGCCGGCTCACCGCGGGCGTCGTCGAGGCGCTCGCCGAGCCGGAGCGCCGCGGCGCGTTCGACGACTGGGTGCGCCGCATGGCGGACGACCTCCTCCGCCGCTACCACCACGAGATCGGGCGCACCGTACGCGAGAACCTGGAGGCGCTCGAGACGGGGAAGCTCGTGGCGCAGATCGAGGAGCGCGTCGGCGGCGACCTGCAGTTCATCCGTCTGAACGGCGCGGTGGTGGGCGGTCTCGTGGGTGTGGCGCTGGCGCTCCTGCGCGCACTCGCGAGCTGAGGCGACCCGAGACCCGGACGGTGGTGCGGGGGCGTTCCCCCGCACCACCGTCCGCAATCTCACGTCACGGGCTGCGGACACCGAGCAGCTGCTCGTAGACGCTCCGGTACGCGGCGGCGGCGCGGCCCCACGCAACGTCCTGCGTCATGCCGTTGGCGACCAGCCGCGCCCACGACGCGGCGTCGCGGCGGGTGCCGAGCGCCCGCTCGAGGGCGCCGAGGAACGCCTCGGTGGTGTAGGCGCCGAACTTGAATCCGGTGCCGGCGCCGGTCGCCGGGTCGAAGTCGGTGACGCTGTCGTCGAGGCCGCCGGTCGCGTGCACCACGGGGACGGTCCCGTAGCGCAGGCTGTAGAGCTGGTTCAGGCCGCAGGGCTCGAAGCGCGACGGCATGAGAAAGAGATCCGCGCCCGCCTCGATGCGGTGCGCGAGGCCCTCGTCGAACCCGATGCGCGCCGCGACGCGCCCCGGGAAGCGCGCCGCCAGTTCGCGGAGCCAGCGCTCGTAGCGCTCCTCGCCGCTGCCGAGCACCGCGAGCTGGGCAGCGGAGGAGGCGAGCGCGCGCGGCAGGGCCGCGGCCAGCAGGTCGATGCCCTTCTGCTCGGCCAGGCGGGAGACCACGGCGAGCAGCGGCGGCTCGGCGCGCGGGAGGAGCCCGAGCTCGGCCTGGAGCGCCAGCTTGCAGCGGGCCTTGCCGGCCAGGTCGCCCGCGCGGTAGCGAGCCGGGAGGTGCGGGTCGGTGGCGGGATCCCAGACCGCCGTGTCGATCCCGTTCAGGATACCGCGCAGCGCCGCGTGGCGCGTGCGCAGGACGCCATCGAGGCCCTCGCCGAGGGCGGCCGTCTCGATCTCGGCCGCGTAGCGCGGGCTCACCGTGGTGAGCGCGTCCGCGAGTACGATGCCCGCCTTCAGGTAGTTGATCTGCCCGTAGAACTCGAGGAAGGCGGGCGTGAAGTAGCGCGCGTCGAGGTTGAGCAGGTGCCAGCGGTCGGCCGGGAAGCGGCCCTGGTAGGCGAGGTTGTGGATGGTCATGACGGTGCGCATGCGCGCCAGCTCCGGGTAGAGCTCGGCCGTGGCGCGCAGGAAAGCGGGGGCGAGCGCGCTCTGCCACTCGTGGGCGTGGAGCACGTCGGGCGGCGTGGCCTCGGCGCGCAGCCACTCGAGCGCGGCGCGGCAGAAGAAGGCGAAGCGCTCGGCGTTGTCGGGGTAGTCCTGGCCGGCCTCGCCGTACAGGCCGTCGCGGTCGAAGTAGCGGTCCGCGCGCAGCAGGACGGTCGGCACGGGCGCGCCGGGCACGGTCACCACCTCGGCCGGCTCCATGCGGCTGCCGACCGGCGCGCGCACGCGGGGACCGGGTGCGCGCGCGCCGGCCGCGGCGAGCGCAGCGCGGTATCCGGGCGCGCACACGGTCACCTCGACGCCCGCGGCTGCCAGCGCGCGCGGCAGCGCGGCCAGCACGTCGGCCAGGCCACCCGTCTTGGCGTACGGGTAGACCTCCGGCGTGAGCATCAGGACACGCATGAGGCGCGGGGCTCGGTCGCTCAGGCGGTGGCGCGCTGCTCGCGATCGCGCTGCTCGTGCGCGCCGGGCAATGCCTCGAGCGCGTGCTCGAGCACCTCGTCCACCGTGTCCACGAACACGAAGCGCATGGCCTGCCGCACCGCCTCGGGCACGTCCTCGAGATCCTTCTCGTTGCGCCGCGGAAGGATGACCATTTCGATGCCCGCGCGCTTGGCGGCCAGCACCTTCTCCTTGATGCCGCCCACCGGCTCGACCTTGCCGCGCAGCGTGATCTCGCCCGTCATGGCGACGTTCGGGCGCACGTGGCGGCCGGTGAGCAGCGAAGCGAGCGAGGTGACGATGGTCACCCCGGCCGACGGCCCGTCCTTGGGGATGGCTCCGTGCGGGACGTGGATGTGGATGTCCATGTTCTCGAAGAAATCGGGCGCGATGCCGAGCCGCGTGGCACGCGAACGCACGTAGCTGAGGGCCGCCTGCGCCGATTCCTTCATCACCTCGCCCAGGTGGCCGGTGAGCGTCAGGCTCTTCTTGCCCGCCATGCGCGTCGACTCGATGAACAGGATGTCGCCGCCGTTCGGCGTCCAGGCCAGGCCCACCGCCACGCCCGGCTCCTCGGTGCGCTCGGCGACCTCGGAGAAGAACCGGTCGGGGCCCAGGTACTCCTGCACCTTCTCGGCGGTGCACACCACCGGCTCGGTCCGCCCCTCGGTGATGCCGCGCGCGACCTTCCGGCACACCCGGCCGATCTCGCGCTCGAGGTTGCGCAGCCCTGCCTCGCGCGTGTGCGCGCGGATGATGCGCACCAGAGCGTCCTCCTCGAAGCGGAGGTTCTCGGTCGTGAGGCCGTTCTCGTGCAGCTGCTTGGGAATCAGGTGCCGGCGCGCGATCTCGAGCTTCTCCTCCTCGGTGTAGCCGGCGAGCTCGATCACCTCCATGCGGTCGCGCAGCGCCGGCGGGATGGGATCGAGCACGTTCGCGGTGGTGACGAACATGACCCGCTGCAGGTCGAAGGGGACGTCGAGGTAGTGATCCTGGAAGCTGTTGTTCTGCTCGGGGTCGAGCACCTCGAGGAGCGCGGAGGCCGGGTCGCCGCGGAAGTCCATGCCCAGCTTGTCGATCTCGTCGAGCATGAAGAGCGGGTTGTTGGAGGCGGCGTTCTTGATGTTCTGGATGATGCGGCCCGGGAGCGCGCCGATGTAGGTGCGGCGGTGCCCACGGATCTCCGCCTCGTCGCGGATGCCGCCCAGCGACAGGCGCACGAACTTGCGCCCCATGGCGCGCGCGATCGACTTGCCGAGCGAGGTCTTTCCCACCCCGGGCGGGCCGACGAAGCAGAGGATCGGGCTCTTCGGATCCCGCCTCAGCTGGCGCACCGCGAGGTACTCGAGGATGCGGTCCTTGATCTTCTCGAGGTCGAAGTGGTCCTCGTCGAGGACCTGCCGCGCGTGGTGCAGGTCCAGGTTGTCCTCGGTGGACACCGACCAGGGGAGCGCCACCAGCCATTCGAGGTAGGTACGCACGACCGTGTGCTCGGCCGACTCGGGCGGGATGAGACGCAGCCGGTCCAGCTCGTGCTCGGCGGCCTTCAGCGCCTCGGGGGGCATCTTCGCCTCCTCGACGCGGCGGAGGAGCTCGTCGATCTCGGCCGACTTGCCGTCGCCCTCACCGAGCTCCTTCTGGATCGCCTTCATCTGCTGGCGGAGGTAGAACTCCTTCTGGTTCTTGTTCAGCTCGGACTGCACCTGCGACTGGATCTTGTGCCCCAGCTCGAGCAGCTCGATCTCGCGGTTCAGGATGGTGGACAGCTTCTCGAGCCGCGCGCGCACGTCGAGCGTGGAGAGCAGGTCCTGCTTCTCCTCGAGCGAGATGTTCAGGTTGGATGCGATCAGGTCGGTCACCTTGCCCGGGTCCTTGATGTTCATGACCACCACCTGCAGCTCGTCGGGCAGGTAGGGGATCATGGAGACGAACTTGGCGAACTGGCTCACCATGTGCGCCTGCACTGCGTCGAGGTCCTTCGACGGCTGGAAGCCGTCCTGCAGGTGACGGATGCGGGCCCGGAAGTAGGGCTCGCGCTGGACGTACTCGGCGATCTCGATGCGCCGGATTCCCTGCACCAGGATGCGCACGCTCTGGTCGGGGTACTTGAGCATCTTCAGGATGCGGCCGGCGGTGCCGCGCGAGTAGAGGCCCTCGGGCGGGGGCGCCTCCTCCTCGGGGTTCTTCTGTGCCGCGAGGCCGAGCATGCGGTCGCCGGCGAGGCACTCCTCGACCAGCCGCAGCGATGCGCCGCGCGAGATGAGCAGTGGCACGATGGCCGAGGGGAAGATCACCACGCCGCGGAGCGGCAGGATGGGCAGCTCGACGGGCACCGCGACGCCGCTGATGTCCTCGTCGAAGCCGAAGAAGCGCTGGCCCGCTTCGGGGCTCGGCGCCTGCTGACTGGGATCGTCCTCCGCCATGGCTGACCTTGCACCTCGATGATCGGGCGCATCGCGATACGTGCCGCACGCACTCACGCGAGGTGAGCCTCGAATGTAACGCAGGGGTCCCCCACGCACAAGGGGAAGCCGCACGGCCTCGACAGTCCGGAACGAAGCCGGTAGCATCGCGCCCGCGTGCGACCGGAGAAGACGTTCCGCCTCGACGAGGCCAACGCGATCGTGCCGCGCCTGCATGGACTGATGGAGCGCCTGCAGCGCGGCGCGCTGCGGCTCCATGACGAGATGAGCGACCTGGCGCGGAGCACGGGCGTGGAGATCGCGTCGCTCACGCCCGACGAGCTCCTCCGCCAGCGGCCCGCGGCGCGCGTCCTGGTCGAGGAGCTCGACGCCGTGGTGCAGGAGATCGAGGCGAGCGGCGCACATCTGAAGGACGTACAGCTCGGTCTGGTCGACTTTCCGGCGGAGAAGGATGGCGAGGTCGTCTACCTGTGCTGGCAGTTCGGGGAGCCCGAGGTCGGTTTCTGGCACCGGATGGAAGACGGCTTCGCGGGACGGAAGCCCCTGCCCGGCACGGTGCGCCCGCGCTACCTCCAGTGAGCGGGCTCGTACGCTTCCTCTACCTGCTCGCCCTGGCCGTGTGGGTGGGCGAGATCGTCTTCTTCTCCTTCGTGGTGGCGCCCGCCGTCTTCCGGGTGCTCGACCCGCCTCGCGCCGGGGCGGTCGTGGGCGAGATCTTCCCCCGCTACTACGCGCTCGGCACGGTAGCCGGCGCCGTCGCCCTCGCGTGCGCGCTCGTGCTCGCGCGCCGGGCGAGCGCGACGGGCTGGTGGACGGGCGCGGTCGTCGCGCTCGGCCTCGGTCTCGCGGCCACCCTGTGGGCGGGTCGGGTCGTGCACCCGCGGGCGCAGCGCCTGCGCGTCGCGCTCGAGGCGCGCGGCGAGGCGCCCTCCGCCGACGCGGCGTTTCGCCACGCGCACCGCACCGCGGTCGTCCTGAACGGGGCTGCGCTGCTGGCCGGGCTGGCGGGGTTCGGCTTCTCCGCGGCCGCGCTCCGCCAGTAGGCGTGATGGCGGCGCGCTATCGCGGCCTCCTGCTCGATCTCTTTGGCACGCTCATCACCTTCGACGCGGGGTGCCTTCCCGAACTTGAGATCGAAGGGGTGCGCCACCGCACGACCGTGGGCGGGCTCGGGCCAGCGCTCGCCGCGTGGGTGCCGGGCGTGGCGCTCGCCGAGTTTGCGCACGCGTTGCTCGCGGTGAGCGACGAGCTGGCGCGGGCCCGCGCCCGCGATCACGTCGAGCTGCCCTCGCGCGAGCGCTTCCGTCGCGCCCTGGCGCGCGTCGGCTGCGCGGCCGACGCGCTGCCCGAGGCGGCGGTCGATCTGTCCCGCGCGCACATGGCGCTCATCGCCGGCGCGACGGTGCTCCCGCCCGCGCACGCCGAGCTGCTCGCGGCCCTGCGGCCCCGCTACCGTCTCGGTCTGGTGAGCAACTTCGACGACACCGGCGCGGCGTGGGACATCCTCGTGCGACACGGCATCGCGCGCCATCTCGACACGGTGGTGATCTCGGAGGCCCTCGGCCTGCGGAAGCCGCACCCGGCCGTGGCGCGCGCCGGCCTCCGCGGGCTCGGTCTCGAGGCCGGCGAGGTCCTCCTGGTCGGGGACACCTGGGGCGAGGACGTCGCCGGCGCTCACGCGGCGGGGCTCGACGCGGCGTGGATCGATACGCGGGGCGGGGGCCTGCCCGAGGGTGCCCTCCCGCCGCGCTACGTCCTGCGCACGCTGCCCGAGCTGGCGGGTATCCTGTGAAGCGGGCGCGCCAGCCGCAGGTCGCGGTGGCGGGGGGCAGCGAGTGCGGCCGGCGCACGGCCCGCCTGGCGCACGCGCTCGGGCGCGAGATCGCCGCGGCGGGAGCGATCCTCGTCTGCGGCGGGCTGGGCGGCGTCATGGAGGCCGTGGCGCGCGGCGCGGCGGAAGCCGGCGGCACCGTGATCGGCATCCTGCCCGGCTACGCGCACGACGACGGCAACCGGCACCTGACGGCGCGCATCCCGACGGGCCTCGGCTACGCGCGCAACATACTGGTGGCCGCCGCGGGCGACGCGCTCATCGCGCTCCCCGGCAAGCACGGCACGCTCTCTGAGATCGCCCTGGCGCGTGTCCTCGGCCGCCCGGTGGTCGCGCTCGGCGGCTGGCGCGGCGTGCGCGGAGTGGTCACCGCGCGCACGCCCGCCGAAGCGGTGCGGCGCGCGCTTAGCCTGGCGCGCTAGCGACCATCTCCGCCCGGCCGTTCACAGCCGCCGCGGCGACGTCGTCCCCGTGCCGCCGCGCTTGAGCCGCTTGCGCAGCAGCGGGATGGCGTTGATCTTGAGTGGCCGGAGCAGGTCCCAGTAGATGCCGCGCGGGCGCGGGTGCGCCGGGCGCGTGGCCACTACCTCGCCGGGGGTGACCAGGAAGTCGACGGGCAGGTCGTGCGGCAGCATGGTGATGCGCTCGGTGACCACCTGGAGCGGGTGCACGGTGGTCAGGATGGGCGTCGACTCGCGCACCTTGCCTTCCTCGCGCAGGAGACCGTACTCCAGGTCGCAGTAGCCGCCGCCCTTGCCGAGCCGCGCCCCGTCGCGGCCGACTGCGACCGAGCCACACACGACCAGATCGACGGGCCGCATCTCGCGCGGCGACACCGCGCGCCCGTAGCGGCAGGCGCCCGAGATGCTCGCCGCGAGCGCCGCCTTCTTCCCCAGGCGCTGCGGGTCGATCTCGACGAAGCACTTCTCGGTGCGCAGCCGCGGCACGGCCATGTAGAGGATCTTGCCCTCGGCGAGCGCCAGCCGCCGCACGGGGAGCTGGGGCGCGTCGGGGTTCACCTTGACCACCAGCGCGCGCCGCCACACCGCCATCTCGCGCAGGAGCTGCGCCGCCTGCTCGGCGCCGGCGAAGTTGGGGACGCGGCCGAGCGCCCCGGGGAATCGCGCGACGCCCTCGCGCTGAATCGTCTGCCAGACTTTCTGGCGGATCTCCGCCTTCGTCATCGCGAGCCGGCGTCGTACGCGACCCTGGGCGGACGCTACACTAGGGTTTCCGGGGAGTCAATTGGAAACGCGTCCCTGGCGCGCGACGGCGGGTGCGAGACGGCGCGCGAAGACGAGGAAGCCCGTGTGCGCGACCATGCGGTGCTCCGGCCGGACGCTCCGCTCGCGCACATGCCAGAATCGGACCAGCGTCTCGAGCGACTCGACCGCGCCGAAGGCTCCGTGCTGGCGGAAGCCGTCGACCGCCTGTTTCAGCTGGAGCGCCGTCGGCACGAAGGCGGTCACCACGGCCCCCGGCCGGAGTGCCAGGGCGGCGGTATCGAGGAGATGCCAGGGCTCGGCCAGGTCGATCACCAGGCGATCGACGTCGCGCTCCTCGATGCCGGCGAACGCATCCGCGGTGCGCAGCGTCCAGTTGGGCGCGGGGCCGTGGTAGCGGGCGACGTTGTCGCGCGCCATGGCGGCGAAGTCCTCGCGCATCTCGTACGACGCGAGCCGCCCCGTCGGCCCCACGGCGCGCAGCAGCGCGATGGTGAGCGCGCCCGGGCCCGTGCCCACCTCGACCACGTGCGTGCCCGGCCCGATGTCGCCCCAGAGGAGGATGGGCCCCACGTCCTTGGGATAGATCGGCTGCGCCTGGCGCGGCAGGCTCGGGATGAGCTGTGCGTAGGTGGGGCGCAGGAGGAGGAGGGACTCGCCGCTCGCCGACTCGACCGTGCTGCCCTCGGCGAGGCCGATGAGGGCGTCGCACGGGAGGGGCGCGCCGCGCACCGAGATGGTGCGCCCGCGGCGCAGCGTACGGAGGTAGGTCCGCTCCTTGCGGTCGACGAGCACGATCGCCTCCTGGTCGCGCAGGAGAGCCCGCTCGGCGACCGGGGCGGCGTCGGGTGCGGCGCTCACGCGAAGGCGCTCGCGCCCCGGGCCGCCACCTTACCCTGCACTTCCCGCACCAGGCGGCAGTAGGCGCACAGCGTGCCGTAGGCCGGCATCCCGCAGCCCTCGCAGTCGTGGGGCTCCTCGCGCTCCACCTGGGCGAAGGCCGGCTGCCCGGTGCGCAGGAATTCCTTCACGAAGGCCAGCTTGGTGCCGGGGCTGGCAACCTCGAGCCGGTTGAGCACGTCCTTGTAGAGGAGCTGGGCGGCGCCCGAGGCGTTGGGGCATTCGTCCACGATGTAGTCGATGCCGCGCATGAAGGCGTAGACCGCCGTCTCGTACTCGCTGACCAGGTAGAGGGGCTTCACCTTTCGCACGAACTTGGGATGGGTCGCGGGCAGGACCGGCCGCTGCCGCGCGAGGTGGTCCTTCTGCCAGCGCAGCACGTTCCCCATGAGCCGCGCGGCCTCGTCGTCCAGGTTGTGCCCGGTGACCAGGACGTCGAAGCCACCGGCGAGCGCGGCGGCGTCGAAGTGGTGGCGCTTCATGGTGCCGCACGCGGAGCATGGCGGGCGGCGGGTCAGCGCGGCGACCGCGGGGACGGCGAGGCCCGCCGCCTCGTCCTCGAGCGCGACCACACGCAGCGGGAGTCCGCGGCGCTCGGCGAACTGGACGGCCTTGGCGTGCGACAGCTCCGAGTACGTCCCGATACCGAGCCCGAGGTAGAGGCCGGTCGTGTCGTAGCCCAGCTCGGCGAGCACGTCCCACAGCGCGAGGCTGTCCTTCCCGCCCGAGACGGCGACCAGCAGGCGCTCGGCGGGCGCGAACATGCGTTCGCCGGCGATCGCGCGCTCGACCTGACGCTTGAAGTAGAAGAGATAGCACGGCCGGCAGAAACCCGCGTTGTGGGCGCGCAGCTGGACCTCCGCCTTCGCCCGGCAGCGCGTGCACTTCACGCCGCACCTCCGGAGATGACGGCGCGGACCTCGACCTCCTCGTCGTCCTCCACCACCTCTCCGTCGGTGAGCAGGAGGTCGCCGCGGATGACCATGGCCGTGCCCGGCAGCACGCCGATCTCCGCGAGCAGCTGCGCGACTCGCCGCCGCCCCGCGATCTCGACCGTGCGATGTTGCGGGTGCAGATGAACGCGCATGCGGAGGAAGCACGGACGCTAGCATGCGCCCGGAACCCCCTCAAGGTTCGCCCCGGCCCTTGACAGTGCTGCACCGCGCCCCTATAGAAGAAGACCCTCCGGATGGGTCCGCTTCTCCCCAGCCGGACATTTTTTTACCGCCGTACGGTCAATGGCAGAGGGCAAGAAGGCCAAGACGGCCGAGAAGGGCGGGGACACGGTGCGAAAGCGGCTGTGTCCGTCCTGCGGCGCCGAGAGCCGTGTCGTCCAGTTCACCGGCTCCGGCCCACGGGGCTTCTACTGGGTCTGCGACAAGAACTGCGGCTACACCCAGCGAACCCGCTAGGGGAGGTCCGGGCGACGATGGCGCGCGCGCGCAAGAGCGACAAAGGCGGCAGCGGCAAGGCCAAGGCCTTCACCATGTTCGACGGCGACGAGAACCACGCCGAGGACGGCCAGGAGGAGCTCCCCAAGGACGAGGCCGGCCGCCGCAAGATCAAGCGCCAGTACGAGGAGCTGCTCGGCATTCGCATCGAGAAGCTGCGCGGCCGCATCCTGAACCGCGAGCGCATCAACAAGACCATCGAGGGCATCTACTTCATCT
>WNEZ01008012.1_pt1 | contig 13716 bp, 12 predicted proteins | sample 5400521 | NCBI WGS metagenome assembly WNEZ01 (sample SAMN13153339, study PRJNA577476) | soil metagenome | isolation source: 120 cm saprolite under Douglas fir tree site 2 hole 1 replicate 1 | place: USA:California | collected 2015-04-18 | reverse complement strand
GCCGCCACCCAGGCTTTGCCTCACGCACAACAGGTCGTGGACCGTTTCCATCTGGTACGCAACCTGGCAGAGGTTCTTCAAGTCATCTTGGGGCACTGCCGTGCTGAAATTCGTCAGGGGGAGAGCACTTCTCCTTCGCCAGAGAAGTCGACAGAGCAGAACGCTCGTCCGCTTCCTACCGCAACGACATGGCAACAACGCACTCCGCCTCACGTGGAAAAAGCCCATCAGGCACGTCAAGCGAGCCGTGATGATCGCTATCGTCAGATGAGGGATCTTCGTGCACACGGTCTGACACAGGCTGAGATTGCCAAACGCATGGACATGTCTGTGAGGGCGGTACGGACCTGGCTCAAACACGAAGCGGCCCCTACCTGGAAGCGCCATTCCCGGCGTCGCAGTGTGTTCGATCCGTATGCGGCGTATGTGCTGGAGCGGTGGCAAGAGGGAGTTCATGAAGCCAAACACCTCTATGAAGAAATCCGCGCACAAGGGTTCCCTGGCAAACTACGGATCGTCCAGCGCTTTGTGCAGGCGCTTCGAGACGACCCAGAGAAGATCACTCTTCCTCCAGCTACAGGAGCAGATCGCTTCTCATCAAACACGGCGACCTGGCTGTTCATCCGTGATCCCAAGCAACTGACCATCGCGAAACAAGCAGAACTGGAACTGATCTGCCAGCGCAGCGAGACGGCTCACAAGACGTATGAGTTGACACAACAGTTCATGACCATGCTGCGTCGGCGTCGTGGCCAGGAATTTGAGACGTGGCTCTCGGCCGTCGAAGCCAGCCACATCCCCCAACTGTGTCGCTTTGCACGCAGCTTGCTCAAGGACAAGGATGCCGTGGTTGCTGGGCTGACCCTCTCCTACAGCAATGGGCCAGTCGAGGCACAGGTCCACAAGCTCAAATTGGTCAAGCGGTCCATGTTTGGCCGCGCCAAACTGCCTCTGTTACGGCAACGCTTGCTCAATGCTGCCTGATCGGTACAGAGACCTTCGCCAGATCTCTTTCCTCTTCTGCTGATCATTCGTGTTTCTCCTCTCAATATCCTCTCGCCAACGCAAACACGTGCAGATGATCCCCTCTTTTTGTCATTCCTAGCAAGCAGGCTCACTTAATTTGGGGAAGGGCCATAACTTCAGACAGACTGGGCATGTTTCGGGTGCCGGGTGAGCATGCTTGCGACTCTCTGCAAGACGTTTGTTGAATTCATCTACATCCAACCACAGGCTAGAACTTTGAGCCAGGCCGATGGCTTCCCTCTCGATATCCAGCCAATTTCCCGCGAGAGCTTTGTTGAGCGTCGAGAGTGTCCGGCGCAAGGCGGAGCGAGCATTCGCCTGGTCATATTCCGGCCAGAGCAGGGTTGCCAATGCGTCGCGAGTGTGCCGCTGCCGGGTAACAGCGAGATAGGCAATGAGTGCCACTGCTTTGCGCGTATCCATGTTGATGACTACACCATCGCGTTCTATACGTGGTGGGCCAAGCAAAAATAGGGCAAGATGAGACATATGATACCTCCGCTTGCTTGATTATAAGTTATGTAGTTACAAAACGCAACGATTTACTTATCGTGGTGCTTTTCGTAACGTTTCAGAGTAGGGGCGTGAGGACCCTGTCTGGGGGACAGGTAATGCCTCCGCCCTCACTTTTGAGTTTGAGCAGTTCGTAACGCTTTTCGTAACGCTTTCGAGACGAGTGTATGGTAATATGAGAGCAGAATAAGGTAAATCTTCTCCTTGTAAGAGTCGCGTTCTTCTTGCGTTTCAGAAATCTGGTCAGTGGTTTGAACAGGGGCACAGGAGTCTAGGTATGGACCTGCAACATGCGCAAACACCTACCACAGTGAACGATGAACGGCCTGACGAAGCCCGTACATGGTTGCATAGACGCTGGCTTGTCTTCGTTCGCATCCTCTGCATCGTCCTGGTTGCCTACACCCTCGGTTTCTTCGGCACCGGCCTGGTGCTTGCATTCGTGCAACACCGGACCATCTGTACTGGGCTGATGTGTGTCCTGTCCATCCCTGAGGCACTGGTCTATTTCGCGGTGGCCAGCGTGATCTTCTGGCGCAAGCCTGACGACTGGATGGCGCTGTTTGTTGCACTCATGCTCGTCCTGCTGGCTCCCATCAGTACCCTGCCAGACGAGATCCTCAATCTCTTGGCCAGTGTTCCGGTCCTGCAGGTGCTCCTCGATGTTTCGATCTACCTCGCGTTTGCGTCCTTCTTGCTCTTCTGGTTCCTCTTTCCCAATGGCCGGTTCTGGCCACGCTGGACGGCTTGGCTCGTCATTGGCTATCTGCTCTGGCTCGCCTTCGGGTTCAACCAGCCTAGTGAGCAGCCAGCAGCGGGGGGATGGTTTCTCCTCGATATTCTGTTCACTGTATGCATGCTCATCATCGTCGTGTTGGTCCAGGTCATTCGCTACCAGGAAGTGTCTACTCCCGTAGAGCGTCAGCAGACCAAGTGGGCCATTGTTGGGACATCCATAGCCATTTGGGCAGGGTTTGTCTCCATTTTCTTTACTGTCAATTGGACCTCCACTACCAGGGCTACCCTCCTGCTCATCCCGCTGTCCATTGGCATCGCCGTCCTGCGCTACCGGCTGTATGATATTGACGTCCTGATCAACCGCACGTTAATCTACGGCACCTTAACGGGCATCCTGATCTTGGTCTATTTTGGCCTCGTCTTCGTGATGCAATTCCTCTTGCGTGGGCTCATTGGTCAAACGAACGATGTGGCCATTGTCGTCTCCACGCTGGCGGTGGCTGCCTTGTTCCAACCCCTCCGGCGACGAATCCAGCAGATCATTGATCGTCGCTTCTACCGCCGCAAATATGACGCGGGCAAAATCATTTCAGCGCAACGCTACGCAATGAGGTGGACTTGGATCGATTGAGGGAGGCATTGGTAGCGGTGGTCCATGAGACGATGCAGCCCTCCCATGTCTCGTTGTGGCTGAAACGGCAAGACCGTTATGGACAACAACAGTATGGGGGGCTTGTTACGGCTGAACAAGCTCCATCACGAGAGCTCATCAGTTCCATAAGTGCAACAGAAGTAGCGGAAACACAGAATAAATTGGGTGTCAGTATTTGAGCGTTTTCCTCGCCGAAACCAAGGAGGAGAGCATGACACAGCAAGCCATATCAGAGAGACTATTGGGTATCGGACTCCTTGCTAGCTTGATTGCCAGTCTCATCGTTGGTTTTGGTGCCCGCATCATCATGCGCATCGTCGCATTAACCGCCCATATGCCACCAAGTTTCAGTATTGCAGGCACCTTCAACATTGTCTTTTTAGTGCTCATTCTAGGGCTCTTCCCCGGATTTGTCTACACTCTCTGCGTTTTCTTCCTCAGCAGTTCTACGAAAGTCAGCAAGTATCTTCCAGGTTCTGTGTGGAGGGGCCTTGCCTTCGGTGTGCTCCTTCTTGTGATCGGCGGACTCCCAAGCGTGCTCATCCCTTTGCTTCCCAAGGAGGACCTCAACCTTGGGTTACCCCTCCTGAACAGGAGCATGTTCGCAGCGCTGCCTCTCCTCTATGGCATTACATTGGGAGGAGCTGAAGCCATCCTCGACCGCTACCTTCCTCGCAAACCAACATTTCCCGAAGGAGATCAAGTCCCCACCTGAATGAAGAGCCGCAAGGAGCAAACCAATGAACCCTCTGCTTACACAGTTGCAGACACAGGCACACACAGCCGTGAACTCTGAGCAGCAAAGCGCAGCCGACAACCGCTTGTACGGGCGTTGGCTCCTCTTTGCCAGGATGCTCTGGATTGCCATTTTCGTCCTCACGCTCGTAGTCTTCTGCGCCAACCTCATTGTTGGCAACTACGGTCTGGTCACTACCATCCTGCTTATCGCCGTCACCAGCGTGTGGTTCGCGGTCAGCGGCGTACTGTTCTGGCGCAAGTCCACCGACTGGAACATACTACTGATTTCCCTGTTTGGACTCCTCTTAGGAGGAGTAACCTTTTCACCCTATCCAAGTGCCTTATTTCAGTGGAACTACTGGGTATGGGTGTTTCCCCTTGATTTTTTGCAATTCCTGGCCTCTACTGCTCTCATCATTGCCTATATCTTTCCCGATGGTCGATTTGTCCCTGGCTTCACGCGCTGGCTTGCTCTTGGGTGGATCGCCGTATCACTAGTGGAAAACTTGCCCAGTATCATCCCTGGAGCTTTCTATCCCTGGAACTGGTGGTCTTCCCCGCTCCTTACCCTGGTTCAAATCGCTTATTTATGCAGTTGTGCTCTCGCACAGCTGTACCGCTATCGCTGGGTGTCCAATCCGGTCCAACGCCAGCAAACCAAGTGGGTGGTCTTCGCCTCTACCATCTTCCTCGTTGAGGCGAGTGTGACAAGCCTTGTCCTGTACGTGGTTCCTGCCTACTTCCCGGCCTTTGGCCTCACCAACCAGCTGAATCAACTCATCGTTTCGATTTCAAGGTTCTTGTCTGTCCTCATCCCCCTCTCTATCGGGATCGCCTTGCTGCGCTATCGGCTGTGGGACATCGACCTCATCATCAACCGCACCCTGGTCTACGGCACGCTGACGGTCTCGCTGGCCCTGGTGTATGTAGGCCTGGCCTTCGGGTTGCAATCTCTCTTGCGTGGGCTCATCAGCCAAACGAACGATGTGGCCATTGTCGTCTCCACGCTGGCCATTGCCGCCCTGTTCCAGCCGCTACGTCAGCGCGTTCAGCGCATTGTTGATCGGCGCTTCTATCGCAGCAAATACGATGCCGCTAGCACCATCGCTGCTTTCAGCGCGACGCTGCGTGGGGAGATCGACCTGAACACCCTGAGCGAGCAATTAGTGGCGGTGGTTCAAGAGACGATGCAGCCAGCGCATGTCTCGTTGTGGCTGCAACAGCACAACCATCAGGCACAGCAACAGTACGGAGGGCTTGTTATAGCAGAAAAAGCTGCATCATTTCAGCCGAACAGCCCTTTAGGTGAAACAGAAGTAATGGAGACGCCGGAGGAGATGCCCAGGCCGTCTCCCCATAAGATTTCCCGGCGAGCAGTAATACTAGGGCTGGCAGCAGGTGGGGTAGTCCTAGCTGGTAGCGCCGTCGCCCAGTGGCTACTCAAGCATCGTCCGATCTTCACCTATACTGGGCATACCGATTGGGTGTATGATGCAGTCTGGTCGCCCGATGGCACACGCATCGCCTCCAGTTCAAAGGATAAGACGGTGCAGGTCTGGGATGCTAGCGATGGCGGGCACGTCTTCACCTATCGCGGGCATAGTGCTGATGTCTATAAAGTGGCCTGGTCGCCCGATGCCAAGCGTATCGCCTCTTGCTCAAAAGATAAGACGGTGCAAATCTGGGATGCCGCCGATGGCGGTCACGTCTTCACTTATCGTGGGCATAAAGACCAGGTGATTAGCGTGGCGTGGTCGCCCGATGGCACACGTCTTGCCTCTGGAGGTGGTGACCGCGATGAAACTAACAAGGCGAGGGATACAACAGTGCAGGTCTGGGACGCGGCGGATGGCAGCCACGTCTTCACCTATCTCGGGCATTACGATGTTGTGAAAACTGTAGCGTGGTCGCCCGATGGAAAGCGCATCGCCTCCGGGAGTGGTGATAAGACGGTACAGGTCTGGAATGCGGCCGATGGCGGGCACGTCTTCACCTATACAGGGCACATTGATTGGGTGAATGCAGTGGTGTGGTCGCCCGATGGAAAGCGCATCGCTTCTGGAAGTTCTGATTGGACGGCACAGGTCTGGGATGCTGCGAACGGAGGTCATGTCTTCGTCTATAATGGCCATGCTGGTGCCGTAATTACAGCAGCCTGGTCCCCTGATGGCAAACGCATTGCTTCATCGAGCTTTGATGATACAGTGCAAATATGGAGCCCAGGATAATTTGGTGGCGGTATGTGACCGAACCAGGAGGAGTAAACCGGGTGAGGTTCATTTTTTGCACAGGGAGACCAGGACCTGGGGAGTCGGGGTGGTCTAGCTATTTCTCGTAACGCTTTTCGTAACGTTTAGCAGACAGATATGGAGTACAATGAAGTGTAGAGAAGACCCAATGGCCAACGAAAGCGTACAGACCACTGGGAGATGGACAATAATGAAGAAGAAATCGCCCATGATGGAGTCCATATGGCTACACTAAGACAACGTTTCCAGCAGTTTTGGATCGGGTGGCCAAAGCGTCAAGCGAAGGTGATACCAACACCGCAGGAGACTCGGTCCGAGCAGATGGTAGTACCTCCTCTCGATATAGCGCCGAATGACCCAATCGTAGCGTACTTTCTGAGCTCGCCTGGTCCGGTGGAGGTTGATAAATTGCACCTGGATTCACCTGCACTGCATGCCATGAAGGTGGCCGGTGTGAAGTTGACAATTCCTCTGGTGAGTCAGGGCGAATTGGTTGGCCTGCTCAACCTTGGCTCCCGTCTCAGCGAGCAGGATTACTCTGCTGACGACCGCGGACTCCTCAACACGCTCGCTACTCAGGCTGGGCCAGCTGTTCGTGTAGCCCAACTTGTGCGTGAGCACCAGTCGCAGGCCCGCGAGCGCGAACGCATCGAGCAGGAATTGCGTGTTGCCAGGCTTATCCAGCATACACTCCTGCCCAAAGACCTGCCAGCATTGCCCGGTTGGCAACTGGCAGCGTATTACCAGGCAGCGCGCGAAGTTGGAGGCGATTTCTATGATTTCCTATATTTTGAAGATGGTAGGTTGGGTATTGTCATCGGAGATGTGACCGATAAAGGCATACCTGCTGCCCTTATGATGGCGAGTACCCGCAGTGTGTTGCGAGCTGTTGCCCAGAGGCTGATTACGCCAGGTAAGGTATTGGAAAGGGTGAACGATTCACTTTGCCCAGATACTCCACCCAATATGTTCGTCACCTGCCTGTATGCCGTTCTGGATCCGTCCAGCGGGAGGCTTCAATACGCTAATGCTGGGCACGATTTGCCTTACTGGCGGCACAGCGCAGGCGTATCCGAGCTCCGGGCGACAGGCATGCCCCTCGGCTTGATGCCTGGCATGAAGTACGAGGAGAAAGAAGTCATGCTGGCTCCTGGAGATAGCGTACTCTTTTATAGCGATGGTATCGTGGAGGCTCACAACTCGCGGCGAAAGATGTTCGGTTTCCCACGCCTCATGAAGCTGGTTGGAGAACATGCAGGTGGCATGGACTTGAAAGATTTCCTGCTGGATCAACTTGCGATGTTCACTGGCCCTGACTGGGAACAAGAAGATGATGTAACCCTGGTGACTTTGCAGCGCTCAGAGGGCTATGGAGTAAGCGAAATTGCTACCAGGTCTACGACCCGTGCGGATGAAAGCACCCCCACCCCACCCTCGGACGCGATAAATCGGGTCCCTACTGACCCCTGGCGTGCTCTCGGCGAATGGAGACTGCCCAGCGAAGCTGGCAATGAACGCCAGGCAATGAAGCTGGTCGCCGATGCCATCCAGGTGCTCAACATGCCAACTAAGCAATTGGAGAATCTCAAAACGGCTGTGGCCGAAGCAACGATGAATGCTATGGAACATGGCAATCACTATCAGCCCGAGGTGCCGGTCTCCATCCTGCTACGGTGCTCTGAGACCGCTGTATCAGTCAGTATAAGCGATCAGGGGGGCAGCCAGCCCATTCCTGACCCAGAAGCACCCGACCTGGAGGCTAAGTTGGCCGAGTTGCAATCTCCGCGTGGCTGGGGGCTGTTCCTGATCAAGAACCTGGTGGACGAGATGCACATTACAAGCGATGAGACACATCACACTATCGAATTAATCGTCAACCTGAAAGGAGAAAGCCATGCCAGCAAAAAATCTTGAAGCCCACGTACGCCACCAGCCAGCCATTGCCATCATTGATCTACATGGCGAGGTCAATGCTTTAGCAGAAAATGTACTGAATACTGCTTATGTAGATGCCGAGAGCCAGGAATCTGCCGCTATCCTGCTCAACTTCAGCGGCGTGGATTATATCAACAGTACAGGTATCGCCCTGATTGTCAGTCTGCTGGCACGAGCACGCAAGTCCCATCGCCGCTTGCTGGCTTGTGGACTGAGCGACCACTACGTGGAGATTTTCCAGATCACGCGCCTGGTCGACTTCATGAGCGTTTTCCCGGATGAAACGAGTGCCCTGGCAGGTTGGTCTGTAACTGCCGCAAATGAATGAACTCCCACGATAAATCGGGGAGCTACTGTGCCACAAATGTAAGGAGTGATCCAATGCCGCAAGCCAACGTCGTGATGAATGTTCGCCAGGTAAGCCCTATAGCCAGCGTCATCGATATCCAGGGAGAAGTCAGTGCTTTTGCAGAAAAGGTGCTTATGGAGGCGTATGCAGAAGCGAGTACACCAACCACGCGTAACATCATTCTGAATTTCAGTGAGCTTGAGTATATGAACAGTAGTGGTATCGGTCTGATCGTAACCCTTCTTATTCGTGTCAACCGTCAGAAGCAGCGCTTGCTGGCCCACGGCCTGAACGAGCATTATCGACACATCTTTGAGCTGACCCGGTTAAATGATGCCATCAGGATCTATGACACTGAGGCCGAAGCTCTAGCCGCGGCATAGTCAATCCCGGGAATATGTGATACTTCTTGCGAGGAGACAACGGAGACATTGGAGACAACGGAGACAAGTGTCCCCAAAAAGTCGCTCCTGGGTATATGTGATACTTCTTGCAAGTGAATAAACCAATATTGGGGGGAATGAAGCTATAACTACCTCATACTTGCCAAGAGCTCTCTTCACACATATTGGTACTTGCATCTGGCGGCCCACTCCGCTTGTCGGGACAAGGGAAAGGAAATCAGCTCACATTGGGATCAAAGCCGCTTGGAGCTCCGTAGCGCTACCACCTATAAGGGGGAAAGCGCCATGGTTATCATAGTTCTATTCATCCTCTGCGGTTGCGGCCCGGTAGATCGTGACTTGCATCCCATCAGGAGTTTCTACCCGCGCATTGTAATCGCCCCAGGGCATCGGCTTTGGGTGAGAGAGGAGCTGCGCGCCTGCCTGCTGGAAGACGCCGGCAACTGCTTCAGCATCGTTAACCGAAAGTGCCAAACGCACCGGGCCACTCACGCGCCTGCCAGGCGGTCACGGTAGAATTGGACTGCCTGGTCAAAGCGCTCAACCGTCAGGACAATACGTACTTCACGAATCGAATCAAGTGGTGACATCGAGATCTTCCTTTCGTTTTCAACACATTCAAGCGATGGTTTCAGGGTTGTGTTTCGCCCCTGTCCTTATCACGAATTAAAACGCAGCGTCAGTGAAGGATCTATCGATCCTGTTCAGCCGTAAAGGAGCGGTAACTTGCAAGCGACTCCTCGCCCCTCTTTCAGAGCGAGGAACTCTTGGCTGAGAGGGCATATTTAAGAGTATAATGTTACCCATGCTGGCTGAATTGACGATTGGTCTTTGAAGAATGCACGCTATCCCGCGTGATATCTAAGGCGAAGGAGTATCAAAATGAGCGACCTACCACAGCTGGCGAGCCTGCTCAAATCCAGAAATGTCGTTGACAGCAAAATCGCAACCATCATTGGGCGTCCCACACACCTCCAGGATGTCGGCATGTACATCGCCTCCACCATCTTCGGCATCGCCCTTGAGCCGCCTGACACCGAAACAGACATCGATGGCACATTTATAAACGGCCCACTCGCCGGGCGCAACGTCGCCATCCAATGGCACACCAGGCGCGAAGGCTCACTCAGCCTGAAGACTGACACCCCCCTCGACTACTACCTCGTCCTGGCGGGACCGAAAAGTTCGGCACCCAGCATCTACAACCCCTGGATCATAGAAGACATCTTTCTCTTCGATGCGAATCATCTCCTCATGGCCTTGCGCGAGCGTAGCGTTCAAATCGGCACCCGCACCAGCGTCATTAACGAACTCTGGGATCGGGCCGAGATATACCCGCGACAGCATAACACCACCTTGCTCCTATCCGACGAGCAGCGCTCCCTGCTCACCCTATTTCACTAGAGCGTGATTTCCTAATCATAAGGAGAGTCATCATGCGCAATCATTCACGGATATCCTTCAATACAAATCATGTGCCATTCCCTTCACCACCTCGGCGCAAGTCCCGCAGGTGGCTCTGGCTTATTTTGGGCGTCATCGCCGGCCTCGTGCTGGCAGGTGCGGCATATTTCCTCTTCGGTATATATACCAGTAGCGAGCAAAAGACGCCCACCATCAGCCAGGGCAATGTCATCGGTGTGCTTGTGGCCGTCAACTCGGATTGGACCGTGACGCTCAACAGTGTGACCGTCAGTGACGGCAGTGAGAGCGATCATCCCGCTGCACAGAATATCTATCTTGTGGTGGATGTGACGTTGCAAAACACTTCGACGCGCATTCTAACCGTATCAAGCCTTCACATGTTCGACATCAAGAATACGAGCACCGGGCAAACCTACCAGCAGGATACCGGCTTCGGGCAGAGTCCAGATGGATCCGTTGCCTCAAATGGGTTCATTCGTGGCCGCATCGCCTACCAGGTGCCTGCTGGCCATCACAGCTTTACACTGCAATTCGCACCAAACGCAGATGGGATCGTCCTCGCCGAATGGAGTGTCATGATCTGAGCGTGGAAAGGGTCAAGGGCGACCGCAAGGGTCGCCCCTGGGTGCTATTCAGAGCGAAGCGCCACGATAGGATCGAGTTGCGAGGCCCGTATCGCAGGATAGAGGCCGAAGACGACCCCGATTGCCGCTGAGACAATAAAGGGCATCAGGACAGAGGTCGCGCTGACAACGAAGGGCAGGGTGAAAGCGTTGGTAACAAGGTAGCCGACAAGCAACCCAAGCAGCATGCCGATGGCCCCACCAACCAGGCTCAGCGTCAGCGCCTCGATCAGGAATTGATTACGAATATCGCTGCGTCGCGCCCCTATCGACATGCGAATGCCGATCTCCCGTGTACGTTCGGTGACCGAGACGAGCATGATGTTCATGATGCCGATGCCACCGACCGTCAGCGAGATGCTGGCGATGCCTACCAGAAGGAACGTCAGCGTCTGGGTGACCTGCTGTGCCTCCTGCAACAGCTGCGCGGAACTCTCTGTTTGGAAATCATCGGGGATACCTTTCCCGATATGGTGACGTCGCTCCAGCAAGCCAGTGATGTCTTGCTGGACCTGGTTTATCGTGTCTGAACTATCAGCCGTGACCAGAATTTGATCCACATAGGGCGAGTTCTTGAGACGATCGAGGGCAGTGGTGTAGGGGGTGTAGATGACATTATCGGCATTGGTGAAGCCACCTGACCCTTTGGCCTGTAACACGCCTACTACCTGGAAGAGTTGATCGCCAATGCGGATCGTCTTATTAATGGGGTCGGTCCCGGTAGAATTGAAGAGGTTTTGCTTTACTGTATCACCGATGACTGCGACCGGCTTCCCGGTCGACTGATCGGTGGCGCTAAACCATAGACCTTCGACCACGGTCCAATCCTGGATCGTTTGATAGTCGGTACTGACCCCTTGAATACTCGCATTCCAGTTCGCGCTGCCGTAAACCACCTGTTTGCTTGTTGAGACGACGGGGCTAATGTAGGTGACATGGACCACCTGCTTCCTGATGGCATCTGCATCGGCCAGCGTCAGTGATTGCACGGTGCCGCCAGCGCCGAAGGCTCCACGGGCGTTTGCTGTGCCGTTGCGGAGCTGAATCGTGTTGACACCCAGCCTCGAGAAACGTCCGGTGATGGAGACTCCCACGCCCTGGGTCAACGTGAATGCGGCGATCACGGCTGCCACGCCGATGAAGATACCAAGGGTGGTCAGCAGGGAGCGCATGCGATTGGCCCAGAGAGCCTCTAAGGCACTACCAAAATTAGCGCCGATCATAGCGCCCCGTCTGAACCCACGCCCGCGAAGTTGGGGGAGCACACTTTGCGCAGGGGGCGTAGCTGGCGGTGATTTGGCCTCAGGGATAGCTGGTACTCCTGGCTTCGGTGAACTGCTCATTGCGTTTCCTCCTTGACCTGTACTGTGCTCTTGCTGCTACCCGTTTTTTCTTGGCTGCTAACGTCGTCCATTCATTTACGGCTCGATGGCAGATATCCTAAGTATCTCACATTTACTCATGACTCGCAATTGATGACTGATCCAGCTCGCTTGCTTGCCCACAAACACTTCATAACACCCCGATTTCCGAGTGTGCGTACGATCTTTGCGTACGGGCGTGATGAATCACGCCCCACATTCCCTTGCAGAGCAGCCCCCAGGGCGTGATGATAGATTTTAACAAATTAATCTGGATATGCCTTTGTGTTTCCTGGAGGCCGATAAATCGGCGATGGGCACGATGAATCGGCCCCTACAGGCGTATTGTCCACGTTCATGGTGTCCAGGTTATTTTATTACAGACCATAATCACGCCCGTATGAGGGGAATGTCACCACGTTGGAGACCGTCGTCCCGTTAGGCGAGATAGCGCTCACGACGCCGGTAAACTCGCGGGAGCCATAGGCGCTGACGGTAAACTGCGCGGTATCACCCACCTTGCGGTCGCCCTGGGTGCTATTCAGAGCGAAGCGCCACGATGGGATCGAGTCGCGCGGCCCGTATCGCAGGATAGAGGCCGAAGACGACCCCGATTGTCGCTGAGACAACGAATGGCATCATGATAGAGACCGCACTGACGACAAACGGCAATTGGGCGAGGTTCACAACAAAGTAGCCGACAAGCAACCCAAGCAGCATGCCGATGGCCCCACCAACCAGGCTCAGCGTCAGCGCCTCGATCAGGAATTGATTACGGATATCGCTGCGTCGCGCCCCTATCGACATGCGAATGCCGATCTCCCGTGTACGTTCGGTGACCGAGACGAGCATGATGTTCATGATGCCGATGCCACCAACCGTCAGCGAGATGCTGGCGATGCCGACGAGCAGGAGTGTAATAAACCCAGTGATCTGGCTCGCTGTCTGCAACAGTTCAGCGGAACTCTCCGATCGGAAGTCATCGGGAGTACCCTTCCCGATATGGTGACGTTGCTCGAGCAGGGCGGTGATGTCCTGCTGTGCAGGGGTAACCGAGTCTGAACTATCAGTCGAGATCAGAATTTGATCGATGTAGGGCGAGTTCTTTAGACGATCGAGGGCAGTGGTGTAGGGGGTGTAGATGCCATCATCCGCGCTGGTGAAGCCCCCCGACCCTTTAGCCTGTAACACGCCTATCACCTGGAAGAGTTGATCGCCGATGCGGATCGTCTTATTAATGGGATCGGTCCCGGTAGGATTGAAGAGGTTTTGCTTCACTGTATCGCCGATGACTGCGACCGGCTTGCCGGCCGTTTGATCGGTGGCGCTAAACCATGAACCTTCGGCCAACGTCCAATTTTGGATCGTCTGATAGTCGGTACTGACCCCCTGCACACTCGTATTCCAGTTCGCGTTGCCGTAAACCACCTGTTTGCTTGTAGAAACGACGGGACTGACATAGCTTACATGATTCACCTGCTTCCTGATGGCATCGGCATCGGCCACCGTAAGTGATTGCACGGTGCCGCCAGCGCCGAAGGCTCCACGGGCGTTTGCCGTGCCGTTGCGCAGGAATACCGTGTTCACGCCTACACTCGAGATACGATTGTTGATCTCGGCCCCCACGCCCTGGGTCAAGGTGAGTGCAGCGATCACGGCGGCCACACCGATGAAGATACCAAGGCCGGTCAGCAGCGAGCGCA
>WNEZ01007777.1_pt1 | contig 13718 bp, 14 predicted proteins | sample 5400521 | NCBI WGS metagenome assembly WNEZ01 (sample SAMN13153339, study PRJNA577476) | soil metagenome | isolation source: 120 cm saprolite under Douglas fir tree site 2 hole 1 replicate 1 | place: USA:California | collected 2015-04-18 | reverse complement strand
CCAGGAATTGACTCAGCGATCAAGCTGCTGCCGCAAGTCCATCCTGTTGGGGGAGGGAAAATCAGAATCTTAGGTGTTAACTCCGTTAGCGCCTTCATCTTGGCGCGCGCTGTGGAGAACACATCAAAACCTACAGGTATTGGCTGGAGGCTGCAAGGAGTGGAAAGGCGTCAGGTAGGACGAGCCTTAAAGGTCCATTCTCTGGGGCTTGAATCAGCCGGACTCGTTATGCCTAGTTACTTGCAGGTAGTAACGGGCCGGGGGGGGCACGATCGTGCCTATGCCGAACGCACATCAGGGCTATTGTGTGTGCACCATGTGTGAGTCGGGGGATGGTCATTTGGGACCTCGTACTTTTTTCCTTGAACACAAGCTCAGAATTAGGTATCGTAATGACGGTCCCTTCCCGATTCTGCCCCCTCCAACGTTCCCGAGAGGTGTAACTATGCGGCGGAGAGTACTGTCGAAAGCTCTCAGTGTTCTTCGGATTGTCATCCTGGAAAGCTCCAAGATGAGCGGGCGATTGTTGGCCGACGCGCTTACGCGACGTGACGATCGCTTGGAAGTATGGTGTACCGATGATTCCGCCGAGTTCTTCGCGCAGACTGAAGCCTGCAAACCACAGGTTGTGGTAATCAGCGCCAATCTCGAGGAATCACCTTCCGGAGGCTTCTCGGCTGTGCAGCAGATGCGCAATGCACATCCGAACGTTCGGGTCGTCCTGCTGTTCGACTCTCCCAAACGCGACTCTGTAGTGAATGCTTTTCGCATGGGCGTCAGTGGGGTATTCTGCAGAGCTGAACCCATCGCGGCTCTTGCTAAGTGCATCCGAAGCGTTAATGACGCTCAGATTTGGGCCAACAGTCGCGATCTCCGTTTTGCGATGGAAGCTCTAGCGGAGACCGGAACGCCTGTTCTGGTGGACTCCCGGGGCCAAGCCCTACTTTCCAAACGCGAGAGCGAGGTCGTTCATCTCGTGGTTCCTGGGATCACAAACACAGAAGTTGCGGAGGGAATGAAACTGAGCGAACACACGGTCAAGAACTACCTCCGTAAGATTTACGACAAGCTCGGGGTTTCCAATCGCGTTGAACTGGTATTGTATGCCTGCGCCCAGGCCGGGGTTGCGCCGTGGGCAGCAACAGCGTCCACTGTGCCGGTTGTGTCCGCCGGAGAGGACAAGGCCGTATTCCACTGGTACCTGGAAATGGCGGGCCGAGGATGCGTAGCGGCTCAGTTCACGTTAGCTCAGATGTACCGTGATGGTCGTGGCACAGACCAGGACAAGCTTTCCGCCTATGCGTGGCTGCTAGTAGCCGAACAGAAGAACAAAGGCGGCGCAGGAGTGAACCGCGAGGTGCGACTTCAGCTTGCTTCGCATCTAACCGCCGAACAGATTATACAGGCTAAACATTGTGCCGACCAGCTTTCCCGGAGTACTTCACACTTCCAATCATCACCTTCTGCCCAGTTCGATGAGCTATCGGCGGCGCGTCGCCAACATCCTTCCAGTTCGACTTAGAGCAGCAGTGCCAATGGACTCAGCATTGACTGCTGTGCTACACAGAGGTACTGGCACACCCAAAGCGTTCACGCTGGCAGCGATCTTTGCCGTGAATGTAACAGTGCTGCCGTGAATAGCAGGATTTTGGGAACTGCTCAACTTGATTGCCGTCCCTGCGCTATTGAGCAGAACATTGACATCCCCGCCATTGGAATTAGCCGACACAATGTCCGGAGCGGCCGTCAGCGTTAACATCTGCAACTGCTATGCTGACAGGACTGGCCCGGCAGAAAAGTTGAGAGGGGCGCGAAGGTGCTGTTACCCTTGCCGACCAAAATGTTTGCTGTGCCCACGCAATCAGCTACAACGCTACAACCAAATCTAGGTTGTCCTGATTGATGTCCCCTTGCGAAACAGTCTGAATCTCATTGACCGTAGGAGGTTCTAAGGTTCTGACAGGCGTCAATGCTTCGTCAATCCAGATTTCCACTAGGTTCGAGCCGAGGGCGATCTAAATGAAAGGTTATTCACATCATTGCTGTTTCGAATCGGTGGGGCCTGCATCATCAAGGCAGCGTTATCATCGCAGCCGCGGAACGAACAACTCATAGTGGGTTCCTTCCCCGAGGACATCCTTCGTCCAGTGGGGGATGTAAGGCTTGTCGTTCAACGTAAGTCTCAAGTCTGAGAGGTCCGCTGGCGACATCAGACCGGTCTGTTGCAGAATGATCTGCCGTTTTGGCGGTGAACGTTTTCGAGTTCTCGATGAGATAGTCCAATTTCTCGGGATCGTCGTCGATCGTAACGGAGACCCGATGACACCTTGAGGATCAACGGTGTCTGCCGTAACTCCAATGACGATTGTGGATCCTTATCGCTAGCAACGGACGCCTCGGATAGTTTGCGAATGATCTGGCAAAATTATCTCATAGATAACCACAATGGAATCACGGTCTCGATAAACTTTCTATGTTGAAATCAGCTACTTACGAAAGTGGTTTCTGATCGCCTCCGCCTGGCCGCGGGTCACCACCGCCGCTAGAGCTGAAGCGTCCGCATGCTTGACCGCTTGTAAGCTTCCAAAATGTTCCAGTAATCTCCGGGTGGTGCTGGCGCCGACCCCCGGGATCTCCAGCAATTCGCTGGAGCGATCGCGCATCTGACGGCGTTTGCGGTGGAAGGTCACGGCAAAACGGTGGGCTTCGTCGCGGATGAGTTGCACGAGATGTAAAACAGGGGAGTGATGATCAAGAGCGATGGGATCGTTCTCTTGTCCATAGACGTAGATGATCTCTTCGCGTTTGGCAATTGCAGCCAAAGGCTGATTGATGATCTCGAGTGACTCCAGCGCTTGAGCTGCCGCGTGCAATTGCCCGAGGCCGCCATCGATCAGCACCAGGCTGGGCATTGCTTTTTCTTCCTGCTGCAGTCGCTTGTAGTGGCGCGTGACCACCTCGCGCATAGAAGCGAAATCATCGACCCCTTCCACGGTTCGAATGATGAACTTCCGGTAGTCCGACTTCTTCATCTTTCCGTCTTCCCACACCACCATCGAGGCCACCGTCTCTGCGCCCTGAATGTGTGAGATGTCGAAGCATTCGATGCGCTTGGGCAGATCGGGCAGGCTGAGCGAGTCTTGTAACTCTTCCTGAATCGCCTTCGTGTTCGGCTTCAGAATGCGGAAGCGTTGATCGTAGGACTGCCTGGCGTTGGTGCCTGCGAGATCGATGAGAGAGCGCTTGTCCCCACGCAACGGCACAAGAATGTGAACTCGAGCCGCGCGTGGATTACCACTCGCAAGTTGGTCAGAGAGTAAATCGTCGAGAGCCTCGCGGTCTTCAAAATCCACCGGCACGTAGATATTGCGCGGGACATATGGCTGTCCGATATAGAGCTGCTTCAGCAGACTGGAGAAAAATTCACCGGGCACGAATGAACCATTACCGCAGCCGTCGGTAGAGCCGTTGCTGGCAAGGTCTCTTCGCTGCATGTCCGCATCGGACGGCGGCATTTCGGGCAATGCGAACTCGGGCAGCTTCTCCCAGAAGAACTCGCGCCGATCAAGCACGCGCCCACCGCGCATGTGAAACAGGTTCACGGCGAGCATCCCTTTCTCGCAGTGGTAACCGAATACATCGGCGTCATCGCCTTCCACGGCGGCGATGCGCTGTCGCTCCTGCAGCTGCTCGACGGTGGAGATCAAATCGCGATACCTGGCGGCGCGCTCGTACTCTTGCGCCTGGGCGGCCTGCTCCATGCGCGCCTCTAACGATCGTGTCAGATCGGTGGGACGGCCTTCCAGAAACAACTTCACATCTCGCACCGCTTCCTGATAAGCCCCAGGCGTAGTCAATGCTTCGACGCACGGGCCCAAGCAGCGCTTGATGTAGTACTGCAAGCAGGGCCGGGGATGGTAACGCGTGAGATCCACTTTGCATGAAGGTACCAGGAAGTTGCGGTGGATGAGATCGACGATGCGGTAGGCGAGGTTAGCCGGGAAGTAGGGACCGTAATAAGCGCTGCCGTCTTTACGGAGGCGGCGCGTGACGTACACCCGCGGAAAGCGCTCGCCCAGCGTCAATTTCACGTAAGGATAAGTTTTGTCATCGCGCAGCAGAATATTGAAGCGCGGCTTACGTTGTTTGATGAAGTTGTTTTCGAGCGCCAGCGCTTCCTTGTTGTTGGCGACGACGATGTAGTCGAGGTCGACCGCCTCGCGGACTAGCGTGTCCGTTTTTGCGTCCTCCCAGCGGGCTTCACGAAAGTAGCTCGCCACCCGGCTGCGCAGGTTCTTCGCCTTACCCACGTAGATGACATCGCCTTCGGCGTTCTTGTACAGGTACACGCCAGGCTCGGTGGGCAAGCTGCGGATTTTCTGCTGGAGATCCATTGGCAATGGGCTAAATTTATTCTATTCGATGATCAAATGACCGCTTGTGGCACAATGGCTAACAGTGCATCGCTCAGACGGGACCCTCTGGGGAATGAATACGGCACCGATGTTCTGGAGGCGATCGGTGCCCAGGCTGCTGGCAATTGGATATCTCTTGCCGGCTGCCGCTTTCGGCGTTTTCGTAATTGTCACCTCTGCACAATCGTCACCGGCCAACCAGTCCTCTCCTCGACCGGCCGAATCCAAATCTGCTCCGGAAAAGAGTCCGGAAGCTCAGCAGGCGGCCAAGCCAAACGCACATCACTTTGACCGCGTTGTTATTATCGTGTTGGAAAATGCAGACTACGAAGTTGCGGTTCGCGACAAAAACCTTGCGGAGCTAGCCACGCAGGGCGCAAGCTTTTCCAATTTCCACGCGCTGTTTCACCCCTCGTATCCAAACTATCTCGCTATGGTGGCGGGTACCGACTTCGGTACCCATCGCAGGGCTGGGATCTTTGGGGACAAGCAAGTCAACTTTCCGGCGGACGCGGCACACAAGACGATTGCCGATCGCTTGATGGAGGCCGGCCTCGATTGGAAAAATTATGCGGAGGAATTGCCCGATGTGCCTTGCCCCTTCCGCATCTACTCTCAGCACGTAGCCAACAGCAAGAAAGGCGACTATGCCCGGAAGCACGTGCCTTTTTTAAGTTTCCAGCAAGTCCAGCAGAAGTGGTGTGACCACGTAGTGCCGGTCGATTCCGGGAAGAGCGACAACTGGTTCGCCCGGGATGCGAAGAAGGGACTTGTCGCGTATTCGTTCTTTAGTCCAAACATGGACGATGATGGCCACGATAGCAGCGTCCGGATTGCGGGGGAATGGTTGAAGGATTTTCTCGATAAGAACTTCCCTGAGAAGGTGCGTCAGGGGACGCTGGTGATTGTGACCTTCGATGAATCCGGCGGCAATAGCGACAACCGGATCTTTACGCTTTTCTTTGGCGACATGGTGAAGGAGGCCCGCGAGCAAGATCCAAAAGTGCTAGGGCGGCACTACAACCACTACAACCTGCTGCGAACGATCGAGGAGAATTTTGGGCTTGAGCCGCTAACTGAAAATGACAGGGAAGCGGCGCTGATCACCGACATCTGGAAGTAAATCCAGACAAGGGCCTCGGTCTAAAGCGGTGACCTGCCTGACTGAGCCGGAGTGTATAAAATTTCCATTGCGCGTGTGCGGTTTGCGTTGCCCGGGGCGGAGGAAATTGCCAGACACATTTGCATGGATACCGCAAACCATTGAAAAGTTACATACTTACCAACGCCCGAGTGGGTACGGGAAACTGGCACGTCCCGTGCAAAAGCACAGCTTGGGAAGCGTGCACGTAGTTTTATTTCCCCAGGCCTTCAGTACGGACATTTGAGCGCGAAATCTGTGAAACGCGCCGAGACATGAGATTCAATTTAAGGAGCTCCTCTCTATGACCCGCACTTCGTTAGCGATTTTCCTGACGGCGAGCATGATGGCTACCGTCGGCTGCGCCAGCAAGAACTATGTAAAGCAACAGACCACCCCGCTGATCAACAAAACCAACGAACTGGACGACATGACGGCCAAAAACACCAAGGACATCAAGGATGTTGATGCCCGGGCACAGGCCGGTATCCAGGCGGTTCAAGCTAAGGCTGCCGACGTGGACCAAAAAGCTCAGGCCGCCGGTCAGACCGCAGCCTCAGCGCAACAGACAGCCGACACCGCCAATACTCGCGTCGGGGTTCTGACCAACACGGTGGCTAATCTCGACAACTATCATTCTGTCTCTCAAGCCTCTGTGAAGTTTGGTTTCGACAAGGATGCGCTGACGCCGCAAGCCAAGGAAGACCTCGACAAGCTGGCCGCCGGCATTGCCAGCACCAAGGGCTATCTGATCACTGTGGAAGGCGGCACGGATTCCACCGGCCCGGCAGATTACAACTACGATCTAAGCCAGCGCCGTGCCAATGCTGTGATTCAGTATCTGGCCTCGAAGTACAGCGTCCCTGCCCACAAGATTTACATAATCGGATTGGGCAAGGACAAGCCGGTCGAGTCGAACAAGACCGCTCAGGGCCGGCGTGAGAATCGCCGTGTCGATGTGCACCTGATGAGCAACACGCAGGGCAGCGATCAGAGCACCCCGACCACCACCGGACAGGCTAATCCGTCGTCGATGTAAAAGAGTTTCCCCTCCTCCCCGGAGGACTTCGCCAACCAGGCCGCTCGATGCCTCCCCCTGAGCGGCCTGTTTTTTTGTGCGAAGACGGGGAGCAACGGATGTGCATTCATGGTTTGCCTGTGGAATGAAAACCGATCGCTGGACCTTCGAAAATCAACCATCAGCAATGCACCATTTTGCAGGGTAAAATGGAGGCATGTTGCTCAGGTTGTTTTCACGGTTCGCGCTGGGTGGGATGCTCGGGCTGAGCCTGGGATTATGGGCGCAGCAGAGTTCGCTACCCGAGAATCCCAGCCCTCAGTCGCCCCCTGCGAATGGGTCGTCGGACGCAAGTTCGCCGCGGCGAAGCCAAACCAGCTCTGGCACGGAAACGGAGAGCCCTGCAACGTCGAAGAAGCCCTCCGATCTTACGCCGCCACGATCAGACCGAGTGCAGCGCGATGATCTGGGCGACGACATTGGTGAGAGTTCAAGCAAGGACACTCAGGTGGATTTGAGTCCGCCAGCGGACGATGCCAAACAGCATCCCCATAGTTCTTCGGCAATCGCGGCCGCGGAAGCCGAAGCTTCGGGGGTTGCGGAGTTCCATCCCTGGGACCCTCACAAGGCCGCCAAAGATGTAGAGGTTGGTGACTTTTATTTCAAGCGTAAGAACTATCGGGCTGCGGAAGACCGCTACCGCGAAGCACTGCTATACAAGGATAACGATGCGCTGGCGACTTTTCGTTTAGGCGAGTGTCTGGAAAAACTTGGCCAGCCGGGTGCGGCTCGCGACCATTACGAAAGCTACCTGAAGATTCTTCCCCACGGACCATTTGCCGAAGAAGCGCGGAAGTCGGTGGAGCGATTGAAGAAGCTGGACTCAAGTCAGAAGCCGACGAAGTAATTCGACGAGAGGAACGTAGAATCGATAACCCGCTGATTCCTCCACAGTAAATACAGAGGCACCCGGCCCCTGCTGCCCGCGACATTCAACGGTGGGACTGATTTCTTGTTTTGGGTTTTGTCCTCCCACGTCTTCTGCCATGCTTCCCTCGGGGGTTGAGCACCTGGCTGCGATCAGCTTCGCCAAGAATCAAATTTGCTGGCCACTTTGGGCCCGAGTGCATTGCGCTCTTGGATCGCGCCGCAGCCGCAATAACGGCTTCGAAGCCGTCGATACAGGCGTGAAACATTTGCGTGCGCAGCGCGCCCTCCGCGCCCCCCCGATTTACAAGCATGGCCGTGCCGTGCATCAGTGCCCACAGAGAAAGCATGAGTCGGGTATGGGTACGAGGCGTTCCCCCCAGGCGCCAAGCGAGACGCTGGCGAAAGAGGTTGAACGAAGGCCATGGTTCATGCAAGGAAGGCGGCTGGGCGATTGCGTCGAACAGCACTCCGTAAGCTTCACGGTGCTGAAGGGCGAACTCCAGGTAAGCCTGGCAGGCTTGCGCCAAGGTGCGGGTGCGGCTGAGCTGATTAAAGAGTTCTTGGCGGGTCTTCAAGCGCAGGGCGCGGAGAATGTCTTCGCGGTCGCGGAAGCGCTCATATACGGTGGGGGTGGTGGTGCGGGCGGCTTTGGCCACCGCGCGCATGGTGAGAGATTTCTCGCCGCCTCGGGCCCATAAGCGTGAGGCGGCTTCGAGAATGTGCTGTTCCAAATCTGGATCAGGTTGCCTGGGCACCGGTCAGCCTCCGCGTCAGCAAAATCAGGTTAACTTTGACTGTGTATAACTAACGAAGTATAATGCCATGCATCGAGTGCGACCTCGCACACCGCGTCCCGGCCGGAGCCGCCATAGTTGGCTAGCAGCCTCCCCCCACGAGAGTGGCTCCGCGCGGGGCTCGCGGGCACAAACACATAACATTAAGGAGACCTGGATTGTCAACCGAGGAACCAAAAAAACAGGCTCAGATCGCGCGCTTAATGTCCGACCTTCGCAGTGCCAAGCTGGAATTGCTGAGCGCACAATCCGCCGCCGAACGGTTACGTTTCCAATATTCCGTCCAGGATATTGTGGTGTTCGGGGAACGCCAGACTCTGAAAGGGGCGATCGCCTCGGCTGATGCCATCTGCCGATTTTTTGCTTCAGTCGAAGCCGAGCTCAAAGTGGTAGAGCAGCTGCCCAACGCGGAAGATTGAGGACGAAAACCCGCCAGTGGTTTTCCATTACGAATATTCCACCGTGACATTGTAGACAGATTTACTTCTCCACGCGGATGAACTCGCCGCTCGAGGCATTCACCGCCACGGTGAGCTTCACAGCCTCGCGGTTGGCGCCATAAATCACGTGCCAAACCAATTCGTTAGTATTGCGGTTCCAATCGCAGACATAGTTGACAGGAGTGTCCGGACTCTTCTCCAGGACTTTGTCGCCGCCATGTTTCTGAGCGGCCGCGAAGGCTTGGTCGGAATCCACTTTAAGGAAAGCAACGTCGAAGGTTGTAGTTGATGAATTGTTCGGGTTGTAGGTATCTTCTGCGCCCGCGCTTACGCCGCGCGAAGGGGCGTCGGGAGCAGCGCTCCCTGACCAAACGTAAGTTTTCACGGACCGACGCGAAGGCGAGGCGAAGCCAGTCCGCCACACCGCCCACTTGCCGTCGTGGCCGTTGCCGTCGCGGGTGGGAGTGGATTCGATGCGGAAGGGTTGCGGGTCAGGGGCCCAACCCCGGGCTGCAATATAAACCTTCTGGAAGCCGGAACGGCCAGTGACCAGTTCCGGCCCCTTGGGTTCTTCTTTTACGCTCTCCGTAGGTTTGGCTGACTGATCAAAAGCAAGATGCCTGCCGATATTCGTGCCAGGGTCGTGGATGAACGGCTGGTACGCGAGGGGTGTGGGCCAACTCGGGGAATGGGCGATGTCCGGCTGATGTTCGAGGTCGCGCCTGTTCCTTGACTTTCGACGTTGGCGAACTGTGATTGAGCGCAGCCTATGTTCTGCATGTCACCTTCCTGATATAACTTGGACGGGTTCACTAGCGCAACATTCTACCCGAAGCGGGCGGAAAGGCGGACTGAAACGAGCCTGTTTAGTTATGGATAGCGCTCTGGAAAAACTGCAACAAGCTGTCGAGGATGCGATGGAAGGGCTGTCGCACGAGGACTTGAGCTGGCATCCCCCGGGGAAGTGGTGCGCCGTAGAAGTGCTCGAGCATTTGTACCTCACTTATACCGGCACGGTAAAGGGACTCGAGAGAGTTCTCGCTGGCGGAAAACCGATCGTCCACCCGGCGACCTTGCGTCAGAGGTGCCGAACCCTAGTGGTGGTTGGACTTGGTTACATGCCGGAGGGACGGAAATCGCCGCGAGTTGCACAGCCGCGAGGAGTGCCAGCGGAAAAAGTTCGGGCTGAGATTAGCGCACAAATTGAGGCCATGGACAAAATCATCGCGCGTTGCGAACAGAGTTTCGGCGGGCACACGAAGCTGTTGGATCACCCCATTCTAGGCCCGCTGACAGCGCCGCAGTGGAGAAAATTACACTTGGTGCATAGCCTGCACCATGTGAAGCAGCTCCGGCGCTTGCGCCAAACGCGGGAACAGGGCGGAGCGACACGACTCGAAACCGATCTGTCTTAACTGTGCTTCCAGCTCTGCTCTCCCGCTGTGCTCTACTGTTCGCGCATCGCCGCAGGTATTCCTGCCTTGCGGGCCTCTTCCTGCATCTCTTCAAGCTTCTGCTTGGCGTCGTCGAGGGCTTTTTGCTTGTCGGCGAGTTGCTGTTTATATTGCGTATCTTGCCTGTCCCATGCGGCCGAGTTCCTCAGACGGTCGCCGGCGTCGGCATAGAACGCAGCGGCGCGTATCTGGTACTCGCGCTTGAGCACGTCCAATTCACGGTCGGCTAAATCGATCTGATCCTTCTGGGCGGTGAGTTTCTGCTGCCATTCTTTCAATGCAGCCTGCCGCTTCGCCTGGTCGTCCTCGCGGGAACGTTCCCCGTGGAATCCGCGGGCTTTGCTTCGCTTGATTTGTCAGTAGCCACGGGTGGTTGCTCGCCCACAATGGACAACTTGTCATCCTTCGGCAGGTTATCGTTATCGAAAACCTTGGGCTTTGCTTTCGGCTGAGGGCTGTCTTTCTTTATCTGCCGGGCGTAATCGGCAAGCGAAGGTTGGGCCTGATTCTGAGACTGGGTTGAGGACGCCTGTGACTGTTGCGCGCTCGCCGGCACCACGACCGAAGCGGCGAACAACACGAATCCGAATCCCACGTATGCGATATGCTTCATAGCTTTCATCCTTTTTCCCCGGTTCCTAAGTTGTTTTCCTGGCGTCAGCTTGTCGAACAGCGTGAATCCAGCACCGAATTTTCCTAAATACCTCCGGCCGAACCTGACCGGACTCTGACGTTGGTGCCGGTGCCTGCTTCACTGAGAAATCCACCGATGTTGCGATCAAGAAGCGCAGCCTCCCCGGCGATGTCAGCGGCCAATTGCTGCGCAAACTCGGGATCGCGATTGCGTGCCAGTTGCTGGGCATATCCCGAGATGGTGGCCAGTGAGGTCCGCAGCTCCAGCGCCATCTCAGCCGAGATTTCACCCTGCAGTTCCTGTTGGCGGCGAATGCGCTCGGATTCGCTAAGGTCGCTGATGAGACAAGCGGCTCCGAGCAGCGCGCCATCCACCGCTGGAACGGCGGAGACAGTAACGGCGATGCGGCGACTCTTACCGCTCGGAGTCAGGTAATCGGCTTCCAACTGCCGCCGTTTGCTTTCTTCGCGCAAGACGACTTGCACTTCCTCGGCGAGGCGCACCGGCGGACTTGGCGTGTCATCGGCATGGTCGCCGTTGGGGGAGACGCTGGAGCCGCATAACGCCGCGTCGCGAAAAATATCCTCTGCGTTCATGCCGGCCGGAGAGGCGAAACCAAGAATCTCCCGAGCTGCGGGATTGGCCTGCTTCACCAGTCCGTTGAGCCCGAAGACGAGCACTCCCGAAGACAGATTTGAGAGGACGGCCTGGCTGAAGTTTTCCGTAGTGCGGGCGCGCCGTTGCTCGACCTGGGTCTGTAGCTGGAGTTCGTGCTTCTGCTGCTTGAGCTGCTGGATCACAGTGTTGTAGAGGTACAGCGGCAGAGTTTCAAGGGAAGAAACCGCGTTGGACTCCAGATCGACTTCTGCGGCCAGGTTTCGACGCAAGCGGCGCATACCCCAGACACCGAGGAGGAAGGCCCATCCCGCCGCAAGCAACAGCAGCAAGGCTCTCATCATCACGGGATTGCTAAGAAGCCTCACCACAGCCCCCCATACCAGTGCAAGAACTTGTTTCCGAAGAAGAAGGCAACAAGCGCCATACTGCCCAGGAAAACGCCGAACGGCATCTGATAAAAGCGATAAACCATCTGAGCAGATTGCCATCCGCGGCGCCGTGCCGCTTGGGCATTCGCCAGGCTCCGCATGAAGCGATGGGTGCGCTTCACCCAGACCAGAACTACGGTTCCCACTCCGAAGAGCGAACCCACCAACGACGCCGTGAAAATAGTGAATACCGTGAGCTTTATCCCGACAAATGCCCCCACCATTGCCATCAGCTTAACGTCGCCAAAGCCCATGCCTTCCATTCCACGCCAACGCAAGTAGATTGCGCCTGCGCCGTAGATGAACCCGGCGCCTACTGCCGCGCCCAAGAGGGCATCGAGCGCAGACATCAAAGGCGCCACCAGGTCGGAGCCAAACGGAAGATTGACCGCCGCGGGCAAGAATTGTGAAGCCAGGTCGTTGACCGGAACAAACAAGCTGAATAGCATTCCCACTACGAGGCCGGGAAGTGTCAACTTGTCAGGCAGCAGCTTGGTTTCGGCGTCGGTAAATATGAGTCCCAACAACAAGAATCCGAAGACACAATATTTCAGGGTGGCGAGCGTGAGTCCGAAATGCCAATAACAGGCTAGGAAAACGCCTCCGGTGAGAAGTTCGATGAATAGATAGCGCACCGAAATCGCTGCCTTGCATTGGCGACAACGTGCGCCGAGAATCAGCCAGCTCAGCACGGGAATGTTGTCGAAAAAAGCGATCGGACGCTGGCACCGGGGACACAGCGAGCGCGGCTTCACCACGGACAACCCCAAGGGCAAGCGGTAGATACACACGTTCAGAAAACTGCCGAATGCCAGCCCTAGCAAAAAAATCGCCGATGCAAAAATGGGGTCCACTGAGTCCTTGTCCGCGATTATGCGCGCGAATCGCTGAAATCTTGGATTCTTATGGCGATTATAAGGCGTTCATTACCCGCAGGACTAAGGTACCGAAGTCACTGTCCGAACGGACAGGGGGAAAGGCAAGTGATTGATACCAAGATGGTTGGCCGACTTAAATGTCGAATCCTACCTAGCCTGTAGCCTTCATGAACAGCCGCGCGCGGCAGGCAGAATCGATCGCAGCCGGGCTGCTCCTGCGGTGAATCCGAGACCTTGCTCAGCGAAGGGCAAAGCGCAATAGTTCTCCCTCCAATAGCGGCGCTGAGGGGTGACTGGCCTGAAGCCGGCCACGCCGTTGATCATATTCGCGAGACACCAGGCGTGGCTGCGGCGTTGGATTGGAGAACCAACCGGTGGGAGTTTCTTCACGCAGAAGTACAGAGAAGGCGAAAACACCCGTCTCGACAGCATTGAGCGATTTCCATTCCAGCAGAGTGGCCTCCAAGCTTTCGGTTAGCGACTCGCCAGGCTCCAGGCAGAGAATCCAATCATGCCGCGCCAGTTGCAGATAGTGTTCCAGCGGTCGGCTGGGCTCGGCGGCCACAACTCGTGCACCATATTCACGCGCAATGCGCAAGGTGGTGTCATGTGAGTCGTGGTCGACGACGATGATTTCATCGCAGGGAAGCAACGTTTGTAGAGTCCGTCCCAACCGGCGGGCGTCGTTCTCGGTGTGTAGCAGTGCGGTAATGAGCGGCATCAGAGGGGAAACGGCGGCAAAGGAAAGTTTACGTGAACAGGGCTGAGTCGCTCCTGATTTCTTCCCCACCGGAGCCAGACTCATCCATGACGCCGCGCAGCGACGTTGGTCAGCCAGGCGCCCAAATTGTGAATAGTTTGTTTCGTCTGAGCCCTGGATTAAAGCGGTTCCTGTTGCGTATCTAGGTCTGTTCTACCGCGCGCCTAGGGTAACGCCAGTTCGTAGATCCTTGACCTCAACTCGATTG
>WNEZ01007169.1_pt1 | contig 13718 bp, 12 predicted proteins | sample 5400521 | NCBI WGS metagenome assembly WNEZ01 (sample SAMN13153339, study PRJNA577476) | soil metagenome | isolation source: 120 cm saprolite under Douglas fir tree site 2 hole 1 replicate 1 | place: USA:California | collected 2015-04-18 | reverse complement strand
AAATGGTCAAATGTCACCTTGGCCGTGGGTCCGAGATAGTGTTTGCGAGTGTGTCGCGCCTGGGTGCGATAGGCATACCAGTAACCTGCTCCGCGTGTGCGAGCTTCTTTGAGGACCGAGATCCGTCCGGATTTGCCGACAAAGGCAAAAGCGGCGTGCTCGCCCAACCAGCTGTGCCATGCTGACTCGTCTCCTGGACGGAAACAGCGTTCTGGTTGCCCGCTTGTTGTCAGTTCATAGTGCTGCTGCACTTCGGACCAGATGAGCGCGTGCGCTGATGGGCCTGGCATCGCTTCCTCCTGTGATGTTGGGGAGTGTCTCCCCGATCCCCCAACACCCATGAGTATAGCATACAAAATGGAATTTAAACATTTACAAAAATAGTGGGCACCCTCGATGGGTGCCCATGTTTATCTTTTAAGTTGGGGTCTGTAAGAGCAAATCTCAATATTGCACTCTTACAGTTTGTATTACTGACCGTTGTTGCTAACGTCTAATACACTGCCCGAAGTTCCGTTAAACTGTACTGTTACTTTCACAGGGGTACCGTTCACGATAGACTGAGCATTCCCGTTAAAGTCTTTCAGTTCCGCAGTGGAAACGATGGGATAGCTGAAGCTTCTGTTGCCAACCGTCAAGTGGATCACCCGATCAGAGCCAACCACCTGGGTTGTGACACCCTGAATTGTGACCGTATTCTGATCTTGCAGGTCACTGCTATCGGTAGGCTTCAGTTCTGTCGCTGTGAAACTACCATTGTTGGCTGTAGCGCTAACCTTGATTAGCTGGCCAACACTGGGCTGCGTGCCATTGAATTTTGAAAGATCTGTCTGGCCGCTCACAATGCTCATCGAGAGGGTCGAGCCATCGGCCATTTTCACTACAATGTTGCTGCTACTAACGGACTGCACGTTGCCGATAAAATCGATACTGCCAGGCTCGTTGACACTAGAAGTCTCGTTGCTATTTGGAGTCTCGTTCGCTTCAGGCGTAACATTAGTTCCTGACTGGATATTGTACGAACCGTCAGAGTTCTGGGTCACCTGGATCGCGTAGAATTTCCCTACCTGACCCTGCAAATTGCTTATCACATTGTCAGGAATGTTCTTAATTGTTCTTGTCTGGCCGTTTACACTGAGCGTTACTGTATGGTTGGTTGCATCGACTGAAACCACCGAACCTGATAAGGTGAGGTTCGTTAAACCATTGCTGTTTGTGGTGCCAACACCGGCACAAGCCGTGAACATGATCATCAGCACAAGAGCCGCTATACCCACCACAATTTGCTTTACTACTTTTTGATTCATTGATTTTCTCCTTTTTAATTTTGTTTTGATCTTGATTGATGTGTTTTGACTTAGTTTTGATTGTCGTACTATCTACTTGCGTTCATATATCTCTGTATATGTACGACTATACCGCATATTTTTTGTCATTACTATGCCAAATAGCACATTTTAATTGTGAAATTTTACGTATTTCATAACCAATGTAATGTGGAAGATTTAACTCTTGTAATAAGTACAACGAACGAGAAAGGCCTTCGCACTTTTGAATTAGATGAAGATAGCATTAAATACTTTTAGGGCAAAATATACTTCTTGACACATGAGAGCCAAAACCCATGTGCTATAATCTCCACTATGAGCGCGTGACGAGTGAAGGAGCAGACATCCATGGCAGAATCCCCGATCCTACGCAGCGGTATTTATCCACCGCTTCCAACTTTTTTTGACGCACAGGATGAACTGGATCTCGTGACTTTACAACGGCATATCCAGCGGCTGGCGGAGACCGGAGTTGCAGGCTATGTCGTTATGGGAACAAATGGCGAAGCTGTTCACCTTACAACGGAAGAACGCGCGCAGGTGATTGAGGCTGCACGTGATGTCGCTGGAGAAAATACGCCGATTCTTGCAGGCTGTGGCGAGCAATCTACGCGAGCAACCATTGCTAATTGCCAGCAGGCAGCACGCTCTGGAGCAGATGCCGCACTGGTCTTACCTCCTTTTTATTTCAAAGGTCGTATGGACTCACGCGCACTGATTGCGCACTATCATGCCGTTGCGGATAACAGCCCTCTTCCAGTAGTAATCTATAATATGCCTGCCAGTACGGGTGGCCTCGACCTCGATGCTACTACCATCTGTACGCTTGCTGAACATCTCAATATCATAGGCGTCAAGGATAGTGCGGGTAATATGGTGAAGCTTACACAGATTTATTCTGAAACTCCTTCACGTTTCCGCGTTTTCGCGGGTAGCGCAGGCTATCTGCTTCCCGCATTGGCCGTTGGCGCGGTTGGTGCGGTCGCCGCGCTTGCCAACGTCTTTCCTCGCGAGATCTGCCGGCTGCAAGAACTTTTCAATGAGGGGAAGATAGAAGAAGCACAACTCTTACAGGCTCGCCTGATACCTGCAAACGCAGCCGTCACAGCAACCTATAGTGTGCCAGGTTTAAAAGCCGCACTCGAACTCACCGCCGGTTATGGTGGTCGTCCTCGCTCACCTTTGTTACCATTAACCGAACAAGAACGCAATCAGCTTGCGGAGATCTTGTGGGGGATGTAGGCGCACTCATTTGGGTGTTCAGGAGGTAAGGACATATGGCATTGGATATTGAATTGTACCGCCGAACCATTTACACGTCTGTTGATCATCATGCTCAAAAACTCCGTCGCATCAGTGTCATCGATATTCATCCTGAGGGGGCTACTCGCACGTTAGTCCTGGTCCATGGATATGGTGGAAGCGCCACACAATGGCTTTACCAGTTGCAATTCTTTGGGCAGACTGTGCGTGTAGTCGCGCCAGACATGCGTGGACATGGTATGAGCGATGACCCTGAAAATCTGGCTTATACTATGAATGGCCTCGTTGATGACCTGGAACTGGTGTTGGATCGCCTGGAAGTGCAACGGCCATTTTACCTCATTGCCCACTCCTTTGGTGGGGCCATCTCTACCGAATATGCATTGCGCCACCCAGAAGAAGTTAGCGGTCTGGTGCTCGTCGGTGTTCCCACCCGTTTTATTCTACGCGCAGCCGTCGAACGTTTGATGCTCATCCCTGATCCGCTCTTTAGTTGGATAGCGAAAGTAATCAGGGTGGCTTTATTTGCTCCTCAACGCACGCTGAAGCGTATGTTGCATAGCGTTCTGACTCCCTGGCGTGGCGATGAGCGAGTACAGCTACTTCGGGTTCCTACACTGGTAGTGCTTGGACAGCGTGATACTGTTTTTCTACGTGAGCATTATGACGATGTACCACGCAATATACCAGGCGCGCAGCAGGTTGTAATACCCGTCTCAGCCCACCTGGTACAGCTCGAACGTCCAGACGCGGTCAATCGTGCTATACGTCGCTTTATAGAGCCAAAGCCTCAAGAAAGGAAGGTGGATTCACGCAGCCGTTCTACCCAGTTAAGTGTGCATGCTGCCCACCATGCCGAGATGCCCTGGCTGCAATACTACGATAGAGAGGTGCCAGAATCGTTGCCACTTCCGAAGCAATCGCTACATGACCTGCTTAGTAATGCCGCTCGCGAGTTTCCTGATCGACCCGCTCTTATCTTCTTTGGGCAGAAAATTGGCTACCACGAACTGGATCGTTTAAGTAACAGGTTTGCTCATGCTTTGCGCAGGTTAGGCGTCAAAAAAGGTGATCGTGTAGCGATCGTCTTACCCAACATCCCTCAATTTGTTATTGCTTTTTATGGCACACTCAAGGCAGGCGCGGTAGTTGTTCTAGGAAGCCCTCTTTCGAATGAGGCAGAGATTGCATACCAGCTTCAGCATTCCGGTGCCCAGGTTCTTTTTACATTATCCTCATACCGTGCCATGGTAGAGCGCGTATGTACTACCAATGACATCAAACAAATCATTTATAGTAATGTGCGTGAATACCTTCCTGTACGGCAACGTGTAAAGCTTGCGAGTCTTATCGACGAATCGGGCAAGGCGATTCACTTGCCGCACTCCCAAACCAGCACATCTGCCTCTCATCCAGACTCTACAGGAGAAGATGGAAACCTACATGCCGTTTCACAGGGCAATGCACAACTCATTGAGTTAAGCGATCAAAATGCTTCCAGGACTGGCACTTCGGCGAAAACTATTACCCCGACGCGAGAGCGAGTAGCATTCAACAAACCAACCTGGAAGCAATACGACTTTCAGCAACTTTTGCGCAGCCAGCCGATGACTCCACTCAGCAGCAGTACAGGTGAGCATGACCTTGCACTGCTTCAATATACTTCTGGAACGACGGATAATCCTAAAGGCGTGATGCTTTCACATGGAAACCTCGTGGTGAACATTGTGCAGATTCGTCATTGGATGCCTGATGCCAGGAGAGGACGAGAGGTTGTGTTATGTGCTCTGCCTCTTTCGCATTCATATGGAGTTACCAGTTGCATGAATACTTCTATAGGAATTGCGGGAACACTGGTACTTTTACCCACATCGCGCATTGATCGGATTTTAGAAGCCATTAAAAACTATCATCCAACTATTTTCCCCGGCATTCCTGCCCTCTACCTTGCTATCGCCAACTATCCCAGAGTACGTTCTTACGGCGTTGCCGCTATTCGCACCTGTATTAGCGGTTCCGCTCCCTTACCTGTCGAGGTGCAAGAAGAATTTGAAAAAATCACCCGCGGACGCCTTGTCGAAGGATATGGTTTAACCGAGGCTTCTCCCGTCACACATTCGAACCCACTGAAAGGGGAACGGCATGTTGGCAGTATTGGTATTCCCTTGCCTGAAACGAATGCCTGTATCGTTGATTTGAAGACAGGTGAAACGCTCCCGCCTGGTGAGATCGGTGAGTTACTTATCAGCGGGCCGCAGGTAATGCAAGGCTACTGGAATATGCCTGAAGAGACACAAGAGACACTTAAAGATGGTTGGCTACATACAGGAGATCTCGCACGCATGGATGAAGATGGTTTCTTCACCATTGTAGATCGTAAAAAAGACCTCATCCTTGCCGGATCGTACAATGTCTACCCACGCGATGTCGAGGAGGTACTCTACGAGCATCCCAAGGTGTTGGAGGTAGCCGTCATCAGTACCTCTGCCTCAAATGAAACGAACGGAGAGACCGGGGAAAATACTACCCCGACCTCTCCGTTTATTAAAGCATTTGTAGTCCTCAAACGCGGCGAAAAAGCTACTTCTGATGAACTCCTTGCACTCTGTCGCGAGCGCCTTGACTCCTACAAAGTGCCGCGCCAGATCGAGTTTCGCTCAGAGTTGCCTAAAAATTTCGTCGGCAAAGTGCTCAGGCGCTTGCTGGTCGAAGCCTGAAATAGCATTTACGCGACGTTAAAGACCACGAGAGTTGCAAGTTTGGCATCACTACAATTTGATTGCGCGCACCAGTACAATCCGACAGTGCCAGTTGCTGCCTGATTTAAAGTGACAGTAAAATATCCGTGATCGAAATTTGATTGGATCGTCAGGATTTTATTCCCAACATAGTTGGTATTACTGAACAACTTTGCCTCCGTATAGCCTGATTGGCCATTCAATGTCAGGTTAAATGTCACGTAGACGTTCTGGCCAACAGTGAAGCTGCTGGTCAAAGTTGTAGGTAAATCGTTGCTGTCGATAGCGCTGGTAGTTTGTGCTTTCGTGATTATAGCTGCCGCTGCAGGATCGATCAGTGCGGCTGAAGGCACTGTTTCTCCCGTTGTGGGAGTCACTATGGGTGTTGGTGTGATTGATGTTGTTGGTGTCGATTGAGCTGTCGTAGCAGTCGGTGTAGTGGTAGTATTAGTCTTCGAGCCGCTTGTAGCTGCACGGATCGCTAAAAATCCTCCACTAACTACCAAAAGTAGCAGCACAATAATGCCGATGATCAAACCAACATTCGGACCTTTAGGACGAGTTGGAGGCTGCTGACCAGGTGGTACAAACGAACCAGGAGGAGGAGCATAGGAAGTACCGTAAGTGTTTGATGGAGGTGGCGCGCCATAGACATTAGCTGGCGGCGGCGGCGGCGGAGCCTCGTAAGAATACTGTTGTGGCGTACTATATGGCGCCCCGTAGACGGTTGGTGGAACAGCTTGCTGGTTTGAAGACGGGTTCATCGGAGTTGCTTCATAAGGCGATGAAGCTGCGATGGTCGGTTCCACCTGCGATGAGCCGGCTGGTTGGCTCCCTGGAATTCCCTGATTGTACATTTTGGCACCACAATTAGTGCAAAACGTTGCCCCTGCTGGAAGCATAAAGCCACACGTACTACATTGCATAACAATCCCTCCCGCCAGGATGTGCCAGGTTATCCTGTCCATCCGCATTAAAAAAACGATTCAACGATAACATATAACATTGCCGATTCGAGCCTATTGTTCTGGCCTCCATCAGCATCTGTAATATACTACGTTATTTATTCATTGCAAAGTGTTTGACTTGCCAGAAATCTACAAGTGAAACGCATACATCTTTCCATCATACGAACCAACGTAGACCACGCCATTTACGACCGCAGGTGAGGAGTCGATTGCGTCCCCCGTAGTATAGGTCCAGAGTATTGCACCGCTAATAGCATCAAGCGCATACAGTTTGTGGTCTTGCGAACTGATATAGACGATACCATTCGCGACGGTTGGCGAGGAGTAGATTCTGTCTCCTGTAGTTAACGTCCAGCGAGATTTCCCAGTCATGGCATCGAAAGCATAGAGTTTGCTGTCGGTTGAACCAATATAGACCATGCCATTGGCTACCGCTGGCGAGGAGTGGATCAAATCGCCGGTAGGAGCTTTCCACTGAAGTTTGCCAGTTGTAGCATTGAATGCATACACATTACGATCCTCCGAGCCAATATAGACCATGCCATTGGCCACCGCTGGCGAGGAGACACGGAAAGGCAGTTTGACGGTAGCAATCCAGAGAGTCTTCCCATTCCTGGCATCCAATGCATAGAGTTTGTCATCCTCTGAGCCAACATAGACTACTCCCTTGACCACAGCAGGCGAGGAAGAGACGAAGTTATCGGTGGTATGAGTCCAAAGAACCTTTCCCTTCGCCGCATCCAATGCATATAACAAATTATCATTAGAACCGACATAGACCACGCCATTCGCCACAACAGGTGAAGACCAGACCGGTCCTCCGGTGGTATAGATCCACACAGTCGCTCCGGTTCTGGTATTAAAGGCATACACGTTGTTGTCATCTGAGCCAACATAAACAATACCGTTGGCAACAGCGGGAGAAGAGCCTACACCATCGTTCGTGTTGTGTGCCCAGAGGATTTTCCCCGTATTTGCATCGAGTGCATACATTGCCTTGTCATTCGAGCCAATATAGACCATGCCATTTGCTTCAGCTGGAGAGGAGTTGATATAGGCTGCAGTGGGTGTCGACCAGTAGGGTATCAGGTGAGAGACATTAGATGTGTTGAGGAGATGCTCAGATTGATTGAAGCGTGTGCGTTGCAAATCAAAGCCGAACATAGCCTCATTTGAGTTGGCAGGAACGTTGAGATGCAGCTGAGAATGAGGTTGAGCAATTCTTGATTTAGAGAAATAGACAATGCCTCCAGCCACGATGAGGACTACAAGCCCGATCAATAACATTGCTCGGATGCCGGAAATATATCGGTGGGGGCTGTTGTTTGTTTCCATAAATCCTTCTCGGTTGGAAGCCGCTTTGGTAATATACTTCTGGCATAGGCATTTTCACATACAGAGTATATCATAAGTCACGCTGCCATAGAAGCTGGAAACTCAACCGAAAGGGTGCGCGGACGATTTTTGCATAGACATACGGCCGAGTTCTATGGGTACCTCCATCGAGATATGAACCTATACATACTTCCAGTCATTCGCTATAATACATCAGGGAAAAACAACATATCGCTACTTCAGGAGCTTTTGCTATGCAACAACAAGAAATGGATTATGACCTGCTAGCGGTCTTCAACGATCAAAGTGACGCTGACACTGCAGAGACCAAACTTCATAAAGAGAATTACGGGGATGACGAAGTCTTTCGACTGGCATCTAGCACCGTGGTAGGTGGTCAGTTTCGTGAACATGGTCCTGACCGCGACCGTAGCTCCGTTTTTCTGCAAACAACTCGCCAGGGACCAAATCCAGCCACGATCATACTGCTTGCTATTGTATTCGGCTTGATCCTGGGTGGAGTGATGTTCGGCGTAGCAGACTTCGCAATACAATCACATCCTATCCTCCTGGCTACATTGGCAGGTGTTGTGGTCGGTATTATTCTGGGTGTGATTGTGGGTCTACTGCGTCGAGGTCCTGTGCGTGGAGCAATTGGTCAGGACTTGTCGAAAGTCAGCGCACCAGCTAATAAGCCTGAGCAAGACACACGTACGGTCATCGCGATACGCTTACATGACCCTGAGAATATCAGCCGCAAGTCGAAAGCAAGGGCGATCCTGATAAACAATCAGGGAAAGATCGATAGAAGCGTTGGGCGAGATAATTAGTCATAGCACTAGTAATATCTAAAGCTATTAGTTACAATTAATACAGCCGAATCACCCTAATCAGCACTGTTATCGGAGATAGCTCAACATGTCCTTTGATCTCTTGATACGACCTCACTTAGAGACGGAAACGGAGAAATCGGTACGCCAACGAGCCAGGCTACTGCCTCCGTACAAAGTCATCCTCTTTAACGACGATTACAATGATATGGATTATGTCGTTGCTGTACTTCTACGTACGATCAACAACCTTTCACAGTCAGAAGCAGAGCACATTATGTTGACCGCGCATCTCACGGGTAGCGCAGTTGTAGTTGTCTGTCCCAAAGAAATTGCCGAATATTACCAGGAACGATTACTCGGCTACGGTCTTACCGCAACCATTGAACCTGAATAAAAACTACTACAACACAAAACTGTACTATTGTTGTACATTTCCACCATTGACGGCGGCATTGTTTGGGAATAGAATCAAGTATAACCTGAAGGAACTCATTGAAGAGGATCCGTTGTATGGATACTACAAAGTAGAAATGATGCTGTTTTATCATGTTCCTGCAGGAGGAGAGACACAATGGTTCACTTATGGCGTAAAGCCAAAGAAGAGACAGAAACGAGTAAATCTGCTCCAGGGGTTGGAGCAACAGGCGATATAGCTGTCATTGTAGATGGTAAAAAACTAGATAATGAATTGGTACGCCTGGCCTGCTTGATGGCGAAAAAGGCAAAACGCAAAGTTCATCTGGTCCACATAATTGAAGTTCCTCGTACATTGCCACTTAAAGCAAGTCTGACCAAAGAATCGGAAGATGCTGATAAGTTACTTAACGAGTCACTGGCAATAGCGGATGAAGCGGGATGTGAAGCAGTTGCCGAAGTTGTGCAGACACGCGACGCCGGGCCAGCGATTGTTGATGAAGCAAAAGATCATTCCCTTGCTTTAATCATGCTTGGTCTGGTACGAGATGATACGCACAAAGGGCATACCAAAGGTAACTATCTTGGCAAGACTATACCTTATGTCCTGGCGAACGCGCCATGCAGAGTATGGGTTGTACAGGATTCTATACGTTAATTACCCTTTTGCTTGCTTACCTCTATGTTTTTTTGCACCAATAGTTGAGATTATATACATTTTACACCCAATTCATCTGCCTTGACAATTTCATCCAGCCTTGAACTAACGGATGTATTGCAAAGCGTCGTTAAGAGTATCACCGAAGCCATGCAAGTAAAAGCCTGTGTGTTGCGCCTTCTCGATTCCCGTACAGGTCAACTCCAACTGAGCGCGGTGTATGGATTGAGCAGTGGTTATCTTGCAAAAGGTCCCGTAGATGTAGAGCATAGTCCAATCGACAGTGAGGCGCTGAGCGGTAAAACCGTATATATTCCAGATGTGTGCGCCGATACACGCTTTCAGTATATAGAGGCCGCTAAACGCGAAGGAATTGTTTCCGTGTTATGCGTCCCATTGGAAGTGCGCGGCGAAGCTATCGGAGTATTGCGTGTCTATACAGATGAACCTTGCGTTTTTCACGAAGATGATATCCAGTTCCTCTCGGTTCTGGCGAGTCTAGCTGCGCTTGCTATTGAAAATGCTAATCTCTACGAGAATCTGAAAAGCTCCTACGATGGAGTGATGGACGTGCTCTGGGGAAGCAGTTTAACGTATTCAGAAACTGTCTAATCTGTATATGCACTTTAACTTCTTCATCTAGATAGCGGAATATCCACCAGGGGCCGATAAATCGGCCCCTACGGCTGTCCGAATGAATTTGTTAATGAGCATATACTGGCCCGTTTCACCTTACCAGTGTATTGGTTAAATATGGCGATGTAAATTCCGTTCGTTCACCCGCTTTTTTGCCTGGAACAGGGAAAAGGCGGGCAGAGAGTGGTTTGTTCAAGCGCAGCGCCAATGTAGCCACGTCAAGTAACAGGTGAGCAATTACTGCTACATCTGTATCACCTGGCAGAGGCAACGTATCCAGCCCTGTACCACAGACTGCCGAGTAGAGTAACAGTTGATGAGTATTGACAAGTCCTTCCTCCCATCTCTGTCCAAGCACTGCATCTTCCAGCACAGGCAGCATCAAACCGCAATAGCCACATGTTGGCAAACCCGTATTCTTCAATGCAGAGGTGAGAGCAGCAGCTACTGCTACCATGCCGGAACTCCCGATTGGTCCATACCCACAAAGCTCTAAGGCAGATACGATGCTATCTTCCCCTAACGGTGCAGGTGAAAGATCAATGCCACCAAATGCCAGGCCAAATTCGCTTGCAAGCGTCTGTCCCAATGCCACAATGGGGGAAGCGCGTTCAATCAACTTCGCTCTAACCATCTCAGTGATTTTCTTCAGATCAATAGGTGTTGCATCTTTATTATTTTGAGCAAGCAAGGCCTCTGCTATAATGCTTGCGCCTTGCAGACCAAGAGAGAGGCTAGCAGGTCCTTCATGGTAAGCAGAAGGAAAGAAAGGACTTCCCGGCGCAACACAGGCCAGTATTGCGAAGCGGAAATTACCAAAGCCCTCCGCCGTTTCATGCGCCAATCGCCTCATTACCCTGGCGGCTGCTATTGCTGCCTCTGCTCGCATACCATATTCCGTTGTGGCAAGCTGTACAGTAGCATTGAGTGCGCTTGTCGGAGCAAGCATATCAGCAATCAAATCGATACGTTCCAACGGAAAATCGGGACGAGCCGCTTGCGCTGTACCCAACGAGCAGAAGCCCACTCCAACATCATCAAGTATGCGTTGAAGTTCCTGAACATAATCGATGAGTGCGGTTGATGACCAATCAGCCAGGTCATCAAATACTGGACGTGTCGAGAGCCTGACGGTCTGCACCTCATAACCCGCTTCTATATAGCGTGTACTGGCCTTTTGTAACAAGACGGAAGCTCGTCTAATAGCTTCTGAAGTGAGAGGGTGTGGATCAGCGATACCAAGGGTAATGGTGCGAATAGGGGGAGTGTGCATATGCTTTGCCTCTTTTCCTGATAAGGTGTCTTTGACAGCATTATACCCTCCTTCTCATTATCTTTATCCTGATGGGACATGAATTGCTCCCATTCACTTGACGAAAATCCGTTCGTCACGTACACTGCCTGCAACACATACAGAAATATCTTCCAACACCAGGGTGATAAATAGTTAAATAGAATACTGACATTTCATGCCGTTTATGATATTTTATCACCATGAGATTAAGCCAATACGCAACAAAGATGGGCGTGAGCTATAGAACTGCTTTCCGGTGGTGGAAAGCGGGCAAGCTCGACGCCTATCAATTGGACACAGGCACCATTATTGTACGGGAGCCTGTGTCAACACAGGTACCAGCAAACGTAGCACTCTATGCGCGTGTTTCATCGGCAGACCAGAATGAGGACTTAGAGCGGCAGATGCAACGACTCAAGGACTATGCAGCAGCTAAAGGCTATCGTGTCACCAGGACAGTGAGCGAACTGGCTTCTGGACTGAATGATAGCCGTCCCAAGTTTCTGAAATTGCTCACCGATGCCAGCATTGGAACGATTGTCGTAGAGCATCGTGATCGTGCTACTCGGTTTGGGCTGGCCTACATTGAGCAGTTGATGGCGATGCAAGGACGCCGCTTAGAGGTGATCTTTCCATCTGATACTGATACTGACCTGGTGGACGATTTCATAGCTGTGATTACGGGTATGGCAAGCCGTATCTATGGGCGACGAACCTCTAAGCGACGTGCGGAGAAAATCAAACAATGCGTGGAACACGCGATGCAGGAAGATCAGTAGGATGAAAGTAGTACGTGGCTACAAAACTGAATTAGACCTGAACGACGAGCAGCGTACAGGCTGTCTGAAGCACGCTGGTGTCTCTCGTTTTGCCTACAACTGGGGGCTTGCTCGGTCTAAGGAAGCATACCATGCCAGTGGCAAACGTGCTACCGCGATTGATCTGCATAAGCAACTCAACGCCTTAAAACCCTCTGAGTTTCCCTGGATGTACGAAGTGAGCAAATGTGCTCCACAAGAGGCATTACGTGACTTAGAGCAGGCATACAAAAACTTCTTTCGCCGCTTAGCACTCAAGAAAGCAGGTCAGTTTACAGGCAAAGTCGGCTTTCCCCAGTTCAAGAAGCGCAGCAAGGCAATAGGCTCATTCCGCTTAACAGGCTCTATCAAAGTCTTTTCGGATGCTGTACAGTTGCCACGCTTAGGCCGTCTTCGCCTGTATGAGCATGATTTCATTCCAACGGATGCGAAGGTGCTTTCTGCTACGGTCTCTGAGCAGGCTGGACGCTGGTTTGTGAGTATCCAGGTGGAAGAAGATGGAGAGCAGCCTGTACCTACTGCCACATCTGCTATCGGTGTTGATCTGGGCATTAAGACCCTGGCAACGCTTTCAGATGGCACCACTTTTGCTAATCCAAGAGCCTTGAAGCATGCTCAGAAGAGACTCAGACGCTTAGAGCGGCAGAAGTCACGCCGCAAGCTTGGCGGACAGAACCGCAAGCAAACCTGCAAGAAGCTGGCAAAACAGCATGCCCGGATTGCCACTATCCGCAAAGATGCAGCCCACAAGCTCACGACCTACCTCTGCAAAAACCACGCTCTGGTAGCTATTGAGGACTTGCACGTAGCTGGCATGCTGAAAAACCACAAACTCGCTCAGGCTGTCTCGGACAGTAACTTTGGCGAAATCAGACGACAACTGGAATACAAAGCAGCCTGGCATGGTACGTACCTGGTGGTCATCGACCGCTTCTATCCATCAAGCAAAACTTGCTCGTCTTGCGGATGGATAGATGGCGATCAGACACTTGCAGAGCGCGTCTTTGTCTGCAAGCAGTGCGGCATGGCGCTTGACCGAGATGAGAATGCATCCAGGAACATTGAGCATGAAGCAGTAAGAACTACCGGGAGTTTCTCGGAAAGTCACGCCTATGGAGAGAGCAGCGCTGGCACTGTCAACGGACAGGGTGAAACTGCTCTCGTTGAAGTAGGAACCAACCATCTTTGTAGCATGTCTACAAATGTCTAAGTATTGGAGAACGGTTGCAGGAGAAAAAGCATTCAATGATAACATATGATGTTCCTGATAAGGAGCTGACACAGCTCGGATGCTTTCTCTGCTCACTAAACCCACAGCCTTGTGCAGTACCAAAGCTTGAGGGACACATCATATACGCCCACGAAGCGAGACTCGACGGCGAAATCACACCTTTCATCACTATAGAAATTGGAAATGACTATGCCTCCTTCAG
>WNEZ01006778.1_pt1 | contig 13719 bp, 11 predicted proteins | sample 5400521 | NCBI WGS metagenome assembly WNEZ01 (sample SAMN13153339, study PRJNA577476) | soil metagenome | isolation source: 120 cm saprolite under Douglas fir tree site 2 hole 1 replicate 1 | place: USA:California | collected 2015-04-18 | reverse complement strand
TACCATGAGGAAAGTCATTTCATTTATGCATGTCTCACTCGATGGCTTCACGACAGGACCACACGGAGAATTGGAGTGGGCTATCGTGGACGAAGAACTGAACCCCTATGTCGACGCTCTCTTCAGGAACGTGGACACGGCTCTCTATGGACGTGTCACCTATCTGGGAATGCAGAGTTATTGGCCAACCGTGCTCACGGACCCAGAGGCCTCGCCACGCGACCTCGCACACGCTCACTGGGTCGAGAATGTCTCCAAAATCGTGTTTTCAACAACGCTCGCTCGTGCGGAATGGAAGCATTCACGGCTGGTGAAAGACCGGATTGCCGAAGAAATCGCGTCACTCAAACAACAGCCTGGCCTCGACCTCATGATCTTCGGGAGTCCCAGATTGACCCATACGTTTATCCATCTGGGCTTGATTGATGAATACCGCCTCTTTCTCAATCCGATTGTCTTAGGTGGTGGAATCCCGCTCTTTCAAGACATCAAGGACCCGACGAAGCTGAAGCTGCTAGAAGCAAAGCCGTTCCAGGCAGGGGTGGTTGGACTTCACTACCAGGCAGTCAGGCCATAACCGACGCTCATCAGAGCATGGGAAGTGCATGACGGGTGAACAGTTTCCCGCGCTGCACGTCTCATCAGGGGGTTGCGCGCATTTCATCTGTTTGCTCTACTCCAGTCGGTCTTCTCTTCTTTCAGAACGATGAGGGGGCTGCTGTGTGAGTGAGAAATTCGACAACGACTCGATCACCGTCAAGAGCGCTGAATGATCCAGGTCACCCTTGCCACTGGCGACGAGTGCGGTAAAGAGTTGCTCGACCAATGTCCCCATCGGCAAAACGACGCTGTACTCTTGCGCGACCTGCTTGGCGATTTTGAGGTCTTTGAGGTGAAAAGCCGCTTTGCCTCCAGGCTCGAACGAATGCCGTATCATGGACGAACCCCGCAGGTCCATGATACGGTTCTGAGCCAGGCCGCCACTGAGCACTTTCAGGATGATGTCGGGTGCTACGCCCGCCTTTGCGCCCAGCACGAGTGCTTCAGAGATGGCCTCGATGATGAGGGCGACGAGCACCTGATTACAGGCTTTCACGATCTGACCGGAGCCGCCAGGGCCGCAGTAGGTGATCGTTTTCCCAAGGACGGAAAAGAGCGGTTGTGCCCGCTGGAAATCCTCCTCGCTTCCGCCGACCATGATGGAGAGCGTGGCGGACTTGGCCCCCTCTTCGCCTCCGCTCACAGGGGCGTCGAGCGCTCGCACACCATGCGGTTCAAGGATGCCGGCAATACGTCTTGTCGCCAGAGGTGAGATGGTACTCATGTCGATGAAGAGCATCCCTTCACGTGCTCCCTCTCGTAGGCCATCAGCCCCTACGACGACGGCCTCGACATCTGGGCCATCTGGCAACATGGTGATCACCATATCGCTTTGCTCAGCCACCTCTCGTGGTGAGTGAGCGGCTCCGGCTCCTGCGCTTGCCAGTTCGTCAATGGCGGGACGACTACGATTGAACACCGTGAGCGGGTAGCCAGCGGTGAGCAGGTGGTGTGCCATTGGTCTGCCCATCAGTCCGAGGCCGATAAAACCGATGCGTTCAGTCATACTGTACTCCTTAAAAATAGGCAGAGCCTATGTTGCTATTATATAGATACCACCTTGAGGTCGTGAACCGCAAAAGGACCATTGTGCTAATAGGCCTGGTTGCGCCTTCGTTGCTCTCTTCACGCGCTGATTGTCACAAATCAGTGCGTTTGTGCATCTCTATAGTTGGTAGAGGATATCTAAAAGAAAGGGCACCAATCATGGGATTTCGTCCAGAAGAGCTTTTCATAATTCTTTTTATTGTCCTCCTGTTCTTTGGAGCGAAGAGGCTGCCTGAGATAAGTCGTTCCATCGGTCAGAGTATCCAATCATTCAGAAAAGGGATGAACGAATTGGATACTCCTAAGGAAAAGGAGAAAACTTCACAAGAAGTCACGCAGTCCAAGCGTGAAGAAGACCAATAAGATAGCAGAACTTTGACGCCCATCCAGGGGATGGCGGGCGACCCAACCACTCTTCACCACCCTCGCCCCTAATGAATTTTGACGACCGACTCGGGGAATGATTGGGAAGGTCTGCCTGCGTCCTGTAGGGACAAGGGGTGGATGCGGAGATGGGTGGGGGCCTGGTGCTTGTCCTCGTGGGGATGAGACCGGGTAGCCTCAGGGAACCCAGACCACTCGTCAGGCCACCAGGACAAGCACCAGGCCCCCTCATCCACCCCACTCCGCCCCTTGTCCCTACAGGATACAGGACGCACCTTCCCCGAGTCGGTCGGCACCATTCATCAGAACGCCGGGGACGCACGCGTCCCGATGGGCGTGATGACCCTCTTCAATTGGAAAAATTCATCAGGAAGGGTACTTCTCATGCAAGGATAGAGAGCCTCTGCGAAGGCCTGCAAGCACTTTGAATTAACTAACCGGATACGCTATGCTAAAAAAGAATAGCACTATAGAGAGCATTTCCGGATGGTCAAAGCCATCTTTGATGAGGAGAAAGCAACATGTGCGGTCGCTATACACTTACCATCGATATCAAAACCGTCGCCGAAAAATTCGGCGTTCCCGCTAGCCTGGATACTTCGCCACGCTACAATATCGCGCCGACTCAAGAAGTCGTTTCCGTCATGCGCAATGGCGCATCCCACCTGGCACGGTTGCGCTGGGGACTGATCCCTTCCTGGGCTAAGGACGAGTCTATCGGCTCGCGCATGATCAACGCCCGGGCCGAGACGCTCACCGAGAAACCCAGCTTCAAAGGACTACTGCGCTCGAAACGCTGCCTGATCGTTGCCGATGGCTTTTACGAGTGGAAGCAGGAGAACGGATCTAAGATCCCCATGTATATGACGCTAAAAAGCGGTGAACCGTTCGCATTCGCGGGCTTGTGGGATCTGTGGAAAAGTCCCGATGGAGAGCATATACGCAGTTGCACCATTATCACCACGGAGCCGAATGACCTGGTTGCCCCTATTCATAACCGCATGCCTGCCATTCTTTTACCTGGCGTCTATGCAGATTGGCTCGATCCAGATATGCGTGACGAACAAGCTCTATCACACTGGCTGGCACCTTACCCTGCAGAGGAAATGACGGCGCGGCCCGTTTCGCGCCTGGTCAATGATCCCAAGCGCGATAGCCCGGAGTTGATTGCCTAGGCATGGTTCACATGCACGTGACAGTTTCTCAGCAACAGCAAGGTCCAGCCCTGTCATCCTGAGCGCAGCGAAGGACCTCGTTGCCCCATCGAGCCAGATCCTTCGCTGCGCTCAGGATGACAGTGGTAGGTCACTTAATGCCTATCCCAATAGGGAGTACAAGTGTAACTCGTAGCAGAACCTGAGACTGTTCCCCACTCAGAAATAGGACAAATATCCCTGATGAGCTGTATCAAGAAGCAAACGCATGTTAGCGTGGGGGGCCCGCAAGGATACGAATGATCATCTCTTCAACGGAACCGCGAAGACCATGTAAGCTCTCCAACCACCAGGTGACACCTGCATCCCCATATTCACGTACCAAAAGGCCAGATGTGGGAGTGGAATAGCCAGTCAGCACAATGTCAAAAGAGCTATCCATAGGACGATGCGCAAAGTGGAACTTGTTCTACCAACGTTTGGCCCAATCAGGTGACAGGATGGATGCTGGGGTGTTCGCGCAGAAATCGGCAATCATGTGTACCTCAAGCGCTGATTGGGGAGTTTCAGAGGCAAAGAGGCGTCCATCCCTTGCAAAAACCAATCGTCCCTCTTGATCCCAATCAACCCAGGTCGCGCCCTTGATCTCTGTTCTCTTGTCGCTTACAGTGTCGACGAGAGCGTGGGAAAAAATTGTCTTGAAATCCGGCTCACGAGAGGCCTCGGTGACCAAAAGGAAGTGTTTGCCAGGATGGTATTTCTGCCAGATGTAAGGACGTATCGTGATTCCAGTTCCTAATGGGTGTCCAGGTTGTCTTCGCCTTTCGAAGAAAAACCGACCTTCCTGAACCAGACTCCATCCATCACGACTGCTCTTACGCATGTGATCAAGTTCCAGACTTGCGCTGACGCGCAATCCTTGCGGCTGATGATCTGGATGGGCCTGTGCTGACTCACGGTTTAATAAGACGGCTGCATTATTCAGGAAGACTCCCCCTCCGTACAGGGTATCGCCCAGGGGCCACAAAGCAAGAGCCGTGAAGTAGGGTGGCCTGCTCACGGCCATCCATTTATGGGTGTAGCTACTCTGTTGTCTGGCAGGCGTTTTGTCTTTGCGTGCCAGGTACAGGAAGAGCGAGCCGTCTGGAGAGAGGTCACAGCCTCCTGGATAAATCCGTCCTCGAAACCATTGCCCTTCTTCAAAACTATCTGTATCCGTGTGCCACAAAATCAGCTGAACCCATTTGCTGGGACCTCGGCGTAGGACGACTCCCTTTGGTGCGTCTTTGGCAAGGAGTACATTTAAGCTGCATGATGCGGTTTGCGGTTGTTCTGTCACCTGTCTCTATCCTGTGATAGCATGCATGTCGCTGCTTGTAGTTTCCCTTTAAACTATATTACCTTGTTTCGGGTGTTCAGGCAAGAGATTTTGTCGTAATGGATGCTAACCATCCCTGTCAACAAGCTCGGGTCATGAGTCGTCTGATATGGTACTTCCTACTGGGATAGGTTCTAAGGTTGATGCCTAGTGGGCGATCCTGGTGGTCGCCCGTCAATCCTTGTCCTCGCCCTGCCACCTTGCACCCTTTCTTGCATTCGCCAACAAAGTCGTGTAAGCCCTTGCGGTCGCCCTTCTCCCTCTTTTCCCAATTCTATACTTCACAAAAATGTAACAAAACTGTGTCGGCCTCAGAGCAAAGCGCTACTCTATTGCGACAAATTCGCAATAGTTTGCTGACACCTGGCGGGCATACTTCTGACAGAGCTTACAATGCTCGGCATGTTTATGATTTCAGCATTTCTGTATCAGGAGGAAAACACATGGAGCAAAGCCTAACCAATTCTGTTGCATATGAAAACACGTTTGTACAGCACACAAAAAGCAATGTGGTGATGGATGTGCGCAACATCACGAAAAGCCTGCCGTTAGGGCGCGAGCGCATTGATATTCTCAAGGGTATCAGTTTTTCGATTGCCAGCGGGGAGTTTGTCTCCATTGTTGGGCCGTCGGGATCCGGCAAAAGTACGCTGCTCGGCATTATTGCGGGCCGCGATAACCCGACGAGCGGCCAGGTATGGATCGATAGCGTGGATATCACGCGTATGAGCGAGAGGCGTCTGGCCGATGTGCGCAACCGCAAAATCGGCATGGTCTTTCAAGCCTTCAACCTTATTCCGACGCTGACTGCGCAGGAGAACGTCGAGGTTCCGCTCTACGTTGGCAAGCACTCGGGGTTGCCATCCGCCCGCGCAAAAGAATTGCTGGGCCTCGTCGGACTCTCACATCGTCTCGCCCATCGCCCTAACCAGCTCTCAGGCGGCGAACAGCAGCGCGTAGCGATTGCGCGAGCCTTAGCCGCGGACCCGGCTTTCGTGATCGCAGATGAGCCGACCGGCAACCTGGATGCCAGAAACGGCGAGAATGTCCTCAACCTCATCGCTTACCTGCGCGAGCAAACCGGCAAGACCTTTATCATTGCCACGCATGATCCTGTTGTCGCCTCGCATGCCGACCGCGCAATTCGCATCGTCGATGGTCAGATAGCAGCTATTGATACTGTAGGCGAGAGGATTATGCAATGAAAACTTCTATATATCTCAACTATACCAGCCGCTCTTTGATGCGAGGGGGGCAGCGCACAATACTGGCGATTTTCTGTATCGCTGTCGGCGTGATGGCGATTGTGTCCTTGCAACTCGTGGGATTGATGATCAACAACGCCTTCACCGCTAATGTGCGGGATGCGAATGGCGGCGATATCGCCGTCACATCGAATACGAAACCTTTCGTACAGTCTGACCTGGCTTCCTTTGGCAGACTTAAGAGCGAGGGGATCATCACCAACTACACAGCTCTAGCAAACGCCGATGGCTCAACGAGTAGCGCAGCGGCTGGCAGCGAATTTAGCATTGAAGCAGTCGACCCGCATAGTTTTCCGGTGGTCACTCCGCCGACCTTCAAGGACCCGGCAAACGGTACCATTGAGGCCCTGCTTGTGAACAACGGTGTTATCGTAGATACCATCTTCGCCGACCGGTATAACAAAAAGGTAGGGGATGAGATCGATATTCACGCGGGGCAGCAGAACCAGAATCCGCGTCTATTGCATGTCAGGGTTGCGGGTATTGTCACCGATTCTGCTGTGCTCGCGCAGTCCAGCGGCGTGCTACTCATTTCCCAGCAGGACTACCAGGCTGCCGCTCCCGGCGCTTCCATGTATTACGATACGGTTGACGTAACGACCGCCGACCAGGCACATACTGATCGTGCGGTCAAAGCTATCCAGCAAATCTTTCCCCTGGCGAGTACGGGGACGGCAGCCGATGCGCTGAAAAGCGCCCAGAACGAGGTTGATCTCGTTCGCAAGTTCCTGGAAATCGCGGGATTAATGGCATTGCTCATCGGCGGCGTGGGTATCGTCAACACTATGCAGGTTCTGCTCTCACGCCGCAAGCTCGAAATCGCTATGCTCAAGACGACGGGCTATCGCCGTTTCGACCTCTACCTGCTCTTCGGGTTAGAAGCGGGCCTGCTGGGCCTTAGCGGCGGCATCGTGGGAGCAGCCACCGCGACAGGCATGAGCTTCCTGGTACGCAACCTGGTACAACAAGTCATCGGTGCCAATATTCCTTTCGTGCTCGACCCATTAACGGTTGGTGGTGGGGTCTTGATAGGCCTGCTCACAGCCCTGATCTTTGGCCTTCTACCTATCGTCCAGGCAGCGAACATCCGTCCGTTGAACGTGATGCGCGAGATCCAGGATGGCAAGGGCGTTGGCAACATCTTTTTGACTATCGGCCTGCTGGTCGTCCTTTCGATGCTGTTCTGCCTGCTCGCTATCGTCATCTTGAACAGTGTCATCTGGGGAGTCATCAGCGTCTATGGTGCTTTCATCTTCCTGGCACTGTTGAGCCTGTTTTTCAGCCTGGCGGTCTTGATCATCAGCAAGCTGCCGGTGCCTGAGCGCTTCAGCATAGGTTTCCTGGCGCTGGTCATGGTGGGCGTGGCCCTCTCGGTGCTGGTCTTCCTGATCTTGCCCGCGTTTGGGGGAATCTTACTCGCCGCATCGCTGGTGGGCTTCGTCATTGTCCTGTTGCCACGTACATGGAAATCGAGCACAAAGATGGCGCTGCGTAATATTGGTCGCCAGCGGGCGCGCACCACGACAACCATGCTGGCGCTGTTCGTGGGTGTTTTCGCTATCGGCCTGATCCTGGCATTGGGACAGGATGTGCGGGACACGCTCAGCAATGCCCTTGCCAGGAGCTTAAACTACAATGTCATCGCGGTCGCGACAAACAATGATGCCAATGCTCTGCAATCTCAGTTAGCCACCATTCCAGGTATCACGAAGCAAAAACAGACCCTGATTGCCGCGACGATACCGGTAGCCATCGATGGGCAACCACTACTGGATCTGCTAAAAAATACATCATCAGGCCTTGGGAGAGGCGATATGCTCGGATTGCTCAGCGGTGTCGAAGGATATGATGTGGCACATAACCAGGTTCCGGATACCAACAACATGACCATCACCGATGGGCGTAACCTGGATGCCAGCGATGCCGGGACAAATTCTGCGTTGGTTGCCTGGGGACTTGTACATAAAGCGCCACTCCAGGGTCATCTCCACGTTGGCAGCACGATTACCCTGACAAGTGTAGATGGGAAAATCACCCGTAACGTGAAAGTGGTTGGCGTCTATCGATCCAGTGCATTTAGCCTGAGCTTCGAGACCATTCTAACTACCACGAATACCGTGCAATCGCTGAGCCCGGTAGGCTTAAAAGAAGCAGCCTTCTATATGAAAGTGAATCCCGACCAGGTTGCTCACGCGCTGGGCAAAATCGGCACAATTGCCCCCAAAGCGTTTGTGTTCAACCTGGCAACTATCGGTGACTACATTAACCAGTACCTCAATTACGCGCTGTTAGCGCTTACAGCGATTGCCGGGTTGTCGCTGCTGGCCGGCATCATCATCATTGCCAACGTGGTGGCGCTGGCCATGCTGGAGCGACGGCGCGAACTGGGCATTCTCAAATCGGTTGGCTATACCAGTGGCACGGTGCTGAGCGAGGTGCTTGTAGAGAACGGCGTCGTCGGTGGAGCAGGCGCGTTGCTGGCTATGCTGTTCGTGACCTTAGCGATGATCCCGCTGGGGAAGCTCCTCTTCAATGCCAGTTTTAGCGTCAGCGGGTGGATGATCATCGTACTGACCGCAGGTGCCGCGCTCCTGGCGATGATCACGGCGGCCCTGGTGGCCTATGGAGCCGTGCGCGTGCGTCCCCTGGAAGTGCTGCGGTACGAGTAACTCCACCGCTACGCCCCAAGGCGACCACCGGCTGCAGGGCCAGCCGATCGCGTATAGTAGGGGCTGGGCTTGCCCCAGCCCTGAGCGGGGCCCCAGCCCTGAGCGGGCCAGAGGGGAGGCAAATTCATCGCGCCAGCGAACGAACAGCCTCAATTGTCTCCTGTGCGTTCCTGACAAACTCGGTGCGTACAGGCAGACGTTCCTTAAACTCCTCCACCGTAATATCATCCAGAAAGCGCGTGCCCTCGTTATCCAGCATTACACGTGGCAGCAGCACAAGCTCGCCCAGGCTCTCATTTGCTTCTAAAGCTGCCAGCACGTCCTGGCCACATAGTAACCCCGCGACGGTCACTTCAGCCCCGAAGAACTGGTTAACGACGGGAAGCACCTGTACCTCGAGCCCCTCGACCTTGCGCATATCCCCGGCGAGCTGTTCAATTACAGGCTTAGCCATTGCACCCGTAACCAGCGTCACCTTGCGCGGCTCCGGCAGACTTGCCGGCAGTTTGCGCTTGCCGCGGGCCCACTGCTCGATCAGGTAGCGCGTCATGCCCACACCATTCTCGATCTGGGCATACAAACCATAATGCCGGGCAGGTGGGAACTCGCGGCCTGTCAGGTAATACCATTCGTCAGAGAGGTAGACGAATGGGTAGCCATCCGCACCCTCAGCCTCGAAACGGCGCTGGTGGACTTCGACCTGCTCGATCACCGCCTCGGCCTCTTCTCGCGTATAGTGGCGCAGCGGCGGTAAATCACCTGTCTTCATCATGTTGTTATACTTCGTCAATCCAACAGGCACCACGGAAATGGACTCGACGATGGGACGCAATTCAGCCAGATCGCGAATGCTGCGATCAAGCTGCGGGCCATCGTTAATCGGCGGGCAGAGCACAAGCTGCGAATGGCAGGTAATGTTCATGCTCCCGAGGCGCTTGATGTGGTCTATGATATCTCCTGCTCGCGGGCCATCGACCATCTTACGGCGCAGGTCGGGGTCGGTTGTATGCACAGAGACATACAGCGGCGTCAACTTCTGTTCATCCAGGCGCTGCCAGTCGTGCTCCTTCAGGTTGGTGAGTGTGATGAAGTTCCCAAAGAGGAATGAGTAGCGATAATCGTCATCTTTGATATAGAGTGTGGAGCGCATGCCATGTGCCAGTCCCGGCTGCGGCGCAAAGCGCTCTGGCAAGCCTTTAATAAAACAGAAGACACATTTATTGGCACACTGCCGGATAAAAGGAGCTGGCTCTTCGCCGAAGAGCACTCCCAGGTTTTCATCATATGTTTTGCTGATATATGCTTCATGCTGCGCCAGTTGCCGCTCAAAACCAACCATCAACTCTTCATCGGCAACATAAAAGCGATAATCCACCAGGTCACGAATAAGATGACCGTTAATAGTGCGAATAAGATCACCAGATTGTAAGCCAGCGCGGTCCGCGGGGCTTTCGGGCACTACCTCACGCACCCATCCATACATTTTTGGCATTAGTTGATTTTCCTTAAGATCAAGCGGGGGTATAATCGATCTTCATCCCCTCAAAGGCAGGTTTATGTCCAGTAGATTATAAACGTTAAGATGTGGAGCGTCAAATTTCGCTAGCGAAGGTTCATCGCGCCCCGTACCCCTTGTTTGTGATACTCAAAAGGGATGCCGGATGATAAGCGCCACCACGATAATCAAGACCACGACAGATATGGTAGCTACCAGGAAATAGGTATTTCTGCGTCCGAGCCTGATGTCGGTACTGGGCCCTTTAGTAACCACCGTCTTCTTAACTTCCTCTCGACGCTCCTCCTTCTTTGCGCGAAGTTTCTTTAGCCTCTTTTCACGCCGCGTGACAGCCGGGTTTTCAGCGGATGGATTCATACCCATGTGCTCCATACGACGGCGCATCTCGCGGTTATAGCTCTCCGCCTGCTGCTGCTGGGGGGAAGCTGCTTTGACTTCCCTGGGCTGAGTCGATTTTGCCCCCTGCACAGCGGTACCCCCTACCGGCGGTTTACGGCCCTGCCCGCTCTGCTTGTTCTTATTTGCGTCAGATTGAACTGTGCCAGTTGAGCCTGCTGGTGTTTTGGGCGTGGCGCCCCCGGCTGCAACCGCGCCTGGCTTTTTCGGCTCGCTTCCCTTCTTGTTGTCTGCCCCAGGCCTCTGAGATCCTGGCTTACTCGCCTTTGTCATGCTCTGATCCTTTTCTTGAGTTGTTCACTTACTTAGGAATCTTCCCTCTCTACCAGCATCCGCGCGATTTTCGCCGCCCCCTCCTTATCATCGGGTGCAAGCGCCCCGTCTATCACCAGGCCCAGCAGGTGCTCTTTAATCGGCCGCAGCCAAGGCCCGGGACCGCGATCGAACATCGCCATCAATTCTTTCCCATCCAGCGGGCTTTTCAGCGGTACACGCTCGGCCTCCTCCTGCAAGCGCTGGCAGCGCTCGGCAAGTTCAGCAACGCGGGCAGCAGCGCGTGACAACTTGTCTGCTCGATAACTTGTAATATCGGCGCGCGACAGGTCGAGTAAATCGGCCAGGTTGTCCTCAATATCCAGCATCAACCTCCGCACGGCCCCATCCGTCCACTCAGGCGTATACGCATTCGCCCGCATATGTAAACGCACAATCTTCGAAACACTTTCAATAAAGTCCCGGTCAAAGTGCAGCCGCTTCAGGATATCACGCGCCATGTGCCCCCCGATATCCTCGTGCCCAAAAAAGTGTACCTTCCCATCATCCACCGTGCGCGTGCGTGGTTTCGCAATATCATGCAGCAGTGCGCTCCAGCGGCAGATCAGCCGTGGCGACGAACGTTCGACTACGCGCAGGACGTGCATATATACATCTTTTGTCTGAATCGCCCGCTGGGGCTGCTGGCTCACACCACGCAGCGCCAGCACCTCCGGGATGATCCACTCCATCAATCCTAACTCTACGAGCAGGTCCAATCCTTTGGCAGGATGCGCTGAAAGCAGCAGCTTGTTCATCTCGTCCCGGATACGCTCCCGTGAGATCTTTTGCAGCTTTGGGGCCTGCCGTATGATTGAACGGCGCGTCTCGGGTTCGATAGTAAAATCAAGTTGAGCAGCAAAACGCACGGCACGCAGCAAGCGCAGCGGGTCCTCATCGAAGCGCTTATCAGGCTCGTTCCCCACTGCACGCAAGATATGCGCTTCCAGGTCCTGCCGGCCTCCAAAGGGATCATAAATCTGTCCTGTCAAGGGATGAAGCGCCATCGCGTTGATCGTGAAGTCACGCCGCCGCAGGTCTTCTGCTAACACCGTGCCGAAGCATACCTCTGGTTTGCGCGATTCGGGATTGTACACCTCGCTGCGAAACGTGGTGATCTCAATGATGTCGCTGGCATAATGCAGCCGCACCGTCCCAAAACGCTCCCCCACAAGGACAACAGCACTCGGATGCGTGGGTGCCACGATTTGTTTGATTTCATCGGGCTTCGCATCGGTTGCCAGGTCCGCGTCGTTCGACTCCCCACGATGCAGCAGCACATCGCGCACCGTGCCCCCCACTATATACAGTTGTTTATGCTGTGCGAGAAATGCTTCTGCCAGCGTGATGATGATATCTAGCATGATGAGTAGCGTATACCTATTTCAATAGTCTTGCTGTAATGGGACTATTGTATCATGGCTCATGCGCGTTGGCTAGCCATTCGGTTGTGTGGCTTCTAGGGCGGCTCGGAAATTTGAGTCTTGTGTCGTTTTATCTGCTGGCGTCTATCTTTGTAGATGATTTTCCATCGGTTCTGCTGTCAGTTTTGCGAATGAGCGGTATGTCACTACTTGCTTTCCAGGCGAGTATATTGGATGACTGTGGTTAATCATACTACGGTAGTAGACTGCAAATGGCAAGCCATTTAGAGCTGCTTCCTTTGGGGGAGCAGGTGGAACTAGTAGAGCAGTACGAGCTAGATACGCTACTGTTCTGCCTCGATGCCTGGGCGCTACGGCACACTTTCAGCAATACAGAAACAAGGGAAACCGTACGGGCACGGTGTGGCTCCTGGTCGTGTCCGTATTGTGGGTCGCGTAAGGTGGATATGTGGCGGCAACTGATTCGTGAAGCGCAACCAACGCTCTATGTCGTGCTTACATGGGTTGGTTGGACCGGTCAAGAAGCATCCAGGGTGTATACAACCGCGCTGTAATACTTACGACGTGGCTCAAAAGGGGTTGGTCGAGGTTATATTGGGGTAAGAAGACAGATGGGACAGCAATCAAGGGCAAAGTAGCAACAGCGTCAAGCGGCTGCATAACGACCTTCAATAGAGCCAAAGCGGCAAATGTGTCTCGGTAAGCTGGCTCAGTTCCTTTTTTAGGATATACAAAAAGAACGCAAAAACGAGGGAGTCTTTAACGCTTATCTTTAAGAAGAGGTTAGAATAGGAGACAAAATATGTCAGGGTACAAGCTAATTGAGCAAAAGATCATTGAGTCTGAATATGATATTCTCAGGCTTGATATAATAGATTGGAATCGTTTTCATCCTTGGGATCACCCTGGCGATGCCTTAAGGTCTATCTCTTCTTTCTTTATAGGTGGTGCTTACTACTCAATAATTGAAACTGATTTACGTGCTGCTCCCCAACGAGACGATTGGCTCGGTTGGAGACATGTAGGCAATCATGAATATTACGGCCGGTTATATTGGAATTGGTTCCATCATTATCAGAATGGTGAATTACATTTTAGCGATTCCCCTGACTTTAGTGGAACGCTTACAAGACCTAATGAATATTCCGCACGTTTCTGGGGCGATATTGGCAAAGTATCAGCACGAGCTTTTTCAGATGCTCAAATAAGTATGCATGCTGGTGATCTATGGATTAGCATCATAGGCGAAGATAAGCAGGTCATTATCGAAACATTAGTAGATATAGCAAAGCTTCACGTAGAATCCCTTATCAAGCGGTTTCCTTTCCTGACCAAATAGAAGAGGTATCAGCTAAATACGGAAAACGCATAGTTAGTAGACAAGGCCTATTAGCAAGCCATTTATCTAGTAACGTGGTATTGTAGGGTAATATCCAGCATTTCATCATCGCCCACGACCCGCTCAAGGGCTACGTGAAGATAGGCGCCTGGGAGTAGGCATTATTGTTCGCTGATGTAAACCAATGGTAGTGATTGTAAACGATATTGACTGTCAAGATGAAAGAAACATACTCTGGTTATTCTTACAGCGTAGTAGAGTAACCAGGGTAGTA
>WNEZ01022545.1_pt1 | contig 13721 bp, 12 predicted proteins | sample 5400521 | NCBI WGS metagenome assembly WNEZ01 (sample SAMN13153339, study PRJNA577476) | soil metagenome | isolation source: 120 cm saprolite under Douglas fir tree site 2 hole 1 replicate 1 | place: USA:California | collected 2015-04-18 | reverse complement strand
GGATGAAGCCCCGCGTGAAGACGGGCGCCGGCAACGTCTTGTGGTCGTTCCGCTCGATCGCCTCCAGAAATCGCTTGCTGATCTTCGTGGCGTCGGCGATCTCCTTGAGAGAGATGCCACGGATCTCCCGCTCGCGCCGGAGCTCTTCCCCGAACAGCGCCAGCTCCGAGTGCGACGACGGCTGTGGGTCGTGGTGGTCGGGCATGCGGTCAGTAATTCGGTAATTTTAGTTCAGTGTGACCCAAACGCTGTGTCCGGATGCACACCGGCCGGATCAAGGCGCCTCCTCCACGGCCGGCGGCGAGAATACGCGGTTGATGCGCTCGATGCATCGCCGCAGATAGACAGAAGTGTCCGGCCGCGAGTGAATCAGCCGCAAGTCCTTGAGGGTGAGGAATCGGAGCTGCGCCGCGGCGACCGCCCGCGGCGTCGCGTGGTTCATCACGAGCGCCTTGCGGATCGCGTAGCGATACGACCACTTGTTGTCCGAACCGATCAGCGCGAGTTGCTCGGTCGTCGCCCGGGACGAGCTGGCGATGAGCAGAAGATCGTCCTCGCGAAGCCGCTGGTTGGTGAGGAGCGAGGCGAACACCTTCGGATCGGGGTCGAACAGAAACACTTTGATCAGCGCGGCACTGCATCGCCGCGCAGACGTGATTCTTTCGCCGAGGGTGAGCTTGTCGACCTTGAGAAGGAGAATCGTGTCGATCGCACGGCGGACGGCGGCGGGCACGGTCACATCGATCGAAAGACGGACGAGATCGGGCCAGAACAGGTAGTGAACGAACTTGACAGCGTGAGCAAGCGGCGTCTGCCGGAGGGCGATGAGCCTCAACCGCACGCGGTAGAAGGCGGTCAGCCGCGGGTTCTGCGCGATGGTCTGACACACCGCGGGCGTGATGAACGCGTTATCGAGGATCGCCAGAGCTTCGTCCTCGACGAGCGTCTTGACCTCCGCCGTGACGAACTCTGTGAGGCGGCGGCTGTCGAGCGACCGGATCTCGTTCAGGGAGTACATCCTGAGGTGCAACAGGCTGGGCTTTTGGCGTATTCGCCTTGGGTCATGCTGAGCGAAGCGAAGCATCTCCGGTGCACCGACGCAGCTCTTGGCCTGGGTGCTGCCGGTGCACTGGAGATCCTTCGCTTCGCTCAGGATAAAGAGCAGCTCCTATAATCCCCCGCTCGTGACGAGGAAGACCGCGCAACCCACCGGCGAGTTCACACTCCGACTGCGCGACTGGAGAGGGCGCTGGTCCGACCGCGTCGTCGCATTCTTCGCGCTCATCATCCCGCTGTACGTCGTGGTGGGCGCGAAAGACACCTTTCGCGTTCCAAAGGACGCGCTGTTTCGCGCGGAAGCGATCATCCTGGCGTCGCTGTATCTCGCCGCGGCGATCGTCCGGGCACCGAGACGATGGCAATTCGAATGGCGCACTCCTCACATGCTCGCGCCGATCGTCATCGTGGCGTGGACGGCGATCACGACGCTGACTTCCACGAATCGCGCGCGGAGCCTGGACTCACTGGTCACGGCATGCGCGGCGGTGGCGGTGTACTTCGCGACGATCGCGTTCGCGCGACGCCGCGGTTTCAAGACACTCTTCTTCATCATCATCCCCGCGACCATCAATGCCATCCTCGGCGCGCTGCAGGAGTTCAGCGTCTGGAATCCGTTTCTCGCGCCGGAGGGTGTGTCACACCATGAGCGATCCACGGCGTTGATCGGAAATCCGAACGATGCCGGAGGCTACCTCGCGGCGGTTGCGCTGGCCTCGGTCGCGGCAGCGGCCGCAACGCGTCAATACCGCACCGCGTTTACCACCGCCGCCGTCGTTCTGACATTCGGGCTGCTCATCAACCAGACGCTGACCGCGATGGTCGCGTTCGCGGCGTCGGCTCTGTTGCTCGCAGCGATGCGATCGCGCCGCGCCGCCCTCGCAGGGACGCTTGCGGCGCTGCTCATCCTGATCATCGCCACCGCGTTGTTCGCTCCGTTGAGGGTCCGCGCGATGCACATGCGCGACTGGCTCACCAGCGGCGACTACAACCGAGCACTCACCAACCGCGGCGCGGCGTTTGTTGCGGCAACGATGATGGCCCGCGATCATCCGATCGTTGGCGTTGGGCCGGGCTGCTTCGCATGGCAGTACTTCTCGTACAAGCTCCAGGCGGAGAGACTCTTTCCATCGCTGCGCACCACGAGCACGCGTGGCGCCAACTTCGGCGAGGTTCACAACGACCATCTGCAGGTGCTCGCGGAGACCGGTTCGATCGGTTACGCAATTCTGCTGGCGACGGTTGTCGTGCTGGCCATGATGTCGGTCCGGCCGCGTCCGGGCGCGGAGGGCAGCGACCGGCGCGCGTTCACGCGCATGCTTGCCCTGCCTCTGGCATTCGAGTTCGTCGTCCTGGCTCTCGCACAGTTTCCGCTCGAGCTCACCGCGGTATTGTCGCAATTCATCTTTCTCGCCGCGCTCTGCGCGGCATGGATCGACGGCTGATGGCGCGCAAACTACTCGCATTCGTGCTTCTCGGTCCGGCGATGCTGTTCGGGCTCTACCGATGTTCGTACCTGCCCGTGCGGTGCTCGCGCGACATCAGTCAGAGCGAGAAAGAGCTCGTCACTGCGGCTGAACACGACGATGGATACTCGACGATCGTCGCGGCGCGACGGGCGCTGGATCGCCTCAAGCGATGCTATGTGAGGCCCCTTCAGGTGGACCCGTTGCTGCTGACGGCACTCAGCTATCGATTCCTGCAGCAGCACGACCTCGCGATCGAGTGGTATCAGCGCGCACTCATCGTCGACCGCCGGCCCGAGATCTACCTGGGCCTCGGGGCCGAGCAACTGAAGGCGGGCCGGCGATCCGAGGCGATCGAGAACCTGACGCTCGCATGCGCTTTCGCGCCTCAGATGCTCGATTCGATCGACGACGGGGTGGCGCGGCAGCAGGTGATCCAGAGGATCAGGGAGCGTTACGGGGCCGACTGGTGAATTGAGAACGCCGCTACGATCCTTCGCGACGCGTCGCCATCGCCGAACGGGCTTGCTCCGGTGCTCATCGACGCGTAGTGCGCGGCGTCGTGCAACAGTCGCTTCGTCTCGGCGACGATCGCCTCCTCGCTCGTACCGACCAGGCGGGCCACGCCGGCGCGGATCGCCTCGGGCCGCTCTGTCGTCTCGCGCATGACGAGCACCGGCTTCGACAGAAACGGCGCTTCCTCCTGCACTCCTCCCGAGTCGGTGAGGATGAGTCGCGAACGCATCATCAGATAAACGAAGGTCACGTAATCGACGGGATCGATCAGGTGAATGCGATCGGAGGTTCCCAGGATGCGGCGGACCGGCTCCTGAACGTTGGGATTGAGGTGCACGGGATACACGACGTCGACGTTCTCTTCGCGCGCGAGCCGCGCGAGCGCTCGACAAATGGATTCGAGTCCCGGGCCGAAGCTCTCGCGCCGGTGGCCGGTTACGAGGATCAGCGGCCTGCCCGAATCCAGGAACGCAACTTCTCGATCCAGACGTTCGCGAAGTGCGTTGTCGGAATGGATCGTCTTCGCGATGCGCGCGACTGCGTCGATGATGGTATTGCCTGTGACGAACACCGATTCCGCGCGTACGCCCTCGCGTAGAAGGTTGTCTCGCGCGCCTACGGTTGGCGCGAAGTGGAGGGCGGCGATCGACGAAGTCAGCTTTCGATTCAATTCTTCCGGCCAGGGCGCGTCGAGCGAGCCGCTGCGAAGGCCGGCTTCGACGTGCGCCACCCGCACGCGCGCGTAAAACGCCGCGAGCGCCGCCATCAACGTGGTCGTGGTGTCACCCTGCACAATCACCCAATCCGGCGCGGTCCCTTCGATCACGCGATAGACAGCGGGCACGAGCTGCGACGTCAACGCCGGCAGATCCTGGCCGGGACGCATCAGGTCGAGATCGACATCCGGAGTGATGCCGAAGATCGACAAGGCCTGATCGAGCATCTGTCGATGCTGTGCCGTCACGCACGTACGAATGTCCAGGTGAGGCTGACTGCGCATCTCGGCGATCAGCGGAGCGAGCTTGATCGCCTCCGGTCGCGTGCCAAAAACGAAGAGGATTCTCACGATGCGCGGCGAACGATACTACGGGCGGTCGGGGCCTTCCTTGCGCCTTGCACAACGGGTGACTATCATCTTTCTTCTTTATTTCAGGACGTCAACGTTGACCAAACGCGCGCTCATCACCGGCATCACCGGCCAGGACGGCAGCTACCTCGCGGAGCACCTCCTCGACCTCGGTTACAAGGTTCACGGGATCGTTCGTCGCGTTGCACTCGAAGCGCCCGACCAGCGTGTCGCCCGGATTCAGCACATCACGGACAAACTCACGCTGCACGCCGCGTCGCTGGAGAGCTACCCCAGCATCTTCCATGTGATGAGTCAGCACCAGTTCGACGAGTGCTATCACCTCGCCGCGCAGAGCTTCGTGGCCGAGAGCTTCACCGACGGCTTCTCGACGATGAATACGAACATCAACGGCACGCACTACATGCTGGCGGCATTGCGGGAGGTGCGGCCGGACTGCCGCTTCTACTTCGCGGGCTCCAGCGAGATGTTCGGCAAGGTCCGCGAGGTGCCGCAGACCGAGTCGACGCCGTTCCATCCGCGCAGCCCGTACGGAATCAGCAAGGTGGCCGGCTTCGATCTGACTCGAAACTACCGCGAGTCGTACGGCATGTTCGCGTGCAGCGGCATGCTGTTCAATCACGAGGGCCCGCGGCGCGGCTTCGAGTTCGTGACGCGAAAGATCACGAGCACGGTGGCCAAGATCAAATTCGGTCTGGCGTCGGAGCTCCGCCTCGGAAATCTCGACGCGAAGCGCGACTGGGGACACGCCGCCGATTACGTCCGGGCCATGCATCTGATGCTGCAGCAGAACGAGCCGGATGACTACGTCATCGCGACCGGTGAAACGCACACCGTCCGCGAGTTCTGCGATCTCGCGTTCGCGGAAGCGGGACTCGACTACCGCGATTACGTGAAGGTCGACGAGCGATTCCTCAGGCCGGCCGAAGTCGATCTGCTCATCGGCGATTCGACGAAGGCGCGCTCGGCCCTGGGATGGAAGCCCACGTACACCTTCCCCGAGCTCGTTCGCGAGATGGTTCAATACGACGTGCGGCTGCTGCACGAGGGCCGCTCCCCTGCCTTCGCCTCCTGAGCCGATGACTGACTCGGCCGAGATCGCGTCGCTGCGCGAACAGTTGAAGAAGCTGGCATTCGACCGCGATCTCGCTGAAGTCAAAGCGAAGCGGCTGACCGCCGAGCTGCTGGCTCTTCATAGTCAGCTGGCATCGCTGCAAGCTGACCGCACGATTCAGCAGAACCGTCTTTCAGATCGAGAGCGCTACGTGCAGGCGGTGGAGTCGTCGCTCGGATGGCGAGTCGTCGAGCGCATTCGCAAGGTGATCGGACGAGGATGGAAGTGAACGAGATCGAAACCTGGGAACGCGTCGCCGGCGAGCTCGCCGAAGAGCTGCACCGCCTTCGCCGGATTCTCCTCGGCCTCGCTGAAGTTCTGCCGCCCCAGTATCTCCCCTACCTCGACACCGAGTTCAACAGCGCCGCCGGCACGTTCGATGCGCTCACAGGGTGGGATGAGACGGCTGTCATCACATCGGATGTCATCACGGAGCTCGAGGCGCTGTGGCACGCGTGACGTGACCGAGTCGCAAAGAGTGGCCGAAGGCGGAAGCGGCGCCCACACGCTGGCCAAGCCCCCGTCCATCATCATTGCCTGCAGGAACCAGTGGCCGCTCACGCGGCGGTTGCTCGAGAGCCTTCGCGCAAACACCAATCTGTCGCGATGTGAAGTCATCGCCGTTGACAACGGCAGCGAAGACGAGACCAAAGCGGAGCTCGCGACCTTCACGTGGCTTCGCGTCATTCGCAACGATGCGAACCCTGGCTTCGTCCGCGGTAATAACGCCGGCATCGCCGCTGCGGCAAAGCAGAACGACCTCCTCCTGCTCAACAACGACGTGGTCATCGAGCAGAAGGACTGGCTGGAGCGCCTGCAGGAGTGTGCCTACGCGGAGGAGAGGAACGGAATCGTCGGATGCAGACTCAGGCTGACCGACGGCCGTCTGCTTCAGTCCAGGGCATCGTGTTCGCGTGCGCGTACATCAAGCGCGACGTCATCGATGACATCGGCGCACTGACTGAGGAGTATCACACTTACTTCGAGGACACGGATTTCTGCTTGCGGGCGGCGGAGCGCGGATGGGCGACGGTCTGCTGCGGATCGGTCACACTCATTCACAATCAGCACGGATCGACCTCCGGAAATGCGACCGCGCCCGACGCTCTGTTTCAAAAAAGCAGAAACACGTTTCGCAAGCGGTGGCAGCGCACGCTCGAGCACCAGTACAGATCGAGAGTCCTGGTGCAATCGATCATGAACGCGCCGACCGGTTACGCGGCGGCGTCGCGCGGAATCATCCGGGAGCTGGAATCGCAGAAAGTCCGCGTCAGCTATTCGTACCTCTACGGCGCCGGCACTCCCCTGCCTGTGCAGGAGCCGGAGGACGCCGGTGACCATCTCCTGAATGTATGCCGCGAGCGCGGGCGGTCAGACGATCACGACGTGGCGATCACGTTCGGCCAGGCCGACGCGTTTTTTCGAAATCGCGGTCGTCGATATCGGATCGGTTACACGATGCTCGAGGTCAACGGTTTCCCGCCGGAATGGGTGCGTCAGGCCAACCGGATGGACGAGGTATGGACGCCGACTGAGTTCAACCGGCAGGGCCTGATCGATTCCGGCGTCCGCAAGCCGGTCCACGTCATTCCGCTGGGCGTCGACCCGCAGCATTTTCACCCCGCGGTTCGCCGTGTTCCCAATCCTCGCGGCGACTTCGTATTCCTGTCGAACTTTGAATGGGGCGAGCGGAAGTATCCGGAACTGTTGCTGAAGGTGTTCAATCAGACGTTCCGCAGCTCGGATTCGGTCATCCTGGTATGCAAGACGATCAATCGCAATCCTTCGATTCGCGTGCGAGAACAGATCGCAGCGCTCGACCTGCAGCCGTTCGGAGGACGGATCGCGTTCCTCCACAATCGCGACTTTCCGCACTATCAGCTCGGGACGCTCTATCGTTCCGCCGACTGCTTCATCTCTGCCGGCCGCGGTGAGGGATGGGACCTGCCACTGATGGAAGCAATGGCTTGCGGACTCCCAACGATCGCGACCGATTGGGGCGGGCATACCGGATTCGCAACCGATGATATCTCGTACCCGCTGAGGATCCGCGGCACGGTTCCGGCGATCTCGATGTGCCCGTATTACGACGGGTTCGAATGGGCGGAGCCGGACGCCGGGCATCTCGCACAACTGATGAGACACGTGGTCGAGAATCGCCCAGAAGCCGAAGTTCTCGGCGTACGCGCGGCCGCGGCAGTCGCGCAGCGATGGACGTGGCGTCACACGGCGGACGCGATCGCCGCGCGTCTCGCAAACGTGCAGGTCCCTGTGTAGATGACGGGTTAAACTGAGGCGGCGGTCGCAGAAACAGACGCGATCTCGGCCGCCGGCGTCACGCCTTCGTTTCGAGGCAGACGACTCCATCGATCCTTCAACCGAAGGAACGGCAGCTCGATCCAGCGGTACGACGCGGCCGCGATCAGGAACGTCAGAGCCACGCGCATTACGGTCTGCGGGATTGCGGCCGGCCACGTTGGATTGGGAAGCGCACGGCCGATGATCGGAAGTGGAAGCGCGATCACAGGTACCTGCCACAAGTACAGACCATAAGCCCGCTTACCTACCCATTGAAGCGCCCTGGCCTCGAGCACGGCTCGAAACATTCGCGGCGGCGAATGCAGGAGCGCCAGAATGATGGATGCCGAAGCAAGCACGTACAACGAGATCATCCAGGCAAGAGACGCCGTGGAATACGGAATCGGAAGAACAATCGCGAAGAACCCGATCGAGGCAATCCATGCGATCGTCAGGAGGCGGCGCATCCACCGCCCTCTCGGAACGAGTCCCCAGTAGAGCGCCGCGCCCAGCGCGGCTCCGAGCAGAAGGCCGTCCGCGCGCGCATCGATACCGACGAGCTCGCGCACGGTGAATCCATCGCGGTGCGCGAGATAAAGCCGCCAGAGCATGGATGACATCGCGCCACCCGCGATCAGGAGCGTCTTCGTCTTCGTGCTGCATCGAAGCCTCAAGAGGACGATCAGGATGATCGGCCACAGAAGATAAAACTGCTCTTCGATCGCCAGTGACCAGGTCGCACTGAAGATGGTCAGGCCGACCCATCCGAGTACGCTCGCCCAATTCGTGAAATAGATGACCGCGTACTTCGCACCACTGTAAACAGACGTCGCGGAGAAGGGCGACTCCGCGCAGACCGTCGAGGAAGGGCCAGTTCTGAACGTGAAATTCACAAGCTTCGAATGGTTGTGACGTCATGGCCGGCGCCAGAGATTATGCTGCACGTCGGCATTCTCGCACCACCTGCCTGCGCACTCGCGCGCGCGCCAAAAGCGTCCGAAAATCGTGTGGTAGAGTCCAGCTACGCGTCCAGTCCAACGTCAATCTGCCTCATTGGAGTCTCGAGAGATGCCATGAGCTCACGTTCCAGACCGCGGCTTTCCGTCATCGTCGTCGTCTACAACATGGAACGCGAGGCGCCCCGATCGCTGCATTCGCTGTCAGCCCAATATCAACAGGGCGTTTCCGCCGGCGATTACGAAGTCATCGTCGTCGACAACGGGTCGCCCAGACCTTTCAACAACGGCTCCGTCTCGGAGTTCGGGCCGAATTTCCGCTACTACTACGTCAAGGACGCCAATCAGTCGCCGGCGCGCGCGATCAACCTCGGCCTGGAACAAGCGGCGGGCGATTACCTCGCAATCATGATCGACGGTGCGCGCATTCTGACACCCGGCGTTCTCCGCTACGGCTTGAATCTGCCGAAGATCTACCGCAATCCATGTGGACTGACGCACGGCTTTCACCTCGGGTATGACTTCCAGCCGCGAGCCATTCGCGTTGGTTACGATCAGCAGATCGAAGAAGCCCTGCTCGACTCGATTCAGTGGCCCTCGGATGGGTATCGACTCTTCGAAGTGGCATCCGTTCACGGGCGGAACGGCAGCTGGTTCAACGTCGAGGACGAAAGCAATTTCACATTCCTGCATCGCTCACTGCTGGAATCGGTCGGCGGTTTCGACGAGCGATTCCGAGCACGCGGCGGAGGACTCCTCAACCTCGCGGTCGAGCGCAAGCTCTTCGAACGCTCCGATGTCGACGTCGTCGTGATCCTTGGCGAGGGCACCTTCCATCAATTGCACGGTGGAATCACGAGCAGCCGTCCCTTCCCGGAAGTCATGAACCTGGTCGAGACATTCATCGACGAGTACAAGCACATCGAGGGAAGGGACTGGCAATGGCCTGTCGAAAACGTGCGCCTGAATTTCACGGGACACCTTCCACGTCCATCGTTACCGCTCCTCCGGCAATTTGTCGACGCTGTGACTCCTGAGGTCAAAGAAAAGGACCAGGACATTCACCGCCTGCATTTGAAAGTAGCGCAGATCACCGGGGCCATCCATCAGCTGAACAACGACCTCGCATCGGCGCGATCACTCCTCGCGACCGAGCGGGCGACGTCCGAGGAACGGCTCGCAGCCGTGGCGTCCGCGGAACGATCCATTCAGCAACGAGAGGCCGAGCTCAGGGAATCGCGCGAGCAGCTCTCCGCCGTGGAACGCGACGATGAGGCAATGCGCAGGGAACTGCTGCGGTCGGCAAGGGAGATCGAGCGGCTCGAATCCGAAAAGCATCTTCGCCAGTCACGGCGCAACCACATGAGGCCAGTCCAATGAACATCGCAGACGTGTCGATTCTCTGAAACGCAAACGGATTCTTTCGTCACAATACTCAGCCGTCAGTCGTTACCAGGAGATCTTCCCATGACGACTTTCCCCGAAAACGAAGTCACGATCGCCGGCACCGGCTTCGAACGGTTGCTGGATCCCGGTTTTCGTCGCGCCGTGGTCGATCAGTTCCATTATCTCTACTACCACGAGACGCAGCGCACCTGGTTCAACACGTATTGGATGGGGCTTCTGGTTACCAAATGCCCGCTGGACCTCTGGATCTATCAGGAGATGCTGTTCGAGCTGCGACCCGACGTCATCATCGAATGCGGCACCTATCATGGCGGCAGCGCTTTTTATCTGGGCTCGATCTGCGATCTCCTCGGAGCCGGCCGTGTCTACAGCGTCGACATCAAGGAGTGGCGCGAACTGCCCGTCCATCCGCGCGTCGAGTTCATCCGCGGTTCCTCGACTTCGCCTGAAGTGCTCGATGACCTTCGTCAGCGCATCCACCCGGACGAGAGAGTTCTCGTCATCCTCGACTCCGATCACACCAAGCGACATGTTCTCGATGAGCTGGAAAGCTACGCCCCGTTCGTGACGACCGGCAGTTACATGATCGTTGAAGACACGAACATCAACGGAAACCCCGCCCTGCCGTCATTCGGGCCGGGGCCGATGGAGGCCGTCACTGAGTTCCTCTCCAAACGAGGCGACTTCGAAGTGGATGAAGCACGCGAGAAGTTCTTTCTCACGTTCAATCCCCGCGGTTATCTCCGCCGTGTAAATGACCGCCCTGACGCCGGCGGCCAGCGCGACGAAGAACTGGAGATCATTCGCCGGAACTCGGTCGGCTTTTCGACGGACGATCGATCGGCGGCGCGGCCGGATCTGTGGCGCCTCGGCTCGCACATCGTTGATGACAACGTGCGGCAACATGCGGCCACGTTCACCGGGTCGAATCAGGACGTTCTTCTCCTCGACTGCGGGAAGGATGCGCTGGCCGCAATGCTCGCGGCCAACGGCAACCGGATCGTGGGAATCGAGGAGGATCGCTCCGCGGCGCGCCTCACGTCGGAGTTCTGCGAAGAGATTCTCGTCACGAAACTCGACGGCCATGCCTGGGACGTGGCGCTTGGAAAGCGGAGATTCGACGTCATCGTTGCCACCGACCTCATCGACCGTCTGGAGAATCCGGAGGAATGCCTCCGGCGGTTGCGGCGATTTCTCAGGAGCGACGGCTTCATCCTTCTTTCGCTCCGGAACGGAGCGCACGGAGGTGCGCGCCTCGCCGCTCTCGCGGGCGACGAAAGCATTACCGCCTCGCCGTTACCATCCGGGAGACGCCGTGTCTTCACGCGCCGGGGCATCGATGAGCTGATCGAGGCGAGCGGATATGCACCGCGCAGCGTTCACCGCATCGACCTGCCGTTCGATGAGGGTTCGGCTCGTTACGAGGCTGCGCTCGTTCCGGAAGGTGTCATCGACTGGCTTTCGGCAGATGAGGATGCGCGGACGTACATCTTCGTCGTCACGGCTGCGCCGGTTCGTCACACCGACGACAACATCCTCAGACACCTTCGCGGTCTTCGCGCGGAGAACGATCGTCTCCGCGAGGAGATCCGGCTCATCGTCGCCAATCCGTCCGACTCATCCGATCAGGCCGGCGTCGTGACCCGGCTCCGCGCCGCGCTCCTTCAACTGCACCGCCACTTTGCGCGTCGCGAGGGCGTCGTGCAGGAACTCGAATCGCGAGGCTTTTCCCTGCTTACCGAAACGAAATGGCTGCGCGATCAGGTCCGCGCAATGGACGCGGCGATCACCGCTTTCAACGAGACGCTTCAGACCAAGGATGCGGACATCGCCGCTCTCAATGAGTTCGTGCACAGGAAAAATGAAGATGTGATCCGCAGCTTCGCCTCATTCGAGAGCGCGATCCGCGACAAGGATGACGAGATCCAGAACCTCGCGCTCGAATCTGCGAACGGTGACCTGCACAATGAAATCATTCAGATCAATGGGCTGGTCGACCGGCTGCGGGAGACGGTTCGCACCCAGACGTCCGCGCTGATCGGCCGTCAGGCAATCGAGGCCGAACTGAAGGCGATCAAGACAGATCGAGACGCGATCGCAGCAGAGCGGATGGCGGTCGCAGCGGATCTCGACAAGATCCATCGCAGCAAGCTGTGGCGGTTCGCGGGCTTGTACTGGCGCATCCGTTCGGCGTTCCGGCGCCTGGCATCGTAGAGCGGATCAAGACCCCGCCTCCCGCCATCTTTCTGCCGGGGACATCGACCAATCAGACCCTTCATTGCGCGGGCTGCGACATCCTTTTATACTGCATTCGCTCCTGAAAATAAGTTAGAGAGCCTCCGCTTCACGAGAATCCTGAGAGCCAGAGCAAATGCCGGCTAAATTGCCCTCTAGAACCGATTTCCGCGTGTTCACGATCTGCGCTCGGAACTACATCGCGTACGCCCGCGTCCTCGCCGAATCACTGAATCGGATCGACCGCAGCCTCAGGCTCGCGGTCCTGCTTCTCGACGACGAGAAGCGCGAGATTCAGTCATCCGACCAGAATTTCGACATCATCCGTCCCGCGGATCTTCCGTTCTCCGACGCCGATGAATTTCACAGGATGGCGGCGATCTACGACGTCACCGAGCTGGCGACGGCGGTGAAACCGTGGGTGTTCCAGAATCTCTTCGCGTCCGGAGCACAGGTCGTCATTTATCTCGACCCTGATATCGAAATGTTCGGACCGCTCACCGACCTGGAACGCGCGGCGCGCGAGCACGGTATCGTCCTGACGCCGCACACGTTGAAGCCGCTGCCACGTGACGGGAAGATCCCGGGCGACCGCGAGCTGCTTCTCGCCGGCGCCTACAACCTCGGCTTCCTGGGCGTCGGCGCTCACGCGGCAAAGGCGTTTCTCCCGTGGTGGTCGGAGCGCCTGCGCCGGGATTGCCGCAACGCGGTAGAAAGTGGCTACTTCGTCGATCAGCGCTGGATCGATTTCGTACCGGGATATTTCGATCACTTCATTGTGCGCGATCCTGGCTACAACGTCGCGTACTGGAACCTTCCGACGAGAACCGTCGACGGCACGAGCAACGGTTACACGGTCGATGACTCCCCGCTTCGCTTTTTTCACTTCAGCGGCTTCTCACCAGACAGACCCCATCTTCTCAGTAAGCACCAGGGGCTGTCGCCTCGAATTCTGCTGAGCGATCATCCGGCGCTCGCGAAGCTCTGCAGCACATACGCCGCGAAACTGATCGATCACGGATACGAACGATGGTCGAAAGTCGGTTACGAATTCGCCACGATGGCGAACGGCCTCCGATTCGACGCGCGGATGCGGCGCCTGTATCGCCAGGCGCTGGTTGATGAGGAGGTCAACGGCAGACCGTCATTGCTCTCCGATCCGTTCACCACGGCCGGTGCGCGCGACGTCCTCGACTGGTTGCGTTACCCGGCATCACCAGAGATGCCGGAAATCTCGCGCTACCTCTTCGAGATCTACAAGGAGCGCAGCGATCTTCGTGACGCATTCCCCGACCTGGCGTCGAAAGACTGGGAACGATATATCGACTGGATCAACACCGGCGGCCGCATCGAGCCTCCGATTCCGAGCGAGTTGATGCCGGCCCGTCGTCCGATTCAGTCGATCACGATGGAAGAAGCCGTGCCTGCCGCAGCGCTGCAGCAAGGCGTCAATTTATACGGCTATGTATTCGCTGAAAGCGGCACCGGGCAGATCGGCCGGTCGATTGTCGCCGCGTTGAAAGCAGCGCAGATCCCGTATGCAGTCGTTCCCTTTACCGCCACTGTCAATCGGCAGAAGAATCCGT
>WNEZ01006309.1_pt1 | contig 13728 bp, 10 predicted proteins | sample 5400521 | NCBI WGS metagenome assembly WNEZ01 (sample SAMN13153339, study PRJNA577476) | soil metagenome | isolation source: 120 cm saprolite under Douglas fir tree site 2 hole 1 replicate 1 | place: USA:California | collected 2015-04-18 | reverse complement strand
TTGCCGCTGCGATCCGCTCGAAGTTGCCGAGATCCAGCAGCGGCACGGTCGCCGTCGCGATGCCAGTCCACTGGTTCCTGGGGAGGAGCACGATCGTCCGGTTGGGACCACCGACAGCGCCGAGATCGATCTCGCTGCTGTACTGGTTCCGGTCGTACCTGCCGACGAAGGAAATGCCGGGCAGCACGCGGCCCACTGCGACGTCCGCTTCGGCTCCCTTCTCGCGAAGATTCGCGCCTGCTTCGAGAGCAGCCGGGTTCCGCTCGCGCGCTCCCGCCGCGAACACCTCGAGCCGTTGCAGTGCGATCGACGCCCGGGGGGCCAGGGTGACCACCAGAGCGAGAGCCGCCAGGCAGTGCACCGATCGTCTGGTTGGATTGAACATGTCCGCATCCACCAGTGCAGCGGACATGCCAATCCAGGATCATCGGGAAGCGAGAGATGCATCCGGCGGCAACTGTCGAAGTATCTGTCGTGTCATTGAAGTACCTGTCGTGCCATTGACACCCCAGTCATGGGCGAACCGCACGCTGCCTCGACCCGCCGGAATCCCCTGACGCGGAACCCGGCACCATCCGTGCATTGACGCCTTCACGTCCGGCCGACCCGGTGGCGACGTGGAGGAATCGCAATGATGTCGATGGGGGTGGCATTCGGAGCGGCCGCGCGGCCACCCTGGAGCCCGACGGAGATCTTCGCTCCCGTCTCGACTCCCGCTCGATCGATCTTCGAGCTGTCGCTGCTTGTGCTCGCGATCTCCGCCGTCATTTTCGCCGTCGTCTCCGGGTTGCTGGCGTACTCGGTCGTGAAGTTCCGGAGGAGAAACGACGACGATGGTCGCGAGCCTGCTCAGGTCTATGGAAGCACCCAGGTGGAGCTGGCCTGGACCATCACTCCGGTCATCATCGTGCTGGTGCTCTTCCTCGCCACGGCGCGAGTCATCTTCAGCGTCCAGGACGCTCCGCGCCCGAAAGGCTCGCTCGAGGTGACCGTCGTCGGCCACCAGTTCTGGTGGGAGTATCGGTACCCGGGCCTGAAGGTCGTCACCGCGAACGAGCTGCACCTGCCCGTCGGCGAGCCGACCTTCCTCAACCTGCTCTCGGCGGATACCGACCACAGCTTCTGGGTGCCTCGCCTCGCCGGCAAGACCGATTTGATTCCAAACCACCCGAACAAGATGTGGATCGAGCCGCGCGAGACAGGGCTCTACCTGGGGCAGTGCGCGCAGTACTGCGGGACGCAGCACGCGAAGATGCTCCTGCGCATCTACGTCCAATCCCGCGAGGACTTCGATCGCTGGGTCCACGAGCAGGCGGCTGCCGCGCACGCGGACGACTCGATGTCCGAAGGGCGCAGGGTCTTCGAGCGCACAGCCTGCATCAATTGCCACACGGTCGCAGGAACGGCGGCGAACGGCCGGTTCGGGCCGGACCTGACGCACCTCATGAGCCGCGAGACCATCGGTGCCGGAATCGCGCCCAACACGCCCGAGAATCTGCGCCAGTGGATTCGACGCCCTGACGATTTCAAGCCTGGTTCGCTCATGCCCCCGATGGGGCTGAACGATGCGCAACTCGACGCAGTCACCGCCTACCTTGTGAGCCTCCAGTGATGGCCAAGGAGGATCCACGTGTCGACGACTGACTCCGTTGCATGGCCCGGGACCCGGATCGGTCCGCGGCCCCTCGTGGAGAAGCTTCACGAGTGGGTGACCACCGTCGATCACAAGCGGCTCGGCATCCTGTACGTCGTCTATGGGCTCGGCTTCCTGCTGATCGGCGGAGTCGAAGCGACGGTCATGCGGATCCAGCTCATCCGCCCCCACAATGACTTCGTCGCGCCGCAGGTCTTCAACCAGATGTTCACCATGCACGGCACGACAATGATCTTCTTCGTGGTGATGCCGATCGTGTTCGGGTTCGCGAACTACCTCGTGCCGCTCATGATCGGCGCACGGGACATGGCATTCCCGCGGCTGAACGCATTCAGCTTCTGGCTCACGGCGTTCAGCGGCTTGTTCCTCTACTTCAGCTTCGTCGGCGGCTACGGCCTGTACGGGGCAGGAACCGCTCCTGACGTGGGATGGTTCGCCTACGCGCCCTTGACGGCGAAGACGTTCTCCCCCGGGCACAGCACGGACTTCTGGACGTTGTCGCTCCTGGTCTCCGGCTTCGGCAGCATCGGCACGGCGATCAACCTCATCGCCACCATCCTCTGCATGCGCTGCCCGGGGATGACCCTCGGCAAGATGCCCTTGCTCGTGTGGCTGAACCTGACGATGGCCGGACTGGTCATCCTCGCCATCGGCCCGCTCACCGCCGCCCAGATCATGTTGCTCGTCGACCGCTACCTCGGCGGGCACTTCTTCGATACGCAGGCCGGAGGCTCGGCGGTGATCTGGATGCACTTCTTCTGGGTCTTCGGCCACCCGGAAGTCTACGTGCTCGTCCTCCCTGCGTTCGCCTCCGCTTCTGAAATCATCCCCGTGTTCTCACGGAAGGCGATGTTCGGCTACCCGGTCATGGTCGCGGCAACGGTCGCGATTGCGTTCATCAGCGTCAGCGTCTGGGCACACCACATGTTCACCGTCGGCATGAGCTCGGGGGGCAATCTCTTCTTCGTGGTCTCCACCATGGCCATCGCCGTTCCCACCGGGATCAAGATCTTCAACTGGCTCGCCACGATGTGGGGAGGGAAGATCTACTTCAAGGCGCCGATGCTGTTTTGCGTCGCGTTCCTCTTCCAGTTCCTCATCGCCGGCCTGACGGGAGTCATGATGAGCTCGGCGCCGTTCGACTGGCAGCTGGGGTCCTCGTACTTCGTCGTCGCGCATTTTCACTACGTCATCGTCGGCGGGATCCTCTTCGCCCTCTTTGGCGCCTTCTATTACTGGTTCCCGAAGGTGTCCGGGAGGATGTACAGCGAGACTCTCGCGAAGGTGCACTTCTGGCTGTTCGTGATCGGGTTCCACCTGACCTTCGATTTCATGCACGTCCCCGGTTTGCTCGGGATGCCCCGGCGCATCTACACGTACGAGCCGGGGCGCGGGTGGGACGCCTGGAACTTCGTCGTCACCGTCGGCGTTTTCTTCCAGGCCGCGGGCATCCTGGCGTTCGTCGTCAACCTGGTCCGGTCGTATTTCCGGGGCAGGCCTGCGGGAAGCGACCCGTGGGACGCATGGACGCTGGAATGGTCGACCACTTCGCCCCCTCCTGAATACAACTACGCGTCCATTCCGGCGGTGAAGAGCCGGCGGCCGCTGTGGGACCTCAAGCATCCCGAGGACCCGGACTGGAAGTACGAATGACCACTCCCACCGCCGATGGTCCATGGACCCTTCCGTCTCGAGGACGGGTCGGCATGTACTGCCTGATCGCCGCGGAGGCGGCGATCTTCGTCATCTTCGTGGTCGCCTATCTGTTCTACTTGGGAAAGAGCGTGAGTGGCCCGACTCCGGCCGTGCTGCACGCGCCGATCTTCTTCTCCATCTGCCTGCTCTCCAGCAGCTGGACGATCCATCGGGCGGTGACTGCCCTGAGGCGCGGAGAAGCGGGCTCCTTCGCGCGTTGGTGGCTCGCGACGATTGCGCTCGGAGCGGTGTTCCTCGCCGGCACGGGGCTGGAGTGGCGGCACCTCATCATCGATGAAGGCCTGACCATCCGGACCAACCTGTTCGGGACGACCTACTACTCGCTGGTCGGCCTGCACGCATTCCATGTGACCGCGGGCGTGATCGCCCTCGCGACCGTCTCGCTCTTCGCGCTCTTCGGACATGTCAAGCTGGAGCATGCCGAGCGCGTCGACGTCGTGTCCCTCTATTGGCACTTCGTGGATGTCGTCTGGATCGCCGTTTTTCTCGTCGTCTACGTCGTCGGCCGCTGAGAGAAGGACAACCATGGCTGCGGAAGCTCGTCCACAAGCCAAAGAGAGCTCGCCGGGGACCATCGCCGTTCCCGCCCCGACGGCATGGCCGATGGTCTTCGCCTTCGGCGTGCTTCTGCTCTTTGCTGGACTGGCGACGAGCGCGTCCGTCAGCCTCCTGGGGGGCGTTGCCGCTCTCGCCGGCGCCGTCGGTTGGTTTCGCGCGGTGCTGCCGCGCGAAGCGCACGAAGCAGTGCTGAAGGAGCCTCAACCACCGGCGGTCGCGACCGCGCGCCGCGAGGTCGTGCACCTCCACGTCGTGCGCGACTCGCGCCGCGCGTGGTTGCCGGTGGAAGTCTATCCAGTGACGGCCGGCGCCAGGGGCGGCCTGGCCGGCGCCGTTGCCATGGCGGTCGTGGCGCTGGTCTACGGGGTCGTCAGCGGTCACGGCGTCTGGTACCCGATCAATCTATTGGCCGCCGGCTTCTTTCCCGGCGCGGTCACCGCGACGACCGCCGAGATCGGCCGCTTCCAGGCGAGCTCCTTCGCCATCGCCTGTGCAATCCACCTGACCGCTTCGCTCCTGGTGGGAATCCTGTACGGCGCGATGCTGCCCATGCTGCCTCGCCGGCCGATCCTGCTCGCCGGTTTCGCCGCGCCCCTCCTGTGGTGTGGCCTCTTGCACAGCATCATCGGGATCGTGAACCCCGTGCTCAATCAGCGCGTGGACTGGCTCTGGTTCGTGGTCTCGCAATTGGCATTTGGCATCGTCGCCGGAATCGTCGTCTCCAAGCAGGAGCGCGTGCGGACCTGGCAAGGCGCCCCGCTCGCCATCCGCGCAGGGCTCGAGGCTTCCGGCCTCGAGGACGACCCCGGAGAGGAAGAGAAGCGATGAAACTCGAGGCCGGTCCCATCGCGGCGCTCACCGTGATCGTCTCCGGCTGTGGGGTTCGCGATCGCGCGCCCGGGCGGCCTTCGCCGGACTCGCAAGTCGCGCGCCCGGACAAGGTGACTTCGTTCGCCCCGCTCTACGGGGCGAATTGCGCGGGATGCCATGGCGCCGAGGGGAAAGGTGGAGCGGCCGTCGCGCTCCGCGATCCGCTGTACCTGGCCGTCGCCGCCGACGCCACCATCCGTCGCGTCGTCAGCGACGGGGTCCCTGGAACGCCGATGCCGGCGTTTGCACGAAGCGCCGGTGGAATGCTGACCGACGAGCAGATCGAGGCAATCGTCGCCGGAATTCGCGCGCAGTGGGCAAAGCCGGACGCCGTTCGTGGAGTGGATCCTCCACCCTACTTAGCGCGCGACGCCGGCGATGCGAAGCGCGGCGCGAGCGTCTACGCCGCGTACTGCTCCTCGTGCCACGGCGCGAACGGCCGAGGAGGCGAACGGGCCTCTTCCATCGTCGACGGTTCGTTCCTCGCGCTGGTGAGCAACCAATCCTTGCGAACGACGGTGATCGTCGGGCGGCCCGAGCTCGGCGCTCCGGATTGGCGGAGGAACGTGCCTGGCAAACCGATGTCGCCGGACGACGTCTCCGATGTGGTGGCCTGGCTTGCCGCGCAGCGGCCAGAAGTCGCCGGCCAACCTTATCCAGCGGACCGGGCCGCGGTGGGAGCACGCCAATGACCTCGTCTGAACGACCTTCGCGCCGGGGGATCTTCGTCAAGCTCGGACTGCTGCTCAATGGCGTCGTCGGCGTGATGCTGGCCGTTCCCATCGTGCGCTACCTCTTCTCTCCCGTTGCTCGCGACCGGAAGCCTGGGTACCGGGCCTGGGTCTCGCTCGGCCGCGTGGAGAACTTCCCGACAGGACAGACCCGGTTCGCGACGTATCGAAACCCGGTGGTAATGCCCTCCGACGGCGACACCGCGAACATTGCCTGCTGGGTACGGAACATCGACGGCGAACGGTTCCAGGTCTTTGCGGTCAACTGCGCGCATCTCGGGTGTCCGGTCCGCTGGTTCCCGCAATCCAATCTGTTCATGTGCCCTTGCCACGGGGGCGCCTATTACGCCGACGGCTCCCGCGCCTCCGGACCGCCGGAGCGGGGGCTGTTCGAGCAACGCTACAAGCTCGAGGAGGGCAATCTCTTCATCGAAGTCGGCGACATGCCGACGCCCGGGGCCCTGGCGAGCCTCTCCGTGAGGAGGCCGCCGTGCGCTTGATGGGAAGGATCGGCCGGTGGCTCGACGACCGCCTGCAGCTCGGCAAACCGATGATGGAGACCATGGCCCATCCGGTGCCGCGCCAGACGGCGAGTTGGTTCTACGTGTTCGGCAGTGCCGCGCTGACCGTCTTCGGGTTGCAGGTCGTCACCGGGATCCTCCTCGCCATTCTTTACGTGCCCTCGGCGGGCGAGGCCTGGAACAGCCTGCAGGTGCTCAACCACCAGGTCACGGCAGGCTGGTTCATCCGGGCGCTGCACGGCTGGGGCTCGAACTTCATGCTGGCGATCGTCCTCATCCACATGGTCCAGGTCTTCCTCTTCGGGGCCTACAAGTTCCCCAGGGAGCTGACCTGGATCGTCGGGGTCCTCCTTCTCCTGGTGACGCTCGGAATGGCCTTCACCGGGCAAGTGCTCAGGTTCGACCAGGACGCCTACTGGGGATTGGGCATCGGCGCCTCGATCGCGAGCCGGGTCCCCCTGGTGGGGCCCGCGCTGGTGAACCTCTTGTTGGGAGGCCCGATCATCGCCGGCGCCACCCTGTCGCGCTTCTTCGCCCTGCACGTGTTCGTGGTTCCCGGATTGCTGTTCGCGTTCGTCGGACTGCATCTGCTGCTGGTGCTGAAGCTCGGAATCAACGAGTGGCCGATGCCAGGTCGAATCGTCCGCCGCGCAACGTACGTCGAGGAGTACCACCAGCTCACGCGGCAGGACGGCATCCCCTTCGTGCCTGCCGCGATCGGGAAGGACATCCTCTTCTCGGGCTTCGTGCTCCTCTCGATCGCGGCTTGCGCCGTCCTTCTCGGTCCCTTCGGTCCGGGTGGACAGCCGGACCCCACCATCATCCAGACGGCGCCGCATCCCGATTTCTTCTTCTGGTGGCTGTATGCGCTGCTGTCGTACCTTCCGCCCGCAGCGGAAACACCGATCTTGTTGATCGGCCCGGCAGTCGGCCTTGCCGTGTTGTTCGCGCTTCCCTTCTTCGCCGGCGAAGGCGAGAAAAGCTGGAAGCGCAGGCCCATCGCAGTGCTGACCGTCCTGCTGGCCGCTGTGGCGCTCGGCAGTCTCACTCATCTCGGCGGGCACACGCCGTGGAGCCCCGTGATGGACGCGTGGAGCAGCGATCCCATCCCCGAGCAGTACTTGAAAGGCCGGACGGCGCTGGAGAGACATGGGGCGCTCGTCTTGCAGGTCAAGCAATGCCGGAACTGCCACGCCCTCGAAGGCACGGGAGGGCAGCGTGGGCCTGCGCTCGATGGAGTCGCCGTCAGGCTCACGCAGGACCAGCTGATCCGCCAGGTGGTCCAGGGCGGTGGCAACATGCCGGCCTATGGAAAGAACCTCAGCCCGGCGGAGACCACTGCGCTCGTGGCATTCCTCGAGACGCTCCATCCGGCCGGGCAGGCGCCCGCGCACGACGCCTCGCGGGCCGCCGTCCTCGATGCATCGCCGTAGGTCGACATGGACGGTCGCCGGCGGAATGCTGGTCCTCTGGATCGTGATCGCGTCTCCCCTGGCGGCGTTGGACCACGCGCTGCTCACGTTCCACATGGTGCAGCACCTTCTCTTGATGACGGTCGCTGCTCCGCTGATCCTCCTGGGAACCCCTCGTGTCGCATTCCTTCGCGGCTTGCCGCAGCCCGCTCGCGGCGCGGCGGTCATGCTGCTGCGTTCCACCGCGGCTCGCCGGCTGGGGCGTTCGCTGACGCACCCTGTCCTGTGCTGGCTCGTCGGCACGGGGGTGGTCATCGCCTGGCACGTCCCGCCGGCGCTCGAGCTGAGCATGCGGTCGCATCCGTGGCACGTCGTGCAGCACCTGACGTTCTTCGTCGCCGGGCTTCTCTTCTGGTGGCCCGTGATCAACCCGGGCCGCGGCGCCACCTTGCCCCGCTCTTCCGCTCCTCTGTACCTGTTCCTCGCCACTTTGCCTTGCGACGCTCTTTCCGCGTTTCTCGCCTTCTGTGGTCGCGTGGTCTATCCCTCGCATCGATCTGCGCATCACCCGCTCTTCGGCCTCTCGCCCCTCCAGGACCAGGAGTGCGCGGGCGCCTTGATGTGGTTCTGGGTGACGATTGCCTATCTGCTCCCGGCGATCGTCATCACGCTCCGCATGCTCTCGCCTTCGAGGCGCGAGATCTCAGCGGTCTGCGGAAACGTTCGGGTTCGCGACCCCTGACGCAGGCGCCCGGCCTGCCGGGAGCTCAGCGGTTTCCCGCGCGATCTCCCGATTGAATTGGAAGTCCGAAGGAGCGTCGCCTGTGATGAGCCGTGATCCGCGATTGAAGGTCAAGTCCTGGATCGCCCACTTGATGAACACGACCACGCGGCTCTGGAACTGGACGATGTACATCAAGTGGATCAGCGCCCAGATGAGCCAGGCCGGCAATCCCGAGAGGTGAAGCCCGAACACGTCGGCGACGGCGGATGCCCGCCCGATGACCGCCAGGCTTCCTTTGTCCAGGTATTTGAAAGCCGGAAGCGCCTTCTGCCCTCGGAGGCGTCGCACGATTGACTTCGCGGCATAGGTTCCTTGCTGCATGGCCACCTGGGCCACGCCTGGCAAGGGCTTGCCGTTGGATCCCGAGGCGACCGCGAGGTCGCCGACCACGAAGGTCTCCGGATGATCGGGAACCGTGAGGTCGGCGTTGACCTCGATCCTGCCTGCCTTGTCGGTCGCGGCGTTCATCCGTTTCGCCAGCGTCCTGGCGAACGCGGGTACCGTCACGCCTCCTGCCCAGATGACGGTCCTGGCGTCCAGGCGTTCCGTCCCGGCGCCGTTGGGGCCCGCGAACGCGACGCCTTCCTTGTCGATGTCCTTGACCATCACCCCGGTCTTCACCTGCACTCCCAGCTTCGCCAGCGAGCGCTCCGCCTTGCGCGACAGGTCCTCCGGGAAGGGCGGGAGCACGCGAGGAGCACCGTCGATGAGGATGATGCGCGCCTCCTCGGGGTGGATGGACCGGAAATCGTTCTTGAGCGTCTGCCGCGCGATCTCGCCCATGGCTCCCGCCAGCTCCACACCCGTGGCGCCCGCGCCGACGATGACGAACGTGAGCCAGGCGCGTCGCTGGACCGGATCGGAGAGGCGCTCGGCCACCTCGAACGCGTAGAGGATCTTGTGCCGGATGCTCGTCGCCTCCTCCACGCTCTTCAGGCTAGGCGCCCACTCCCGCCAGCCGTCATGCCCGTAGTAGGAGGTCTGCGAACCGGCCGCGACGATCAGCGCGTCGTAGGCGAAGTCGGCGCCGTCCGCGAGTACGACGCGCCTGGATACGGGATCGACGTCCACGACTTCGCCGAGCAGGACGCGCGTGTTCTTCTGGCGGCTGAGCACGCTGCGCAGGGGCGCAGCGATGTCACCGGCCGAGAGCGAGCCGGTGGCGACCTGGTAGAGAAGCGGCTGGAAGAGGTGGTAGTTGCGCCGGTCAATGAGCGTCACGTCGACCGGCGCCGACTTCAGCGCGCGCGCTGCACGAAGTCCTCCAAACCCACCGCCCACGATCACGACCTGCCTCTTCATGACGGACTCGCCTCTCCCCTGCGGCTTGCGTGTACCGACCGTGCCAATCGCGGTCGCCCTCGAAGCGGCTGCGAGCAGTGATCGCTTCGGCGCACGACAGTGGCGGTCATCCGGCGCTCGTGTCCGGCTTTCCGGCGAGGCTTGCGAGCAGCACCACCACGGAGCGTGGCTCCGCGCGATAGCCATGGCCGGGAACCGAGGGAGCCCGCTCCCAGTCGACGATATCGTCCGGAGAATCGAGGAAGGTGTCGATCCATCGGCGCCATGGATGCCGGCCGCCATTGGCTACCAACGGGAGCTCGAACTCGAGCGGCTCCCAGTACGCGTTGAGGATGAAGTGAAGAAACACTTCTTCCTTCGTGAACCTTGCCGTGAACGCCACGCTGTGCGAAGAGCGGCGCCAGTCAGGTTCGTGGAGTCTCACGCCGTGCCAGCTAATGTCGGCCTGCCGGATCAGCTGGTTCAGCGCTACCCGTTGCCGCTCGGGCTCCACATCTCGCAACACCCGGCGAGCGTTGAGCAGGCTCACGAGCCGGTGCACGTCGGCCCGCTTGGAAAGCAGCGTCCAGTCGAACCAGCTGGTCTCGTTGTCCTGACAATAGGCGTTGTTGTTGCCTCCCTGCGTGCGCCGCACCTCGTCGCCCATCACCATCATGGGCATCCCCGCCGACAGCATCGTCACGGTGAAGAAGTTCTTCACCTGCCGCGTCCTGTCGATCGCGGGATCCTCCGTCGGGCCTTCCGCTCCGCAGTTCCAGCTGCGGTTGTCGTCGGCGCCGTCGCGGTTGCCCTCGCCGTTCGCCTCGTTGTGCTTGCCGTCGTAGGAAACGAGATCGTTCAGGGTGAAACCGTCGTGGCTGGTGACGAAGTTGACGCTTTGCTCGGGCTCGCGCTGCTTGTGGCCGTACAGCGACGGGCTGCCGAGCAGACGGTCGACGAACCCTTCGATCGAGCCTTCCTCGCCGCGCAAGAAGCTGCGGACGTCGTCGCGGAAGCGTCCGTTCCATTCCTTCCAGCTGTCGCCGGTGAAGGTGCCCACCTGGTACAGGCCGGCCGCGTCCCACGCTTCGGCGATGAGCTTGGTCCCCGCCAGCGCCGGGTCTGACTCGATGTCCCACAGCACCGGCGGGTTCGGGATCACCTCGCCCGACGGGCCGCGCGAAAGGATCGACGCGAGGTCGAACCGGAACCCGTCGACGTGCATGGTCTCCACCCAGTACCGGAGACTGTCGACGATCATGCGACGGACGATCGGATGATTGGCGTTGAGCGTGTTCCCTGTGCCGCTGTAGTTGGCGTAGCGCGAGCGATCCTCTTCGAGGATGTAGTACGTCGGGTTGTCCAGTCCGCGGAAGCTCAGCGTCGGCCCGCGGTGGTCGCCTTCGGCCGTGTGATTGAAGACGACGTCGAGAATGACCTCGATGCCCGCCCGGTGCAGCGCCTTCACCATGTCGCGAAACTCGTCGACCGGACCGAGCGGATCCTGACGGGAGCTATAGCCCTGGTGCGGCGCAAAGAACGAGATCGGCGCATATCCCCAGTAATTGACCCGTCCGGGCGGGGCATCCTGGGCGTCGAACTGGAACACCGGCAGCAGCTCGACGGCGGTGATGCCGAGTTGCTGGAGATAGGGAATCTTCTCGATCACACCGGCATACGTCCCGCGTGTTCGTTCCGAAACCCCCGAACTGGGATGGCGCGTGAACCCTCTCACGTGCATCTCGTAGACGATGGTCCGCGACGACGGCCGTTGCAGTGGGGCGTCGCCCTCCCAATCGTACGCGGAGACGTCGGCCACGACGCTCTTCATCGCGGTTGCGGCGTCGTCGGTTTCCCGGCGCGCAGCATCGCGGCTGTAGTTCTTCGGAACAACGACACCTCGGCCATACGGATCGAGGAGCACCTTGGTGGGGTCGAAACGCATCCCGTTCGCGGGGTCCCAGCCTCCGTGCACGCGATAACCGTACATCTGGCCCGGCCCCAGGCCCGATACGAAGACGTGCCAGTAGTGGTACGTACGGTTCGCCGCGGGGTCGATCGGGATCACGCGGGTCGGGCGTGCATCGTCCTCCCCGTCGAAGAGCAGCAACTCCACGCCGGACGCTCCGCGCGAGAAAACGCTGAAATTGACGCCGCCGGGACAGACCGTCGCTCCCAGAGGCGCGCTTCGTCCCGTGCTGCCCGGATCGTCCACCAAGCGTTCGCTCCGCTCACGCCCTTCCCAACAGCGCTTTCGCTGCCGCCACCACCCGCTCCGGCTCGAAACCAAATTTCCTCTGGAGCTCCTTCAGCGGCGCCGAGGCTCCGAACGTCTTCATCCCGATCACGACTCCGGACGTGCCGACGTATCGCTCCCAGCCGAACGTGGAGGCCTGCTCGACCGCGACGCGCGCCTTGACGCCGGGTGGCAGCACGCTATCCCGATACTCCTGCGTCTGTTGCTCGAAGATCTCCCACGACGGCATCGAGACGACGCGCGAGCGGATGTCCGCGGCGAGCAGCTTGCCGTGGGCCTCCACCGCAAGACTCAGCTCGCTGCCCGAAGCGATGAGGATCACCTCGGGATTCCCGCCCGGGGGGTCCGCGAGCACGTAGGCGCCACGCGCGACGCCCGCCGCAGGAGCGTAGATGCGCCGATCCAGCGTCGGCAACGGCTGCCGTGAAAGCGCGAGCACGGCCGGCTGGTGGCGGAGCTGCATCAGGTAGCGGTACGCCTCCACGACCTCGTTGGCGTCGCCGGGCCGCAGCGTGACGAGCCCGGGGATGGCGCGCAGCGATGCCAGGTGCTCCACGGGCTGGTGGGTCGGGCCGTCCTCACCGTCACCCATGGCGTCGTGCGTGAACACGAAGAGGGTCGGCAGCTCCATCAGCGCCGACAGCCGGATGGCCGGCCGCGCGTAATCGCTGAAGATGAAGAACGTCGCGCCGAACGCCCGCAGCTTCGACAACGAGAGGCCGTTGACGGCCGCCGCCATCGCGTGCTCGCGGATGCCGAAATGCAGGTTCTTGCCGCCCGGGTTCCCGGCCTGGAAGCTTCCCGCGCCCTCGTACGTCAGGGTGGTCTTGTTCGACGGCCCGAGATCCGCCGAGCCCCCGAGGAACCAAGGGATGTTCTGCGCGAGCACGTTCAGGACTTTGCCCGAGGCGTCTCGGCCCGCGACGCCCTTGGCGTCGGCCGGAAAGACGGGGAGGTTGCGATCCCACCCTGCGGGCAAGTCCCGCCGTTGCATCTGGTCGATCTCTCGCGCGAGCTCGGGGTACGCGGACCGGTACGACGCGAAGAGCACTGTCCACCGGCTCCGAGCGGCCGCGCCGCGCGCTCCGACGCCGGCGGCGAAGCGCTCGCGGACACCGTCCGGGACCAGGAACTGCGCATCCTCCGGCCACCCGTAGCTGCGCTTGGTGAGGCGAACCTCCTCGTCGCCGAGCGGCTCGCCGTGGGCCGCGGCGGTGTCGTGCCTGTGCGGGGAACCGTAGCCGATGTGGCTGTCGAGGATGATGAGCGTGGGACGCCCCTTCGTCTCCCGGAAGACCCCGAGAGCTTGCTCGATGCGATCGAGGTCGTTGGCGTCGCCCACGCGCAGGACGTTCCACCCGTACCCCAGGAATCGGGCAGCGACGTCCTCGGTGAAGGCGAGGCTCGTCTGCCCTTCGATGGTGATGTGGTTGTTGTCGTAGACCCAGCAGAGGTTGTCGAGGCCGAGGTGACCGGCCAGCGAAGCCGCTTCGGATCCCACGCCCTCCATCAGGCAGCCGTCACCGCACACGACGTAGATGTCGTAGTCGAAGATCGCAAAGCCTGGCCGGTTGTAGCGGGCCGCGAGCCACTTGCGGGCGATGGCCATCCCCACGCTGGTCGCGGCTCCCTGCCCGAGCGGGCCGGTCGTGGTCTCGACACCCGAGACCCAGTGATACTCGGGGTGCCCGGGCGCCTTGCTCCCGATCTGGCGGAAGCGGCGGATGTCCTCCAGCGACACCGAAGGCTGTCCGAGGCGCTCGTACTCGGCATTCACCGCCCGCGTCCCGGTCAGATGCAACACGGACCAGAGCAGCATCGAGGCGTGCCCGTTGGAGAGGACGAACCGATCGCGGTTGGGCCAGATCGGGTCCTGGGGATCGAAGCGCATCACGCGGTTCCACAGCGTGTAGACGAGTGGCGCCAGCGCCATCGGCGTGCCGG
>WNEZ01003399.1_pt1 | contig 13728 bp, 12 predicted proteins | sample 5400521 | NCBI WGS metagenome assembly WNEZ01 (sample SAMN13153339, study PRJNA577476) | soil metagenome | isolation source: 120 cm saprolite under Douglas fir tree site 2 hole 1 replicate 1 | place: USA:California | collected 2015-04-18 | reverse complement strand
GAGAACGTCGGAGGCGCGCCGAACAAATTCCTCCATCGCCATACACTCCTTCGCTTTCACCGGCTGATCGCGTCGACTCATTGTCACGGAATCTTTGTCGAGATCGCGCGGCCCGATCTCGATCCGCACCGGCACACCTTTCTTGATCCATTCCCAATTTTTCGCTCCGCCGCCCAAATCGCGCCGATCCACTTCAACTTCGATCGGTAGATCGACATAGCGATTCGCGCCTAATTTCCGCGCGAGCTGGTCGCACGCTTCAAGAACTTTCGCGCGCGTTTCTTCCTTTGGCGTGATCGGCAGAATCACAATCTGCGTCGGCGCGATGCGCGGCGGCAAAACCACTCCGTCATCATCGCCATGCGCCATGACCAGCGTGCCGACCAGCCGGGTGCTCATACCCCAGCTCGTGGTCCAGCCAAACTCCTGTTTGCCTTCTCGATTCTGGAATTGAATCCCGCTTGTGCGCGAGAAATTTTGGCCAAGAAAATGCGACGTGCCCGCCTGAATGGCCCGCCGGTCCTGCACCATCGCTTCGATCGACAATGTTCGCACCGCGCCGGGAAAACGTTCGCTCTCCGATTTTTCGCCGCTAAAAACGGGAATGGCGAGATGGTCGCGGACGAACGTTTCATAAACGTCGAGCATTCGCAGGGTTTCCGCGCGCGCTTCGGCTTCGCTTTCGTGGACGGTGTGACCTTCCTGCCACAGAAATTCGGTTGTGCGCAAAAATAAACGGGGCCGCATCTCCCATCGAACGACATTGGCCCACTGATTGATCAAAATCGGAAGATCGCGATACGATTGCACCCACTTCGCGTAACTCGCGCCAATGATGGTCTCCGAGGTCGGCCGCAAGACCAGTGGCTCCGTTAGCGGGCTCGATGGTTTCATTTTTCCATCGGCATCGACTTCCAACCGGCTGTGGGTGACAACGGCGCATTCCTTGGCGAAGCCTTCCACGTGTTCGGCTTCCTTCGCGAAATAACTTAAGGGAATGAAAAGTGGAAAGTAGGCATTACGGTGGCCGGTGGCGCGAAACATTGCGTCGAGCTGGCGCTGCATGTTTTCCCAAATGCCGTAGCCCCACGGACGAATGACCATGCAACCGCGCACATCCGACGGCTCGGCCAGCTCGGCCGCTCGAATGACCTGTTGATACCACTCGGCAAAATCTTCATCGCGCCGCGGCGTAATGGCGGTTTTGCTGGCGGCTGCGTTCGGCATAGCGAGAAGGAATTAAACGCGCGAACTCAAAATAACCAGCAGCCATTTTTGCAGCGCGCCTTTACTGGCACCGATCCATGATTATTTTCCCATTATGAGAATGAAAATGTTGGTTACGATCTCGATCTTCGCGGCCGCGTTGCAAATCGCGCCAGTCGCTTTCAGTCAGGATACAGGTGAGCCGCAGAAAGGCTCGAAACAACATCAGGGTGGGCGCTTTGCCAATCTCTCTCCTGATGAACGCGAAAAGATGCAAGCAGCACATCAGAAGGCGATGCAGGATCCAGCGGTGCAAGCTGCGAAGGAAAAGATGCGCCAAGCGAAGAAGGAATTTGAGGACGCAATGCACGCTGCACTGCTCAAAGCCGACCCGTCGATCCAGCCGATCCTCGACAAAGTGCCGAAGGGACAGATGGGTGGGCGCCACGAAGGTTAACTTCGCCGCTCCCGCTATCGCCCCAAAAATTTCGTCGGACGCAATCGATTCTTGGAAGCGGTCGCTGGGCCGTTTGTCAAAGACCGAAGGTGATGGTCGATCAAGAATTTGACACTCACCGCCGCGTCCCGTAATTTCCGTGCCTTTTCCGCCGCGATGAAAACGTTTTCCGCCAAAGCCTGCGAAGTCACCCGCAAGTGGTGGGTCATCGACGCGAAGGACCAGGTGTTGGGCCGCGTTGCGGTGAAGGCAGCGAAGCTGCTGCGGGGAAAAGAAAAAGCGATTTTCACGCCGCATGTCGACACCGGTGATTTTGTCGTCGTGATCAATGCAGATAAAGTGCGACTGACCGGCAAAAAGGAAGATCAGAAAAGCTATATGAGTTTCTCTGGCTACGTCGGCGGTCACAAATCGGAAAACGTCCGCGCCCGGCGCGCGCGTCATCCTGAATTGCTGATCGAGCGGGCGGTGCGCGGAATGATTCCGCACAATCGGTTGGGCCGCGCGGTTTATCGCAAGTTGAAAGTCTATCGTGGCGATTCTCATCCGCACGCCGCGCAGCAACCCTATGCGGTCAAACTTGCCTAACGAATTGGCCTGACGAGAATTTTATGGCGCAAACTCAGAAATTCATTGCCACTGGCCGCCGCAAGACCTCGGTCGCCCGCATTCGCATGACGCCGGGCAGCGGCAAGATCGACATCAACGGGCGGAGCTTCGAAGATTATTTTCCGACGGCGCCGCTGCAAAATACGGTGTTGCAGCCGTTGCAGGCCGCGAAATTGGTAAACGCTTACGACTTGTCGATCAACGCAACTGGCGGCGGCGTGGCCGGGCAGGCAGGCGCGGCGCGCCTGGCTATCTCACGCGCGCTTCTGCAAGTCGATGGCAATCTGCGCAGTTCGCTGAAAGCGGATGGTCTGCTCCGCCGGGATCCGCGCATGAAAGAGCGAAAAAAATCCGGGCAACCCGGAGCGCGGAAACGTTTCCAGTTCTCGAAGCGCTAGAGCCTCGAACGCAGGGACACGCGATGTCGTGTCGCAGATTTTTAATCGGCGCCGACATCGCGGCGCCCTCCAACGGGCAAGCTAAGGTTTCGGCGTGGGCGAATTCGCAGTTTGCATTGGGCTTGGCGCAGCCAAAAACGGCGGGATTGTCGATCTTGCGGCCGGTTCGGATGAGCCGGGCGGTTTGAGTAGACGCAATTCCCGCGCCGCCTCGCCCGCCCAAAAACTATCGCGATAATCGGTGAGGATTTTCTCACAGACACGGCGCGCCTCCTCGGTTTGATCCTTCATCTTCAAGATGTGCACTTGCGAGAAGAGGGCCAACGAGGCGTTGAAATTTTTCGGGTAAGTGGCGACGATCTTTTGATACATCGACAATGTTTCGTCGGTCTTTCCCAGCGACTCGAGATTGGCCGCCATTGCCATTCGCGCGGTGGCCACAAATTCATGGTCCGGGTTTTTAGCGATGAAAATCTCGAGCGTCGCATTGGCGTCCGCGAATTTCTTTTCGTCACGTTGGGTCTGGGCGAGCAACAGATAGGCATCTGCCCCAGCGGGCGTGTCCGGATACCGCGCAATGACCTGTTGATAATCTTCCGTGCTCCTGGCGCTGCCTAACAAAGCCGAGGCAGCTGAATTGCGTCGGTCGGAATAAAAGCGGTAAACTCCGAAACCGACGATCGCGAGTAATGCGAGCAAAAGGACCGCGGCGATCTCAACTTTAAATTTCTCCCAGAAGACGCGCGTTTCCAGGGAAGGGGGCGGGACCGTCGGCATGATTCGATGTCGATGTTACACTCGGCGATCGAAACCGCGCGAGCGCCGTTTTATGCCACGCGAAGGTTTTTCGCGCAAGCGCGGCAAGGCCGGTCACGCCTGCGCCAACGATGTTTATTTTGATGACGCCCGACGAACCAACGCCTGCGATGCAGAACCCAGAGAAAGATTCGGAAGAGTGGACTACCGGCGAAGAACCCATGATCGGCCCGCAGCGATCTTATCTGCAAACACTTTGCCGCGAGGCCGGCGAGGACTTTGACGAGACGCTAACGAAAGCGGCCGCCTCAAGAAAGATCGAGGAATTGCAGGCAAAAACCGGGCGTGGCCAGAAATAGAATTTTGGCAGAGCAGGCATCGACATACATTCGCCAAACTTTTTTCCGGCGATAAAATTTTCAGTCATGAATGCATTTTGGAATTTTGTCGGGCCATTGCTTGGTTTGAACGCGGAACCGCGGGATTTGACTTTTATTCAAATTTCACTGCGCGGTGTGATCGTGTTTATTGCCACGCTGATTATGGTTCGGGTGGGCCATAAACGATCGCTTTCGCGCAAGACCGCGTTCGATGCAGTGTTGCTGGTCATTCTGGCATCAGTGCTCTCACGCGCCATCAACGGCAGCGCGGCGTTTTTCGCCACGCTTGGCGGCGGGCTCGTCCTCGTGCTCCTGCATCGCCTTCTCGCTTTCATCGCCTTTCACTCGCATTGGTTCGGTTGCCTCATCAAGGGTCTGCCCGAAGTAATCGTCGAAGATGGCGACTTCGTTTTGCCAACGATGCGCCGCAACCATATCTCGACGCACGATGTTGAAGAGGATATGCGCCTAAGTTTGCGCGACGACGATATCTCGAAGGTGAAGAAGGCACGCGTTGAGCGCAGCGGCGACATCAGCTTCATCAAAAAATAGAAATAAACTGCGAACATCTGCGAAATTTGCGGATTATTTATCCCGTGACTCCACACAATAAGCTTTTTATTCCCGGCCCGGTCGAGGTTTCAGAAAAAACCTGGGAAGCGTTTCGGCACCCGATGATCGGACATCGCAGCGAAGACTTTAAAAATCTGTACCGCGGCATTCATCCGAAACTGCAAACACTCTTTGGGACGAAGCAGCCGGTTTTTCTTTCCACTTCATCGGCGTGGGGCGTTATGGAAGCGTCAATTCGCAATCTCGTCGGCAAACGGGTGCTCTGTTGCATGTGCGGCGCGTTCTCCGACAAGTGGCTCGACGTCGCGATGCGTTGCGGAAAAGAAGCGGAAGCGTTGCAAGTCGATTGGGGAAAACACATCGATCATAAAAATGTAGAACTTGCCCTCGCATCGGGAAAATTCGACGCGGTGACGCTGATTCACAACGAGACTTCGACCGGCGTGATGAATCCTCTGCCGGAAATTTGCTGCACGCTCGCAAAGTATCCCGACGTCATCCTCATCGTCGATACGGTTTCATCTTTCGCCGGAGTCAAGATCGACATGGACGCGCTCGGCATCGACGTCATGCTGACCGGCGTGCAAAAAGCGCTCGCGCTCCCGCCCGGTTTTTCGTTGTTCTCCGTTTCCGAAAAAGCCTTCGTGCGCGCCGAAAAAATTCCGAACCGCGGTTTCTATTTCGATTTCCTTGAATTCAAAAAGCAACGAGCCGAATGGATAACCCAAAGCACGCCGAGCATCGCGCACATTCACGCGCTGCAATCCAAGCTCGACGAAATTTTCGAGGAAGGACTCGATGCACGCTTTGATCGACATGCAAAGACCAACGCCCTCGTGCACGACTGGGTCCGCCGGGCCGGCTTCGAATTCTTCGCCGATGAAAGCTTCCGCTCAAAGACGCTCACGTGCGTAAAAAACAATCGCGGCATCGATGTTTTCGAGCTGGCGAAGAAGCTTCGCGAAAAACATCACCTCATCATCGACCCCGGCTACGGCAAGATCCGAGGCCAAACCTTCCGCCTCTCCAACATGGGCGACGAAACCGAAGAAACAGTTGCGCATCTACTCGCGTGTCTCGACGATTGTCTGCGATAACGATTGCACGATGGTGACTAATTACGGCGGTGTTCTAAGCGTCCTGCTCGACCCTAAATCTCACGCTTCGCCGTAAGACGATTGAGTCATCGTAATCAAGGTTCGCGCCTGCGCGCCACCGTGGCTCCCGTACTTGTGCCGCATGTTCGCTTTCAAATATTGCGGCATCAGTTATAAATCCACGCTGAGATCGAATCGCAATCCAAACGTGTTGGTTTTTGATTTCATAACTTTGTCTCCGTGTACAAACGCTTATGCCATTCGAATATATTCGCGTAATCCAGGAATGAGCAAAGCTCATTCAATCGACTTGCCCGAAACGTCGAACGTTTTATCTAACTCGTAAAACGTGAGCGGCGCGAATCATAGGCAACGACCGTGAAGCGCGTCTGTAAAGAGGGCATAAGAAGCGGGCATCATTGAACCGCAGCAGGCCAGGATAGATTGGCGTCGAATGCTCAATCTCGAAGAGGGCTGTAACTTCGCCTGATCCTCTTCGTATCCAAATTACGTCGATTTCAGAAGCAACCGTTTCGAAATCTCGTGTCGAAAGCGAACCTCCGGATAACTCAAATCGATTGGCGAGATTCCAGTCCAGTTTGCTTCTGTCATTTCTGGGAAGCCAAATGTTGTGACCTTTCTTCGCGCCAATTGACCCGAGAAGAGTTTGAACTTGTGAATGTGTCAGTTCTCTGTTCCAACCCTCGGACGAGGCTGGAGGAATGCTGTTTGTCTCATTCCGTCCAAAGTAGCTTTCTACATTAAAGCGACCGGCGTTTGCGATGTAGAGTTCTGTTCCCTTTGCCTGGGGATAAACTTGAGCTTTGAACTGTCCGTCACTCGCTGGAGTTAGTGTTGCGAAAACTTCTTCGAAATCACGATAAGGAATCAGGAGCGGTTCCTTTTGAGAATCCCACAAAAAGCAGATCAGCGATTGGTGTCCCCTCCAACTTGCTGAAGGTCCGTCTATCGTAATCCATAAAATGTGCGGCCGTCCGGATGAAGTTTTGAATACCGGACGTAGATGCGCGCTTGAGAACCAATCTCAAATAGAGATTGGCTCTTCAATAACTTTTTGATTGATCCGAATTGCTGCTGAAGTCCATCCAAAAGCCGTTGCTTAACGTTGTTAGGCATCAGCTTGCCAAATACCCGCGCTGGCGGATTTGTCGAAACGGTCGGCCAGACGGATTGCTTCCACGTCTCATGATTTATCGCTTGCGGCGTGTCGTTGCAACTCAGCCTGAATCAAAAAAAAGCGAAGGGCGCCTTCGCTTCCGAAAGCGCCCTTCATATTTGACGGCGGTAAGCCGAATTCTGTCCCACAGCTCTTTGCGAGCAAAGAAGCTGGGCGATGATCATTTATCTCATCCCGCGGTGGCGGGACGTCCGATCCCGCGGTTGCGGGACCGTGATGCGACGAACCCGAGGATCGACGGACCGGCTGTCCTCCCTCTGTTTTGTCTTGCACCGCATGGGGTTTTTCCTGCCTCGCGAATTACTCCGCGAGCGGTGAGCTCTTACCTCGCCTTTTCACCCTTACCTGTCCTAGACGCGGGAAGCTAACAGCCTCCCCTACAGTCTCAAAGAACCGGCGGTGTCTTTTCTGTGACACTCTCCGTCACCGCAATCCCGCAGCTGCGGGACCGCGGCGCCCGCGTGTTTTACGCGGCATGCTGCCGTATGGTGTTCGGACTTTCCTCCAGCGAATCCTGCGATTCACCAGCGATCATCTGCCATCGGCGCATAACTTAGCACAATCAGGAACGAGAGAAAACAGGTGCTTATGGGTCTTGGCTCTCTTGCGTTCGGGCCCGGGATCGTTCGGTAACGTCACGGGCGCGGTCGAGTGCGCGCTTCATGTAATTGTATTTTGACGCCTGGCCTCGCGGCGCCGGCGTTAACGGGGCGGGCGTAGGCTTCGCTCCAACCGACTGCATTGCAACGGGCTGGGCTGTGGCCGGGGGCGTTTCGTTCTGCTTCTGGCGCAGAAAGATATATGCCAGGCCGGCGACGATCAGAAAGATAAGAAAACCACGCATTCTTTGTTTTTTGGAGCAGTTGGCGAGCCATTACATTGCAGAAAGCAGTTGCTCGCACCAAGAACATAACGGTCACAACGTTCTGATCGATAACATTAATCGGTGGCCGTTGTATCCTTTGCGGCCGTTGTGCGAGTTCTCAAATGGGTGGCGGCACAGTCATGAGAAAAATCGCGATCATGACGAGCGCGATCACGAGTTTGCCGATCATGCCGGCGAGATTGCCGAGCAGGCTTCCCCAGCCGGCGCGGCCAGCGTCGATCATTCTCTTTCCGGCAATGAACTCGCCGGCGAGCGCGCCGATCACTGGGCCGACAAACAGTCCGATGATTCCGAAGAAGAGCCCGGCGAGCGCGCCAAAAATTGCGCCGCACATTCCCCATTTGGTGGCGCCGAAATATTTTGCGCCAAAATAAGCACCCAGAAAATCGAGCGCATAGGTGGCGAGCGTAAGCAGGACAAGAACCGCGATACTGCGCCAACCGATGCTTTTCTCCGCGCCGAGCATCATCCGGTGAATGACCGCCGCGACGAGAATGATGGTCGTTCCTGGAATGATCGGCAAAACGGTGCCGATCAGGCCAACGGCAAACAGCACGATCGTGAATAACCACCAGAATAATTCCATGTTATGCCAGTGTTGTAGCTGATGGATGCAGGTGGATCGAGCAGTCCGTTGCTCGATGCTAAAGAATGCGGCGGGCCCGCGAATTGTAACATCGCGCGACGGAGCGCGCGATCCACCATCAAAGTAGCGCGCAAACTTTTTGACGGCGTAGATGTCGATCTTATAGTTGAATTCCCCCGCTTACACGCAGACCGGAGGATTCGCTATGCCACTTGCAGTTGGAACCAACGCGCCAGATTTCACTCTCTCAACCAAAACCGCGGACGGACCGAAACAGATTAAGTTGAGCGACAATTTTGGAAAAAGAAGCACGCTGCTGCTCTTTTTCCCGATGGCGTTCACCGGCACATGCACGACGGAAATGTGCAGCGTCGGCAACGGCTTGCGCGAGTACGACCAGATGAATTGCCAGGTCTATGGAATCAGCGGCGACAATCCGTTTGCGCAGGAAGCGTGGGCGCAAAAGGAGAAGATCGGCGTGACGCTGTTGAGCGATTACGAGCACAAGGTCGCGAAAGCGTATGACGTCATCTACGACTCGTTCCTTCCGCAATTGAATCTCGGCATGAGCGGCGTCGCGAAACGTGCCGCCTTCGTCATCGACAAAAATGGCGTAATTCAATACGCCGAGAGCAACGACGACGCGAAGCAGTTGCCGAATTTCGACAAGATCAAAACGAAGCTGGCGGAGCTGAAATGATTCGCACAAAGGACACAAAGGCAATAACGGTTCGATCTAAAACAATTAACTCTGAGTCCTTTGTGTCCGTCGTGACCGTTGTGCGAGAAAAATGACCGACGAATTTAAGACCCTGAAGAAATTCGACGTCGGCCAAGGCCGCGAGGGATTTTTGCATTCGCTGCCGGCGCTAGAGGAACAGGGCATCGGCAAAATTTCACGTCTACCGGTCAGCATCCGGATTGTGCTCGAATCGGTGTTGCGTAATTGCGATGGCAAGAAAGCGCGGCGCAAAGATGGCGAGACGCTGGCGAAGTGGAACGCGAAGAAACCGGCGAATGAAGAAATCCCATTTGTCGTCGCGCGAATCGTTCTTCAGGATTTCACCGGCGTGCCGCTGGTTGTCGATCTTGCCGCGATGCGCAGCACGGTGAAGCGACTCGGCGGCGATCCAAAAATCATCGAGCCGCTGGTGCCGGTGGATCTGGTCGTTGATCACTCCGTGCAGGTCGATTTTTTCGGCTCGGCGCAGGCGCTGCGTTTGAATTTGGAGATGGAATTCAAACGCAACCGCGAGCGCTACCAGTTTTTAAAATGGGGACAGCAGGCCTTCAGCACTTTCCAACTGATCCCGCCGGGCATTGGCATCGTTCATCAAGTCAATTTGGAGTACCTCGCAAAAGGGGTACTGCACGCCAAGATCGACAATCGCGAAATTTTTTATCCCGACACGCTGGTCGGGACCGATTCACACACGACCATGATTAACGGACTCGGCGTGGTTGGCTGGGGCGTGGGCGGAATTGAAGCGGAAGCGGGAATGCTCGGGCAACCCGTGTATTTTTTAACACCGGAAGTCGTCGGCGTGCACCTGACCGGACAATTGCGCGAAGGCGTCACCGCCACCGATCTCGTATTGCACATCACAGAAATGCTGCGTGCGCAAAAAGTCGTTGGAAAATTCGTGGAATTTTATGGCGAAGGCGCGGCGTCGCTCCCCGTTCCCGATCGAGCAACGATCGGAAACATGTCGCCCGAGTACGGCGCGACCATGGGATATTTCCCGGTCGATCAAGAGTCGGTAAATTATTTGCGAGCGACCGGGCGTACCGATGAGCAGTGCGCGGCGTTCGAAAATTATTTTCGCGCGCAAAAAATGTTTGGGATGCCGCGCAAGGGCGAGATCGGTTACAGCGTCGATCTTGAATTGAATCTCAGCGACGTCCAGCCGGGCGTGGCGGGGCCGAAACGACCGCAAGATCGGATCAATCTTCCCGCCCTTGGCGAAACGTTTCGCTCGCTGCTGCGAAAGCCGGTTAAAGACGGCGGCTACGGCAAAGAAGGTGTCGATCTTGGCGCGAAACATTTGGTGCAGTTGAATGGAACGGCACCGGGCGACGGCGACATGCCATCAACCGACAGGTCCGAGTTAGGTATGGAACCTGGCGAGGAGCGCAACAAAGCCGAAATGGTAACAAATCGGCCGACACCGGACACAGCCAAGGAATTGAAAGATTCGGCCGCCGACCCTTTCCACCATGGTCAAAGCCGGATCGGTCACGGCAGCGTCCTGATCGCGGCCATCACGAGCTGCACGAACACGAGCAATCCCAGCGTGATGCTGGCAGCGGGATTGCTCGCGAAAAAGGCGGTCGAGCGCGGATTGCATGTCGATCCCGCGGTAAAAACTTCACTCGCGCCAGGTTCGCGCGTCGTTTCCGATTATCTTCAAAAAACCGGACTGCAAAAATATCTCGATCAACTTGGGTTCAACCTCGTTGGTTACGGTTGCACAACCTGCATCGGCAATTCCGGCCCACTCCATCCGAAGATCGAGAAGGCGATCCACGATCACGATCTGGTCGCGGCCTCGGTGCTTTCGGGAAATCGAAACTTTGAAGCGCGCGTGCACCAAAACATCAAAGCAAACTTTCTCATGTCGCCGCCGCTGGTGGTCGCATTCGCGTTAGCCGGACGGGTAGATGTCGATCTTTCACGTGAGCCCATCGGCACAGATAAACATGGCAAAGAAACTTTTCTGCGCGATCTCTGGCCGTCGCTAACCGAAATTCGCGACGCGATGCAATCGGCGCTCAAGCCGGAAATTTTCCGCAAACTTTACCGCGATTTTGCCGATCAAAACCCGAAATGGAACGAAATTCCCTCCAGCACGGGCGATATCTATCAGTGGGATGACAAGAGCGATTACATCCACGAGCCGCCGTTCTTCGAAAATTTTTCGATGTCGGCCGGCAAGATCGACAATATCATCGGGGCGCGTGCGCTCGGAATTTTTGGCGACTCAGTGACGACCGACCACATTTCGCCGGCGGGTGCAATCAAGGCCACTTCGCCGGCAGGCGAGTATTTGATGTCGCGCGGAATTGAGCCGCAAGATTTCAACAGCTACGGTAGCCGACGCGGAAATGATCTCGTCATGACGCGCGGAACGTTCGCGAATGTGCGAATCAAAAATTTGATGGTGCCTGGAACGGAAGGCGGCGTGACTAAATATTTCGGAAACCGGAAAGCGGAAACCGGCGAGCAGATGTCGATCTTCGATGCGGCGATGAAATATGCGGAGACGAAAACGCCGCTCATAATTTTAGCTGGTCACGAGTACGGAACCGGCTCCTCGCGCGATTGGGCGGCGAAAGGAACGCGTTTGTTAGGCGTCAAAGCGGTGGTGGCCGCGAGTTTCGAGCGAATTCACCGCTCGAACCTTGTCGGCATGGGCGTGTTGCCATTGCAGTTTGTCGATGGAACGACCGCGCAATCGCTCGGGCTCGATGGTTCGGAAACTTTCTCGATTATCGATTTGTCCGATGCAATTCACCCAGGGCAGCATCTAAGGCTAGAGATTCAAGGCAAGGATCGACAATCCCGTTCCGTGCCGGTGAAGCTGCGCATCGATACCCCCATCGAAGTCGATTATCACAAGCACGGCGGCATCTTGCCGTTTGTTTTGCGGCAGTTGCTCACGCAGTAAATCGTTAGCTCGACACAGTCTCACCCCACCGAAAGATTCGACGGTCAGAGACCGCCGCTACAGAAGAATTTCTCTTCGCGCGACGGTGATAGGTGAACCTTCGGCGATAAACGCGGAGCGCGGCGGAGCGACCAAAGTTTCGGCGAATTGCGCGCCGAAAAGCGTCGCGACGTCGGCGAGGAGTTGGAATGTTTCGGCGGTCCAAATTTTCCAGCGCGGATGTTTGACCCGATATTCGCTGCAACCGGCGCGCACACAGGTGTAGCCCCAGTAATGTTCGGTGATGAACTCGGCGTGTGACCCGGCCGGAGTATTTTGCGGTTCGCCAGTCGCAGTCATTGCGAGCGATTCCCACTTCGAACCGCGTCGCCAGGAATACGCCACCTTTATTCCAAGATCGACATGTTCGATTTCCTGTTTCATCGGCAACGCGAGATAGTTTTCGCCGTAGAACGCGCGCGCCACGAGCGCGATGGCCCGGCGCGGAACGAGTTCGCGAATGAAGACAACGCCGCGCCGCCAGGTGTCGGCCGATTTCTTGCGGACGTAGAAACGCAGATTCAATTCTTCAAAATCGCGATAGAGCGGGATCGGGAGCCCGAGCAAACGCGTGTCGAGGAAAAGGAAGCCAACGACGCTGACGAATGTTTCGCCATTTTCGTAATCGAGCTCCGTGCCCGGCGGAACGAGTGGCGCAATGATCGCTGGATCGACAACGAAATTGAGCATGGCGAGATACCGCCAGTTCGCGGTGAGAAACGGTTTCACGCGCGTGGAAATTGTCCGACGGTCACAGACCGCCGCTACAAGATCGACAATTGATCAGTGCAACAATTTTTCGAGCGACGGATCGGGCTGGGTGCCGAGCGACGTCGCCTTGGTGTAATGCTGTTTCGCTAATTCTTTTGCCGGCGGTTGCGCCGTGGCGTAGATGACGGCGAGATTGAAATGAGCGTCGGCGTAGTCGGGATTGTCAGCGATGGCTTCGAGTATTTCTTGTTCCGCCGCATGCTGCCAGCCCTTTTGGCTGGCAGTGATGCCGAGATAATTGTGCGCGGTGGCGCTCTTGGGATTGATCGCGAGCGCCTTGGTCAGCTGGGCAAGCGCGTCATCAAACTTGGACTGCCGATAATAAACAATGCCGAGGGTGGTGTGGGCAAACTCGTCCCGGGGAGCGACGGCAACGGCTTTTTTCAACGTCACCTCGGCGGCTTTAAATCTGGCGGTGCGAAAATAAACGACGCCAAGATTGGAAAGCGAATAGACGTTATTCGGACTCTTGCTCAGGATCTCCTGATATTGTTTTTCGGCCGTTCGATATTTGCGATGCTCGAAGTTATCTTTTGCCGATTGCGCCAGATTCCGCAGATTCTCGGGCACATCCGGGTTGAAGCCGCTCTGCGAGTTGGCGCTGGAATCATTGGAGGCCGCCGCATTTCCGCCATCAGGCGGTTTTTGCGTTTCATCCAAGCCGGTGATTTTAACTGCCTTCATGGATGATTTTTTGGCGAAGGTAAAACTCGTCTTCAACGCCGCCGGATTGTGGTCTGAGATTGCGACCACAGGTTGCCGCAACAAGGCGAGCTCTTCGTCGCTCAACTTCGTGATCGGTTGAGCGAGCAGCTCGATTTGCTCGTTTAAAGCGTCCGATTTGATCTTCAGCTTATCGAACTCAGCGAACATGAGTTTCTTGGCCTGATCCCGTCGCGCTTCTTCCTGACGTTCGCGAACGACAATGTTACGAAGTATTTCGTTTTCCTTCGTGAGCCGAACCGTCTCCTCGGCGTTCGCGCCCTTGAGCTTCGCTTTTTCCAATTGAGCGCCCGCTTCATCGAGTTGCGAACGAAGCCTTACGACTTTCGTCTCGAAATCCTGATTTTGTTTTTGACGCGCGGCCAGTTGCTGGCGGAGTTG
>WNEZ01004307.1_pt1 | contig 13733 bp, 9 predicted proteins | sample 5400521 | NCBI WGS metagenome assembly WNEZ01 (sample SAMN13153339, study PRJNA577476) | soil metagenome | isolation source: 120 cm saprolite under Douglas fir tree site 2 hole 1 replicate 1 | place: USA:California | collected 2015-04-18 | reverse complement strand
ACGATGCCCTAGTCTGGCGACGAAACAATCCATTCTGTCCGTTCCATCGAACACGGGTTGCGTCCCACCCCACAATTCAACCTTTTGCGTTCCCCTTTGGAATCTCGAAGACAAGGCATGTTGTCGTCGCATGCGCGATCAGCCGATCTCTTGCATCGGTGATGCGCGCCTCCGCGGTGGCGACGCGGCGGCCGGCATTGAGCACGCGGCCCTCGGTGCGGATCACGCCGCTCGTCTCGCTCATGCCGCGCACGAATGAGATCTTGAATTCCAGCGTGGTGTAGCCGGTACCCGCGGGCAGCGTGCTCTGTACGGCGAGCCCCATCGCGGAATCCAGGAGGATCGCGGCATAGCCGCCGTGCACCGAGCCGATCGGATTATAGTGGCGCAGAGCCGGCACGCTGTGGATCACGACGACGCCAGGTTCGGCCGTGCAGTCGAATGGCTCGACGGTCTGCATGATCGGTGGCTCCGGCAATCGTCTCGCGAAGATCGCGCGGACAAAGTCGAGCCCCGACATCGATGCCATCACGTCCACCGGTGTGACGCCGTACTTGATTGTCTGCTCGCCCGATTTATCCATGATCGCAAGACCCTTTTGTCTCGAAGAAACCACCGTATCAGTGGGGAGATCGCGATCCTGCCGTTGCTGACCACTAGGACTGCATGGTCAAGACCACGCGCGGTTCCTTGGAGTTCACCAGCGCCGTAGAAAGCGGTGCAATCGTCTGCAGGCGCAGTCAGGCGCGTCGATTTCATCCCGCCGTCCCGAGGACGGGTAGCAGGCCCTCGATCTCCTTGCGACGCGATTCGAGAAACTCGGGCAACTTCAAGTGCTGACCAAGAGCTTCGACCGGTTCGTCGACGGCAAATCCGGGAATATCGGTCGCGATCTCGAACAGCACGCCTCCGGGTTCGCGGAAATAGATCGAGCGGAAGTACTTGCGATCCTTCTGGTCGGTCGGGTGCCGGGCGTGGTCGCGGATCAGCTTCTCGGTCATCTGCGCCTGCTGTGCGTCGTCCGCAGCACGGAAGGCGATGTGATGCACCGAACCGCGTCCCTGGTGGTGTCGCGGAACTCCCGCAGCTTCGTGGATGTCGACCACGCTGCCTTTGGCGTCGCCCGCCGCAGTGAAGCGGATCGTCGATCCTTCACGGGCAACCTCGCGGAAGCCAAAGACATCGGTCAGGATCGCCGCCGTCTTCTGCGCGCTGTCGAGCAGCAGGGTCACGCCCTGGAAGCCGCGGATCGCATGTTCGGAAGGGACGTCGCCGTTGCTCCAGCTCGGCTCATTCTCTGCATTGGCGATACCGACGAGCGCGAGCGCCATCCCGTCCTGATCCGTGAAAGGCAGGACGGTCTCACCGAAACGTTTCTCCGGCTTGCCAACACCGCGCTGGCCTGCGGTTGCGTTCATCCAGGGGAAGAAGGTCAAGATGGTGCCGGGATGACCGGTCTCGTCGCCAAAGTAGAAGTGATAGGTCGACGGATCGTCGAAGTTGACGGTCTTCTTGACAAAACGCCGCCCGAGGTCGCGCGTATAAAACCTCAAGTTCTTGACTGGATCACCGCTGATTGCGGTCACATGATGGATGCCTGGCATGTTTGCCTCCTTTGCCGAACACCTGGGGTGATATCCGAAACACTTTCCGACTTCTGAGAACTCGCCGACAATGGTGCCGTCGGCGAGGGAAGCACACTTGGCTGTACTCATGATTGGATATTCTGATCCTCTCACTCGGCGGCTTGCGTCCTCGGCAAGGCCGTCTCCTCCTGACGCTTGGTGCGCAGTTGGTTGGCGTCTACAAGGTCAACGAAGCGCTCAACGAAAGGGCTCGAGCGGGTGGCCGCAGATGCCAGCGCCCGTCAGAAGGCCAAAGGCTGAGGCCCTCTCCGGAGGGGACCGGGAAGCGCTGGCGGAGGCGCTCGGCAAGCAAGCGCGGGTGCGCCGATCTCGGGTGTTCTGCGCCGCGAGCACGGAAATCTCGGGCGCGATAACCCCTGCACGAATGAGAATTTCACATGAGCGATCGAGTTGGGCGGGGGGCACATCGTCCTGCAACACAAAAAGACATTGGCGCGCCCGACACGATTCGAAGGTGTGACCTTTGCCTTCGCAGCAATATAGGCTGCCCATCCCAAATACGCGATAGGGCACGCTATGGTTCGCTATCAATCTGAAACCACTACATGTTTTGCAATAGACGAGCGACGCTCCTATCCGAATTTTCGCTCCGATTTCCGCCCGCCTGCTTGCGTGGTGCTTACGCGAGAAATCGAGGCCAAATCGGAGGAGCGCTGTGGCTAAGCTCACCAAACGGGTCGTCGATGCCGCTGATATCCGGCAGAAGGACTACGTCCTTTGGGACGACGAATTGCCGGGCTTCGGTCTTCGCGTATTTGCTTCCGGCAAGCGGAGCTACGTCATCCAATATCGAGCTGCCGGCCGTTCGCGTCGCTACACAATTGGGCTCCACGGAGTCTGGACGCCTGAGACCGCGCGGCAGGAGGCGAAGGCCCAGTTGGGCAGGGTTGCCCAGGGTGAAAATCCCGCCGAGGAACGCCAGCTCGATCACCAGGCGATCACTGTCAAGGAACTATGCGAGCTGTATCTTCGCGACCTCGATGCCGGCCTCATTCTCGGCAAGGGAGGGCGCCCCAAGAAGGCCACCACTATCGTAACGGATACAGGCCGCATCCAACGTCACATCATCCCGCTGATCGGCAGCCGGCGAGTGAAAGACCTTGTGAAAGCCGACGTCAACAAGGTCCTAAAAGACATCATGGCGGGGAAGACCCGCACGTCGGTCAAGACCAAGAAGCTCCGAGGTAAGGCAATCGTACGGGGCGGCGCAGGTACGGCCACGCGAACTGTCGGCCTTCTAGGAGGTATCCTCACCTATGCTGTCGAGGCTGGGATTATCGAAACAAATCCGGCGCACGGCCTTCGAAAACCAAAGGACAAGGTCCGCAACCGCCGCTTGACCGAAGCTGAGTATCGCACTCTGGGAGGAATCTTGCGTAAGGCGGCCGAGGACGAGAGGTACCAAATGACGGCTGATATCATCCGCCAGATTGCTCTGACCGGATGCCGCCGTTCGGAAATGATTACGCTGCAGTGGATCGAGGCTGATATGGAGGCAAGCTGCCTGCGTCTGGTCGATAGTAAGGAGGGTGCCTCGACCCGGCCTATTGGTTTGCGTGTAGTGGAATATCTAGAAAGCCGATGGACGGCAGAAGCCGGCAGTTACGTCTTCCCAGGCCAGGGCGCCCCCAATCATTGGGCGAAAATCTTCCGCGATACGCCACTCGCAGATATCACGCCGCACGTATTGAGGCACAGCTTCGCGAGTATCGCAAACGACCTCGGGTTCACCGAGGTCACGATCGCGGCCCTTGTCGGTCACGCCAAGGGGTCGGTCACAAGCAAATACATCCACACACTCGATACCGCGCTCATTATGGCTGCGGATACGATCTCGGGCTACATCCAGGGTTTGCTCGACGGTGTCGAATTCAAACAGACCGCTTACGCTCTTGACCGCGACTCCCGGAAGGCGGCGCTTGCCCGCTTCCTGCGCAATGCCGTCGGCGAGGTTGACGCAGGTATCGAAGAACGGGAGCGTCTCGCCGCTTAAGGAACTAGTTTCCGCTTTGCGATGATCAGCGGGCATAAGTCGTTCGAAGGGCCAATGGCCGTGCAAATCGTTCGACACCAAGTAAGCAATTGTCTCTGGACGGAAGAAACAGACTACGAATCTTGGGGGGCGGACGTTCGAATCGTTCCGGGCGCGCCATTTAGATCAACCACTTACTAAATCGCCGTTTGAGAAGGCGAAATTAAAACGGTTTTTCAAACGGTTTTGTTTTGCGAGAAATATCGGATAGACGAGCGAGCTGTGTCGCATGATCGCGCAACGGACCTACCGGAAATCTTTTCCAGCGTTGTCACGGCGGCCAAGATCTAGGGGTGATCGCTTCTTGCTCTCACGCAGTGAAAACAGGAGTTCGATTCCGTTCAGGCATTACAGACTCTCGGGTCATCGGTGGATATGACCAACAAATCGTCAGGCTCATAACCTGAAGGTCATAGGTTCAAATCCTATCCCCGCAACCACTTTTGTTATAACTTACTCACCGTCCCGGTCTAACCACCGGGACGGCTTTGGCTTTTCTGCGGAACGCAGGGGTCGGGCGACGGAGTAGGTCCAGCTGCGGCCCAAGTGTGGCCGGATCCATCGAAAATGATGGGCGGGTATTTGCTCTCGACAAAGCATCCGGCGACGCCACTCGCGCGCGCTCATTTGGTTAAGGAGCGGGGAGGCAAACTAACATCGAAGCGAAAATCGCCGCTTTGCGAAAAATCTGGGATTGGACGTTCGAATCTCTTCGGGGGCGCCAAATCACGATTTCGCGCGACATCGTTGTCGATCAGTGCGCAAGCGCCGCATTAAGCCGCCGATAGCCGTACGTGGAACTTGCTGCCGGTCGCTTCGGCATAGCGTAGAAGCGCCTTTGTGCTCGGCAGCGTCTGGCCACTTTCAAGTCGAGCGATCGTGGACTGGCTGGTACCCATTCGGGCTGCAGGGAACGGTGTCGTTCGTTATCAGTGGTGAGCGCCGTCGCGACGATTTCTCCGCGCGATAAGAGGCACTCCGGCCGTCACGTTCCGTTATCGCCGCGGGCTCAGGCGTTCGCCGAGCCAATCCAGATCCGTCAGCGCACGTACCGCGACAGGCCGGTCAGCCGCTCCATCAGCACAACCAGGGTGACGGTGGTTGCGATCAGGACGCCGGAGGCCGCCGCGGCACGGACGTCGAGCAGGTTCTCGATCAGGTCCCACAGGCGGATCGGCAACACCTCGGAGTGAGCGTCGGCGAGAAACAGCGAGATCGCGACGTTGTCGAACGACGCCATGAAACCGATGAAGGCGCCCGCCGCGATGCCTCCCCGGGCCAGCGGGAAAATTACCCTGGTAAAGGTGAACCAGGCACCGGCCCCCAGGCTGCGCGAGCATTCCTCAAAAGCCGGATCGATCTGGGCGAGGCTGGCGAGCGTGGTGCGCAGCACGAAGGGAAAGCAGATCACAGTATGCCCGATGATCAGCGTCAGCATCGATACGCCGACATTCAACAGGTTGAAGGTGAGCAGAAGGCCGAGGCCGAGCGCCAGGGCGGGCAGCAGCAGCGGCGACATCAGCATCGTGTCGGCAGCGCGGGCCCAGCCTGCCTTGCTGGCTGTGATGGCAATCGCCGCGGCGGTCGCCAGCACCGTGCCTGACAATGTGGCGGCAACCGCGACCTTCAGGCTGACCAGGGTGGCGTGGACGATCTCGGGCGAAGCGAACCAAAGGGCCTGATACCATTGGGTCGACAGGCCCGGCGGCGGAAAACGCAAGGTCGCCGCCGAGGTGAAGGATGTGATCAGCACGATCGCCGTCGGCGAAACCAGCAGCACCATGGCTGCTCTGCCGAGGCCGCCCACTATGAGAGCATAGCTCCATCGATCGAGCTGGCGCCACAGCTTGGCGCCCGCGGTGCGGTCGGATATTCCGGTCAGGTCAGACATGGAGATGCCGCGTCGCCAGTCGGCCGAGCATGTTCAGCATGGCCACGACGGCGAGAACCGACATGAGCAGTATGATCGAGATCGCAGCAGCAAAGGGCCAGTTCTGTCCCTGGATGCCCTGCTGGTAGATATAGAGCGGCATGAACAACAGCCGGCCACCACCGACGATGGACTGCGTCACCAGCGCGCTGCATGCCGCCGCAAAAACCAGCAGCAGCCCGGCGATGACACCCGGCAGACTGAGCGGCAACACGACCTGGAACAGGGTTCTCCAGCGGGCCGGCCTCGAGCGCGGCCGAGGCTTCCCGCAACGCCGGATCGATCGCGGCGGGCGCCGAGATGATCGGGAGTGTCATGATCGGCAGTTCGATCTGCGCAAGGGTCACGACCAGCATCGGCTCGGTGTAGAGCAGCGCAATCGGGCCCTTCGTCAGGCCGAGCACCAGCAGCGTCTCATTGATGAGCCCCTGTCGGCCAAGGATCACCACCCAGGCAAAGGTGCGCACCACCGCACTGGTCAAGAGCGGCTGGATGATCAGCAGGATGAGGAGCTTCTGGAATCCGGGCGACGCACCGACGAACAGCAGCGCCAACGGGTAGCCAAGCATCAGCGTGACAGCAGCGGTTTCTAGCCCGAGCAGAAGCGTGCGGCCAAGGACCGGGACGCTCAAGCCGTCAGATAAGAAGCGTTCAAAATTCGAAAGGGTGAAAGCGCCATGGTCGCTCACGCTGGCGGCCAGCAGCATGACGACAGGCAGCGCCACGAACATGAGGAAGAAAGCGACCAACGGAAGCGCGAGCCACGATTTGCCGAGCCGCAACGGAGTCGCGGTCCAGCGCTGGCTTCCGCTTCCGCCCCTGCTGGACTCAGCCGCCCTGCCTGCATGCCGAGTGTCAGATCCGGATCTCCTTGTTGAAGCGCTCGATCAACGCAATGCGCTGCGGATTGAGCGTCTTCGCCATGCAATCGGGAGCGAACTATCTCATTACGGTGACGCCGCCGGCATCGTCGATCACCAGCGTGTCCGGGACAGCCACGCTCGGCGGCACAGTGTTTGCGACATTTGCGTCGGGTATCTATGCGCCAAAATCCTATGACATCCTGCACGCGTCAGCGATCAGCGGAACCTTCCAGGGTCTGACGGCGTCGGGCATCTACAACTTCACGACCACGTTGCAATACACCGCGACCGATGTGTTCCTCGACATGCGCGCCGCATTGGGAGCCGGTACGTCGTTGAACCAGAACCAGCAGAAGGTGGCTGATTCAATCAACGAAGCCTTCAATTCCGCCGGCACTTTGCCGCCAGCAATCCTGCGCCTGTTCGGTCTGACCGGAAGCGATCTGGGGAAGGCTCTTTCCAGCGGGTCCGGCGAACCGGCGACGACCTCGGAGCAAACGGCGTTTAGCGCGATGAGTCAGTTCATAGGCCTGCTTACCGATCCCTTTACGGCGAGCGGCGGCGCGTCGGACTCGAGCGGGAGTGCGCCTGCCTTCGCTGATGAAACTGGCGCGCTCGCCTATGTCGGCAACGATCGCAAGAAACTGCCCGCCGAGCGCGACGCCTTTGCGATGTTCACCAAGGCCCCGTCGCCCACATTCGAGCAACGTTGGAGCGTCTGGGCCTCAGCCTTCGGCGGATCGCAGACGACGAACGGCAACCTCGCGGCCGGGTCGAACGACACCACGAGCCGGATCTTTGGCACGGCTGTTGGCGCCGACTATCTGTTTTCGCCGCGCACCATCGGTGGTTTTGCGCTCGCGGGCGGCGGCACCTTCAGCGTCAATGGTCTGGGCTACGGTCGCTCCGATCTGTTCCAGGCAGGAGCATACGTCCGGCACAGCAATGGACCGGCCTACATGTCTGCAGCATTGGCCTATGGCTGGCAGGATGTCACCACCGATCGCACGGTGACCATTGCGGGCGTCGATCGCCTGCGCGCAGAGCTCAATGCCAATGCGTTTTCCGGACGCGTTGAAGGCGGTTATCGCTTCGTGGCACGGTGGCTGAACGGCAGCATCGGCATCACGCCCTATGCGGCCGGCCAGTTCACCACCTTCGATCTGCCGGCCTATTTAAGTTCGCCACGGTGACCCATGTCTGGGGCGAGGTGTGCCCCTGCAGATATAGCGTCACCGTAGAGTGAGTTGGGGGTCTCAAATGAGTTCTCTTCAGCAGCGCCTTGCAACAGTCACCGACAAGGCAGCCAATCTCATTGCTCAGTTATGCGGATTGAATCAGCTCCGCGAGCGCGTCAGGAAAGCGCAGCTATCTGCCAGGCGATCACGGCGGAAGGACCGTCGAAAAAGAATGCGCACCTAGAACAATAGAGCCGCCTCAGTTGGCGGCCGCCATCTACGGTAAATCAAAAAAATTGGACAGGCCCCCTTACTCCACCCGCTCCCCACTGCCCCGGTCGAACAGGTGGATGGCCTTCGGCTGGAAGCTGACGCCAATCGCTTGGCCGATGCGATGATCACATTCCTTGTCCGCCTTGACCGTCACCATCTCGGCGCCGCAGCGGCAGGTGACGAGCGTGTGGTCGCCGATGAGTTCGATGGCGTAGACCTCGCCCACGATCTTGCCTTCGTTCGATGCCGTCACGCGGCAATCCTCCGGCCGGATGCCGGCGACGGCTGCGTTGCGCGAGGCACGGCTCGATGTGCCGAAGCTGCCGGCTCCCGCCACGAACTGGCCATTCACGAGTTCGCCTGCGAGGAAATTCATCGGAGGCGATCCGATGAAGCCGGCGACAAACAGATTGGCCGGCCGATTGTAGATATTCGCCGGCGTGTCGAGCTGCTGCAGCACGCCTCTTTCCAAGAGCGCCACGCGGTGCGCGAGGGTCATCGCCTCGATCTGGTCGTGCGTCACGTAGATCGTCGTGATGCCGAGCTCGTGCTGCATGTGCTTGAGTTCGGCGCGCATATGGCCGCGCAACTTGGCATCGAGATTGGAGAGCGGCTCGTCCATGAGGAACGCCGCGGGTCGCCGGATGATGGCGCGCGCGAGCGCGACGCGCTGGCGCTGCCCGCCCGAGAGCTGGCGCGGATAGCGCTCGAGCAGGCCATCGAGCTGCACCTGGCGGGCGATATCCTTGACGGCCGCCTCGATCTCTCCCCGCGGACGCTTACGCACGGTCAGCGGATAGGCGATGTTGGCGAAGACCGTCTTGTGCGGATAGAGCGCGTAGGACTGGAACACCATCGCCAGGTCGCGATACTTCGGCAGCACGTCGGTCACGTCCCGGCCGCCGATCGCAATGCGCCCGGCGCTGACGGTTTCGAGCCCGGCAATCATGCGCAGCGCCGTCGTCTTGCCGGAGCCCGACGCACCGAGCAGCACGAGGAACTCGCCGTCCTCGACGTCGAGGTTCAGACCCTTCACGACTTCGACGCTGCCGAAGGATTTATGGATGTCGGTGAGGCTGATACGCAACGTGCTATCCCTTGACGGCGCCGATCAACAGACCGCGCGCGATGTGTTTCTGCAGGAAGATGGCGATGACGACGACGGGGGCGACCATGATCACGATCAGCACCGACATGTACCACCATTGCGGGCCACGCGTGCCGTTTTGAGCCGACACCAGCAGCGGCATGGTCTGCGCATTGGCGTTGGAGAGGAACAGCGCGAGCAAATACTCGTTCCAGGCCAGGATCAGCACGAGCATGAAGGTCGCGACCAGGCCGGAGCGGACAAGCGGCAGGGCGATCGTGAAGAACACGCGAAATTTCGAGGCGCCGTCCATCTCGGCGCTCTCCTCCAGATCGATCGGCACGCCGGCGAAGAAATCGCGCGTGAGCCACACGACGATCGGCAGGTTCACCGCCGTATAGGTCGCGATCAGCGCCACATGCGTATCGAGCAAATGCAATTGCTGGAACATGATGTAGATCGGAAGCACCGCCACGACCGGGGGCATGATCCGGTTTGAAATGATCCAAAATTCGATGTCGCTGTTGCCGACGCCGGCGCGAAAGCGCCGGGAGAGCGTGCCGAGAAACAAGAGAAATAGGGCACCCGCGACGGCCACAGCCAATTGCCAGGCGAGGTGCACATAGGCGACGGCCACGATGACGCAGACGAGGAGCCCGATGAACACGAGAATCGAGGCGAGCATGACTTTGAAGCGGATCCTGACGAGCGCGTAGGCCGCGAGCGATCCGATCAGGATCGCGAGCGTCGTGCTCGCCAGCGCCACCACGACGGAATTGAAATACGGCCGCAGCGTGTCGTTGCCGAGGTCGACGAAGATATAGTGCCACGCGTCGAGCGACGGCTGAAAGTCGATAAACGGCAAATAGTAAGGGCCGGTGTCGACATCTACCGGAACCTTGAAGGACGTGATGACGACCCAATAGAGCGGCATCAGCACGATCAGGCTCCAGGCGATCAAGGCTGCATAGGTTGCGATCCTGGGCAGCGGCGCCAGGGTCTCGAGGTTCGGCGGCTCGATCAGCCTCACGATCAGTCTGCGGAGCCATGGCTGCTTGTCGGGCGTCATTGCTGGTACCTCCGCGCCCTGCGCACGACATAGTTGAAAAAGGAAACGCAGGTCACCGTCGAGATGAAAAGCAGGATGTAGCCGATCGCGGCGGAGCCGCCGAGGTCCTGGGTGCGCCAGGCGATGAATGCGTGCAGCGTCATGGATTCGGTCGCAAGGCCCGGCCCGCCGTTGGTCAATACGTTGGGGAGATCGATGATCTTGAAAGCCTCGATGAGGCGGATCAGGACGATCGTCGCTGCGATGGGGGCGATGGCGGGCCAGGTGACGTCGCGGAAGATCTGCAGGCCGCCGGCGCCATCGAGCCGCGCGGCTTCGATCTGGTCGCGCGACTGGTTCTCGATTGCCGCGAGCAGCACGATGAACATGAACGGCGTCCACTGCCAGGTGTCGCCGAGCAGGATGATCGCGCGCGCCGACCAGGGCTGCGTCGCCCACGACCATTCACCCAATCCGAACCATCCGCTGACGGGAGCGAACGGACCTTTTTGCATGTCGGCCAGCATGCGAAAGGTGTAGGCAATACCGACCGGCGTCACCGTCAGCGGAATGAAGAAGATAACGCGGAACCAGTTGCGAGCGCGGATCGGCTGCGCGCACAGGAGCGCGAGCCCGAGCCCGAGCAGAAATTGAACGAGGACACCGGCAACGACATAGAACAACGTGGTGACGAACGAGCCGGGAAAGCCGCCGGCAAAGACCGTCGCGAGCATCGCCAGCACGACGGCGACGGCGACGCTCGCCGAGATCAGCCGCCCGACGAAACCGAGGATCGTTGCCTGGCCGGAAAGGACATAGCGCGCGAACCAGAACAGGAGGCCCGCGAGGACGGCAACGAGAGCGATCCACCCGATGGGGCTGAACGGTTTGAACGTGCCGACGAAGTGGTATTGCTGCGCGCCGAACAGGAGCCGGTCGAAATTGAAGAAACCGACGAAGGTGAGACGGTAGCCGCCGGGCGCAAGGGCAAATCGCGACACCGACAGGTAGGCCGAGATGATCAGCGGAAAAACGGCGAAGGAAAGGATGAGCAGCACGGCCGGCAGGACCATGATCCGGCCGGACTGACGATCGAGCCACTCGCCAAAACCGGCGGACGTTACGGCCGAACTCTTTGTGTCGACGGCGATCGTCATTCGTGTCCGTTACTTTGCGATGTTTTCCCCGCTAGTGGTCCGACTCTGACAGTTCGTACCCGAACTGTCAGCCCGGACCACCAGCAAACTCAATATTTTGTGGCACGACGCCAACACAATGATTGGGAATCAAGCGTTGGCGTCGCACCACTGGGGGCTATGAAAGAGCGGTGCGAGGCACCGCGTCTTCCTGCATATGCTAAAGCGCTCGCATTGAATCGAACCGTGCTCTAGCTCCCGTCCTGCTCGTCCTTAATCCTCATGGTGAGGAGCGGCCTTTTGGCCGCGTCTCGAACCATGAGGCCAAAGACTCAATTGGCCACATCCTTCGAGACGCACGCTGCGCGCGTGCTCCTCAGGATGAGGAATTAAGATCCTCTATGACACAGAAAGACTAGCGCTGTACGCCGAGCGAACTCTTATACGCTTCGAGTTGCTTGTCCTTCCCTATCTGAGCGTTGAGGTCGTTCCAGCCATCGACAATCGCCTTGATGGCGGCGTCCTTGTCGATCTGACCCGACACGAAACGCGAGACGGCCTCGTCGAGCACCACTTGCTGATATTTCTGGTTCTGCGGGATGCGCAGATCCAGGATCATGTTCGGGCTGTTCAAGCTGCCCTCGATAGCGCCGAGATAGTCTTTCGCCGCCTTTTCGCTCATACCGGATTTGAGCCAGGGGCCAAGTTCCTTGAAGTGCACAAGACGATAGGGATTGAAGCCCGTGGCGCCGATCGTGACGTCGACGCTCGATTGGGCCGGCTGCGACATGTAGGAGAGGAAGGCGTAAGCCGCATCCTTGACCTTGTCCTTCGCATGCACATTGATGCCGCCGCTCCAACCGCCGAACGCCGCGTATGGCGCGTGGTTGATACCGTTGATTGCATAAGGACAGCTATCCTTCGTGCAGGCCTCGAGCTTGCCGGTGTCGCGGTTGATGACTTCCTTCGCGCCCGGCAAGATGGCGGATCCGACCTTGTCCTGGACTTTCGAGGTCTTCGGATCGACAGCGAGCGGGCCGATATCGCCCCAATCGATCGATAGCGCACAACGCCCGGCGGTGAACAGGCTGCGCGTATCGCCGACATCGAGATTGATCTCGTTCGGCGGCCCGTACTTCGTCGTTTCGGCATAGAAGTCGAGCGCCTTGCGGAAGCCCTCATTGTCGATGAGCGGCTTCATGTCCCTCGTATCGAAGAAAGCGCCCTGATTGGTGCCCTTCGACTGGATGTAAGCGCCGGCAATGGACGTAATGAACCAATAGGCTTGCGCGTTCCGCTTCTTGCTGATGCAGGAGCCATAATCCGGCTTGCCGTCACCGAAATCCTTGCCGTTCAGCGCTTTGGCGTTGGCGAGGTAGTCGTCCCATGTTGCCGGGGGTTTGAGCCCGTTCTTCTCGAACACATCGGTACGGTAGTAGATCATGTGGAAGTCGCCATCGAGCGGGATGAGATATGTCTTCTCGTTGAACTTGGCGGAGAAGTCCCTGAAGAACGGTGCGATACCATCCCAACCAAGAGCTTTGTCCCGAGCGACACGACCGCTGAGCTCCTCGAGCAGGCCGGCAGCGGCATAGTCACCCATCCACTGCGGCGCAAAGACTGCAGCGTCGACCGAATTGGTGCTGCTCGCCCAGTCGGTCAGCAGCTTGGTGTAAAGATCCGAGAACGGAACGGTGATGACGTTGATCTTCGCGCCGGTGAGCTTTTCGAAATCGGGCGCGCGCCGCTGCAGCGGCTCCGCGATCTGGGGACCGGTGAAGGTCATGATGTTCACGGTGACGCCGTCGAATTGCCCGGCGGCTTGGGCCGCGCTTGCCGCGCCGAACGCCAATAAGACAGCAAGCCGGCGAGCGATCTTGTCCAATCTCATCTGATGTCCTCCCTGCTGAGGCGACCGATGTGTTCGGCCGCCCGGATTTGCCCGTTGAGGGCCGTTGAGCGGCTCCGATGGTCCGAGAACCCGGGCCACGCCATCCTTCATTATTGCATGCAACCACCTCCCCGACGCCTATCTCGCAACGCACCGACGTCGATGCCGAGACGTTGCTCCGCACCAAACGCCCCGAACATTCTCGCGGCAAGTGACGACAAGTAGATATCGTACGGGCTTGGCTTTTGGGCCGTCTGAGCGCGGCTATTCCACCGTCGATGACTGGCGCCTATCAGCAAGAGGCCGCAACTCGCCGACCTTTCCGAGAGCAAGGCCGCCGCCTTTTACAATATACTCCATACTCCGCGCAGTCCGATATGGAGCACATTTCATCGCCGTATTTATTCTGCGGCAGTGGACGATTGTCTGCGAGACATCGTGGCGCACGCCCGTCCTGATTGGACAGAATGACTGTCCTAATTTGGACGGCATCGGGAATTTGGGTCGTGTTTCAGTTTGAATGCTGAAATTTTTGCTTAGCATTACAGTTGCCTTTTTGTTTTGAGGTGAGCGCGCTGTGCGACGGCCTGGTGTGCCCTACGCCAGAGCATGGTTGAGGTGCGCGGCTGCGCCGACACCGTCGAGATTT
>WNEZ01025469.1_pt1 | contig 13734 bp, 13 predicted proteins | sample 5400521 | NCBI WGS metagenome assembly WNEZ01 (sample SAMN13153339, study PRJNA577476) | soil metagenome | isolation source: 120 cm saprolite under Douglas fir tree site 2 hole 1 replicate 1 | place: USA:California | collected 2015-04-18 | reverse complement strand
TTTAGATTTATCGTTTCATGCTTGGAAAGGCGAGCGCGAAACACGACCTACTCAGGGAAAGAGATGATCTCTCCCGTTCCCCCGCAATAACGGGTCACCAGTTCCATTACGTTGGCGAACGCTTTCCGTAGGTCTTGAGCAGAGTGAGCGACAGTCCCTTCGACGATCAGCAAGGCGTTAACGGTCGCCTCAGTCACCTTGCTAAAATCGGCTTGGAGGACATCCAGCCGACAGAGAAGCCGATTCGAGGCGTCCACATAACCGTACTCGCCAGCAATTGCGGGAACGGGCCGGTCGGTTCCCAAAGGAGTGAACGATTCCGAACCGTCAAGAAGCCGGAGTGTTACGGGAAGCGAGATGCGATCCAGATCATGAGCGCCCAAGGAGCAGGAAGACCGGACCGAGACGAGATTGTAGGCGTCCACCAGATTGTTAATAGCCGGCAGGTTGCCATGCTTGTAGGCGAAGATCATCAACTTTTCGACCGAAGGTTGATCTTTTTTTGGATTTGCTCCCACCTGTTGGAGGATGGCCCGAAAACCAGCTACGTACGGGTCGGCGCGGATGGCGCTCGGGCTGGAAAAACGTGCTTGAACAGCCGCGGCAGCCTCTGCCATCTCCGTGCGTTGAGCCGGACTTGAAGCTGTCACGCGAACGTTGCGAAACACGATCGCCCCGGCACGAAGGCCGAGACGAAAACAGTCATCCGCGACGATGAAATCCATGTGGTTCATCCATTGAAGGCCAGTGCAATTATTTTGATTCTAGCACTGTCGCACCCCAGTCCGCCAAACCATGCAATTGGTGGAGCACAAGAAGCGTGGTGGTCAAACCATTGCCTCTTTTTGCTGGACCGCCGGGCAGTTTGTGATAATCTAGCTAGACCGAGGTGAGACGGATGCATCACAGATCTAGCTTCATTGGAATGTCTCGTTGGGTTGCTTGGGCGATTGTCCTGGCCCAGGGTCCCGGCGATGCCGGGGTCTTGGCCGAAACGGCCAGCAAAGAATCGCGGCCTGTTCAAGAGAAGCGGCAAGCGCTAGCCACCGATCAGGTGGGCGATCCGCTGCCGGCCGGCGTCCTGGCGCGGATGGGGACCACTCGCTTCCGGCATGGGAACCATGTCTCTTCGTTAGCTTATTCTCCGGACGGCAAAGTTCTGGCGTCGGCGGGGTATGACAACGCGGTTCGGATTTGGGACCCGGCCACGGGAAAGGAGCTGCGGAAGCTGGGCGGCAGCTATAACCCGCTTTCTTCCGTTTCCTTCTCGCCGGACGGCAAGACGATCGTGGCCGGAAGCTATGACAACGTCATCCGATTCTGGGACCTGGCCTCGGGCAATTTGGTCCGCCAGTTCGTCAATAATCAAGGGGGCATTCAGGGACTGATCTATGCGCCCGACGGCAAGACGCTGGCGACGCGAGGCTGGGACAATGTCATTTGGCTGTGGGATGCGAGAACCGGCAAACAGCTGCGGCGCTTCGAGGGCCATGAAGGCCAGGTTCAGAGCATGGCCTTTTCGCCCGACAGCAAGATGCTGGTCTCCGCCGGCCAGGATCAGACCGTGCGCTTTTGGAATACGATCACCAGCAAGGAAATCCGCCGGCTCAAAGGGCAAGGGTACATATCCGCGGTCGTGTTTTCACCGGACGGCAAAGCGATCGCCACGGCGGGGCAGAACTCCGCCATTGGCCTCTGGGACCCGGCGACAGGGAAAGAGCTGCGCAAGGTCGGCTTAAATCAAGCATGGATCAGCTGCGTTGCGTTCTCTCCCGACGGCAAGACTTTGGTTTCGAGCGGCGGCAGCCAATCCATCGTTTTTTGGGATGCGGCCACGGGCAAGGAAATCCGCCGCATTGATCGCGTCGGGGGCTGGGCGGCGAACCTGGTGTATTCGCCCGACGGCACGAAGCTGGCGGCCAGCTTCGCCAACACCATTCGCATTTGGGAAGCGGCCAGCGGGAAGGAAATCAGCCCGGTCGTCGGCCATCTGGGGGCGATATCGTGTGTCGCCCTGTCCAGCGACGGCAAGCTGCTGGCTTCCGCCAGTCAAGACGGCACCATCCGAATCTGGAATCCGAACACCGCCAAAGAGATCCGAGTTTTGAGCGGCGCCGCCAAAGAGGAAACCTCCGGGGTCGGCTGGCTCAAGAAGGCGATCGGCGGCCTGATCGGCATCCCCACCTATGAGGAAGGCTTCACCTCCGTCATTTTTTCGCCGGACCAAAAGACCTTGATCTCCGTGGGAACGCAGGGAACGGTCCGAGTGTGGGACACAGCCACCGGCAAAGACTTGCGCCGCTATGCCGGCGACGGCAATTGGACGCAGAGCGCTTCGCTGTCGCCCGACGGCAAGATTCTGGCCTCAGCCCATCAGGACCAGATGGTCCGGCTGCGCGATCTGGCCACGGGAAAGACGATTCAGCAGTTTCGCGGTCAGCAAGGCGGCTGGATTTCCTGCGTCGCTTATGCACCCGATGGGAAAACGGTTGCCGCGGGCGACCAGACGGGGGTCATCCGTTTGTACAACCCGACCACCGGCAAGGAAATTCGCCAAATGAGCGCCGGGCAGGGAGGCTGTCAAACGATCGCCTTTTCGCCGGACGGTCAGCTCCTGGCCTCGGGCGGCTGGGATGCCAAGATCCACTTCTGGAAAGTGAGCAGCGGGCGGGAGATTCGCACCTGCGAGAATCAGGAGAACGGCGTCAATTCCTTGGCGTTTTCCGCCGACGGCAGGTCTTTGGCTTCGGGCAACTATCAGGGGCACATCTTTCTCTGGGAAGTGGCCACCGGAAAGCTTCGTCAGACCTTTACCGGCCACGAAGGTTATGTGAGCAGCTTGGCTTTTGCCGGCGACGGGAGAACGCTGGTTTCGGGGAGCATGGACACGACCATTCTAAAGTGGTCGGCCGCCATGAACGGCAATACGAAAACCTCCCCAATCTCGAAGACATCGGAAGTTTTGCCGACGTCGCTGATGCAAGAACTCTGGACCCAGTTGGGCGAAGACGACGGGCCGCGTGCGTATCAAGCCGTCTGGGACATGATCGACTCTCCGCAAGCAGTTCGGTTTTTGGAGAAGCGCCTTCGCTCCATTCCGGCCGCCGATGAGAATCGTATTTCCCGCCTGATCGGCCAATTGGACGACGGACGTTTTTCGATACGGCAACAGGCGGCGCAAGAACTGGAAAAGCTCGGGGAGCTGGCCAGTCCCGCGCTGCGGCGGACTTTGGAGAAAAAGCCAACAGTGGAGGTGCGTCGTCGGGCGGAGGTGCTGCTCGACCTGGCCGAGGCACAACACCTTTCCTCCGAAGGCTTGCGCACCTTGCGGGCGGTGGAAGTGCTCGAACGCGTCGCCAATCCGGATGCACGCAAGGTACTGCAATCGCTAGCGGCTGGCGCTCCTGGCGCCACGGTGACGCAAGAGGCCCAAGCCGCTTTGAAACGCCTGGATAAACGTGTGCCACCCACCTCTGCAAGCCATTCCATGACGAAGCGCTAAGTCATTCCGGGTGCATTTCCTTTCTGTGGTGGACCTACAAAGGATGCCCTGTTGCACTTCCACGTCAACCGAGTAACTTTTAGCCTGACCAGTACTTTGCCAATGGCAAACTCAGGCTGCCTATGTCCAGTCATCGTGGCGGGATGGCGGGCAGGTCGGCTTTGGCGATATAAGGTGATTGCTGATAACATGTTACGGCGTTGTCGCCCACCGCCAATCCATGTTTTCGATGGCGGTGTGGCGGGGGACCGTAGCCGGCCCCCTGCATTGGCGGGCGGGGTGGCAAACTGGCAGTCTGGCCAGGCCACTGGCCTTGAATGCGTTCTTTTGCCAAGAAACGGTCCACTCGTGAATTGTCGGAATGAGAAAATGTCGGCCAAACCCATCACTCGGGAACGCTATACTGACGCTAATGTCTCCCAAGCAAATTCCTGTGGTCGCGATTGTCGGCCGGCCGAATGTCGGCAAGTCATCGCTCTTCAATTGGCTGGCCGGGCGACGCATTGCCATCGTCGAGCCGACCGCGGGAGTTACGCGCGACCGCCTGACCGCTCTCATCCAAGCCGAGGATCAATTCGTGGAATTGGTCGATACCGGCGGCATGGAAATGGACGATGGCGGTGTGCTGACGCCTCAGGTTGAACGACAAATCAAGACTGCCATCGATCAGGCGGACGTCATTCTGTTCGTCGTGGACGTGCGAGCGGGATTAATGCCCTTGGATGAAGCCGTAGCCGATCGGCTCCGGCACATTGCCAAGCCGATTTTGTGCGTGGCCAACAAGTGTGATACGCCGGCGCTGGAAGCTCAGGCCGCCGAGTTCTTCAAGCTGGGCCACGAGCCGTTAGTCTGTGTCAGCGCCATGCAAAACCGTGGAAAGCAGGAACTTGTGGAGCAGATCGGGCGAGCGATCGGTGTTAACCGGCTGGTCAACACCGACAGCCCGGCGCCAACCGACGTGACGATGAAGCTGGCGATCGTAGGCCGGCGCAACACCGGCAAGAGCACATTTATCAATAACCTGGCTCGGGCCGAGCGAATGATCGTCAGCGAAGTTCCGGGCACCACGCGTGACAGCGTGGATGTCCGCTTCGAGCGCGATGGACAAACCTTTATCGCCATCGACACGGCCGGGGTCCGCCGCAAGGGTAGCATTCAGTCTAGCGTGGAATTCTATAGCTATATTCGCGCCACCTTTCCGAGCCTGGAGTTTGTTCCCATCGCATTTATCACCGCCAAGAACGGAAAAAACGTGCAGACCCTGCTCAACTTGGCTCAGCATCTGCACAAGCAAGCGGCCGCTCGCGTTTCCACGGGCGAGCTGAACCGGGTGCTGAACTGGGCCCTGGAGCAACAGTCGCCGCCGCTCCGGCAAAATCGGAGGCCGAAAATCTTTTATGCGACTCAGGTGGGCGTGCATCCGCCCACCCTGGTGCTCTTCACCAACGGCCCGGAGCTATTCGACAATACCTATGTCCGCTATTTGGAAACGACCTTTCGGGATCACTTGCCATTCCACGACGTTCCCATGAAACTGTATTTGCGAAACAAGCGGCGCGAAGAGAAGCAACCGGCGAAGCATCAGCCGAGGAAGACGCGAAAGAAACAGAAAGCAGGTGGTTCAACTCGTGGAGCGGGGCTTTGGAAAGACGTCTGAAAAGGGGGAATCCGATGAAGACCTTAATGGCGGCTGCAATGGCAATCGTGAGCGTGCTTTGGTTCTCCACATCCGGAGAAGCGGATGATAAAGACGCCAAGACCATCCAGCTCGACGGCAAGGTCGTGCCCTTGGCCGGGGTTCTGGAAAAGTTCGGTTCCCGGCTCGATGCGGAAGCGGCGCCCCACTGGCTGGCTTTGGTGACGGACAACGGCAAAGTCTATCCGCTGATCAAAGACGACGGCTCGCGGTTATTCTTTGCCGACCCGCATTTGCAGAATCGTTCCATGCGAGTCACCGGCCGTCTGTTTCAGGATACTCATCTTCTGCAAGTTCTATCCGTCAACAGCGTCAAGAACGGACAGCTCTTTGAGATTTATTATTGGTGCGACATATGCTCGATACGACGGAATGAGCTGTTGAAGAAGTGCGACTGTTGCGGCGGACCGATGGAGCTGCGCGAGGAGCCCGTCAAGAAATAGATAACAGTCCGCTAATGTTTCGCGTTAGGCGATATGCAGCATACAGTGACGGCGAAACATAAACCGATGTTACAAAGCGATTCGTCCGCGCACAATATCCCAGGTCATGCGCAGGTCGGCCAATACCGAGTACCAGGGATTGGACCAGGTGGCCGGCGTATTCTTTTCGAACACTAGATGCCCGGTCCAGGCGAACGGGTAAACGAGCACTGGAGCCAGAACCGACCACATCCAAAACGAGGTGAACAAGGCCACAATAAAGATAACCAGGGCGACCGCCATGCCCAGCAAGTGGAGCCGGCGACAGGTCTTGTTCTGGTGTAGCGCTAGGTACTCTCGGTAAAAACTCGCGAACGTAAGCTCTTGTACTTGTGACATCCTGCCACTCCTTCTCGCTTCCCTAGGGGAAATGAAGCGAAGCACGAATGTTGATCAAACGGTAAGGGATATATGTATATATGTCGTTTCTGCGCTGCGGTCAAAAAAGAATAAATGGATTTTTTCGTTTTTCTCTATTTTTTCTATCTAATTGGACTGGCTCGACGATCCTCGTCCCCAACTACCTAGGTTATCTGGTTTCCGACATTTTGGGAATGCCTTTGCGAGCCAAGTAGAGACTGCAACTCAGCAATAAAGTGTCTCGGACCGGATGCCACCACCACGAAAAGGTGGGCGCCAAAGTTGGAAAGAAGAAACAATGGCAGTCGTCGCTGCGAAAGACTAAAGCTTGCGCGATAAACAAGGTCAGCAATAAGGCAATGATCGCGGCGGACTCCCGGACGGCCCGGCGCAATATAAGACACAGTCCGCATGTTAGTTCCAACCACGGCAATATCAGGCCAACGATCCTTATGACGCTGAAGCTCAACGATATGTCCCCGCTTGGCAGTAATTTGGCTACGGCGCCGGGAAGAGGTGAGTGAAGCAACACCTGGTTTTCGAAATCGTGAAGGTTAATAATCTTGGATACCGCGGCCATCAAAAATACAACGCCCAGCAGATAACGGCTGACCAGCGCAACCATCGCGCCCGACCAAGGTGGGAGGGTTCTAGCTTCCTTGGCCGGTGATGGACAATTTATATTCGCACCACTCATACCAACCGTGGGGGTAAATTCGGACTTGCCTAAAGCCGCGCTTGCGAAGGCCAAGGGCGCACCAGTAGCTTTTGCCGCAGTCGGCATTCTTACAATAAACCACAATCGCCTCGGCTTGTTCCAATTGCGGCTTCAAAGCCGTAAAGCACGTGTCAAATTCTTCCTCGGGCAGGTTGATCGCGCCTTGAATGTGACCAAACTCGTAATCCGGATGGGGACGCACATCAACGAATAGCGTGGAGCTCTTTCGCCACAGGGCTTCCGCCTCAGCGACGTTCAATAGAGGGATGTCGGTGCCGGGGAAATTATCGGCCTGCGCGGAGACTGGTGATTCCTTTTCTCCGCGGGAAGAAACCCAGGCCGAGTAGCCGGCCAGCGCTGCCGAGACGGCCAAGATATGGAGGAAGTTGCGGACTCTCATGGCGCACCTGCATGACGACGCAGCAGAAGATCAGAACGCTAAGTAAGGCTTAATGGCTTCCCTATCCAGCTCGGCCGCCGTGCCGCGAATAACGATCGATCCCTTCTCCATAACAAGATAGCTGTCAGCCAGTTTCGAGGCGAACTCCATGTATTGCTCCACCAGCAAGACCGAGACTTTGCCGTCTTTCTTAATCTCCTCGAGCACCTTGCCGATCAGAGTAATCACGGTGGGTTGAATGCCTTCGGTGGGCTCGTCGAGGATGAGGAGTTTGGGCTTGGCCACGAGCGCACGGGCGATGGCGAGTTGCTGCTGCTCGCCGCCGCTGAGCACACCGCCTTTCCGTGGCAGCAGGGTTTTGAGCTTGGGAAAATAATCATAAATCTGGTCGGGCACGTCCCGCCGCCGGTCAGGATTGGCCATCATGCCGACTTGAAGGTTTTCCAGAACCGTCAGCTGCGGAAAAATCTCCCGCCCCTGAGGGACGTAGCCGATGCCCGCGCGGGCGCGCTTGTCGGGGATGGCGTTGGTGATGTCCTTGCCTTCGAAAAGGATGCGTCCGGACCGCGACCGCAAGAGTCCCATCACACTTTTGAGCAGCGTGCTCTTGCCGACGCCATTGCGACCCATCAAGCAGACAACCTCGCCCGGACCGACGTCCAAGTCCACGTCGCGAACGATCAGCGTTTCACCGTACGCCACTGAGAGCTTTTCGATCGCTAGCATTGAAACAAATTCCAAGAACCAAGAACCAAATTCCAAGAACCAAGAAACCTAAACGGGGAATGTCCTTCTTGGAATTTGGTTCTTGAGATTTGGCTCTTAGAATTTGCTCTTCGAATCACGTCCCTACAACCTCCCGATCCTGTCCGAGGTACACCTGGATCACCTTGGGGTCTTTCTGGACTTCTTCTACTGTACCTTCGCAGAGGATCTGGCCTTCGTCAAGGACGGTTACCCGCTGGGCGATCTGCCGGACGAAAGTCATATCGTGTTCGATAACCAGCAGGGTATGCTTGCGCGCCATGGCCATCAGAAGCTCGCCGGTTTTTTCCGATTCGCGCGGGGTCATGCCGGCGACCGGCTCGTCGATCAAGAGGAGTTCGGGATCCTGGAGCATGACCATCCCCAGCTCCAGCCACTGCTTTTCGCCGTGAGCTAGCAGGCCGGCGATGTTATTCACTTTGCTGCTAAGGCCGATGGTTTCCAGAATCTCCTCAATGCGACATGATCCGTTGCGGCTGAATCGAGCGAGGTTGGTGAGGACTTTGCGAGAGGCCTTGGCGGCCAGCTGAAGATTGTCCAAGACTGTCAGGCTCTTGAAGATATTCGGCGTTTGAAACTTTCGGCCGACTCCGAAAAGAGCAATTTGTTCCTCTGAAATGGTCGTGAGGCTCTTGGGGGAGGTATTTTGGGGTTGAAACAAGACGCGCCCTTTGGCGGGCCGAATCTTCCCCGTGATCACATCCAGAAGAGTGGTCTTACCAGCGCCGTTTGGCCCGATGACCACGCGCAGCTCGCCACGCTCCATGCTGAAATTCAGGTTCTTCAGCACCAGAAAGCCGTCAAAGCTGACGGTGACGTCCTCGACACGAAGGATTTCTTCGGGCACGATCTTGGATTGAAACCCCATCGGGATCACCCCGGAACTGGAGAAACGGTTTTGGTTTGCAAGGCCCGCACCGAGGAGAGACGCGTCGCTAGCCACCGAATGACCGTGGTTAATACTTTTGGCAGAAAGACGGACAGCAGAATGATCGGACAGCCGATGAAAACACGGCCCGCGCCCCGAAAACCGACCAAGACTCTGGTGTTTTCCGTCAACTGAAATCCCTTGAACTGATCGACGATATCGAGAAGAAAACGAGGTTCTTTGATCAGTCCCGGGATGGTGATGGGAAAGTTTTCGAGGTAAATCACCAGGAACATGCCGCCCAAAAGGCCCAACAAAGCGCCGGAGCCAGCCGCCGGACTCAGGCCGCGCGGCAGAAACAATACCGTGCCCACAAAAAGCAGTCCCAAAACAATTGGCCAAAAGTCCGGCAATGCCGAGGAGACATAATATTGGCCAAAGCCGACCAAGAGAGCGCCCAAAACGGCGCCAAACAAGCCGCCGCGGCCGCCGATGGCTACCCAGATGACGCATTCGATGGAAAAAGGCACCGAAAGATAAACGGTGTCGCACACGGGATGGTTGGCTAGGACATACAGAGCGCCGGCCAAGCCGGCCAGCAGACCGGCGAACGCAAAGACCGCGGTCTTGTAAAGGGCCGTGTTGTAGCCCAGAGCCAGGACGCGGTTTTCATTGTCCTGAATCGCGGTCAGGATCTTTCCGAACTTGGAACGAACCAACAGCGCGCACATGAGGTAGCTCGCCACCAAAGCGGCGGCCACGAGATAAACCGTCGCCCGAACATGTTCAGCGGAATCGAAGGATGTACCGAAAAGCACCAGGCTCGACATATCTTTGATGCCAACAACGCCACCCGTAAAGCGTTGCTGGTTGCGAACCGAAAGGAAGACCGCCATGAGAAACGCTTGGGTAACCAGGGCGAAATAGACACCCCGAACGCGCAGTCGGAAAATCACCCAGCCAAACAAACCGGCAACCAGGGCCGGCAATAACAAGCTGGCCGCGATGGCGACTCCTTCAGTACCCAGCGGAGCGATGAAGGCCAGCCCGGCAGGCGGCACGTAATTGGGGTCGTTGGGCGCGAAGCCGGTGTACTGCATGAACTGGGGAGGCACCTCGCCCGGCTTCATGTATTCGTCGATCTCGGGAATCAAGGCCAATGTGAATTCGCCCGCGCCCTTCGATCAGGTCTAAGGTGTCGTTGTGAATTTGCTCGGCGGTGTCCGGATCCAAGGAAGCGGCCGGCAACTTGGTCACCACCGCCGTTAGCCCGGCCGCGGAGGGCTTCAGCACCTGAAATTGCATCGATTCAATTCGATACTTTCCGTCATTAAGAAAGATCACCTTGGGGGAAGGAAACTCTCCTTCATAACGGAGGGTGAGCGTGATTGGCTCTCCATCGGTTTTTCGGGGTCTGGCGTCCTCGGCAGCTTTATGCAGAGTCAGACAGTACGCGATCATGTACGCGCCGATGCCGAAAAAGACGCCCTGACCCAAGCTCAATAAGCCGGCATAGCCCCACACCAGGTCCACGCTTAGGGCCAAGATGGCCATGGCCATGAATTTGGCAAATAGATCCAGCCAGTTCTGTTGCGACCTGGCGTCGATCCCCGGTGGAAAGAGCCGTGGGATGATCAAAAGCAGCAGCAGGGAAAACGCGGCTACGAATAAGCCCAATCGGGTCTTCGCCGGACCGAGGAATGGAACGGAAAGAAACGGCCAGCGGCGCGCCTTCTCGCCCTGAGTCGACACGATCATGGGTTCAGTCATAGACCCGTTCCTTGGTTCGCACCAAGCCGGAGGGGCGCACCATGATGAATCCAATTACCAGGGCGATGACCGTAATCCGTGCGATTGGCGAAAAGACTTCCGAGATATACTTGGGAAACAGATCTGGGATAATCGCATTGACATAAAACTTTTCAGCAATCCCGCGAGCCACGCCCACAACCAAACCCCCAGCGATTACTCCTTTGAGCTGACCCATTCCGCCCAGAATGACCACCATAAAGGCTTCCACAATAAAATCCTGGCCCATGCTGGGAACCACGTTGCCATACATTCCCCCCAGAATGCAACCGGCCACCCCGGCTAATCCTGTCCCGAAGGCGAAAGTTAAGCCGTCCACTCGTCCGGTCCTGATCCCCAGCGCCGAGGCCATGCCCCGATTCTGTGTCACGGCGCGGATTTGAAGCCCTAATTTGGTGTAAAAGAAACCAAAATACACCAACAGCAGGCACAACACCGTGAACCCAATGATGAAGATTCGAAAACGAGGAATGGTCGCGCCCAGCAAGTACCACGGCTGCCGGAATTCGTGCGGAAAGTCCACGCCTTTGGGATTACCGCTGAAGATCAGTTGGATAAGCTGTTGGAGAATCAGTCCGACTCCCCACGTCGCCAGCAGCGTATCTAAAGGTCTGCCATAAAGGAATCGAATGAGACATTTTTCCAAAAGATAACCGATCAGTGCGACTACCAAAAAAACGACCGGAATCATGTAAAAAAGATTGAATTCGAACTCGACGTCCGTTTGCCATGCTGGCTCCCAACGGACACTAAAGATTCTCCCAGTTTCTCGGGCAAGGGAAGCCAGTCCGGAAACAAAAACAGAAAAACCATAGCGATTGGTTAGTACGTAACCCAGGTATGCCCCCAGCATCATCATCTCCCCGTGGGCCATGTTGATGACGCGCATGACGCCGAAGGTCACGCCTAGACCCAAGGCGGCGAGAATTAAGATCGAACTGAGGCTGAGCCCGTTGAAAAGGGCTTCAAGGAGTCCGGTCATGGCTGGAGAAAAAGAGAAGCAAGGAACCCCTAATGCACGGGGTTCCTTGCTTGCGACTTAGAAATCCATCACGCAGGTTAGAGATCGATTTCCCCCTTCTTCGGTGACTTGATCCAATCGCAATCCTTCGGGTAGGCGATCTTGGGGTAGGGCAAGGGTCGAATCAACTCGACCTTGTCCGCCTTGTCCTTTAATTCGTAAACGATGTCAAATTGGCCGTCTTCACGGACGCGGCCCATACGGAAGGGCTTCCAGGTGTGCAGATTTCGCGGATCAAGACGCACCATACCGCCCGGCGCCCCGAACTCGATAGGTTTCCGGGGCTTCATGATAGCGGCCCGAACTTTGTCCACGTCGGTGGAGCCGGCCGCCTCCGCAGCCAGTTTCCAGAAGTAGACCTGGAAATACGCCGCCTCGATCGGGTCGTCAGTCACCCGTTTCTCATCCTTGACCCATTTCTTGAAGTCGGCCACGAATTTTTTATTACTGGGCAAATCGACGCTTTGGAAATAATTCCAGGCGCACAGATGCCCCTTAATGGCCGTCTTGCCGATCAAGTCACGCAGCTCATCCTCGGCGACGCTCACGGCGCACACCGGAATTTTCTCGGCCGTGATCCCGTTGTTGGCCAGCTCGTTGTAAAACGAAATGTTGCTGTCGCCGTTGATGGTGCTGAGGATGACGTCCGGCTTGACTTGGACAATGTCGTCCACGAAAGGTTTGAAGTCCCGCTCCTTCAGGTCGGCATATTTTTCCTGAACCGGCTCCGCGTTGTAGACCCCTTTGAGCTGAGCCTTAATGATCTGGTTCGCGGTTCGGGGGAAAATGTAATCCGAGCCAAGGAGATAGAACTTCCGCTTGCCCTCTTTCCAGAGGTAATCCACGGCGGGAAGGATTTGCTGGTTCGGCGCGGCCCCGGTGTAAACAACGTTCTTGGAGCACTCGTTGCCTTCATATTGAACCGGGTAATAAAGCATGCCGTTATTCTGCTCGAAAATGCCGAGCACGGATTTTCGACTCGCCGAGGTCCAACAGCCGAATACCGCGGCCACTTTGTCATCCAGCAAGAGTTTTCGAGCCTTTTCCGGGAAACCCTTGGCGAAGTCGGAAGCCGGATCCTCGACGATCGGCTCGATTTGTTTGCCGAGGACACCACCGGCTTTGTTGATTTCGTCGATCGCCATCAACTCGACATCCTTGAGCGATACCTCGCTAATGGCCATGAAGCCGGTCAGCGAGTGCATGATCCCGACTTTGATACTGTCCCCCTGTTGCGCCCGACTCTTTCCGGGAAGAGCAAACGGGGCTAAGGTCGAGGCCGCGGCCAGAGTTAAGCTGGTTTGGCCTGCTTTTTTCAGCAGGTCGCGGCGAGTCATCTTCTCCGTCCCCCGATCCAAGTTCGTTTTCTTCATCCCACGGTGCTCCTTTCAGTGTGCGCACTGGTACCCTATGGAGAGATACGAAAACAAAGTCTGACCCCCCTGGTAGCAAAAGAAATACCGATGGGCCGTGTTTCGTCTCACAGACGCAGCCCAAAGGCTAACCTGGAAGAGATTCTTGCTCTAACCTGTTCTGCTGAAAGAAGTAAGGAAGTTGGTTGAGCTGCAAACGAATCGGGGGATCATTGGTTAAGCCCGTGACATCTGGCTGAAGAACGGTATACAAACGCCCCTATCGTGGGCGGTTCGTGCCGGAATCATAAGCATGTCGAAGGGCGCAGGGAGGTTGCCCCATTGGACCCCTCTCCGCCAACTGCCGCTCGCCATCGGCAAAACACGCTTTTTCCTCGGGAAATAGACCCCCTTCCGCCATTTCCATTTGGTTGGCGGAGGGGGGTGGCGGAGTGAATCGGCGCTTGACATCCGCGCTGTTTTGGCCCTCCGCCAATTCGTTAGCTTGGCGGGAAGCCTCTCTAATTAGCGCCAGGGAAGTTGCGGAACATCCTTGTACATCCCGTACCGGCCTCCTAAGATTTCCCCGCCAACAGTTGCAAACTCCATCGACCCGAGGAATCGATGCACCTGACACCGCAAGAACGCGACAAGCTGATGATTTTCATGGCCGGAGAATTGGCCCGCGCCCGCAAGGCGCGCGGCCTCAAGTTGAATCATCCGGAAGCCGTCGCCCTGATCACTAGCCAACTCCTCGAAAT
>WNEZ01005186.1_pt1 | contig 13734 bp, 11 predicted proteins | sample 5400521 | NCBI WGS metagenome assembly WNEZ01 (sample SAMN13153339, study PRJNA577476) | soil metagenome | isolation source: 120 cm saprolite under Douglas fir tree site 2 hole 1 replicate 1 | place: USA:California | collected 2015-04-18 | reverse complement strand
AGCGGCCCAAAAGGTAACCGGGGCGATCATGACCTGGTTGTAGCTACCCCAATTAACGCTTGGATTGACGTACCGGAGCATCGCCTTCTGATCGGAGCCCTCTGTCGGCGGCGTGAGTAGAGAGTAGTCATTGCCGAGAAAACCGCTGGGCGGCGGTGGCGCCGGCGTCTCTCCCTGCACGCGCTGGATAATGCTGGGTTCGGGAGCCGCGGTCTGCGAGCATCCGGCCAGCAGCCATCCAGCCAGGGCAACCGACAGCAGGCCAGTAGCGAGCTTCATGTTTTTACTTTCGTGATTCATTTTCAACATCTCTTCCTTTTATCTCTGTCTAAAACTCGTTGGGAAATTTCCACCACCCGCTTCCGAGACCGTTCGTCTAATTCCTAGATCGGAGCCTTTCAAACAACGTACAATGTGCTAGAGTTCTGAACCCTCGTGCACCTTCCAGCCGTTGGTCACAAGCTGCTGGTGCGCAAGCGGGGTCATCTTGCCGGTGGTCCAAAGGACGCGATTCCGCATCGCAAGCAGGCTAGGATCGGTCGCAAAACCCGCGATGCGCGGCGTCCACGAAACGTAATCAACTGGGGCCGGCATTATCACGGTGCCGTTCTGATCGTGTGCAACCAGTACGCCGACAACCTTAATCTTGGTAATCGGACTCCTCTGCTGGCTCCAGGTCGCGAGCATTTGTAGCGAGGTCACGAGAAACCGCGCCTGGTATTCCGTCATGACACCGCCGATGGCGTCTGCGGTTGCGCGCCGCCCTGGAATTGCTCCAAGGGTTTCGAGATTATGAACCGCGGTTACCTGCAGACTCAGCGGAATCGCGGAATTGTGACTGAAGGCGGAGACTTCAGCTTCCGACAGACCTAGTTTCTTGAGCTTCTTCTCAACTAGGAGAACAAGGTCACTTCTCGGGGTCTGATAGACGAGGTCGTCGGTAAACTCGACGCCCGTGATCAGCATCGAGCCCGGCACCGCAACACTTATAGCGGTGTTAACCATCAGTCGCGCGGAAAACATGACCCACGCCATGTGATTCAGCCTCTTGGTGAGAATCGGATCGGATGAGTAAGGATCAACGTGTAGCTTCCTCGCCAGATCGCGGCGAACCTGGTCATAACCCAAGGCCGTAAGCGTGACGCTACCGGTCTCAGCTGCCGCTTGGTGGGCGCGCTGTCCCCCACTTTCGGAAGAATTGGTCGCCGTCGAGTACGTCGTTTGTGCTCCGAGCTCCACGCGGCCAAAAAATTGACCGACCCCGCTCGGTAGCCCGGTCACCGTGTCCATCGGATGCGTTACCATCTGCGCGGCGTCCGCAACCGGGCGTTCGGCGCTTGCCGCGAAGGCTTTGGCGAATTGCACCGAGTTTCTCATGTTATCCAGTTGCGCGATTGCCGGGACTTCGGAGAGTCGTATCTTGAGCAACTCGAGACTTTCTATCTGGTAGGTTCCGGCGTCGTCCTTGAATACTTCCGCATTGCCGGTGATCGTGTACTGGCCCATCGCGCCGTTGGTCGCCACTTGTTGCCCGACCTGATAGCCGGGTCCGGATTGCATGTCCGGCGACAGAAGTTCACTAATGTTCACAGTCGGCGGTTCCTCGAATTGACCGGTAGTTGCCAACCCTGAGGGCGGTTGAACCAGTTGTGGCGCAACACTCTCGCCCTGAGCGGCGCCGGACGGTGGCGGCGCGGAAATCCCAGTCTGCGCTTGTGCCATTTGATTCGTCGCGGGCGCGGAAGATTGCGCGCACCCCGCTAGCAGGAATCCGGCGATCAAAAGAGACCGCGTGCCGAGCCCGCCTTTCAAACACCTCGAACTGAGATTCATATGCTCCTCGAAATTTGTTTCGTTCGATGTGCGCGGCCGTGCGAATCGCTGCCGCGTCAACGACCGAGTTCTCCAGCGGTGCGATTAACCTCAAAGCCCGCGCCGGCGTGTCAACTTCGTCCTTGCGCGAGTATGATTCATCGTTTTTGCGGGGGAGGCATATTGTACCTTGGTACAATGGCTGAATGACCGCGCGTGACGCAGAATCTACTGGCGTTCAATGATGCGAATGATTCGCTGTCGTTCTCGTGCGGAGCCGGTATCGTTAGTTGTCGGAAAAATCAACGGCCACAGTTATTGTGGTAGATGACGACGCATCTATCCGCCGCGCGCTAGGAATGGAGTTGCAGGTTTTGGGATTCGACGTATTGGTCCTTCAGAGCGCGGAAGAGCTGCTAGCCTCCGAATTCCCAACCGATAACGCCTGTCTGCTGTTAGACGTCTATATGCCGGGAATGAGCGGGATTGAACTCTGCCGGAATTTGGCCACGTCAGGACGGCACCTGCCAAGCTTATTCAAGCCATTCGATCAAAAAACCCTGCTACAAGCTATCCGAAAGGCATTGCGCAACGTGGGAAAGAACTAAGCGTCGGAAGCCGGTTAGGCCAAGCAACCGAATCTTTGTGAAATTTTTGTTATCCTTTAGTTCGCTCGCAGCCATCCCTGGTGCGCCGCGGTAGCATCGATGCGGCTTTGGCGATAATCTCCGCCGGTAGAAGGGGGTGTACGATGCCGACGGCGCCGCATTCCGAGGTATGGTCCCGCCTGTCCCTGGGAGTTTTTAGACGCCCGGCACACGCAATTCTCTGATGCAACGTGTAACAGCCGAAAGACCGACACAGCCGATCCGCGCTCGAACCTCGCGAGGCATCCGCCCACGACGGGAGGTTCAACGCTTCGAATCGCTGGTGGGCGAACTATCTGCGGCTATGGCGCGGGTGTCGGCTGACGCAGTGGACTGCGAAATCGAATCCTGGTTGGGCAAGATCTGCCGAGCACTGGATCTCGACAGAAGCGCCATATATGAGCGCGACTCGCCGGACGAACCTGTACGTCCGACGCATACTTGGGTTCGACCGAATTGCCCACCTTTCCCTCGGCACTACGATCCAGAGAAGCTCTTCCCGAGAAGCACCCAGTTGGTCATGGCGGGCAAAATGCTTACGTTCGCGCGTCCAAGCGATATTCCGGTTGAAAACCAGGATGCAAGGCGCGCCGTAGCGCGATACGGACCCAAAGCTTCTGCGGCGATCCCGATGTGGGCCGGTGGCAAAGTCATCGGAGCCGCGACTTTCGGCAAGTTCCGCTCGGTTCGGGAATGGCCGCCTGAACTGCTCGAACACCTGAGCCTCGCGGTGCGACTCTTTGGCAGCGCGATTGAACGCAAGCAGGCAGAAGCGGAGCGGCGAGCAACTCGCGCTCAACTCCGGGTTGCGTCGCGCCGCAACATGATGAGTGAACTCGTCGCCTCACTGGCACATGAAATCAACCAGCCTCTGGGTGCAATCCTGAGCAACCTGGGAGGTCTTGCGCGGTTGCTCTCGCGGAACAATCCAGAGCCCGCGATGGCCCTCGCTGCGGTCAACAATGCGATTGAAGATACCAAACGGGCGGCCGAAATCATTCGGCGAATCCGTTACATGTTCAAGGCTCATTCCGAACAAAAAACGGTAATCGGCATCCGCGCGTTGATCGACGAAGTGGTCCAAATGATCGTCAGCGAAGCCTCAATGCGTGATATTTCGGTGCGGATCGAGGTTTCTCCTTCCGTGCAACGCATAGTCGGCGACCGCATTCAGCTGCAGCAGTGCTTAATGAATTTGCTCTTGAACTCCTTCGACGCGATCACCGAGGCCAAGTCCGACCATCGCGAAGTAAAGATCAAGGTCGCACCGGAGAAGACGGAATCAATTAGCGTGCGAGTGTCCGATACCGGCGCCGGCATCGACCCAGCGGTCGCCAACCGGCTGTTCGAGCCGTTCGTTACGACCAAGAGTAATGGAATGGGATTGGGCTTACTCGTAACCCGATCGATAGTTGAGAATCACGGCGGTAAAATCTGGGCGACGCCGAATTCCGATCGGGGCACCACGTTCGCCTTCACGCTTCCATTGGTACAAAGGCAAGCCGGTGCATCCAAGGGCGTCCGCTGACAGCCCTTACGTCGTTTCATCCCATCTGGCCGGATCGAGTAGGGTTGAAAGGAAGCTGGAGGATTCCGGACATGCGGACGAGATCGGCGAGCGAGTTGGCCTTCATTTTGCTCATTACGCGTTCGCGATGCGCCTTGACCGTCCGCTCAGTAGTTCCCAACTCGGCGCCCGCCTGCTTGTTTAACAGACCCGTCGTGATAAGGGCGAAGACTTCCCGTTCGCGAGGTGTGAGAGCTCCCAAGCGCCTTTCGAGCTCGATCCGTTGGGCACTCTCAGCACGCCGATTTCGCGTTAGATCGGCGCCACGGATTATCGAACTCACCAACGCTTCATCGTCGAGCGGTTTTTCAAGAAAATCCACCGCGCCCTTCCTCATCGCGTGCATTCCGAGCGACAGATCGGCGTGACCGCTGATGAACACGATCGATACGAATGGAGCCGTGCTCTGCAGTTCCGCTTGAAGCTGTAACCCGTTCATTCTCGGGAGAAAATTGTCCACCACGAGACAATCGAGGGCGCTTGCGTCGGAGACCTTGAGAAATTCCTCGGCAGAGCTATGTGGGGCAACTTGAAAACCTGCAGTGCGCAGCTGGAAAACCAACGCCTGCCGCAGCTGCTCGTCGTCTTCAATTACCGCGACTGTTACGGGCGCTGTCGCCGCGCGAGGATTGCTGTCCGGGAGGTCTTTCGACCGGCTACTTCCGACAAGAGTGCTCACGGTGACCATCCCGCCTCCTAAGATTTCGCTGCCGGGAGACGTTGGCCGAGACTACCACCTGTTTACTTAATCAAACAATGGGACTTTGGTCGAATATGGACAGATCATCGCCCGCATATAAGATTTAACGTCGTCGCAATCCAATTGATCATCGTGGAGAGTCTCTAGGTCGGGGCCATTCTCGATCGCTGACTACTGGCCGACGGACGAGGCTGTCCAGGTACGGCGAGAAGAGTCGAAGGTTGAGCAGGAAGAAGAAGCCAGGAAGGAAGCGAGCCAGGAGCGCGGAAAGCCGCGACCTCGAGCCGCCAGTGCAGCACTCCGGGGCGACACCGAAATCCCGTCGTGAGGTTCGGGTCCTGGCGTGGCTGCTCCCGTTAGCGATCTTGACCGTCGTCGCTGTAGCACTCTGGCTGCGATCGACGCGTGAGTCCGTTCGTAGCGTAATTGCGTCAAAACAGTCTCCCACGCTTGACGCGACGTTCGTAGGCTCGGCTAACTGCGCGACCTGTCACGAGCGCGAAAGTACCCTCTGGCGCGGCTCGCATCATCAACTGGCTATGCAACCCGCTGCGAATTCCACAGTCCTCGGCGATTTCAACAACGCGAACTTCAGCAACGATGGGATCACTTCAACCTTCTTTCGAAGGGACTCGAAGTTCAGGGTCCGTACTGACGGTCCCGACGGCGCCCTTCGTGATTACGAAATCAAGTACACGTTTGGCGTGTATCCACTGCAGCAATATCTGATAGCCATGCCGGGCGGACGCTTGCAGGCGCTCGGAATCGCATGGGACAGCCGGCCTCGCGAGCGTGGAGGCCGGCGTTGGTTCTTTCTCTACCCGGGCCAGAGAATCTCGCCTTCGAATCCGTTGCACTGGACCAGTATCGACCAGACCTGGAATTACATGTGCGCGGATTGCCATTCGACCAACTTGCGCAAGAACTACGAACTGCGAACGCGTACTTATGCAACCACCTACGCAGAGATCGACGTAGCATGCGAAGCATGCCACGGTCCCGGATCTAATCATGTCTCATGGGCGCGGAAACAAGGCGAATGGCAAAAATTCGAAATTGATCACGGGCTCACTGTTGCGCTTGACGAACGTAAAGGAGTGTCCTGGCCGCTCGACTCTGCCGGCGACAAAATTCGCCGCAGTAGGCCCCATGAATCTGAACGGGAAATCCAGATGTGCGCGCGATGCCATTCGCGTCGCGGTGAGATTTACGAAGACTACGTCCACGGCCAACCTGTAGGCGACGATTACCGCGTCGCGCTGCTCGATCAAGACCTCTATTTTCCGGACGGACAAATCAAGGGAGAAGTTTATGAGTACGGCTCATTCATTCAGAGTAGGATGTTCCATGCGGGCGTAACATGCAGCGATTGCCACGAACCCCATAGCCTCAAACTTAGAGCCGACGGCAACAACGTCTGCCTGCAGTGCCATTCCGGACAAAAGTACGATTCACCGAAGCATCACTCCCACCAAATCAGATCCCCGGGCGCGGAATGCGTCGAATGTCACATGCCGACCCGGACTTATATGGTGATCGACGCGCGACACGATCACAGCCTCCGTACCCCTCGCCCCGACCTGTCGGTGAAGCTCGGCACACCCAACGTGTGCAACAATTGCCACTTGGATAAATCCCCACAATGGGCCGCAGCTTCTCTGCACAAATGGTACGGGGAGCTACCTGTCGGCTACCAGCATTTTGGTGAGGCGCTCAACTCGGGGATCCTGGACGCGCCAGGCGCTCGGAAATCGCTCACAGACTTGATCGCTGATCGCGAGCAGCCGCCGATCGCTCGCGCGACCGCGCTTTCTATGCTCGCCGTCTACGCTCCTTCTCCGGCCGCCGCCGCCGTTCGCGCCGGATTCACGGAGGATTCGGACCTGTTGAGACGTGCCGCTGCTCGAGCTCTTTCAAATTCCGACCGCACGGCCACCGCATCCATTCTGGCGCCGCTTCTCAGCGATCCCGTGCGGGCGGTTCGAATTGAAACTGCCGAGGTGCTCGCGGGCGTGCCCGCGGACACGATCCCTGCTGATGTTGCTGTCACCTTAGGCCATGCGACTGATCAGTACGCTGCTGCCCAGGAATTGAACGCCGACCGACCCGAAGCGCATATGAATTTGGGGCTGCTCTACGCGAAGGAAAAGCAGTTCGACAAAGCCGAGGCGGAGCTCAAAACTGCATTGTCACTCGACCCCACCTTTGCTCCTGCGGCGGTTGATCTCGCAGACCTGTATCGCGCGCAGAACCGAGATCAGGCGGGCGAACGCGTCCTCGAGGATGCCATCGGTCGTTCACCCAACGACGGGTCGCTCCAACACGCGCTCGGTCTGTTGATGGTACGTCAGAAGAGGGGCCAAAAAGCCTTGGCCTTATTCGCTGCCGCCGCACGATTAGATCCGGCAAGCGCGAGATATACATATGTATATGCGGTCGCGCTGAATGACAGCGGCCAGACCCGCACCGCAATTGAAACACTCGAACGCAATATCTCAGTGCATCCTTATGACCGGGATTCACTCGCCGCACTGGTAAGCTTTTGCGATCAGGCCGGAAAATCGCTCGAGGCGCTGAACTATGCCCAACGCCTCTATGAACTTGATCCAGAAGATCCACAAGTGCGGCAGATGCTCAAAACGCTGAACGGCCAGATCCACCCCTGATCGCGCAGTTGGATCGGACGAATTTAGAATCGGTCCGACCAGGTCGTTGAGCCGCCCGCGGAGCACGCTTCAACTCCGCCCGTTTCCTACAGTAATGCTCGATTGCTGGCCGGAATCGCCGACGGTTTTCGGAGAGTCGAAAAACAGTTTCCAAAGCTCCCCCTCGCCCATGCGTTTTTCGATTTCGAGCAACGCGAAGTAGATTGCAAACACGAGGCTTATTCCCAGTGTCCCGGAGAGCAACCGATATAAATTCGCCTGGTCAATCACGTATCGGACCGCCGCGTCGAAATTATGCACCCGACGTAGCGCGTCCAGAATTCGTTCCGTATAGCCCAGCAGCAGTGTGATGGCGCCGTAAAAGACCGTCTTAACGGCGACTGCGACAATCCGGCGATAGTGCTCAAGACGGCGCGCGAGCGGCGTCTCGTCAAGTATGAGCACCGCCTTGGCAGCAAACAGGCCGCCGATTACGGCCTTGGAGAGTGCCGTCATCTCGATCGAGAAGTTCGCAAGCGCCAGCTTGATGATCAAAAGCAAAAGCAGGAATCCGAACACAAAGAAGAGAAAAACCGGCCAAGCCGCGAGGAACTCACGGTGGATGAATTTGCCGATTGAAGCAAATATGCCCAACATACTACCCACTGTGAACCCTCCTTGAGGCGCCGCTGGCTGCTTACTTGAACAATTCCCCCGGATGATGGGACACCCGTTGCCATCAGGTAGCCGTCTGTACAGTAATTCGATTATCTGCCGTTTCCGGAAGGTATCTTCTAAGTTAAACTCTGGCTTGGGAATAGGCTCACCAAGTGTCAGCGATGAGAGGCCATTTTTGGTACCGACTCCCTTTTTCTTACCGCAGCTAAACTGACCCAGCAGCTGCTCGGAGTAGGAGGCGGTGCAGTCGCCCCTGAGCGGATCGATCAGGAACGGTTGGTGAGGACGGCCGTCATCGCATCACGCGCGAAGGAATCGAGCGGGCCGAGATCCCGGCCGCGCGAGATTGCGGATGAGTTCTGATTCCCCACCCTCGCTCAGGCATTGGACACCGCTCTCGCGCAGGAAGACGGTCACGAAGTGATCGTCGTCTTTTCTGAAGAGTCCATGAGCGATAGGCTAGGTGGCGACGCGCGCCCGCCCGCCGGAAGGCTGCGAGGCGCAAGGGAGCGGAAGTTAATGATGACTGTGAGACGAACCCTGGTTCTCGCGGCGGGACTCACTATTTTGACGTTTGTGCCGGCCGGGGCCATGTTGGCGCCCACCGCGCTCGGTCAGACGATGGGACAATACGACGCCACCGCCTCGACGGCTGGTTCGGTGGGTAGCTCTATTGGCAGCGACACGAGCGTCGGTAGCTCTATTGGCAGTGACACGAGCGGCGGCGGCGAGATGAACATGGGCGTAGCCACGGGAGCACTGCATCCTGACGTGGTCACGGGGCAAGGCGCGCCACACACGATAATCATTGGCGGTGGTGACACTTCGCGCGACAACCATCGCCCAACCAAGGACGATGCGGCTGGCGACGACTGGGTCCAAGTCAGATAACGGTTTTTCAAACATTACTCACGGAAAGTAACGGCAAGCCCGCGACCTTCCACCGAATCGGGGTAACTCCACAAAATTCAGGCGACTGCGCTTCTATGATGCGTGTCGCGCCCGGGGATGGCGGTGTACGGTGCGGTTCAGCTCCACGTGAGATTTTCGGCGCCGCTCGAGAGGTGTCGCTCCAGACCAGCGTCGGAACGCACGGCTGAACGCGCTAGTCTCCGCATAGCCGAGCGAGACGGCGATCTCAGTAATTGGAATCCGCGCGGTATCGAGCAACTGGCACGCGGCCTCGAAGCGGACTTCATCGAGCAGTTCCCGGAACGTCGTACCCTCCGCCTTCAGTCGCCGGTTCAAGGTGCGGCGATGCATCAATAAGAGCTTGGCGACCTGATCGCCGGACGCTGCTTGCGCCAGGAGCAAGATTCGTAAGGTACGGCGCAGACGGAAAGCCACACCGAAGTCATCCCTCGCACGAGCCTCTGCCTCTAGGATTCGAAGCTGTGCAGGATCGGCACCCGCCAGCCGGTGATCAAGCACACTAGCCGGAAACGCGAGAGCGGTCCGCTCGGCATTGAATTGGCATGGAGCTTGGAAAGCGCGGCGGTAAAGGCCGCCATCGGCAGGCTTCGAGTGCGAGAAAAAGACTCGGTCCGGCCTCCAATGGGCGCCGCAAAGCTCCCGCATGACGCTAAGCGTCGCAGCGACGTTGACATCGTAGATCTGGTCGACATGCTCTGCACCCTTCTGATAGACAACGGGGCCCACGGTCGCGACCCCATCTTTCTCCAGCAGAAACGTGGCCATGCCTTGATTGTTGAGATGCTGGTAAACGGCGAAGGTTCTGAGCGCCGCGCCCACGGTCGGCGAGTGGCGGGCCAGCTGCCCTGGCAAGCCTAGATGCGAAAGACGCGTCCGCTGACCGACCAGCAGCGCGAAGTGCGGGCAACCGGTCTTCACCGCGCAAACCTGCAATAGCCGGCCTGTCGCGACAAACGGGATCCGGTTCTCAAGAGAGTCGAGTGCATCCGTGTCAAGGCCAGCGCTGGCCGCGACCTCGGCCGGGTCGGCGCCAAGCTCTCGAAGGAGACCGGGAATCTCCGCCAGCGCCCCAGCGCGGTGGCTCGCTTCCTCGTTTTCGCCAGCGCCGAACTGCGCAACGGCAAACTCATTTTGGCCGGACTGAAAGCCGGCTGTGGAACTACTCATTGTCAAGACGGATGGCCTCGGTGTCGTGAATTGTCAAGCCAATTGTCCTGAGTTGTCAACCGTCTCGTCGTGAACTGTCCGGCCTTTCGTCGTGAACTGGCAAGCCAGCCCTTCAGTAGCGTGAGACAGTCCTTCCATCGCTGATTGAAAAATTGTTTGTCGCGCCAAGGGGACGGCTACGAACACGGGACTCTGGTCGTCGGCTTAGATTGAGAACAAACAGCGCGGTTTGTGCGAGTTGCAGTCGCTGATCGTCGTTATTTGAAGGAGTTCAATATGTCGTCGAAAGGTCAGGTAGTTTACGGATCTTCGCTTCGCGGGTGGACCCTAACGATCATCCTGTGTGCTGTTGTCTGGTGGGCGTCCGCCGCTGGCACATCACGAAATCTGACGCCGGTCTTTTCGCCCGACGCTCTCGCGCAAGAGGCACCGCCCGCCACGTTGAAAATCACTGCGCCCTCGACTTTGTGGTCACTTGAACAGCCGGGGTCCAACACGACTCCACATCTTGTGATCGGTATGACAGATCGTCGTGACACACTACCTTACGGTTCGTTTGAATCTGCTGGAGATGAAGCAACGAATCGGTCTGTAGGAAATACGGTAACGCGGCAGGTCGGTCCGGCAGCCTCCGCGAATCGCAGCGAAAGAATCGAGGCCGATCCACTGGTGTTGTCGAGTCTCTTAGATCCAACCGGTGGAATTCGGGGGTCCACGAATTTCCGAGAGGAACCTACAAACCCACGCCAGACCAGTCAGATCTCACCCGACCTGGCTGCCACTGAAGTCTACACCTTACTAGATGATAGGTCAGCGCCCGGATCCTTTCTATACAAATATCAGGCGAACTACTTTCCGTCGAAACAATGGATAGCAGATGACGAATCCTTTACGAACGAAGTCGCGCCGGCGCCTCGCCCCCTTTTACAACTTGAGTTCGGCGGCTGGCGCCTCCCAGTGGCGCTCTCTGGATCCGTTGCACAATAGCTTGTCAACCCTTGGTGACCGACAATGCCACGACTCAGTGTTGACTTACGACTGCATGTCGCCGCAATAACGCTAGCACTACTCTTTCCGTGCGTTACTTCGAGTTGGGCTGCTTCCTCGCAAGAAGAAATTTGCGACGTCAATGCTGATTTTGTGCTTGGGCTCGAGGATTATCCCGCAGCCATAGCGCTGCATCGCAAAGTTCTGCAGGCGCACAACGACAATGCCCTTGCGCATTATCATTTGGGGTTTGCATATGGGATGACCGGGCGTACCACAGAAGAGATCGGCGAATATCTTGCAGCCGCGAGGCTCCGTCTCGAAAAATGGGATTTGTTTTTGAATCTGGGCCTCGCATATATGAGTCAGAACGACTGGCCGAAGGCGATCAAAACGCTACAAACTGCTGTCTTGCTCGGACCGGATCATCCCGAAACCCATTTCAATCTGGCGATTGCTTATGAAGGGAGTAACAAGTTACGTGAGGCGCTTCAGGAAATCAGAGCTTCGCTGGTGTTGTCACCGTTAGATCCCGACGAAAATAATACAAAAGCAATCATCTGCGTCGAGCTGGGGGATCTCGTCTGCGCGCGTAGCGAATGGGCACACCTCGTCGAAGTCGCGCCGGACTACACACCAGCCCGAGTCAATTTGGCGATTCTGGGCGGCTCGCATATGCCGCTGGCGGCTTCGACTTCCAGCGCGCTCAGTGGCAGCAGGCTCGAGTTCGCGCGCTGAATTCGTGTGGGATTAACGTCCATTTTATTGACTCGCCGGAGACGTGTGATTTTGAGAAAACGGCGCGGTTCAGAGCCAGCACGCAATCACCCTGGGGTGCGTCGTCGCTGCCTCGTGCCCTGTTACGGAGAATCGAGCATAGCTCGACGGTTGCTGTGGGAACCGGAGACCGATGCAATCCAAAACGCGATAAAGCGAGAGAGAAAATAGGGGATAAAATGAATCACACCAAGAAAAACATCAAGCTCGCGACGAGCTTGCTGTCGGTTATGTTGGCCGGATGGCTTCTGGCAGGTTGCTCGCAAACGGTGGCTCCCTCGCCAAATATCTTTCAGCGTGTGCAAGGAGAGACGCCGGCGCCACCGCCGACCAGCGACTTTTTCGGCAATGGCCACTCGCTGCTCACGCCGCCCGCGAAGGGTTCTGATCAGCAGGAGATGCTTCGCTACAGTAAAGCGAACATCAACTGGAGTACCTACAACGCAATTATAATAGCCCCGGTTTCCTTCCGGGCCGTTGACCATTCAAGAGTATCCGCCCCCGACCAGCAGGCTCTGTGCAACTATTTCGACAAGGCCCTTATCAAGGACCTTGGGAAAAACTTTACCATCGTGGATCAGCCAGGTCTGGGCGTGGCGAAGTTGTCGACTGCATTGACCGATGCGACATCGGCTGTCCCGGTCTTGCGCACGATCTCTCTCGTTTCACCGCAGGCTCGGATATTAAGTCTGCTAAAAATGGCCACAACAGGCAGCTACCCATTTGTCGGTTCGGCGCAGGGTGCAGCCAAGCTGACCGATTCGGTCTCCGGAGAGTTGCTCGAGGCTTGGGCGGACAAGCGAATGGGCGGCGCATCGCTAAAGGATGTGGACGTGTTCAGGTGGGGGGATGCTGAGAACGTAATAAACTACTGGGCAGACGGACTTGATCAGCGTCTGATCACACTAGGCATTCAGCAAACAAACGGTGATGGTCTGCGCATCGCCGCTGAAGCGTTGGTCAATCAGGAGTTTATGCGATTCGCGAATACACGTGACGTGCTGATCGAGGGCTCGCGCTGGCCGAGTTTGTAGGTATTCGCGAGATCGCTAAAAACTTCGCTCGCCCCGACTGTGTCAATTCTGATGCAAGATGAAACGCGGCACACGGCGGTCGAGCGCCTGACGCTGCTCGGCTTACTATCGTCAGTTCACCAGACGGATCGCGCTGAAAGCGAAGAGTTCGCGGCCGAAGCTTCCTACTTTTATACGGTATCGTTTCCGCTCGAGGGAAGTGTGGAAAACCATTGGACCCCCGCTCGAGCAGTGGGTCGAGTCCGTCGATCCGTCGCCTGAGTTGCGCGGGTTTCGCGACTGCTCTCGCGAATCGTTCCGCCCCGTTAGAATATCGGTTTCTGGGCACTCAAGATGAAGCGGGCACTCAAATCTGGGAGGAGCCGCTTTCGCAAAGCTCGACAGCGAGCAGGTGATTGAGCACGACTAGAAAGTCGCGCGGGAGTTAGCGCGCGGATCGCCCACCGCCCGGACGAAAAGGCCCCTTCAGTTCGATCCGCAGTTTATCGACACCGGATGTAGGCCCCTTCTTCACGATGTGATGCACAACCTTTCTGGACGCAACTGGACTGGCCCTTGTAACGAAGCTAATTGATAACTGTATAAGATAGTCACAAAGGCTCTGGATTCTGTTAATGTATAGGGCATGGGTAATCCAGCGGGTGTGCGGCGGGATTTCGCTGCGTTGGAAGCGCGGCGGATGGAGGCGGCGCGATTACTGCGACAGGGACTCAGCCAGTCCCAGGTGGCCCGCGCGGTGGGCGTCCATCGGCAGTCGGTCAGCCGCTGGGCGCAGGAGCTTGAGCAA
>WNEZ01004016.1_pt1 | contig 13736 bp, 10 predicted proteins | sample 5400521 | NCBI WGS metagenome assembly WNEZ01 (sample SAMN13153339, study PRJNA577476) | soil metagenome | isolation source: 120 cm saprolite under Douglas fir tree site 2 hole 1 replicate 1 | place: USA:California | collected 2015-04-18 | reverse complement strand
TCCCGCGTTTCTCCGCCAGCGTCACGCGCGGCGAAAAGATCGCGCTCATGGGCCGCAACGGCACCGGCAAGACCACTCTGCTCAAATCCTTGGTTCGCAACGCCACGGGTTACATCGAAGATTCAGACCGCGAGTTTCCCATCGACAGCGGCGCCGTCGTCTGGGGCCACGAAGTCGCCGTCGGCTATTTCGCGCAAGACCACGGTGATTCCATCACCAAAGGCATGACCGCCATCGACTGGCTCTGGCAATTTGATCCCGCCGCCAATCAGCAGGAGCTCCGCGGCCTCATGGGTCAAATGCTCTTCAGCGGTGACGACGCCCTCAAGCCCACCAAAGCTCTATCCGGTGGCGAATCCGCGAGGCTAATCTTCTGCAAGCTGATGCTGCAGAAGCCAAACTTCCTCGTCCTCGACGAGCCCACCAACCATCTTGATTTGGAATCCATCAACGCTCTGAACATCGCGCTGCAAAAATACGATGGCACCGTCCTGCTCGTAACTCACGACCACGACGTCATCGACGAAGTCGCCACCCGCATCTGGCATTTCAAAGGCGGGAAAATCGAAGACTTCAAGGGCCCATACGAAGAATACCTCGCCTACGCCCAGGAAAAAGCTTCGTAGCTCTTACGAACACTCGCTAAAATCAATTCGCGCCACGTTCGTAGTCGTCGCAGTGGTCACTTTTAATGACTGACCGTTCGTGTCTTTCGCCGCCGTCACCTTCGGTGGCATGCAGTCCTTCGTACCCTTCACCCATCGGCAATCGAGAAGGCGCTAACGTACGCGCGGAAGTGCCGCACCGTTGACCTCTTTTGGTGCGCCAAACTGTAAGCCACACGACGCCAACCTGGCTCAGCGCACCACGTCTTTCATGACGTCTACGATCACACTAGTGCTACGGTTGTAGATCACTATGTGCGCGCCAATGACGCCGCGGACGTAGCCCGCATCCACTGGCGGCAATTGCCGCTCCAACTCCATCTCCAGCCCCGGCGGAAGATTTCCTCCGCGCTTCGCAAGTCCCGGCGGCAGATTCGAAGTGCGGTCCGAATAATAGGTAGTGATCACTTCCCGGTCGCGCGCATCGAACTCGTGCTTGGCTTTCTTGTTTCCTTTTCCTGGCCCCTGATCGTCATCGCCTTCCCCTTTGTGATGACCCTTTCCTTTGCCCTGCGAAAAGGCAGGTGACGACACAAGCGAAAGCGCCAGGAATCCAAAGCAACAGGATCGCAGAAATCGCAGAAACATGATTCTCTCCTCGCCGAAAGATGCGGTACTAGGTTGTTTTGAAGGTACCTCCTTTCTCGACCGCCCGCCACTCTCATTCATCCAGCCTGCTTCAAATCAGTCACAGCCTCAGCTGCGCCAGAAGATGACTCCGTTTTGACCTTTTCGTGACAATGCCGCCGCCTAGGCGCGCTACCGTTACTCCGTTTGCTGAGCATAGCTCCGCAAGGAAGCCACAAAAAATGTTTTGCACCGGAGGAAAATCGTAATGTCTTTATCGACTCGACTAAAAGTATTTGCCGCCCCAGCCCTTACACTGTTCCTCGCCACCAGCGCGCTCGCGCAATACACGCGCACCGATCTCGTCACCGACGCCACTGATCCGGACTTGGTCAATGGCTGGGGTCTAACTCGATCCAGCGGCAGTCCCTTCTGGGTCTCCGACAACGGTACCGGCAAATCCACCCTTTACAATGGCGCCGGCCAAAAACTCGGATTGATTGTCACCATTCCGCCTGCGCCGGGAAGTACCGTCGCGGGCACCCCCACCGGCACTGTTTTTAACATCACCCTCGGAAATCCCACGCCTTCCTTCTCTCTTTCGAAAACTGCCTCAATCCCCGCTATATTTCTCTTCGCCACCCAGGATGGCACCATCAGCGGCTGGAACCCCGGTGTGCAACCCACCACTGCGGTGATCGCGGCTGATCGATCGAAGTCTGGTGCCGACTATACCGGCTTGGCCATCACCAGCGGTTCCTCAGGTGACTTTCTTTACGCCGCTGACAACGGCCCTAACAGCCGCATCGACGTTTTCGACAAGAACTTCAAGTTAGTGAACTCTTTTACCGATCCGGAAATTAAGGGCGGCTTTGCTCCCTACGGCATTCAAAACATCGGGGGTAAGCTCTGGGTGACCTTCGGCGGCAACAAATCGGCCGCCGGTTTCGTGGACGAGTTTGATACCGCGGGCAACGTGCTCCTGCGCATCACTGGCCCTCTGCATTCGCCGTGGGGTCTGGCGATGGCTCCGGCTGATTTCGGCCCGTTCAGCAACACTTTGCTGGTCGCCAACAATGTTCGTGACGGGCGGATCAACGCGTTCGATCCCACCTCCGGCGCTTTCCTCGGCACCCTGCGCGATGCTGACGGCCAAGCGATCGTCATCGACCAGCTCTGGGCCCTCCAATTCGGCAACGGCGGGAACGGCGGCAAGCCCAACCAGCTTTTCTTTACCGCCGGCCCGAACAACTACGCCAATGGCGCCTTCGGCGTAATCACTTTGGCCCAGTAATCGTCCTGCCGTCTCTGCCGCTCTCGTACCGGGACGCGCTTCAACGCGTTCCGGTGCAGAGTGGGACACCCATTTCTGGCTGTCCGCTGTTCCTCTTGTGGCGTAGCAATCTCTGGCTAGGCGGCGCCCCGGCAAAACCTTGGGGTCGGAGCTTTAAGCTCCGGCATAAAAGATCTCTGTCTCTTTTCGGACAGCTTCGCTCCTTTGCAAGTTCTAACCTTGAACAACTCATATAGCCATGCCAAAGCGAGACCGACCCTCGCTGACGGGACAGGCGCCTGCCTCCGACTGAACCCAAAATAGGCACCTGTCCCCCTTCTTCTGCGGACCGGCCTTCTCAACACCATATAGCGGCCGACGCGATTCGTAGCGGCGAGTTCATCTCGCCATCTTTTCTTGCTTGCCGCTCAGGGAGGGACTCGACTTACGCTCTGGCTGCGGCTCCCTTGGAGAATGATTGGATCGCCGCCGCTTCGTCCTCATGAATATCGAACACCGTGTCCAATTTAGTAGTTTTCAGCAGACCGACGATTTGGCTAGAGGGCTTCAGCAGCTTTACGTCGTCGTCTTGATTGCGCGCAGTCGTCAGCGCACCCACCAACTGGCCCACGCCGGAACTGTCGACGTAAGTCAGCCCGGCAAGATTCAGTAGAATTCTCTTTTGGCCCTTCTTGGCCAATTTCGCGAACCCTGTCGCCAAGCACCACGCCACTCCCCGGGCCGAAAGCTACTTCCTCACCGAGACTCAAGCGTCCCGTTAGATCGAGAATCGTGACGTCGCCACTTTGCCGAGTATGGTATGTCAGCGCCATGTTCAACCCTCCTTGGCATGAAACCCAGCAGCCCCTCTGCTTTGACCCACGCCGGTGGCCGGATTATATGCCGATTTCCTGCTAACGGCGGACGGTCTGGGGAAGCCGTCAATAAACCGTCCATGTGCCTGGCGTGGCGAGTTCGAGCAAATGCCGGTCCGGGTCTCGAAAGTAGAGGCTCCAGCCTCCCAAATCCCACTTCTTCTTTTCTTCTATCGCAATTCCTTTCTCTGCAAGCCATGCTTCCCAGTCGCTAAATTCAGCGGAAGCGATGGCGAAAGCCAAATGTAGTTCGCCGTCCCCATCGTGAGGTGTGGGGGTCGCGCGCGAAGCCCCCTTCTTGAACAGCAGCAGCACCTGGCGCGCGCCTGCGTTCATCGCGCAACCGCGGTCGCCAAACTCGCTGATCACGCCAAATCCGAAAGTTTCCTGATAAAACCGCACGGACCGAGCCAAGTCGCTCACATACAAAGAAGATTCCAGGATCCCGTCGGTTTTCGGTTGCATCGCGCCCTCCTGCCAAGTCGCCTGACCGTACCATGTTCCAGCAGGATGGCGAAGCGTCGTTGCGACTTGCGCGACCCGCACCTCAGGGGCACAGGTAAGTTCATTGTTTTGAATCGCTGGCACCGAGTGCTGGGTCTTAGCGCGATTCGCCCGTTCGTACGCGCGATTTCGCATCTGGATGACGAGGTGTCCAATCTTTTGGCGGAAAGACCACGTGCCAGAACACAGGATTGGCCAGCGTGAACTGCACTCCCACGTGAGGATGATCGCGTTGATGCCTGTCAATGTGCGCGACAACACACTCCAGCACAGCTCTTGTCTGGAGGTTCGTCAGACTGAGCCGCTGCCCTCTGTGCACCTTCGTGGACACGAGAATCAACGCGCCATGAGCGCTGATGGCCCGCGTGTGAGTCTCTTCATCAAAAGGCAATCCAGCGCCGGTCTGCCCGGAGACTCGGACTGGGACTGTCATCAGTACTCGCTGACTCCTTCGGCGGTTTGCCGCGAGCCAGGAGGTCTCGCGGGATTCGGCAAGCCACGTTTCAAGAGTCCGAAGCGGCTCCGGCTCAATGGCGGTAAACACCAGCCCCATGCCCTTGCTTGCTCGTGAGTAGACGACTCTTGCCCGGGCTTCAAACAATTGTGCCCCCTTCGAGATGCGTACGTCTGTGACCGTTCCTAAAGGGAGGACGTTGTTTGTGTCCACATAGCAGCCTTGCTGACTCAAGTCACGGACACGTGTTTCAATCCGCGCGCCGGATTCGCCCGCTACTACCTCAACGGCGGCAACGAACTCGTAGCGAGGATGAGTCCGGCGGTCTGCCCCGGCAAGCGCGACGGTGGGGCCGGCAGGCTTTTCCTCTTCAACAGCGGCAGTGAATTCGTTGCCAGGATGAGTGTCGTGGCCTGCCTCGGCAAGCGTGACGGAATCGCTAGCAGGCTTTTCCTCCTCAACAGCGGCAATCAGCTCATCGCCAAGATCAATCACGTAGTCCGCCCCGGCAAGTGCGGTGGAAGGGTCAGCAGCCTTTTCCGTATCAGCGGGAATCTTGGGAGGGCTCGCAGCTTTCGAGCTTCGTTTGCGATTGCGGCGCTTCATAGCCCTACGATTCTAACGCAAATGGTGCAGGGGCGACTGAGCACTGCTCGCCGTGTACACTCGCGACTAATCAAACAGGTCGGGCTGCTCGCGGGTGATGCGCTGCCACAGCGGCTGGAACTGGAACCAGCCCGCTCCGTGTGTTCCGACCTGTCCGCGCGTGAGCAGCGCGTTTTCGCGGTCGATCGCAATCGGCTTGCCGGCGGCTTCGGCGAGAAGCTGCGCCTGGCAACTGCGGTCCATGGTGATGAACCACCACACCGCTTCGTCGACGCTCTCGCCCACGGTGAGCAAGCCGTGATTGCGCAGGATGGCCGCTTTGCGCCGTCCGAGCGTGCGCGCGATGCGCTCGCCTTCGCTGGTGTCGTAGACCACTCCGGTGAAATCATCGAAGACCGCGTGATCCTCGAAAAACGCGCAAGCGTCTTGCGTGATGGGATCGAGCAAGCGCCCCAGCGAAGACCACGTTTTGCCGTGCAGCGAATGCGAGTGCGCCGCGGCCATCACGTCCGGCCGCGCGTGATGCACGCTCGAATGAATCGCGAACGCCGCGCCGTTCAGCGGATGCTTGCCCTCCACCACTTCGCCCTTGGCGTTCACCAGCATCAAGTCCGAAACGCGAATCTGGCTGAAGTGCACGCCAAACGGATTCACCCAAAAATGATCGGCGTGCTCCGGATCGCGCGCGGTGATGTGCCCGGTCACGCCTTCATCGAAACCGAATTTCGAGAACAAGCGGAACGAAGCGGCCAGCCGCTCTTTGCGATGCCGGCGCTCCTCTTCGACAGTGGCAAATTTGGGAGGTCCCGGAAACGATGGGTTTTTTACGGGAGCGGTAGCCATGGAATCCTCCTAGGCGAAGCGGACAAGTCTTTGCGGAGTATAGCACTGAGTGGAAAAACAGAAGCGTTCGAGAGAAGTGTCGCAAGGGAGCCGCCAAATCGATTGAAGTCATGTCTTATATCTTTTTAGCCGATCCCTTGGGTGTCAATTCAATGCGCCGCCGCCGTGTTTGCCTCCGCAGATTCTGCAGTACGTGGGAGGCTCCGTGTTGTCCACCCGATGCTTCACGGGCGTGACGGTTCGGAGATACGCGAAGATTGTGCCCAGATCTTCGTCGGAAACTTTGCCCCACCGCCTCCACGGCATGACCTTGAGCTCGCGCGCTCCCACTCGCCCCGTGCGTAGAGCCCGGATGAACGTGGCTTCGTCGTAGTAGGAGATGCCGGATGGATCGGGTGTCAGATTGGCGGCAGCAACCGGCCCGCTTGGGTCATCGTCGAACACCCGACCGCCAGCAAAGGGGAGCGAGCGGTGGTCCCGGTCCTCACATACGTGGCAGGAGAAGCATTCGGCGATTTTGGCTATGTAATCACCGCGTTTAACAGGATCGGACATATCTGGCTGCACCACAGCCGTGGTTAGGGGCTTCGGGATGCCCCTGGCAACGAGGATGAAGGGAAACCGCACCTTCATTTTGGGTAGCGGATTGCGGACCGGCGGTATTGAGCGAAGGTATGCGACCACAGAGGCGAGGTCCTCGTCCGACATATTCCTGAAACCCTCGTAAGGCATCAGCGGCAGGATCAACGGCCGGCCATCGTGCCCGACGCCTTCGCGAATGGCGCGGGCCAGCATGTCGTCGGTCCAAGTGCCAGCCCCAGTCTCCAAATCAGGAGTAATGTTGGGGGAGACCAGAGCAGGCGTCAGCCGCCGGAAGTCCGGGCCGTTCCTTCCTGCTCCCAATCTGTCAGCTAAAGGCATGCTGGTTTGTGGATCGTGCTCGGAGTGACACCAGAAGCAAGCCGCCAGACCTTCCACCAGATACCTGCCGCGCTCCATGCGCGCCGGTGTGGGCTGAAAGGTGCGGCTGGTTAGCGGTCGCGCCCTGGTGCCCCGAAATGTGCCGGCAATGAGTTGCCATACAGCCTTGCGGCCAAGGGTCTTGTCGACCAATACGGAAAGGCCTGTGAAAAGAAGCAGGGGTATAGCGAGAACCACGGCGACGAAGATTTTCCAGCGGCGTGACATGCCGGCCCCCCTGACGCTCCACCCGTTGTGGTCAGAGATTTCCCGGTTGCACCCTGAATCGCAGCGGTTGACGCACATCTGATCTTATCTTATTGATTATGCCCTCTTGGGAAGAGAAATCCCTTTTCCTGCAGATCTGCTGATCAGCGATTCCCCCTTAAAAAGGTGGCAGCTCTAGAAGTGACATTAATGCTTGACAGCAGTCCAAATTTTGGCAGAATTGTATAGGCGAAACAAAAGCGAAGTACTCCCGTCCCTCCGCCTTCGCCTAAACACCCATGGCTGCCAGTTCACTTGCTACCCTGCGCTCTAAAATCGAGGCGGATCTGCGCGGGCGGGTGGCTTCGCCTTTTGCGTATTGCGATCGCAATGCGTTCGAATTGGTTTCCACGGGCATTCCGGAAATGGATGCTCTGGTGGGGGGATTGCCGCGTGGGGCGATGACGGAGATTTGCGGGGCGGCCGGTTCGGGGAGGACGAGTTTGCTGCTGGCTTCGCTGGCGGAGAGAACGGCCAACGGAGAAGTGTGTGCGCTGGTGGATGCGCGGGACTGTTTTGATCCGCTGACGGGGGATGCGGCGGGGATTGCGCTCGGAAAATTGCTTTGGGTGCGCTGCCAGAATCTGGATCAGGCGCTGCGGGCCACGGATTTGCTGATCCAGGCTGGCGGATTTGGAATGGTGGCGGTGGATTTGAGCGATGTGCCGACGCGCACGGTGCGCCACGTGCCGCTGAATGCCTGGTTTCGGTTTCGGCGAGCGGTGGAGGATACGCCGACAATTTTGCTGCTGCTGGAGCAGGAGCCGCATGCGAAGACGTGCGCGTCATTGGTGGTGCGATTGGAGGCGGGAGAGGCGCGGTGGGCGGAGGCTTCCGCGAGTTGCTATCCGTTCGCGAAGTTGCTGTGCGGATTTGCGGTGCGTACGGATGTGGTGCGGTCACGGATACAGATGCCGGAGCGGCGTGTGGTTAACATTCGAGTAGGAACACAGCCAAAAATGGCGGTGCCACGGGGAGTTTTTGAGACGGGGACGATTTGGAGCAGGTAGTTCGGCTTCAGTTTCAATCCTTCGAACTTTCCCGAACTCCAGCGTGCGCTAGATATTGTCATCCTGAGGTCCCGGCGCCTTCAGCCGGGCCGAAGGATCTCAACCGCGTAAGGGCTAGCTTCGACTTTCCCTTGTGGCAGCTCCTTACGCCCCTACAAACGTTTCCTGGAACGCTGTGGAATGGTTATGGGATTTGGTTGCGTTTATATTGCGGATTTTTTGGTGCAGGCGGTGGTGCGCGGGCAACCGTCGCTAAGGGAGAGCGCGCTGGCGTTGCTGGGCGGAGCGCCGCCGCTGTGGAGCGTGGTGGCGGCGAATGCGGCAGCGTTCGAAGCGGGAATTCAGTTGGGGATGACCAAGGCGCAGGTGGCACAGTTTGGCAAGGTGCAGATTTGCATGCGCTCGGAAGCGCAAGAGAAGGCGGCGCACGCGGCTTTGCTGGATGCGGCATGGAGCGTTTCACCGCGCGTGGAAGATACGGCGGCGGACACGGTGGTTCTCGATCTCGAGGGGCTGACCGCTTTATTCGGCGCTGACGAAAACATTGCGCGGGAATTGACGCGGCGGGTGGCCGCGATTGGCTTGGCGGCGCGGGTCGTGGTGGCCGCGAATATTGAAGTGGCGATTCACGCGGCGCGCGGTTTCCCCGGAATCACCATCATTCCCGCAGGCGAGGAGCGGCAGCGCTTAGGCGCTTTGCCGGTTGGCGTTCTTACCACAGAAACAGAAACCCTGGACATTTTGGAGCGTTGGGGCGTTGCGACGCTGCAGGCGTTGGCGGCTTTGCCGGTCTTGCAACTTTCTGAACGCTTGGGGCAGGAAGGCGTGCGGCTGAGCGAATTGGCGCGCGGGGTCAGGCAGCGTGCGCTGGTGCTGGCGCAGGCGTCTACCAATTTTGCGGAAGAGATGGAACTGGATGATGCGGTGGAAGAGTTGGAGCCGCTGTCGTTTTTGCTGGGACGCTTGCTGGACCAGCTTTGCGCGCGGCTGGAGGCGCGGGCGCTAGCGGTACGCGCGGTGCGGGTGCGATTCGAATTGCAGCCTTCGTTTGAGAAGGATTTCCAGGCGTTGAAGGAAGATTTGCGAACGAAACCGGGAGTGAAGCAGTACGAGAAAGCGCTGACGCTGCCGGTGCCGATGCGCAATGCGAAGACGCTGTTGAAATTGCTGCGGCTACAATTGCAAAGTGATTCTCCGCCCGCGCCGATTCAGAAAATTTACATGACGGCGGATGCGGCGGCGCCGCGCGTGGCGCAGAACGGATTGTTTGTGCCGTGCGGGCCGGACCCTGAGAAATTGGAAGTGACGATTGCGCGGTTGGGAAAGTTGGTGGGAGAGGGGAATTTGGGTTGCGCGGAGTTGCTGGATAGCCGTCGGCCGGAGAGCTTTCGGATGACGCGATTTGTTGTTGCCAGCGAGCAAAACAAGCGACGCGGAAAGAGTGAGCCGAAAGTTAAAGGGCATTCTGACGCGCGCGCGACTGTGACGGCGCTTCGCGTGATGCGGCCGGCTCAGGCTGTGCGTGTAGAGATGAAAGACGAGCAGCCGGTGAGAGTTTATTTGCGTGGGATGCGCGGCGAGGTGGTGGCGGCTTCAGGGCCGTGGCGCAGCTCGGGGGATTGGTGGCAGGAAGACGCCTGGAATCAGGAAGAATGGGATCTCGAGATTGAATTTTCTTCGCCTTCCGTTGTAGGGGCGCAGCATTGCTGCGCCCCATCTCGGCAAAACTTGAACTTGAAAGATTCCGAACGAATAAACAAGAAAACGGAACTTTCAGGCCGACAACGCGGCCTCTATCGCATTTGTTACGACGCGCTGCGGCAAGGCTGGTTTTTGCGCGGGGTCTACGACTGATGTACGCCGAACTGCACGCGCGCTCGGCGTTTAGTTTTCTGGAAGGAGCTTCCGTGCCGGAAGAGTTGGCTGCGATTTGCTCGGCGAACGGAATGTCCGCGATGGCGGTGCTGGACCGCGATGGTGTTTACGGAGCGCCGCGCTTTTATCTGGCGGCGAAGAAGAGTTCGGTGAAGGCACATATTGGGGCGGAGGTGACTTCTGCGCAGGGATGGCGCTATCCGCTGCTGGTGGAATCGCGCGAGGGTTACCAGAATTTGTGCCGGTTGATTACGCGGATGAAGTTGCAGGCGCGCAAGGGCGAAGGGCACATCGAGCGCGAAGAGCTTGCGGCGCTGAATGCAGGGTTGGTTTGTCTCACGGGCGGAGAGGAAGGGCCGCTGGCGGCAGCTTTGCAGGAAGGCGGCGTGGCGCAGGGAATGGAATGCGTGCGGGGATTGTGCGAATTATTTGGGCGCGAAAATGTGTATGTCGAGCTGCAGCGGCATTACGGGTGCAAAGAAGAGGCGCGCAATCAGGCGGCGGTGGAGATTGCGCGGAAATTGTCCGTGCCCCTGCTGGCCACGAATGGAGTTTGCCATGCGACGCCGGACGAGCGCGAATTGCTCGATGTGTTTACCTGCATTCGGCATCACCGCGTGCTGGCCACTGCCGGGCGCCTGCTTAACCGGAATTCCGAGCGGCACCTGAAATCGCCGGCGGAGATGGAACGATTGTTTGCGGATTTGCCGGAGGCGATTGCGAATACGCAGGAACTTTCTTCGCGGCTGGAATTTACGCTGAACGATTTGGGGTACGAGTTTCCGAAATATCCCGTGCCCAAAGGCAGTTCGCAGATGCAGTTTTTGCGCGAGCGCACGCATGAAGGGATGCTTGCGCGGTATGGATGTGAGAACGAGAAGGCCCGCAAACAAATCGATCGCGAATTGGCGCTGATCGAGAAACTCGATCTGCCCGGGTATTTCCTGATTGTTTGGGACATTGTGCGCTTTTGCCGCGAGAAAAATATTTTGGTGCAGGGGCGCGGGTCGGCGGCGAACAGCGCGGTGTGCTACGCGCTGGGAATCACGGCGGTTGATCCGGTGGGCATGGAGCTGCTGTTCGAACGGTTTCTTTCCGAAGAGCGCGGGGAGTGGCCGGACATTGATTTGGATTTGCCGAGCGGGGACCAGCGGGAGCGAGCGATTCAGTATGTGTACGAACGCTACGGAAAACTGGGCGCGGCGATGACCGCGAACGTGATTACGTATCGCGGGCGTTCGGCGGCGCGCGAGATCGGGAAGGCGCTGTCGTTCGATCCGGAAACGCTAGGACGGCTGGCAAGCCTGGTGGGCGCGTGGGAATACAAAGATGAAAATGACACGTTCGAACGTCATTTTCGCGATGCGGGTTTTGATATTCAACATCCCAAGATCCGCAAGTTTTTTGAATTGTGCCTGAAGGTGCAGGATTTGCCGCGGCATTTGGGGCAGCACTCCGGCGGAATGGTGGTCTGCCAAGGGCAACTGGATGCGGTGGTGCCGCTGGAGCCGGCGACGATGCCGGGCCGCGTGGTAGTGCAGTGGGACAAAGAAGATTGCGCGGACATGGGCATCGTGAAAGTGGATTTGCTGGGATTGGGGATGATGGCGGTGCTGGAAGATTCGCTGAAGTTGATCCGGGAACACAACGCGGAGGAGGTGGACCTGGCGCGCTTGCCCGCGGATGACGCGGTGGTTTACGAAACGCTGCGAAAAGCGGACACGGTGGGAATGTTTCAGATCGAGAGCCGCGCACAGATGGCTTGCTTGCCGCGGCTGCGGCCGGTGAAGTTTTACGACATTGTGGTGCAGGTGGCGATTATCCGGCCGGGACCGATTGTGGGGAAGATGGTGCATCCTTATTTGAAGCGGCGGCAGGGATGCGAGGCGCCGGAATGTTTGCATCCTTCGCTGGAGCCGGTGCTGGCGCGCACGCTGGGCGTGCCGCTGTTTCAGGAGCAGTTGCTGCGCATGGCCATGATTGCTTCGGGATTTACGGGCGGGGAAGCGGAGGAGTTGCGGCGCGCGTTTGGATTCAAGCGTTCGGAAAAGCGCATGAAGGAAGTGGAAGTGAAGCTGCGGCGCGGGATGGAAAAAAATGGAATCACGGGCGCGGTGCAGGACACCATCGTGAAGTCGATTACTTCGTTTGCGCTGTATGGGTTTCCGGAATCGCATGCGGCGAGCTTTGCGCTGCTGGCGTATGCGAGCGCGTATTTGAAATGCCATTACCTGGCGGCGTTTACGGCGGCGATTTTGAACAATCAGCCGATGGGATTTTATTCGCCGGCGACGCTGGTGAAAGATGCGCAGCGGCACGGGCTGCGCGTGCGGGCGATTGATGCGACGTGTTCGGATTGGCTGTGCACGATTGAGAGGGATGGCGAGAAGTTGTGCGTGCGGCTGGGGCTGCGTTTTGTGAAGGGGCTGCGCGAGGAGGCGGGGCAGGAAATCGTGCGCGAGCGCGGCGAGCGGGCATTTCGCTCGATTGATGATTTGAAGCTGCGCGTGCCGGGGCTGCAGAAATCGGAGCTGACGGCGCTGGCGGAAATTGGGGCGCTGAATTTTGTAGGAAGCAAGGCTGGGTTTCACCGGCGGGATGCGCTTTGGCAAATTGAGCGGGTTTCGCGACGGGCGGGGCCGCTGCTGGAGGAATGCGAGGAATCGGAAGTGATGATCGCGGAGGAGGAGAGCGCGGCAGATTCGCTGGGGAAATATTCTCCGTTGGAGCCGATGACGCCGGAGGCGCGGCTGGTTTCGGATTTTCGCAACACAGGGATGACGGTGGGGCCGCATCCGATGAGCTATCACCGGGAGAATTTGCGGCGGCAGGGGATTTTGTCGGCGCGTGATTTGCATCATTTGGCGGATGGGACGAAGGTGCGCGTGGCGGGGGCGGTGATTGCGCGGCAGCGGCCAGGAACGGCGAAGGGGTTTGTGTTTTTGAGCTTGGAGGATGAGACGGGGATTGCGAACGCGATTATTACGCCGCAGCTTTTTCAGGAGGATCATGTGGTGGTGGTGAACCAGCAATTTTTGTTGATTGAGGGAAGGTTGCAGAATCAGGACAACGTGATTTCGGTGAAGGCGGAACGGGTGCGGGCGTTGGGGATTACGCGGGCGGAGACGGTGTCGCATGATTTTCATTGATGCGGCGAACGCTTTGCTGTGGTCGCACCTCCGGCGCTCAGGAATCAGTTTTGCTTACGGTACCCAGCCCTCTCCCTTCGCTACGCTCAGGGCAAGCGGGCTGGGCTAACCTGTGTCGCACCTCCGGCGCTAAAAAAGCCAGGCGGACGACGGGCACCGACGGGCGTGGGTTGGTAGTCACAGTGGGCTGAAGAGGTAGCAGTGTACCTTCCTACAGACCCCCCTCCCCCTAGGTTTTTCACAAGTGTTGATTCTAAAGGTGGTTAAAGTGCTTTGTTTTGATACACTTTTGCAAGTGTTGATTCTAAACGTAGTTAGGCAGGGACCGATCCGGTGGCGTTTGAAGGCGAGCCTTAGTTCCAGTTTGCAATGTTGGACCTTACTTCCGCGCCTCGATTCCAGTAACGAGAAACTCATCGCGATATCTCTGCGCCACCCGCCCGTACCGTGGACGATGAGGGGTTTGTGTGTGACATCGCCACTGAAGTGACCCAACCACCGGCTTGTGCGTGTTGGGTCCGGTTTCGAGACGTCCGTGAGGCGCGCCCTGCGGGAAACGGACCCGACGAAAAGTGACTGATGCAGATGTCCGGTAACCCTCTCTCCAGAAACTTCTTCATCACGGATAGACTGGTGTGAGCTGTAGGCCGAGTCGGGCCGCCTTCTTTTTGAGAAACTCGATTTGTTG
>WNEZ01004534.1_pt1 | contig 13737 bp, 17 predicted proteins | sample 5400521 | NCBI WGS metagenome assembly WNEZ01 (sample SAMN13153339, study PRJNA577476) | soil metagenome | isolation source: 120 cm saprolite under Douglas fir tree site 2 hole 1 replicate 1 | place: USA:California | collected 2015-04-18 | reverse complement strand
GTCGCCCCCACCCGGTCGGACCACCACTGGAACAGCTCGTCGCTCGGCACGCTCCAGCCGAGGTCGTCGCCGGACGCGGCGATGTAGCCGTCCAGGCTCAGGTTCATGCCAAAGGTCAGTTTCCGCATGGCGTCAGCCTACTGTGAGTCTCGAACTCGCTGAAGTCGGTCTGCCAGACCCGGTTGCGTTCGCTCGGCGGATCCCGGAACAGCTTGCGCCGCAGAACCGCCCAGGACTTGCGATCGGCCCGAAACCCGCGCGGCAGCAGCAGCCCGCGGCGACGCAGCGCCCGCTCGACCGTCGAGGTCGACACGGCATGGCCATCGGCGCGCATCATCGCCGCGATCTTCCGGTGCCCCACGCCATTTCGAATTTACAATTGGCTCCGGACCAGGGATTCGAACCCTGAACCTTGCGGTTAACAGATCGCTGCGGCCCGTTCAGAAATGGCGAGTCGAATTCGCTGCGTGCCGCCGAGTGTCACCGTTTGTCATCGTGTATCGCCGGCGTTGCTGTACGCAATGGCCTCGGTGGGCTCAGCCGAGCGGCGGCAAGCGTCGCTTGGTCGGTCGCCGCTAGCCCACCGAACGGCAGTTGACCCCACGGCTCATGCCAAGTTTACGTTTCGGGTACCCCGACCAAGCTCGAAGCGACGTGAGCACTCACAATGCATATCCGAACTCCGATCGCGATCGAGGCAGTCTTGCCGGTGAGTAATGAGGAGGAAAGGTGATCAATGAGTCTCAAGATGCTTGGACTCAGCGCCGACGGCCGGCTCGCGGTTCCCCAAGGAACCGGTGATGTCAAGTCATGGGACACCTACTTTGCTCCGGACGACGACATTCACGGTGTCATCGTCGCGGGACTTACGCAAGCTGCCCAAAAGGGAGCTGAGTGTCATTCAAGTCAGTACGGCTTCACTGACCAAGACATCGCCGATCTCTTCGTAAAACTTGCGAAGAGCCCCCGCAGCCGCTTTCTTTTCGACAAAGTTCAAGAGGCTGGCCCGAAGGAGCGGCCGATAGTGCAGGCGATGCTGAAGCACATAGTCAAATCTCAGTGGGCGATTGGAACCTCGAAGAAAGCCCATCAGATACTCCACACAAAGGCCATCGCGGTTCTGTACGCGGATGGAACTGGCTGGACTGTGACGGGCAGTTTCAATTTGAGTGCATCCGCTGAGCAGCAGTTCAATATCGTCGACATCGTTGGATCCCGCTCCCGAGCGGAACTGTTCGCCAATCGGATAGATGCAATGTTCGACTGGGTCAAGACAAACGAACCGCAGAACCTACCATAGCGATTGGCCTCGTCAATCATCAGCGGCGGTTAGCTTTGGTCTGAGCGGAGGTAGGCGGTTCGACTTTTGGCGGCAGTGACACCGTTTTGCCAGTCGAGATGCTGAGTCCGGAGCGCATAATGCCTTCCGCTATCGTCCGCCGATCGGCGGGTCAGATCCGCCAAGTGGAGTTGGCCAGTGGACTGGGATCGGAATCATCAGCTCCACGGATAGACTCGGTTCTCGCACGCCTGAAATCGTTCCAGTCGATCCGTGGGCGGGTCCTTCGGTTCGTCGTACTCGGTCTTCCATACGTGGCCCTCTTACTGCTGATCGGGGCCTTCCTGGCGGGGTCGGATCCAATGTTTCTGACCGGTATGCTGGCCGCGGCGGTCGCTGGGTTCTTGTTCCAGGCCCTGCTGCACCAGATCCCAGTGGTCTTGGAACGGCTCTGGAAGCGCCAAGTCATTGCCGTCCCCGCCCACTCCGCGGGACCCGCAGTTCCCTTGGTAGAGGCGCTGCTCAACCGACTGCCAAGCTGGCTTGGGTCCCCTAACCCGACTCAGAAAGGAGAGCTGCCGCGAGACCTAACGGCGCGATATCTCTACTTCATCGGGCGATTCGAGATCGCCCTGAATCATCGGTTTTCATGGATATTCGCGGGAGTTCTCACGGGCGTCATGTATATCTCTTTTTCAATACGCCTCTACCGAACATCAGATTGGTGGACACACCTAATGGACTGGCCGGTCACGTTGGTTCAGGGTGGCAATTGGCTGTACCTTGCATTTGCCGCTTCGCAGTTGGTGTTTGCCTTCGTCCTCGGACTGCTCTTGTGGCGCATGGCCGTCGCCGCGCACAAGATCTACCAACTTGGCAATGTCTTTGATCTCAGATTACAGGTCAGTCATCCTGACAATTGCGGTGGGCTGAGGCCACTGGGAGACCTCTGCCTCACCAATGCGCTCATTCTCAGCACCCCTGCAATTTTCTTGGCGGCGTGGCTAACAGTGATTCCCGCCTACGGTCCGTTTTCTGTTCGCTACTCGAGTTACGTCAGCTTCTACTACGTTCTGCTGTGGATCGTCGTCGTTTTGGCGCTGGTTGCGTTCCTGCAACCGCTCTACGGCGTGCATCAAGCGATGATCCGTGAACGTTTCCGACTCCAAGCCCCCTTAGATGAGGTGGAGCAGCGAATTGCGCTCCTGACCCAGCGCCTCCTTGAGCAGGCGAGGAATGCCAATACTGAACAGCTCGACGATTTTAGAAAGCAGTTGGGGGCGCTCCGCGAGATTTACGAGCTAAATGCGCATGTCCCAGTCTGGCCATTCGACCGCAAGGTGCTTGGTCGATTCAGCCTCGCTCAATTCATACCTCTGCTTAGTCTCACTGGCGTTGCGCCGTCGGTCGTTTCTACGCTTGACAGAGTCTTTCCGCGCTAAGCGGCCGCGGTTCAAGGTTGCCATCACAGCACAAGCACCACTCAGTAAATTTCGCGAAGAGAAGGTACTAAGAAGGCCGGGAGATTCTTCTCAAGCCCCAGTCGATCTAGGAAGTCCGAATCATCGACTACTGTTAATGCGTCCAGCTTTAACGGCTGAATCGGAAGTTGTGGTGCCGGCCCTGCTGCGGCGAGACTCGGCGCAGTTTGGGGCGTTAGCTCGGGACGCAATGCCATCCCTGTGGCTCCCAACTCGTCCAGGGCCAGGTACCAGCGGGGTTCGGACGAAGCCGCTTGCTCGGGAGTGATCGGGGCGGCCACAGCCACGCTCTTGGCCAGCTCAGGCAGTCGTTTAAGGGCATCTCTTAGCCGTTGCGTTGCCTGCGTCAGCGTTAGGGAAGCCACAGCAGGATCTTGTGTTGGTTGCCCCAGATTCAAGGTGCGTTTCTGCCGACCGACCACAATTGATTCCCCTGGCATGCCGAGCTTGAGCATGAGATCTGGGGTTCCGACTCTGGCGACTCCATCGATCATGACTAGAGTGATTGAAGCCTCAGTAGCTGCCAGTAATGCCTTGTAGGGGTCATCTTGAGTACCGCCCACAACGATGAGGTCCGCGCGCTTACCGGCCTCGATAGTCCCCAGTAGATGGTCCCATTGCAGAATGGCGGCGGCATCTCGTGTTGCCATCGATACGAGATCGCGATCTGACCAGCCGATCGCAGTTTCCTGTGCGTAGATCTGGGCCACTTTCAGTTCGCCGAGAAGGCTCTTGCTGCCCGAAGGGGTCCAGTCGGGTCCGATGCTTATTCGTACTCCCGCGGCTCTAGCTGCCGAAACATCAGCTGTAGCGCCATACAGCAGAAGGTTGCTGAGAGGGGACCACACCATCGATGCACCGTGACTAACCATGACCTCGAAGTCGGGTGACTTCAGGGCCGCGCAGTGTATGCCAGCCAGGGAATCGGTAATGGCCCAAGTTCCGTCTGGAAACTGGAGCGTCTGAAAATGTGCACGGGCTGCATCATCCACTCCCTCACTGAGATGCAGAAGAAAACACTTACGGCTGCCGAGCTCGTTGAGGAATGCCGTTCGATCAGTTGCGATGACATCGGGGATCTTGCTGCCGGCCGCCGGTAACGAGGAATCGTTTGGCGACTCGGCGACACGCACCGTGCCTTGGTAGTAGCGCGATATCCCAGTGTTGCTAAAAAGCGCAATGCCTTGACTGGTAGTCACCCCGGCCAGAAGGCACTTACATTCCACATATCGCACGACCGCAGGCGTCAGGCCCGGCGCTGTTCCCAGCACCTTCATCGGCTCTGTTACCAGCTGTTGATAAGGAGGGGTGCCAAGCCATTGCGAACGGTCGCCATACTTTTGGGGCACGGGCCAAAGCTGGAGTGCGTTGTAGCTCAGGTGGTTGTGGAGCTCCATCAATCCCGGGTAAATGGTGCCTCCGGTCTCGATCGCTGGCGAACCTGCGAAATCAATCGGCGCCGGCTGCTCTGCGGCTTGAACCGCCACTATCGCGCCGTCGTCGATATAGATGGTTCCCCGAGGGATGACGGCAAAACTGTCGCTCATAGTCACGACGCGGCCGGTCAAGGAGAGCTTGGCCGGTAGCGGTGTCGCAGTCACTTCTTCTGGAAGTCGGCAGGGACGGTGATCGTGATCGAGTAGCGCTTTTTGATCGCAGTTGATCCGGTCCTTGTGGCCCACGGTTCGCGACCAAGCATCCAAGGGGGACTACCGACTGGTAGATCGAAGGCGGGGATGGGGACGTAGTCTCCGGTCTCGAAAGCGTCTCCATACGGGACGATCGGCCGAGGCGTATCCGGAAGTGAGATCGCGGGGCCCAGCACTTGCAGAGCTGAATTCCAGTTCTTGAGCATGACCGTGATTCCGGCCTTGACCTTCTGGTGATCCCCCTTTGATGCGCCCTCGGGTTCGGTTGGGTGGGTAATGTGCGCGAAGGCGCCCTTGAAGCCTGATCCCGACGCCCTCGATTTCCACGATTTCCAAGCGCCGTTGGCGAGGCTGCCGAGTGCGATCACTGCTTCCACCTGGTTCCTCGCCAGCAAGGCATCTAGCCATCGATTCCGGTACTCGGCGATCCCAGTATCAGCCTGATGACGTTCGCCCCCGGCCTGCCCGTAAACGCTGTAAAGGAAGGTGTTGACCATCACGTAGCTTCGATCGATGCCTAGCTTCGCTAGAAAGCCCTGGATTCTGTGCCCGGCGGTGCCAATGAGAATCCGGCGGGCCATCTCCTCGTGTTGGGCAGGATCCTGGCCGATTATCACTACTCGAGCGGTGCCATCCAAGCGGCCACGATGGAAAACGGGCCCCCATTCGGTGCGGAAATCGGAAGCCGGATAAATATCGTCGCCTGGATATTCGCGGCAAAGCTGATCGAACGGAGGCTGCCAATAACCGGGATCAAAATCAAGCGCCATCAGTCCCTACCTCCATTGCTGATGAGGGTGTGCAAGCGAGCCGTCGAACGCCGAGAAAGGAACAGATCGCGGACAAGGGGCTCAAGCACGAACGCTTACCTTCACCGTCTTGACATCGACGCCCTCCGCTTCCCATTGCCGCTTCAGTTGAAAGCTGACCTGATATCGACCGGGTTCGGTCGCCTTCAGTTGAAATGTGTGACTCAAGGCACCACCAACATGCTCTCTGTCCTGCGTTTGGCGTCGTTCGTCGACTAGTTGTATCCCTGGGGGAAGGCTAACGATGGACCAGCGGTACCCGGATGTTGCCGGCTCACGAAGTTCGATGTCGAATACTCGGCCCACTTCTGATGCGACCTCATCGGCCATTTGGTTGCCCGTGCATTGGAGCCTCCGGGCGGCAGTAGCACCCGTTCAAGGCACAGCTACTTGCCAACCAGGCGGACGGTCCAGAAGTCAGAAGCAAGGCTATCTTGGGTCACGTAGGCATAGGGCAGTGTGAAATAGCCCTTCATTCCCCAGGCCGGTCCCCACGAGTTGCGCACCACAAACCTCTGATGCGCGTCGTCGTAGCCAACCCCCATGACGGCGTGTCCACCAACAACCTTCTCGGTCGAAGCAGGCAGTGAAGCGTGGCCGGATTTGGCCACTGCGGGGCTTTCGAAGCCGTCGTAGACGGTGAATCCAAATACAAACGGGTACCCCGAGGCGAGGCAGCCCTTGAGCTGACTTAGGGTTTGTACCAAGCGCTGATATGAGACTGCCCGATCCAATACGGCATCCTTGAATGCCTTCGCGGACGGTTTCTGATCGAACTTGCTGGGGACATATGGCCAATCCGGCTCAGGACAGACTCCCTCCTTCGAGACGGACTTGATGCCGTCCCGAATTTGCGCCCCGCTGTCAGATTTGACCGTGCCCTCCATCGCACGTTCGTTGAAGTAAATGAAGAGGCGCGATGGCATGAAGTTGGGCAGCTTCTGTTTCATGCGATCGAATTGAATGGCCGCGCTGATGGCATTGGCCGTGCAGCTGCTCAGCTGCCCCTGGTCGTAGACCGGCGGACATTTAGCGCGCAGGTCAGTGGCGGCGGGCAACGGTCCCAACTGCGCCATGGGGGCGGCGAACATGTGGTCCCTTTGATCTGGCAAGTCGGGGACCCATCCAAATCGTTCGGTCTTTCTGGGCATTGGACTTTCCTCCTCCCCACCGTTTCGTCTAGTTCAACACTGGCGAAGAAGTGGGTTCGCAACGGATCGATGCCACAGCTACGGCCCGCGTCGTTTTGCCGTCTCCGGCTCCAATCCAACGGTGCTAGACAGAGTGGGTTAGCCACTAGGATCTGTCAAGTGGTGGGTTTACGTCCACTGCGAAACCAACGATTGACTCTCCGTGCGGGGTGATCACAACGCGACCGAGCACGGGCTACAGTGTGGGATTCGCTTGCCCGTAAGGCTGTGGAGTCAAGCCGACTGTGATTGAACACGTCTTCGTCGTCATGCTGGAAAATCGATCTTTCGATCATATGCTCGGCTTCACAGCCCTCGCGGGCATAGACGCCAAGTCCGGACGCCCGACCACGATTGATGGACTCAGCGGTAGCGAAGCCAATGTTCTTGCTTCGGGCACCCGAATACCTGTGGCGGCTGGCGCTGACTTTGTACTAAGCGGTGATCCGGGCCATGACTTCGATGACGTACTTGAGCAACTCTGCGGCAGCGGGGCTTTGTATCCAGATGGTCGCGGCACCTATCCAGATATCAACAACTCAGGGTTCGCTTCGAGGTGGGCCGCCAAGGCGCCGAGCATGGATCCAGGAATAGTCATGCGCGGGTTCCGGCCCGACCAGCTTCCCGTCCTCCACACGTTGGCAGCCGAATTTGCAGTCTGCGATCACTGGTTCTCATCGCTTCCCGGCCCGACATGGCCAAATCGATTGTTCGTCCACGCAGCGTCGTCGGCGGGACTCGATGACAGCCCCACTACACTGCAGTCGGTTGAAACCCTCTTAGAGGGCTACAGCTTCGCCAATGGCACGATCTACGGCCGCCTTGATGCCTCGGGGCTCAACTGGCACATAGTCGAGGGCGACGCCCTGCCCCAGTCCTTGACGTTGGGGGGCATGGTCAGGAGCGCGATCGAAGGCCGCTTCATTTCGATGTCGCAGTTGGCTACCCAGGTCAACGATCCGGCCTTTGAAGACCGCTATGTCTTTATCGAACCGAACTACGGGCACGTCCTACTCGACGGAAGCAATTTCAAGTGCGGTAACTCCCAACATCCGCTCGATGACATGACGCGTGGGGAAAAACTCCTCAAGGATGTGTACGAGCTCGTGCGAAACTCACCGCATTGGAACAGGAGTCTGCTGATCATCACCTACGACGAGCACGGAGGATTCTTCGATCATGTGGCACCTCCAGCCGCGATCTCACCCAACGACGGCCCCCGCTCTAGCGATTACAGCCGGCACAATTTTGACTTCACACGCCTGGGGGTCAGAGTGCCTGCGGTGGTCATCTCCCCTTATACATCGCGGGGGACAATTGACCATTCCGTACACGACCATAGTTCGGTCCTTACCACTCTCGAGAAGCTCTACGGGCTAGCTCCGCTAACCGATCGCGATCGTGGCGCCATAGGTCTCGATTCCCTCTTACCTTTGGCAAAACCACGTATGGACGCCCCGACTACCCTTTCCATGCCTGCGTTCTCGGGGATCGACGATTGCGAGGAGTTGGCAGAGGATCGATTAGCAGGGGCGTTGGGCGTTGCGCCACGCGAGCTGACTGGGGCGGTAGACCCAGCGCTGGTTGGTTTCCTTCAAGTAGCAGTCGCCAGAGACCTTCATTTGGCTGCGGCTACATCTCGAGATGTCGACAGGGCAATCGACACAGAGCGAGATCGTCTGCTTGAAACGTATCACGGCATTACAACGAAGTTTGATGCGGTGAAATACATCCATAGGGCCGAGCAGAGTTATCGGGCGTACCGTAAGAGCCGTCCCTGACTCCCGTGCAAGCTCCCCCGTCATGAGAGCCTAACTTGTTCCCTCCAGAGCGCCCCCACGAAAGGGCCGGTCCGCCAATCGATGACGATATCAGAGGGTTATCAGCATCTAGGGCTGCCGACGCTGTGGCGATCTGCTCAGAGGTGGTCCTGCGGCTTCTTCCAGTCGGTGGTGTCGATCTGCTCCGCGGCTGCGGCCTCCACTGTGCGAGGCACCTCACGCGCGTAATGCGGCAGTACCTCGCCAGCCACCCACTCCAGCATGTTGAGCTGATCGTCGCGAGGTTGGTCGAGGATGAACTGGTTGACGCCTGCCTCGATGTAAGGGTTGATCAGGTCGTTGAGGGCCTTCCTAGAGGCCCAGGGATCGGTGTCTGCCGTGGTCGCCCAGTAATAAAGGGAGCGGTCCAGTGTGTTCGGGTCGCGCCCGATCTCGCGGCAGTAGTCATCAAGCATCTGGTTGCGCTCGCGCATCTCCTTCGGCGTACCGAAAGAATTCCAAGTGTCCGCATACGTGGCGACGATCTTGAGCATCCTCGGCCCGAATGCGCCTAAAACGAGCGGCGGGCGCGGTTTCTGGAGACTATGCGGGCGAGAGGGCGCGTTCGTTAGTTGGTAGTGCGACCCTGCAAAGGAGCTCATGTCCTCCTGCATGAGGAGGTCTAGCACCTGAACCGCCTCGTGGAAGCGGGCGACCAGTTCCTTGGTTTCCGGGAAGGGGATTCCGAACATAGTGTGCTCGGGTTCGTACCACCCGGCTCCCAGCCCAACTTCTAACCGTCCGTTGGAGATATGGTCGACCGTGATCGCCATCTTGGCCAGGACAGATGGGTGCCGGAAAGTGTTGGACGTTACCAGCACTCCGATCCGTATCTTCTCAGTCCGCGCCGCGAGGCCTCCGAGCAACGACCATGCCTCAAAGTACGGCCCCTGCGGGCGGCTGGGCTGAACCAGGTGATCGCAGACCCAGGCGCTCTCGAACCCCAGCTGTTCGAACAGTTGCCAACGCTCGACGGTTTTCTCCCAGGTCATGTTCTGGTCGGTGCAGATGCCGAATCGGAATCGACGAGCCATTCGCCACCTCCGTGAGTGTTTGAGGTCAGTTGAGATTTGTTTAGAAGCGATTCAATCGCCAGCCCTCGTCAATAGGCAATGTCAGCCGGTCACCATGTCAAACCTCGGGCTGCAAAAGCCAGTTCCTCGGTAAGAAATATCATCGCGCAAGGGTCGGGGAGAGGCCGTTTACGGCGTCGGCTACGGCAGCTTGGGCAGGGAGGCGTAGCCAGGGGCTCGACTACGCGCTGTATGAGGGTCTGGAGATCGCTGACTCGCGGTATCGACAGCGGACACTCGAGACATATCGATTGGCGCTCGCTGTCGACGTTCCTGAGGTCGAAATTGTGCTGCTAGAGCATGGCGACCCGGCGGGGCCACACGGTGCTCGAGGCATCGGGGAGCCTCCGACCGTGCCGGTCGCACCAGCGATTCGGAACGCGGTGTCGGACGCGTTGGGCTACGGTTTCAACCAAATCCCGATTCGACCCGATGAGATCCTCGCCTTATTAGCGGGATGATCCGATTCGTTTGCGATAGTGAGCACTTTATCGACAGCATCGCAATCACCACTGGACAGTTTGAGAGCACATCCCAGCTGGTCTGTCGTCTTCTGAAGAGCGCTGAGGCTGTAACACTCGGCGTTCTCATGCCACCGGTCTGTCGTCTTCTGAGGCGCTACGCGGTCGCGCTCGGCGTTGCTCAGCAGACAATTGCCAACAAAATGCGTAACTAGCCACAACAACCATCGTGGCGCAGTGTCAACTTCGCGTTAGGCTCGCCGTACGAACGTGGGTTGGACAACCCTTCCCCCGAGATCATCTCGAGCACGAACTGGACAGCCTCAGGTTATAGCGCACCTTCGTGACGGAAGCTGCAACCTTCGCGCCAAGTACAGCAGGATTTTCTGCACCCTCGAACTCAGGAGGCCCGATCTTAAATGCTGTTGTCCAGAGAAAGAGTCGTCAGTTACGCCGTGACGGTCATACTCGCCGCAAGCGCTGGTTTCGGTGGTGGCTATGTCGGCACCTCATTTCACTTGGGCCCCCGAGGCGAGCCCGGACCAGTTGGAGCGGTGGGACCCGCAGGCACACAAGGTGCAAGGGGTCCTGAGGGGTCAGTAGGGCCTCAAGGCCCAACCGGACCATCCGGTCCCCAAGGACCAGCAGGACCAGCCGGCACCGTCCGCTCCGACCTTGGTTTCTGTACTCAAAGCGGTTTCAACTTCGACTATCAGGCGAGTTCGAGCGGTCTTTGCGTATCGGGCGGCCACTTCGTCTCGGTCACCCCGTAAGAACTAGAGCACCTACGGTTTGAAAATCCTCAATTCCGAGCGCGAGCGAGGAGAGGCAGTCCGCCTGGAGGGAAGTACCCGTGAGTTTCTAGACCCGGATGGAGTGCAGACCAACCAGACAGCAGCAACCGTCTCCGATACCTTCACACTCGGTTGCTGGTGGGTAGAAAGTCACGTCGCAAGGGTCAACGACCTCCCAAGCCAAAGACACGGATTGCTACGGCACAGTCGGCCATACCACCCAATGCAGCATCACTGAAACCCAGCCACCGTCGCAAGCTGGATTGGGCCCAGGCACACATTCACACCGCTGCGGCACTGATCGACATGTGGCGTCGTGAGGGCTACAGAGTTTTTCGAGAGCCACAAGCAAGCCGAGCCTTCACGCTCTACGCCGAAATGTTGAAGCCTCTTTCAGAGGCTCTACCTCTCGTCGTTGGAGACGCCCTCCATGACCTGCGTGATAGCCTCGACCACATCATCTTTGCCATCTCGCAAAAGAACCCGGCGATGGTTACACCGAAAGATGAGGAGAGTCCCCAATTTCCTGTCCACGACGTGGTGGTTGACATTCAAGGGGAACGGGGCATCAAATTTCTTAATTGGCAAGCGAGCGCTGAGGTTTGCGACTTAGCGCCAGACCCGCTGCGACAACCGAATCTCCAGCATTCCATCTGGTTGCTCGACGCATTGAACAATCGAGACAAGCATCGCGAGGTGGCTTTCAAACCTCTCGCCAGGCCGAACATCTCCTCGCTCGGCATTGGCAATGCCCAAATTGACTCCCTAGAAATCTTCGGCGATAAGACTCTGGAGTTGGGCGCGAAGCCGGTGGCCTTGCTTGTATTCCGAGGATCGCTTCTGCAAGCACAGATGACCCACTCCGTAAGCGTCATCTTCGACAAGGGAGTCGAGTTAGCCGACCGGGAGGTGATCTCCACGCTACAGTCGTTCCACGACCATATCCGGGACGTAGTGTTTCAGCGACTGGAACCTTTCCTTTAGCCCCAGCCCCGAGCTAAAGATTCGGAGCATCGCTCCCCGAATTTCGAATGTTCAAAATTTCGGCCCCGTGCGGCCGTTCGTTATCAGGCATGCGAGCGCTGCGCAAGGCTACCTTTCGCGTTATCGGCTTGCTGACATCGAAAGCGTGGTGGGCCGCACCTTCCGTAACGCGAACCACGCGATCACCTTGTTAGGGCAACCGATCAGCCTCGTCTGATCCCAACGACGCGCTGCCCGGATGTGAGGTGGGTTGGCGTTCGCGTGGAAGCCCGAATCGATCGCCTCATGTGTACCGACGAGCTTGGCGAGGTCGTCCCAGGTAGCGCTCGGCGGCCGGGAATCCGACGAGCACGGCATCGTCTACCTCCGGGGTAAGCATCGCCAGATCCGCTCACCCGCATAGATGCGATCGATCCCGAGGCGCTGAGCAGCCGCAGCGCCGAGCACGCAGACCGGCTCGGCCCCGGTGGCTGAGTTCAGCGAACGGCCCTGTGCGAGGCTAGTCCCGACCGCCGCGGGCATCCGGATCCGCCGGGGTACTACTACCGGGAGATTTATCTCGTGCGAGAGGACGGTAGCGACCTCCACCGGCTTCTGACCGTGCACGCGGTCCAATTCGGCGCTGCCTGATCGCCCACCGGTGACCGGATCGCTTTCGCCTCCGACAGGGCCGGTGCCTTCGATCTTTATACCGTGCTGATTGGAGGAGCTCGGCGGCAGAGAGACACCGAGCTCCTGAGCTTCTTCGAGGTAGGGGCTATCGGATTTGTGCTGGTGTCGGGACGACGCCGAGTTGCTGCATCAGGCCCAGCATGTCCATTTGAACCCAGTTTTCTACCGCCTTGCCGTTCGCAACGCGCCAGATGTCGAGTGTCTGGATTTTGACTTGCTTCCCCGTCGGTGCGATGCCCTGCCATGCGCCTTGATGAGTCCCGGTGATGTAGCCTCGGTGGAACACGTAGTCGCCGTCGGCGAATTCCGCCTCAAACGTCACATGCACATCTGGGAAAGCCGTGCGGAACATCGCGGCGGCCTGGCGAAACCCTTCGGGGCCGGGCTGCGTTCCCGGCGGTCCGCCGTAGATCACGAAGTTGGGGGCGAGCAACTCGTCGATGACGCCCGGTTTGTTCTGGTGGAGGCCCTCTTCAAAGAGGCGGCGGATGAGGGCCTTGTTTTCCTGTGTGGACATGGTTTATTTCTCCTTTCCCTGAAGCGGGTGCGAGTCCGAAGGAGTCGCATCCTGATTGAGAGCCACCTGGGTGTGCAGAGACCGAGTTTTTGGCTATAGGCTTTCTCCCTTCTACCCTGCTGGAAATGAAGATCCGGAAAGGACCCTTGCTGCGGATCCGCCCAATGGCATCGGGGTCATGGCTGGAACATCACGTCTGCTGAGCGATGTCATGGTCCGACCGGAGCAGGCTGCGGCGTCGGGTGCGCCATAACTGCCGGTGACCCCATTCCAATCGACGTTGCACTGCTTGCTGCTGCACTTCCAGCCCAGACGATGGCGGCAAAAGTGAGCGCGATCGCCACGATGAGAGTCACGATCGCTTGAACGGCGCTTTTCATCACTTGCCCTCCTGTGCGTCCCTGTTGCCGGCAGCGTAGGGCCCGACCTTGAACGCCTCATCGGGGAGCGCCCGGGATCTGTTTGAGGGTTAGCCCTCGAATTTTCGCGTGTCGGGCAGGTGCAGGCCCCCTGTCCAAGCAGCGGTCTCAGTGGCAAGATCGGCGCCATGGACCGCGCCTGTGAACGGCCGGCTCCGCTTCGGGCATGGCCGTCCGGGCTCCTGTGCGTTCTGCTGCTCCTAGAACTCGGCGCGTGCGGCAGCCACGTGCCGACGACCTGCGGCATGGGCGGTGTACAGCCACGCCCCGATATCGGCGGCGAGATCCTCTACATGTGCTACGCGCCGGGCAGCGTCCATGGCGGCGTGTTTCTGCTGAACGCATCCAACGGGCAGGTGCGCCGGCTGACCCCTGACAACGCGTGGAACCTCGATGCCAGCTGGTCGCCGGACGGGCGGCGGATCGTTTACCAGAGCACGCGCGACGGACGCTCGGACGTCTACGTGATGGACATGTCCACAGGCAGTGTCCGGCGGCTAAGCGACAGCAGAGGCTTCAACGGATACCCGACGTTGTCACCCGATGGCCGCTGGATCGCCTATGAGAGCAGCCGGGACGGCATCGAGGC
>WNEZ01009990.1_pt1 | contig 13739 bp, 16 predicted proteins | sample 5400521 | NCBI WGS metagenome assembly WNEZ01 (sample SAMN13153339, study PRJNA577476) | soil metagenome | isolation source: 120 cm saprolite under Douglas fir tree site 2 hole 1 replicate 1 | place: USA:California | collected 2015-04-18 | reverse complement strand
TGCATGCAGCGTGTCTCCGGCCAGATTCTCGTGGTGGATGCAACACCTGGATTTTTGTTCCAAGTAAGAGTATAATACAGGTGTCTTCGCAGGAGTGCCCACCTTTCAAAGGGGCAAGGCTGGTCACCTGGACCCGGCCGAAGCATCGGCGAGTCTAATGACGAGGGTGCTCACCTTGATGGCTGTGTGGTTGAGCCTCTGCTCCCCCAGCTCGTCCAAATGAGCAGGTTTCCCGCCTGGCAGTCTCCCGGTCGAGCTACTGGCTCCTGGAATGCCGAAGTGGAGCGTGGACAGTCATCCATGGAGCGAGTCATCGTAGCTAATCTTCGTAGCACAGTGATGGTAGCGTGTCGTTGTAGCGCATCGATGGTAGTGCTTGCTTGTAGATCCGTCTTGGGAGTGCGTCCCTGCCCATGAGCTTCTTGCGGCAGAAGTGGAAAGCGTCCCTGGAGTGCGTCTTCCTTGCTTACCCGGTGAGCGTGGTGGCCTGTCCATCTGGATATAAACAGTCAGGCCAGGCCAGGATAGGTAGATACGAGGAGATCGAGGAGCGTCGAACGTATCTACGGATGAGCGAAGCTTCGCAGCGTAAGCCTAAACTGAACGACACGTCGTCTTCCAGAGTATCCTATAAGGAGGAAGCAGCACAGGCCCATCAGGAGCTACATCGATCGTGACACTCCGCAGCCGCTAAAGCAGCGCGGCTTCTTCTGGCACTCCTACGTAGTCGGCATTCTGAGTATGTGTCCCGTGGGGACTACTCCGTGAACGCTATAGTTGGTGAGGAATACCTGACACACTCTCTTCCATCCCTGAGAGTGTATCCTGAGTGGTGCCATGCTCGACGCTGGTTCCATGCCATGCAGGGACGGTAGATGGCCCTCCTCTGCGTCCGGCATCTTGGGAACGAACGTTACCTTCCACTTTCGTGGACCTCTCTGTTGCCAGAGGAGTTGAAGGCTTTTCCTGGGGGGAACGGTTCTGATACCGCGCAAGTAAGCGTTTGCCAATGACCATGCTGGCATTTCTATCGGCATTGCCGCGCATCTGGCACGCTGGGCAGAAGACGAGCGGCGCACCGGGAGTATACCCCTGCGCTGATTGCCCTGCAGCGTAGCGTGCAACGAGCGCACCACAGCGGGCACAGTCACGACTTGTATTTCTGGGGTTAACGCGGCAAGTCACGATGCTTTCGTTCCATGCCTTGTATTTCGCATACCTGAAAATGCGCCCCCTGAGCCAGTACGACCGCTTGGAGTTGGCTCTCCGGCTATACTTGCCCTTCTCCGGTTGGAAGTGGCCGAGGTGCTCAAACACCAGAATAGCTGCACCATGCGCCATTGCGAACTCGACAATGCGATGGCTGACCAGGTGCGCAGCATCCTCATCGAGTGCTCGAACTTTTGTCCACAGGTGAACATTATCCTGCTCACCTTCCGCAATGATGCCAGTCTTGCTTCTCTTGCGGGCGATGCGTCCAAGCTGTCGCTTCCTAAGACCGTGTAGCTGCTTTCCCCCTCCAATGAAGCGGGTGGCAAGGACCGTGCCTTCGACGGTTTGGACGGTACAGACAGCCAGGTGCTCGTTGATATTGAGGTCTACGGCGCAGATCCTGATACCCGGGTTGGTCGTGATCTGCGTCTCGACCTTCTTCGGGCGCTCCATGTCGCGTTGGATGGGCGTATGCACCCACCACTGGGAACCATGCCGTACCAGTTGGGGGCTCTTGGCCTGCCATTCTTCTGGCAAGCTGCGCCCTGATACTCGCACCTTCACCCAGGCCCAGGAACTGCCGGTCCACAGCTTGAGCAGGAGCGCGGCCCCGTCACCGTGTTTCCACATCCCCTGGTAGCAGGTGACGGATGTGTTCCAGCTGCGTGGTGGAACGGGTGGACGAATCGTGAATGGCTTCCCTTTGAGCGATGCCCGCTCTTTGCGCTTGCGCCACTTGGCCAGGTGGGTGTAGAACGAGTGTGCCGAACCAAGTGCGGCATGAAGAGCAGCACGACGGAACATCGCTGGGAGATCGTGTGCGATTGCAGAGAGCGGCATCACGGGATGCGGGTTCTGTTTTGTCGCATGAGTAAGGCGCTCAAGGGCCGTGAGCGCTTCTTTGTCAGGCAATTCCAGGATGCCTGGATGGGCCTGGATCACCCCGAAATAGAAGGCTACAACGCGATTGAACAGGTCCTGCGTGGCGGCAAACCAGACCGTATGCTGCGGCTTGTAGGCAAGAGCCTGTTTGATTGTTTTCGTGGCCTTCGTTGACATGGCATTGAACCTCGCTGCTGCAAAGGGCATACTCGTGTCCTGTCTGAAAAGCAGGTGCATACCTCTCGTGAAGGCATTCTTTTTTGTGGTCCTTGAGCCGGAAGGCCCCGCAAAACCGAAAGTGACAAGTGTCACACACTCCCTGTTGAGATTCCCATAGCAAGTAGACAGTGCGCCTGTTCACCTGCTATGGAAAGCCTCTGTTGCACTTCTTGCCACTTTCCTACCAGAGGCACAGTGTACTCCCTCATCAACCTCTGTCCAGTATCGCAGAGCAGTCTGATGCAGGAGACTCATCCTCAGTATCCGGCATCTGGCTGAAGAGCTAGAGCACCTTCATCTCTTTGTCCAGGTCTGGTCGACAGAAAGTGCAGCACTGGTGATGAAAGAGTGCAGGGGGAAGACAGCATGTTCCTCGCGGAGCGCCGTTCCCTTCTTCACAGCAGGAAACGTGAGCAGTGAAACGATCAAGCATTCCATTGAAGCGCGGAAAAGAGAGGAGCTACACGACGCTCGTCGCTCATATCCCAGCGGTGTTCTGGCTCAAGCCGTTGAGAAACCCGCCTGACCGCTTGGGTTCAAACCACAGCGGCTTGCGGCGGGTTCTTTCTGTCAGCGATTCTCTTAGGAAAACCAGAGATCGGCTGGGCATTGCACTGCAAACGCGTGACACGCGGTGTCAGCGCGCGATCAGTCTCTGTCTCTTTTTGTCTTACCAGGAAAGTACCCCACGCTCCTCTCAGCATGCCTCCCGCAAAAGTCAAGACCCCCCGCAGAATGCCCTCTTCGCCGAGACGCTCTCCGCATGGTGCAGGCACGGCTCACTTCTTTCCCAAGACCTAGCGCAGATAGCACTGCACGACATCGCATACGCGAAAGGTTGCCCAATGCCCGGCAGACTTGCTGAGCAGCGTTGTGGTCATAATCTGATGGTTTGAGTCTCCCGGGAGCGTACGCGAGCACACTGACTCTTATGATTGGTTACTTATGTTTCAAGCTTTCATTGCGAGAAAACTGGCCCATTTCACCAGAAGACTCCGCTCCTGGAGCGGAGAAAGTACCAGGGAATGCAGCATTTTCTCGCAATGAAAAGTTGCACTATGTGTTACCGATCATAAAAGGCGGTGCCGTACGCGAGATAGAGGGCCCGGGCATATTCTCGCCGGTAGCCATGCACATCCAGGTGTTTGGGGATGCGCTCAAAGACTGGTGCATCGTCACCGCGGCCTTCCTTGGCGGTGAGCACATCACTCTCTCGTCCAGGCAACACCGGTACATCGCGAGCAAGCCCACCCTTGCCATTCCGTACATACACGTAGGTAGGCCCATTGTGGCCCTGATGGATGTCCCTGCATTTCAGATCGTGCAGCTCCTGCCGGCGTAATCCTGTGGCCTGGAGAAAACGGATAAGTGGCTGCCAGTTCGCTGGTTGAAGATGGCGATCGTGCCCAACTGGACCTCGTGAACGGGTGATGTTCGATCCTCTTCGCCGGGGAATAGCGACATTGCTGGCCAGAGTGCGATTGTCGAAGAAGAGACGCAGCGCTGCCCGCTCTGCCTGCAAAGTGTAGGGGCTTTTCCCTTCGTCGAGGTGAAGCTGCAGGTATTCGGTCGCGAGATCATTGGCAAGGGGGTCGAGTTGTGCCAGGCTGATGACGTGATGCGTCGCGCGCGCCCACTTGACGAACCTGATGGTATGTTCCTGGTACACGCTCCTTGTCTTGAACGAGTGGATCTTGCCCGTTGAGATGGACCAGGCAGGGCCTTGTTCTTTGCGCCTGGCTTGCTTGGCTGCATAACGACTCTGGCCAATGGCCATTTTGGAATCGAGGCGATCGAGTGCCTCTCTGACGATGCTCTTGCGAGGTGCTGTCATGTACTCTGCTCTTTCTGATACACTGTCATTACTCTGCTCGCGATCCGGCGCTGAGGCGAGTCTCAGCGCAGATAATAGGTAGTTATCACGTCCAGACGATGATGTCCCAGTTGCTCTGACGTCAGTTCAGCCGCGGCACGATCATAGTCTGCTGGTTTGAGTCGTCCATCTCGTGGGGGCAGTGCGCGCCCAGAGATGGCGCTATAGAACGCCTGCGAGTATTCGCGACGGAGGGAATGGATATCCAGGTTCTTCGGGACGCGCGGAAACGCGTGCTCGTCTTCTGGCCGCTGCGCTTTCACGGCAAGCACGGTCTCTTCCAGCCCTGGCAACACCGTGACCACGCGGGCCTGTCCTCCTTTGCCATTGCGTACGTAGACCACGTGACGAGCAGACTTGGTATCAACGCAGATTTCGAACGTAAAGAGGGCGGTGATCTCTTCGCGCCGCAGTCCCGCCGCTTTGAGAAAGGCGATCAGTTCGGGCCAGTTCGCAGGCTGGAATTCGGCGTCTTGTTTGGTCGGGCGACGCGAGCGCTTAATATCCTCGCGTCGCCGTTTGGGGAGCACCACGGCCTCAGCCAGGCGGCCATCGGCGAAATAGAAGCGCAGCGCCGAGCGTACTGCCAGCAACGTGTAGGGACTGTGCTTCAATTCGATGCGATAGAGCAGGTAGGCGCTCACCATCTCCTCGGCGCACGCATCCAGGCGATCTGGATCGCGGATGCCATGGACGTCCCGGCACCAGTTGACGAAGTGCAGGATATGCTCCTGGTAGGCCTTGCGCGTGTTGTGAGAGTATATCTTGCCGGTAGAAACATTCCAGGCGCGCTTTCCGGTGCTCTCCTTGACCTGTTTGCGCGCGGCGATCTTGGCATCGCGCCGACTTTCGCCGATGGCCATCCGTGCATCGAGTCGCTTGATCACCTCGTAAATGATGCCTTTGCGTTTGCCCATTGACTCCCTCCTTTTTCAGTGGTATCCATGAGATCGATGGGACGCTGACGACGATCTCCTGTGCCACTCTGTTTTCATCGGCTACGAGCATCATCGGTGTCTCAGACACCGATTCGATCACTGCCAGCACCGGTGGAGCGTCTGCGAGATCCTTGTAAGCCTGGAAAAAATACCTGCCGAGAACCCGTTGACTGTTTATATCCAGATGGACAGACCACCACGCTCATGGATGTCACGCTGGGTAGTACCAGGAAGCCCTCGGCACCCCTCGTCTTTCCGTCTGCCCGCCAGATGGAGTGGAAGACCCCTGCTGGTGTTCAGAGAACAGCTGGACCCAGCTGTCGAGGAGGCCCGAAGAAAATAATTTTGGGAAGAGAGAAAAGGGGACCACTTTGGGCTTGTCGCCCAAAGGATTCTCTTCATTTCTCTCGACCCAGTATCTGCGCGAACAGGAGGGGAGCAAAAGGCTCAACCATCTCATCCTGGTTCATTATGAATGAAGCAATGCAGTCATGAATGAACCAGGATGAAAGGGAGCAAGGCTCAACCACTGATCGTCAGGGTGCCGTACGCCTCTGTCGAAACGTACGGCGTTCTCCATGTAAGGTGAACCAAACCACTCACTCTCGGCTCTTGAGGTCTGCCGTGAGTACGAGGTACTCAGAAACAGCCTCATAGGTGAGATAGGTATACTCACTCGCCTCGGAGAGCCTGGGTTCTCTCCAATAGAGACAGCGACCAAACAGGATCGCCAGCTGCGCCAACTTGTCGGCGGTTGGATGTCCGCGGAAAGTCGGGATTCCGGACAGGTATGAACTCCATAGCATGCCTTCGCGTCTCGCCGGTAAGAGGCAAAAGCCTTGCTGGTCTCCCTCCAGCTTGTCGCGCAGCCCTTCTCGAGCCTTTTCGACGAACAAGAGGGTTGGGGTTGAGGTTCCTGGTATGAGCATGGTTCCTGCTCCTTTCTTTCCCTCTGGAAAGAGGGGACTACCCACGCGAACACGCTCGCGTGGGATGACAATGACGTGTGTACCCACGCGGTAGGCGTGTCTACCAGGGACCTTGAACGGGAAGTTCTTCACTCCCCTGGATACTATGTGGCCCAGTTATTTGAGATGCGTCCAGTTGAGCATGGCCATAGCCATGCACAGGAATAACACCACAAGAATGGCTACAACAATCAGCATGGTGATGCAGCCTTTTCCCCAGTGGGAGCCACTCCGCTCGGCCTGGAGTTGCTCCATCACCACATTGTGGTCGACGGTTTCCCAGAACCGAGCACAGGCGATCTGCTGCTGGACCTGATTATTTTGCCATATCAGGTCCGTGCGCCGATCCTGGACCCGCTGACCATGAAGGTAGTTGTCCTCCATGAGGTCCGTGCGGCGAGACTGGTCGGACTCCTGCGCCTGGTTGTGCCGCTGCATCTCAGCGAGCCGAGCCTGCTGGACCATCCATTCCTGCAGTTCGGTCTGCTGGTTGTGGCGGTGCGTCTCATCGCGGCGGTCGATCCTGGACTGCAGATCCTGCGCCTCCAACGTTTGATTGTGCCGTTGGCCCTCGATCGCGCGCCACTTCGAGATTTCGAGCATGGCAGCATTGTTGAGGGCCTCCTGTCGGATTCGCTCCCAGGACTGTTTGTGCCGCTCAGCGACGTCGCTCCTCTTGAGCAGGAGCTCCTGTTCCCAGAACAGAAGCTGCCCAAAGATGCGAGCCCTGCGAGCTTCCCACTCGGCGAGAAACTCCGCCCGTTGGACGTTATTTCTGTCCCGTTGGTACTGGACCTGGGCTTGCCGATACAAAGCCTCCAGGCGGTTGCGCTCGGCCTCTGCCTGCGCGCGTGCCGCCTCGGCCTTTTGACGGCTGTTGTGAGCTTCCCGCTCGCGGATGTTTCGGTCGAGAGCGAGTTGCGCTTCGGCCTCATACTTCCGCTGCATTGCCTCTTGGTAGCCCTCAACGATTGACCCGAATGTTGTCGACATGGAAATATCCCCTTCCTTTGATACCACCTCGCACACACTGCACTCAGAGAATGTTTCCACGCGCATCACTCGCACAGAAAACTCTCCTCTGAGTGCATTCTGTGCCAAGTGGCTTACTCTTGTGGCCTCTTCGATATCCATCTGGATAATCGCTCGGCCGGCTTGTACAGGTGAGACCCCAGTCGGGCCTCACCTTCGTGGTAAACAGGGAAATGGAACTGGGGATGAGATGGGAGAGACACCTCTGTGTCCACCCTCTCTTCACCTATGCTTGCTTCTGCTTTTTCACATGGTCATGCAGGAACGCAGACGCTGATTCACCTTTCCGATAACGACGAAAGGCAATGACCTGATCACCCCATTCGTTCATAGGCGTCGCCGCTGGCACGCGGAAAAAGCAGTAGGCCTTGTCGTCGCGAACCACATCAGCAGACCCTTCTCTGATCAGGTCAGCCGTGCTCCCTGGCGTACCTTCGAAAAGAGGGTAGAACCACACGTGTCCCCCCTCCTCAAAGGCGGCCACGGCGTATGGCTCATCAGGGATCGTCCAGAAATCCTTGGGGGCTCCCATCCCCAAAAAGTCGGAGAGGGAGACTCCTAGCGTCTTACACCAGTGAGCTACCTGGCTACTTGGAATGCGATAGAATGTGTTGTTCATTTTTCACCTTTCTTTCGCTTTTCGTAACCGGGCAGACAGCAGAGACCAGTCCCATACGCATACTCTTCGCACGGGACAGTCCTCCTTTGCCTGTCGGTGTGTGAAGAGCGGTATGTCAACAATCAACGAAAAAATGGAGAGTACTCTCCTGCTAGAGCAGAAAAGCCCTTTCCACAGTAAGAGCTCTGATGAGCCCCTGTCCATTGTCACTATGTCGTGCCACCAGCTCTGGCGTAGGGCTGGTAGAGCTACATGAGGAGCAGAATAGCATCTGTTCTTCGTCGCTCTGCCGCTCTGATGCCAAATCAGCTACCACGGCCTGTAGAGGCAATTGATGACTTTTTGTCATCGTGGCAACACCTGTGGCACGATGCGGCACGACATGGTGACAAAGGGCAAGGCCACCGACGCTATGCATTGAGACTGCTGGCCGACTCTGAAGTCGATCCAAATTCCTGCTGCAAGTAGATATCCAGGTCGATGCAGAACGCACCAACCTGACTGTCAGGCACCACCAACCATTTCCCACGAAAGGTCAGTGGCGAACCGTCGGGCCGGTAGATGACCCCAACCCCGAGCTGACGTAAGGCCAGAATGGTATAGTCTCTGTAGGGGACAATCGCGTCTGCCCGGTGCATCACCATCGGGAGCCTTGTGTCGTCAGGGGAAATGGGATTCGTTGCTACCATGGCAATCGGCGGCCAATCACGAAGGTCGGATGTGCCTCCCGTCATGGGTTTCTCTGTTGTTGTCGTACTCAAAAGGAATCTCCTTCCTTCTTCCCGTCTCGCTGCTTCGGCAAGTAGGAGTCTCTGTTCTGTGTGTTCTCGCTTCCTGCCCAGGATCAGCGTCATTGGAAAATCGAACGGGCTGTGCAGCCAACGGTACAACATCGTGCTCCTTCGGAGTCGAGGAGCTATCCCCCTAACTATAAAATCCGCGACATGACATGCGCATGTCGCCGGCATGAAATCACCATGAAAGCAGTTTCGTGGATCCGTTGGCATGCGGCGCGAGACAGAGTAGCAGAGCGATGATGGCAAGAGATGTGCATGCATGTGGGACGTGCCTTTGTTTGACGCTGCGTCCGTCCCCTGTTCCATCTGGCCACCCTTTCATGCCAGCTTTCATGTCCCTTTCATGCCAGCTTTCATGTTCGCCCGCTTCGCCTGTTCCATCTGGCCACCCTTTCATGCCTTTTTCATGCCGGCGACATGCGCGCTACAGGTCGGTTCGGGTACGGTAAGAATAGAGATAGATGGATATCCCCGATTGGTGGATGATGCATCTTTGGGCAGGAATGCCCCCGGCGCATGAGTGCATTCGTGAGGATGTGCGGAGCGCTTGCACGACCATAACCGGGATGATCTGGGTTATGCTGTGGTGCGCCTCGAAGGCTGGATCGTAGGAGCTCTGCCAGGTGGGCGTGAGCACTCTCCTGACCTTCAGATTGAACTGTTGGTGTGTCGTAGTCTTTTTCTGTATACAGTTCCTTCGTGCGTGTCTTTGAGTGTGTCCTCGTACAGCGTTCACGTCATGCGTTCCCCGTAGAGGCTCAAACGTAGGTTTGCCTCTGGAGTGTGTCCTGGTAGGTAGTGTTGTAGTGCGTGTCTTTGAGTGTGTTCTTCGTAGTGCGGCCTGGTCGTGCGTTTTCGTTGTGTGTCCTGGTAATCCTGTTCTTGGAAAGTCGTGTTGTAGCGTGTCCTGGTAGGTGTTGGCGTCAAGCATACTGGTAGTGTGTTCGAGTAGGGTGGGTTTGTTCTGCGTATCTTTGAATGCGTTCTGGTAAAGCGTTCTGGTCGTGCGTTTTCGTTGTGTGTTCATGTCATGCATTCCCCGTAGGCCCTGGTGTAGTGCGTTCTGGTAGCATGTTCGCTTAACCCGTTTCTATCACGTGTCCTCGTAATCCTGTCCTTGGGAGGTGTTGGCGTCGTGCATTCTGAGGCGATCTCACGCAGAAAAAAGGAGAGTGTCGAGCCGAGGTAAGAAGAAAACGGACGTAGTTCCTTGCAGAGACCAGGTGTCCTGCTTCCATCCGCAGAGCGCAAGGAATCAAGAGGGATTTCTTTATCTTTCAGTGTTCTATCACTGCCACAGGCCTGCCTGCTGGCTTTTTTATGCCTTAGAAAGGATGTGTTATGAACCATGTTCCATTGGCCGATGAAGTTGTCCGGCCAGTCCTCTCATATAGCGGCCACACAAGTGGGGTTTCCAGTGGTGCGTGGTCACCCAATGGGACACGCTTCGCCTCTGGCTCCTGGGATAAGACAGTACAGGTCTGGAATACACAGACTGGAGCCTGTGTATGTGCTTCAATTCTTCACGCGTCGGTGCTCCAGGTGGCGTGGTCACCCGATGGGACGCGCCTCGCCTCCGTCGATGCAGACGATAGGTGCAGTCTATGGTATGTGGGGAACGCCTCTGTATCCTCCGGTCCTCAATTCGTTGGCGTCTGTGCTGTGGCCTGGTCGCCCGATGGCGCATTCCTTGCCCTGGGAACACCCAAGGGTGGTGTGCACATCAAAACCGCCCAGACTGGTGTCGACGTCTGGGCATACAAGCTGCCTTACGTCGGAACCTTGCAATGCAGGGTGCCGAACCAGGTCAATACCCTGGCGTGGTCACCCGACGGGATGCGGATTGCAGCAGGCGGACTGGGTGGTGCCATCGAGATCCGCGACGCCAGCACAGGTGAGTTGTGCCTTGCAACGACAATTTGCGGGCGCGCTGAGCGAGAAGTACAAGCGGTTTCCTGGTCGTCCTGCGGGAAATACATTGCCTTGGCCAGCTTAGACCGCTGGGTCCGCGTTCTACATGCGGAAACGGGGGAACGTGTTGCCACCTGGTGCGCCGACCCTCATTGCCACGTGAGGACCGTCGATTGGTCCCGAGACGGCAGACGCGTGGCCGCCGGTGATGATGAGGGGCGGGTGGTAGTGTGGAATGCGGCGACAGGCCAACCTGAGTTCGCCTACACGGCTCATACGAAGGCCGTGTGGAGCCTTGCCTGGTCACCAGATGGTCACGCCCTGGTCTCGGGCAGTTCCGACGGCACCGTACTCGTCGTGGAGCTGCCCTGCACGAACCAGCGCTTCCACATTCCTGTGCCCCAGAATCAGGTGTTGGCTCATCCGAGCGAGAATCGAGTGTGTTGTTCCTGTAACGCAATAGTGAGAGATTGGAGTCCCAGGTAGAAAGATGTCAAATACAACGATAAAGTTTACAGATGTCGGCAATACAACTGACCCCTTGGATATGGTGATTAACGAGGTATATGGTTGGAGGCTTCTTCAAGTGGTTTTGGCTGTTCGTCAGTCGAAGCCTCTTGCGATACAAGAGGCTTTTGACCGAGGGGATTTCCCACCGGCAATGGCTTGCGATCTCTTGAGGATGTGTGAGCCTGATCGGCCGCTGGAGAACGTGCTGGAGCGGATAGGTCAGGAAGTGGAAGAAGGACGGGCGAAGCTAGTATATACCCACCTGCGCCCGTTCGTCGCTTCTGAATGATGCTTGGCCTCCAACACTGCATCCAGACATCGCAGGAACGATCTCATTCTTTATTTGATACGCCGCGCTTTCGTATAAGGCGCGGCCTTTTTCGTTGCTGTGCGACCGGCACGGCACACCGTCACATGACAACATAGTTCTAGGAGAAAAAACCATGGCTATCATAATACCAACATTCTCTTCGCTATCAATCCAGCAGCAGTCCCTCTTCGAAGAATGCATGCTCGCAGCACTGCTCGCAGTACAGCGGTTCCATGATCAGGACACTGCAGAGCATGGAGAACGGTTAGCTCTCTATGCTCAAGCTACTGCCCGTATCCTGGGGCGACCAAAGGAGGAACTGCGCCTGATCCGGTTGGCGGCACTGCTGCACGATATCGGCAAAATCGGCATCCCCGGCTCGATCTTGCACAAGCCGGGTCCACTGACCGAAGAGGAATGGGTGATCATGCGCCGTCATCCCGAGATCGGTCGCCAGATCCTCGCACAGCTAGGCGGGATCTTTCAGTTGCTCTCTCGTATCGTCGTCGCCCACCATGAACGCTGGGATGGGCAGGGGTATCCCAGCGGCTTAGCCAAAGAGGAGATCCCGCTGGGTGCACGTATTCTCGCCGTCGTGGACTCGTACGATGCGATGACCTCGGATAGACTGTACCGAGCTGCATTCTCTGTAACAAAGGCCAGGGCAGAGCTACGGCGCTGTGCCGGCCGTCAATATGATCCGCAAGTCGTCGAGGCGTTCCTGCGTGTGCTTACATTGTACGAAGGCAATGTTGGGTCTGCTGGGATGGGGAACCACTTTGCCTGGCTGTGGTAAGTTGTTCCTCATCGTTTTCAACGTGAGTGAAAGGAGAGAAACCATGTTGTGGGTTCGAGGACCACCTCGGACATCTGGGTTGAAGCGCGCAACGTCAGTATCCGTGCGCTTCAACCACGTCGTTGTGCATTATCGATCGGGGTATGTTTTAGGGGCTTCCTTGTGAAGAAGGAAGCCCCTTAAGAATGATAAGACGTAACTAGTGTTGGCATCTCCCCAATGCTTACCAACACTGTAGCATAGTCTTTCAACCCTGTCAAATTGTTTATGAGCATTGCGCGAGACCCTGGTCAGAAGGCGAGTTACCGATGGACAGGCTTCGCTGTTTTGCCGCGTGACGAGCGGGCACGCATATCATGCCCCATACCAGAACAGGCAATTTCAGGATGATGCCCTCTGGAACCTTCCCACTGCCCAGGTAAACTTCCTGCTTTTCCCCCCCGCTCCTCCCACTTCCCAACTCCCCTACAGCGTGATTTCAGAAGCGCTCTGTGGTCTTTCAGACTACTTCGAGTTAGGAGGAGAGCTGGAGGAGGGCTGTCAGCCAGAAGCATAGGAAAGCTTTTCCAGAGATCCAAGCCATTGCGGCACTGGACAGGGCAATCACTATGACGGTCATTGCCTTACATTTCAGCACTGACTTCTCTCATTTGAGTCAGTGCTTCGTTTATGTTGGAGTTCCTCCCCGTGACGATAGCAGGGGAGGAGAGAAAGGAGAGTCTAACATGTCAATTACTTCTCAACATACTCCGGAACACCTCTTCGAGGAAATCTTCCACCTGGCCCATTCCACCCTGCTCGAGATGGCAGAGCACATCGTTGGTGATCGGCAACACGCAGAGGACATTGTCCAGGATGTCCTGCTGCAAGCCTGGCAGGAGGGGCATGCTGATAAGTGCCTTGCCCGATGGGAGAACGCGGTAGTGGCGCGGTGCCAGCGCGTCATGGAGGAGGAGGCATTGCTGGAGTACACAGGAGTGCACGAGGAAATGAACTCCGCTGCCTGGCCTGTCATTGAGCAAGCAGTCTCCGTGGATCGGACCCCGACTCCGGTGGCTATCGCTTTCCAGAGCCTACCCGTCAGGTACAGGCGCGTCCTGGAATTACGGTTCCTAGAGGGGTTATCCTTCACAGAAACCGCACAGGCCCTCCACCTTCCACCTTTTGTCCTGAAACAGCAGATGGGGGCAGCACTGCGCTCCATGAAGCGTTTCTTGCGCGAGTCCGCGCAAGTCGAGGAGTGGTTCACCTCAACACCTTTGAACCTCGTTCGCTAGGAGTGTGTCAAAGGGCATGCTGGCCCTTGCTCCCTGTGCTTTTCCCACCCTTCCCTTTGTCTCATTTCATGATGAGTGCAGGTCGCTCTCCCTTGCCAGCGTAGCAGCTGGCAGGGGAAAGCTTCCAAGGATTGAGAAGCAGAACCGAAGCGTGAGGTGTCACATGGGAAAGCCAGGGGCAAGACATACCTATGAAAGGGAGCAAATCGCATGACAAAAACTTCGGCAGCGAAACACGCACAGCTCGTACTGCAGTTCGGAAACCGGACGATCACACCTCCCGATGTGCCTCATCAGGTGGCACTACCAGAGGGCTCAGTGCGCTACCTGACGCGCACTGAGCATTTTCACGCATCCGTCTGGCTGCCCTCCGAAGCCAACCAGGGCGGCATTCT
>WNEZ01003393.1_pt1 | contig 13740 bp, 15 predicted proteins | sample 5400521 | NCBI WGS metagenome assembly WNEZ01 (sample SAMN13153339, study PRJNA577476) | soil metagenome | isolation source: 120 cm saprolite under Douglas fir tree site 2 hole 1 replicate 1 | place: USA:California | collected 2015-04-18 | reverse complement strand
GATTCGCACGACCAGATTGCGCTTGCAAACGAAATTGCAGGCAGGCAACCAAGCAATCTCGCGACCTGGGCCCAAGCGAAATTCCCGGTCCGTTTGTCGAGTGGCAGCGCCAGCCCATCGCCTTCGTCGGCTACGGCGGTTTAGGCGCGGTGGGACATTCGGATTGTACGTCCTACCGAGGCGCCGCCCAAACCCTGTTTCTTGAGCCAGAGCGACGCGACAGGTTAAAGGGTGAGCCAGCCCGTCGGAGAAATCAAGGTTCGCCGCGGCCTCGAGACCTATGGTGGGAAGGGCGAGTCGCTCGTCAAAGGCGTCGTCGTCAACTTGTCCGCCATCGCATTGAGCGTGAAGCCTGGCGGCTCGAGCGCGTGCAAATCCTCGGCGGCCTCGTTACCCATGGACCCGGCATCGAAGCGCTCGAACAAGGCTGCGGAGGCCAAGAAAGTTGTGGCGGTGGCACTTGCAAGTCAGCGCTCGGTCGAATGACGGGTTTGCGTCATCTTCTCCCGTGATGCTCCATCGGCGTGGAAGGCAGCTTATCCCCAGATAGCTGCCTTGCCCGGCGGATGCTGCTGACGGTCGCGGTAGGGACGGAGATTGCTCCCCGCCCCCCGCACAGATCCGTACGTGCGGCTTTCCCGCATACGGCTCCTACCTCGGGTGAGTGACGGCAAATCGCTGTTTTGCGGTTTGACGTATGCACGCCAGCACCTGTGGCACGGTTTCCCGGCTCTGCGTCCGACCGTGTGTTGCTGGTTTGCATTCCCCTTGGTCCCAGCCCTTGGCTCCGCCGGCTCCGCGGCGGATCGCTCCGCCTTGTTCGCCAGCTTCGCAGCTACTACTGCTGGGTCCGACTTCCCGCGTTCGTTCATCATCGGCTATCGGTTTCCCTTCCCGATGCGGACCAGAAGCGGGATTGCCCTGGCCGAACGCGGGATCTCCCAAGTTCCGACGCGATCCTTTTGCGCGTGATCTGCTCTTCGACCCCGGCAGGGCGGGCATGGCCTCGCTTAGCGGCCCTGTCCATGTTGCGTTCGACTCTCTGCACGGTCTCCGCTCCTGCGACGTACCCATTACGGGGCTCAATCACACACCCCACGCAACCGCTGTGTACGCTTCGTGGCCGACGTCGCCGTCGGCTCACGCAACACTCGCTTCCAGGCTGCCTGCTGAGCATTACCTGGGTCGGACTTTCACCGACTGATCGCGCCAGCTTTGCTTGGCGCCTTCGCAGAGTTGGGCCTTGTGTCACGAGCACGTCTGGAAGACCTGCAATCGGCGGCGGCGCTGTTCTAACAGCCGCGTCTCACCAAAAAGAACGGCGCGGCCGTAAAGCCGCGCCATTTTTATTTTGTCCGACGAAGTCGTGGAAATTTACGCCACCGTTTCTTTCAGGTGCGGGAACATGGCGTCGAGCGCTTCCTGATCCATCTCGGTCTTGAACTTGTGGCGATCCTTGACCGCGACGGCGCGCTGCGCCGCAGGCCTGGCGCTGATCTCGTCGGTCAGGCGCTTCAAGTTCTTGAACTTGTCCCAGGCGCCCTCGCCGAGCACGTTCGGAACGAGCCGCGCCCAGCCCCACACGTTCATGTCGACGATGGTGTAGGTGTCGCCGAGCATGTATTTCTGCTTGGCGAGCCGCGCGTCGAGGATGCCGAAATGACGCCGGCCTTCGAAGGCGTAGCGATTCAGCGCATAGGGAATCTTCTCCGGCGCATAATTGCGGAAGTGCACCGACTGGCCGGCATAGGGGCCGACGCCGGAGGAGACGAAGAACATCCAGGAGAGCAGCTCGCCGCGCGCGTTGTCGGTCTTCGCCGGCAGGAATTTTCCGGTTTTTTCCGCGAGATACAGCAGGATCGCGCCTGAATCGAACACGGTGGCGTCGCCATCGACGATAGCCGGCAGCTTGGCGTTCGGATTGATCGCCAAAAAGTCCGGCTTGTGCTGCTCGCCCCTGCGGGTATCGACCGGAATCGGATCGTAGGGCAGGCCGGTCTCTTCGAGAAACAACGCGACCTTGGTCGGGTTGGGCGCGCCGCTGAAGTAGAACTTCAACATCCTCTGCTTCCTTCCTCGGGAGGTTCAACACGCTGGCGGCCGTGACCAGTCAGAGGGACTTGGTGACAGCCCATCGAGAGAACAGCCGCTGGAGAATTTTGTATGTGCACATAAAATCCTGTAGCACATGGAATGTGAAATCCCAAGGTGAGGCACCAAAACGGTGCGACGCGGTAGCTATCTGGGGTACGCCGGGAATGAGCTGAGGTCGTAACCCGGCCACACGAGCGCATTGCTTCTGATAATGTCTGTTATCGAAAGTAAAGAGCGGCCCGGAGGGCGACAAGTGTGCAATCGGCCTGCGGCCTCCGTCGCTTGGACCGGTCGTGCAGTGATCGTAAGGGGTCTCGCGCTACTACGTCGCCCCCCTATGACTGAACAACGTGACGTTTGCCCTCAGTGCGCATGCACCTATAGGGATTTTGATACGGAGTTCGAATCCTCCCGCCCCAGCCAAACTGGATGCCCCGGCGAATTTAGCGCTCCGCCGCCCTCGGCATTCCTTGCAGCAGCCACAGTTTCCGCAAACGCGCCGGACGTCGGCGTGATGTGAATAGTTGGGAGGGCAAACAGCAGGTCGCAGTCGGTGTCGACGTCGAGCAATTCGGCCACGTAGCGGATCGGCGCCGCCTCCGTTTCGGCCTGCCAGCAACCGGACCGTCACGACAAAACTTGTAGGCGTGTTCGGTTCCTAATCCTGCTTCGACCGCCGCCGCGTTATGAACAGCGCCGACGTTGCCAACGTGATGGAGCGAACGCGCGGAAGTATCGACGAGTCGCGCGAGCTTATGGCCGACGTCCCTGAATCCATTGTTCGCTGGATCAGCGCGGCGCTGGAACCGCGCCGACCCCGGCATTGTTGGTCTGCTTCCGTTTGCCAGCCGGATTCGCCGCCGAATTTGTTGATCGAGACACTAGGTTGCTCACGGGGCCCATGAGCGTGTTGGTGACGGAATCAACAGGTGAGGACGGGTGATCCCCGGCGGACGAAAGAGAACCTTGGCCCGTGCCGGTAGAATTACCAATCACCCCAAGTGATTTGCCCGCTTGTTGATTTAGCAACGGAAGGCTGATTCCGCGGTTTGATCCGATGATGGGCTCGTTGAGGCCCTGGACCTCAGTTGCGCTTCCGGGCCCGCCAATGCCAAGATTGGCCGTTCCAATGCCCGCGCTTCCCCGTGCCGATGCGTTGCCACTCCCTGGGCCGCCGATGTTCAGGAAGAGTTGCGCGCTGGCTTCGGGGACGCCGCAGCACATTGCGACCGCCAGCAAGATGCCCACAGTTCCCATCCTATTTATGGAAGTGGCCACAGAACGCCTCCTAGCGAAAAGCGTGCGACCGCGTCCCCCGCGCCAATCTTTGAATTAGATGGCATGATCTTGAAAGATGGCGGGATTGTGCCCTCAGGCGCAGCCGGGTGGTGCGGGGTTGAGCGCCTGAGAACTCGCCACCGAGCGCGAGGGACGGCGAGCCGACGCGCCCGTGTGCCGTGCCTGCGGAGTTTAGCGAATGGCGCTTTGTTGGACGTTTTTCGGGGGTGATTGGCGAAGGAATGGAGTTGAGTTGCGCGCTGTCGGATCGGGCGATGCAGGTCCGCTGCTTGAGGACAAGCAGCGGTGAAGAGACGTTAGCCGCGACCGGTGCTCTTGACCCGGACTCGACATTCGGCCCAATGCCGAGTCGTAAGCATCAGTCCTACAACGGTCTGACGGATGCCTTTCGGAGACCAGCCGCAGCGCAAGATCCCCGAGTCTCGGACCTTATCCAATCTGGGAAGCTACGAGTCGGAATCGGCCTTGGCACTCCGTTGGCCGTCAAGAATCCGACAACGGGTGAGGTGCGCGGGCCGACGATAGACCTTGGGCGGGCGCTCTCAGCGCGGATCGGGATCGACCTCGTTGCGATCGAATACCCAAGACCCGGTGCCGTCATCGAAGCCGCCGGCAGCAACGCCTGGGACGTCGCGTTTCTAGTGGTCGATGCAAACAGAGCAAAGCAAGCAGACTTCTCTCAGCCGTATTTGCAAACCGATTCCACCTATTTGGTTCTGGCTGATTCTTCGATCCACAACGCCGCGGACGCTGATCAGCCTGGGATTCGCATCGCCGTGCCACGGGGGGACGGGTCAGATCTCGAATTGACCCGTGTGCTCAAGCGAGCTGAATTGGTGCGGACCGATACCATTGACGCTGCTTTGGAACTGGTGCGCGTTGGGAGTGCCCACGGACGAGCGGGACCTCGCCCCGGTCCTGCTTGCGGAGTCAGTCAAGCTGCCCGGCTCTCGCGTTCTTGATGACGGCTTTACCGTCATCCACTACGCCGCATTGGTACCCCAGGGCGCGGTCCGTCGACTTTACTGCGCTCCATCAGGGTTCTTCACCGCATTGACGACCGATTGACGTTCACAGCCCGGCTGTCAACTGGTATGGTTTCCCACAATCGCGATTGACTGGTCCGCCGCGGGATGCGTTTTGGCCGGAGGCAGGTGGTCGATGCCGACGTACGAATATATGTGCAAGAAGTGCGGGCCGTTCACACAGCTGCGGGCGATGGCGGAATGCGAGCTGCCGTCCGCCTGCCCGAAATGCCGCGCGCGTGCCCCCCGTGTCCTCCTGACCGCACCAGGTTGCCTCACCATGTCGGCCGAAGCGCGTCAGGTCGGCGCAAAGTACGAGCGCATCACCGACGGATTGCACGACCCGCCGCCATACTTGCGCGATCCTGGATGGGCCAAGAAGGAGAAGGCGAGACGTGCCAAGGCGAGAGCGTCTCGGCCAGCCTGACTAATCTCGCGTCGCGAGACCCGGCAAATTTCCCTCAAGCCGACCCGATTTTCTCGGTCAAGTCCATGGCACCCGTTGCGGCGCGCAATGCACCGGCCGGCACGTCGGGCCGACGTGACGATGCCAGCGAATCGGATTGCCCCATTCCTCCCGTTATTTCGAGGTGGCCGGTATCTTTGGCCCATCGGTAAATTGGTCGCGCGTGGCGGCGGTGATGCGGCGACACCTGGTAGGGATGTCATATGGCGATGCTGCTGAGTGAGCACGGATACGTGCTGGAGCCTTTTCAGAAGCCGCGAGCGCAGGCGTACGCCGAGGCGCTGGACCGTGACGACGCTTCAGGGCTCATTTGTCCGCGTGGCCTCGAACAGGAACCATGTACGCCGCTCGGCCTCATCGATCCAGACTTCCAACAAGCTCGCGGTAGCAACATCGTCGTGCTCGTCGCACAGGCCATGCGTCTCGCGCAGGCGTGCCGCCAGCTGCTTATTGTCATCGCGCAGTTCGGCGAGCATGTCCATCGGCGTGACAAAGTCCGCATCGTTGTCCAGAACGCGTTGCAGGCGGCCGATGTGGCCGATCGAATGCAAGGTCGTGCCCCCGATCTTGCGAACGCGTTCGGCGATCGCATCGGTCGTCGCGAAGATCTGGTCGCCTTGTTCGTCCAGCAGAAGATGATAGTCGCGGAAATGTGGACCAGACATATGCCAATGAAAGTTCTTCGTCTTCAGATACAGAGCGAACATGTCGGCGAGCAGAATATTCAGTGCGCCCGAAATATCCCGTACGGCGTTCGGCTTGAGATCGCTTCGTGTGTGGAGTGGAGCGGTCCTGGTTTCCCGAGCATTCATCTGCAGTCTCCTTCACGAACATTGATCTATTGGGCATCGTAGCTGGCAACAATCGTAGCGTCAGGTGCGAAAAAGTGATGTCCTCCGCAGGCGTGTTGATGTGGATGTGGTAACGCGACCGTAGAAGAGTTGGGGACCGTTGGTCTGAGGATTGATCGGGGCCATTCGAATATACTCTCGGCGCCCCGGACCTTGAGCTTTGGGATTGATGTCAACTCCTTGTCGGCCCGGCAAAAACCGGCGAGTCCACGGAGCGGCCCAAGGTTAGCCAGATCGTCTGGAGCAACGTTGGTGGGCTCGGTGAAGATGTCGGCAGGAATGGGTAGCATGGGAGGTCCCCTTGCATGAGACTTCAGAACATTCGTCTGGGCGTGATGCTTCCACTAACCGGCGCCAAGCTTTGCATTCGACATTTTCAGGTTCGGTGGCTGGTCGAAAGACGTGCGATCACCGGTCATTCGGTGCGTGATCTCCTGCTGTATTGGCCTCCGGCTGCTCGGCCAGGCACTTCAACGTCATCGGTTGGATCGCGAAGCGTTTTAAGTCTTCGTAGCGTCGCCCTCGATGGAAGCCAAAGCGGCGTGAAGCGCAGCTACCACTTGCGCCTCTTCACCAACTGCTGAGGCAACGCGTTTAACTGAACCAGATCGCACATCTCCGATGGCGTAAACACCGCTTCGACTGGTCTCAAGTGGGTGCCGGCTCGCACCATTCTCCACACCGGTCAGTACAAACCCCTTCGAATCCAGCTCAATTCCGGAGCCTGATAGCCAATCGGAGTTCGGCTCCGCCCCAATAAACAAAAACAGGTGGCGGACAGGTCGCCGGACTTCCTCCTCTGAGCCTCGTCGGCGCCATCGGATTGCTTCCAGCATGCCGTGGTGTCCTTCGAGTCCGGTAACGCCGGTTTGCGTCAGGACCTCAACGTTAGGCAGGCCAGTGATCCGGTCCACAAGATAGTGAGACATGCTCGCCGCGAGGTCTGCGCCGCGCACCAGCATCCACACCTTGGAAACGTGACTCGCCAGGTACACCGCCGCCTGCCCCGCGGAATTGCCCGCGCCCACCAAAGCCACCTCTTCGCCGGCACACAGCTTCGCTTCGAGCGGCGACGCCCAATAATGCACACTCGTCCCCTCGAAGGACTCAAGACCTTCGACAGCGAGTCGCCTGTACCGGGCGCCGGTCGCAATCACGATCGAGCGGGCTCTCGCACATTCGTTGTTTGCCAGATTGAGTGTCAAAACCCCGTTGCCGGCATTTCCGGCTGCTTCCAGGCTGATCGCCTCATCGGGAATGGCCATCTCCACCCCGAACTTCTGGGCTTGGTTGTAAGCCCGCGCCATAAGTGCCATGCCTGTGATGCCGGTCGGGAACCCGAGATAGTTCTCGATCCTGGCGGAAGCACCGGCCTGCCCCCCGAATGAACGGCAGTCGAGCACGAGAACCGACAGTCCCTCCGAGCCCGCATAGACTGCAGCCGCAAGGCCGGCCGGCCCGGCACCCACGATGGCGACGTCGTAGAGACGATTTGGATCGATCGGCCCGACCAGGCCAATGCAACGGGCAAGCTCTGCCTCGCTCGGATTGCGCAGCAGCTGCCCGCCTGGGCAAAGCACAATCGGCAGCCGACCCACATCCACGTGGAAGCGATCGATCAGCGCCTTGGCTTCTGGATCGGTCTCGGGATCGAGACGTTGACGTGGATGGCCATTGCGCCGGAGAAAGCCCTCAAGCCGGAGCACGTCGCCATTTTGGGAGCGGCCGACGATTACGGGACCACCGGCGCCTGTCTCCAGCAAACCAACACGCCTGAGAATCAAGGCGCGCATGATGCGCTCGCCCAGCTCAGCTTCTGCAATCAGGAGGGCCCGTAGCTGGTCGGGCGGGATGATCAGGGCTTCGATTGGTTCTCGCGCGTGGGCGTCCACCAGCGCGGGCCGGCCCGCCAGTTGCGCCAATTCACCCATGAAATGGCCTGGCCCGTGCGTGACGATCGCGGTACGGCGGCCGGACTGGTCACGCTGAGTGATGTCGACGTTTCCGGCCAAGATGATGGTGAGGCCCAGACCAACCTGACCGACCTTCGCGAGCGCTTCGCCTGCTCCATAAGTGCGGACCTTACCAAAGCGCCGAACCCGCACGATCTCGGCCGGCTCCAGAATAGGAAACATCTGTTGCCGTCGTGTCTCGATGATGGATTGGGTCGGAGCAGCGGTCATCTCTTCAAGCCTGCCAGCGGTCTCTCTTCAGGCCCGCAAGATATCTCCGGCCGCCTCAGCCGGCTATAGCTTTGCCGGTGTAGTTTTCCTGGTGCTTGCGTCGAACCTCGGCACGATAGAGCACGTTCAGAAAACAGGCGCCGGCGTCCTTGCGGGGCCTTTCTGCGGGCCTGTCGACTACATCGGCCGCTGTCGCACATGGTTGACGATGAGCGTACTGAGCGCCAGCAGGACGACACCGGCACCATAGAAGTCGGCGGTCCGTGTGAGGCCGATAACGGGCGCTAGGAAACCTGCCGCGAGCGCGGGAACGCTGAAGGCCACATAGCCCACGACAAAGTAGGCGGATAGCAGGCCGGCGCGCTCGCCCGGTTGGGCATGCGCGAGCACGATCCGAAGGGTCCCCGAGAAGACCGTGCCGAAGCCGGTCCCACCGACGACTGTTCCGAGCAGCATGACATTAACATTCTGAAACTGAACGCCTGCCAGCGTTATTAGCACGCCGAGCGTCAACGCGATGATTCCGACAATGAGAATTCTTTCGGGTGGGAGTTTACGCAGAGCCACTACGGCCACGGCGCCTGAGATGGTCAGCGTAGCCACGACCAGGCCGCCAATGATGGGCAGTGTCGCTCCTGTCGCGGCGCGGACGACCGAGGGCATGAGGGAAAAGTAGAAACCACCCAGCGACCATGAGGCAACAGTGACGGGGGTGATGGCCGCGAATGTGGCGCGGGCGACGCGCGGCACGTGCACGTGCGGGAGCAGAGATGCGAGCGCGCCGGGCTCCGGCGTCGCTGTCTCTGGCATGAACCAGAGGATCGCTCCCTCGACGACGGAGAGGACCAGTAGGACGACAAAGATGAACTGCTCTGGCGCAGGAGCAAACGTCACTAGAGCGCCGGCGCCTAAAGTGCCAGCCGAGAGACCGGCGAAAGCCGTAACGCTGTTGAAAAGGGGCGCGCGTTCCTTGTCGGTATCGAGGATCGTCGCCGCCAGGGTCGTGATCGCTAGGCCGTTTGCAAATCCCTGCACGGTACGCGCAACGATCAGCGCGGCCGCCGAGCCGGCTGTCATGAATACGACCATGGCAAAGATGTTCGCCATCAAGGCGGCTAGGATCGCGGGGCGGCGTCCAACGTAATCTGACAGCGATCCGACCGTGAGCAAGGCCAGAAGAAGGCTCAAGACATAAGCTGCGAAAATGATCGTGATCATGAAGGGCGTAAGGCCGAAGTGCTCCTGATATTCGTGATAGAGCGGAGTCGGCGCTGCGCCGCTTGCGGAAAATGTGATAGCAGCCGCAACAGCCGTTACGGTCGTTACGTAGCACGACAAGGTCCCCGGAGGTCGGGACGCACAAGCATCCGCGCTTGCGCTCATTGAAACTGCGGCGCCCGGCTCGCCGGGTCGAATATCGTCCCGAGCATCGTCCGCTGGCCTTCCGCTTTCGTGCAATGATGCTCTGCTCATATCGGTTTCTTCAATTCAGAGGCGTGGATCGGCAGCGTTCGCAAGCGCTTGCCAGTAGCCGCGAAGATTGCATTGGTCACCGCGGGAGCGATGGCCGAAGTCCCGCACTCGCCCATGCCTCCCGGCGCCTCGGTGCTCGGAACGATGTGAACCTCGATCGCGGGTGCCTCATTGATGCGGAGCATCTGATAATCGTGGAAGTTGCTTTGCTCGACGCGACCACCCTTTAGCGTAACTTGGCCATGGAGCGCTGCGGTGATGCCAAAGATCACGGCGCTTTGGATCTGCGCCTGAACGGTGTCTGGATTGATGGCGGTGCCGCAATCGACCGCACAGACGACCCGCCTGACACGGACCGACCCTTCCTCCGACACTTCGACTTCAGCGACGACTGCCAGGTAGGTTGCGAAGACATGCTGAAGCGACACGCCACGGCCGATTCGCTCACGGAGCGGCTGCCCCCAGCCGGCCTTCTCCGCGGCGAGTGCAAGGACAGCCTTGGCACGAGGTGTCTTATCAAGGAGGGCCAGCCGATAAGCCACAGGATCCTGTTTTGCGGCGGCAGCCAGTTCATCCATGAAGCTTTCAACAACGAACACGTTGTGCGACGGTCCGACGCTGCGCCAGAAGGCTGTGGGAATGCCCGGCGGCTCCACACGCACATATTCGACGTGCATGCTCGGTAGGGCATACACCAAATCGACCGCACCCTCGGTACTGTCGGCATCGAGACCGTTCTTGAAGAACGGTGGTGCCCAACGCGCAACAACAGAGGAGCCTGCAAAACGGTGGCTCCAGGCAACCGGAATGCCTTTGGTATCGAGACCGGCCGAAATCCGGTCAAACCAATAAGGACGGTACATGTCGTGCTGGATATCCTCCTCGCGCGTCCACACGACCTTCACGGGTCCGTCGACACGTTGGGCGATCTCAACGGCGCGCACAACGCCGTCCACGTCCAGCCGCCGTCCGAACCCACCGCCGATCAGGTGATTGTGGACCGCGACCTTCTCCAATGGCAGTCCCAATGTCTTCGCAGCCGACGCCTGGGCGCGCGCCAAGGCCTGGGTGCCGACCCAGATTTCGCATCCGTCCTGGCGCACATGAACGGTGCAGTTCATCGGCTCCATCGTGGCGTGGGCCAGGAAAGGAACCTGATAGGTCGCCTCGATTTTGGTGGCGGCGCCTGCCAGGGCCTTCTCGGCGTCACCGATGTTCTGCGCCACAGCGCCCGAAGCGAGCGTCACCTGTTCGAGCTCGCGTGCGACATCCGCTGTCGTGAGCTTGGCATGCGGACCGTCGTCCCATTCGATCCTGAGCGCTGCGAGACCTTTTTTCGCAGATCCCATGTGATCAGCGACGACTGCAACGGCGTCATCGAGCCGTACGATCTGGCGCACACCCTTGACGGCCGTCGCTGCGGTATCATCCAGGCTCTTCACGCGCCCGCCGAAGACGGGTGACTGGGCAAGGGTCGCGATCTTTACGCCGGGTGGACGGACGTCGATGCCGTAAACCGCGGTTCCGTTGACCTTCGCGGGCAGATCAAGCCGCTTGGCCGGCGTGCCGATCAGCTTGAACTCGCTGGGTGCTTTGAGGGCAACGCTTGCAGGGACCGGCATCGTCGCCGCCGCCGCAGCGAGCTCGCCATATCCGAGGCGGCGTCCAGTAGGCGCGTGGACCACCTCGCCGTTCTGCGCGCGACAGGATTTGGCATCGACGCTCCAGCGCTCGGCTGCGGCCGCAACCAGCATGGTCCTCGCCGTGGCGCCGGCCTCACGCAACGGCTTCCATGCGCCGCGCATCGCGTTCGAGTTGCCGGTCGCCTGTACGCCCAGCAGCGGGTTGGCATAGAGCTTTTCATTGGGCGGCGCATGCTCGAGCTGAACCTGTTTGAGGTCGACCTCCAACTCCTCGGCGATCAGCATTGGAACGGAGGTGTAGGTGCCCTGACCCATCTCGACATAGGGCATGGTAAGGACAATGCGCCCATCGCTCCCTATGCGGATGAATGCGTTGGGGGCAAACTCGTCGGCGGCAAGTGCTTCGCTATGCCGACCTACGAAGGGCAAGCTGAGGCTCAGCATCAGGCCGCCGCCGGCGGCCGCTCCTGCCTGCAGGAGCCTGCGTCGCGACAGATTGCTCGCGGATCCGGTTTGGTCCAGGTCCCGGGCCTGCACGTTGCGATCGCGGATCATGGTCAGCCTCCCTGTCCCGTGGATTGCGCGGCCTTTTTGATCGCTTCGCGAATGCGCAGATAGGTCCCGCAGCGGCAGATGTTGCCCGACATCGCATCGTCGATGTCCGTGTCGGTTGGATGCGGGTTGTTCGCCAGCAGCGCCGCAGCGGACATGATTTGGCCCGACTGGCAATAGCCACATTGCGGCACCTCGCGGTCGAGCCAGGCTCTCTGGATCCTGGCACCCGCCGACGTCGCGCCGATCGCCTCGATCGTGGTCACTTGCGAGTCGCCGATGCTGTCGATCGGCGTGATGCAGGAGCGGGTGGCGACGCCGTCGATATGCACGGTACAAGCGCCGCACAAGGCCGCGCCGCAACCAAACTTTGTACCTGTCATTCCCAGCACGTCGCGCAACACCCAGAGCAGCGGCGTGTCGCCATCTACATCAACGGAGCGATTGATCCCGTTGACTGCAATCTGAAACGTCATCGTAAACTCCTTATGATGGTGCTAAACGACGGTTTAGAGAGAACGGCATTACCGGCGTCGTGGAGAAAAGCCCGTCAGACTTGCTCCTCGCTCACGCCGGGAAACGATCGCCGAACATCGGGAGACCGCTAAGGGATTCCGCTTGGGTCGCCTCGTCCTGAAGAGCATCCCAGTGCTCGGCGAGCTTGCCATTTTCGACGCGTACGATATCGGCGGCGATCCATGACCTGGGACGACCATGGCCCGAAAAGCGCCCGTGCGCGATAACGTAGTCCTCTTCGGCGAGGATCACGTGATTCTCGTAGCGGAGCGTTTCGGGAAGGCCGCGAACAAGATTGAACAAACCATCGCGGCCAGGAGGAATATGTGCGCTGTGTTGGATGTAGGTCTCTGACCAGAACCCTTCCGCCGCGGCATAGTCGCGTTTGTTAAAAAGCGTGTCGAAGGCTTCGAGCACGAGTGCCTTGTTCTGTCCGGGTGATGTGCCGGTCATATTTGCAGTCCCATGAGCACAAGGGAGGTGAGGCCGCGGCCAACTGCGAACCTGGTTTGATCCCCCGCTTTCAGGTTTTTTGAACCGTGTCTGCGGCTTTACGGATGACATCGAGCACCACGTCCGGCTTCGAGAGCATGGGGACATGGCTGGAGGTGACTTCGGTCGTGGCGGCATTCATACGCTTCGCCGCGAAGCGTTGCAGCTCGGGGTTAACCGTCCGGTCCTGGCTGGCAACAATGTACCAGCTCGGCTTGGTCTTCCATGCCGTGCCTTCGACCTTCTGAATGAACAGGTCCGCCACCGGCACGCCTTGCGTCGCGTAGACGAGGTTCTGTTCTGCCTCCGGCAAGTCTCCGGCGAAGCAGCCGATGCCGCCAGGCTTCAGCCATACACGCCCGTCCGTCACGTCGATGTGCTGGAACACATCGGTCTTCGGGAATTTGTCTTGCTGGCCTTGCGAGGTTTCGTCCGCGTCCGGCGCGAGAGCCGCAATGTAGACAAGTCCAGCCACGCGGGGATCGATCCCGGAGTGCGTGATGAGCGTGCCGCCATACGAGTGACCCACGAGGATCGCCGGGCTGCGCACGCGCGCCAGGCACGCCTTCACGGCTGCGACGTCGGTTGCAAGCGAGTCGAGGCCGTGCTGAGACGCCATCACTTCGTGGCCTTCCGCCAGAAGCGCAGGGGCAGCTGGACGGCAGTCACCTTGAGTCCGCGCGACCGCAACAGTGGGATCACCTTCGACCATGATGAACCGTCCGCCCAAGCCCCGTGCACGAGAATGATGTTTGAAACGCCCTCGCCATCAGATGAACTCCCTTTATTTTCAGATGTGCGGGTAAAATCAATCGGCATGGCGCCCGCCCTACTTCGCGCGAAGCTGCCCGAGTGCGCTCAACCAATTCTCCATATGGAAGGTTTTCGCGATCTTCCCGTCACGGATCGTCTGGATGTCGATCGCCATCATACGGAAGCTCTTGCCCGTGTGCGGGACGCCGAACAGCTCGCCAGCCGGCGTGCCCGTGACCTCGCCGCGCACGACCACCCGATCGCCGACGACGAGCACTTCCTTGATGTCGAACTTCATGTCGGGAATTGAGTTCGAGAAGTTCGACACGACCCTGATGGATGTGTCGCGCCCCCAACACTCGCCCGGCAGGTATCCTGAGCAGGCATCGTAAT
>WNEZ01003392.1_pt1 | contig 13740 bp, 16 predicted proteins | sample 5400521 | NCBI WGS metagenome assembly WNEZ01 (sample SAMN13153339, study PRJNA577476) | soil metagenome | isolation source: 120 cm saprolite under Douglas fir tree site 2 hole 1 replicate 1 | place: USA:California | collected 2015-04-18 | reverse complement strand
CGCGCGGTGGCCATCTCGCTGACCAACAGGTATTTGGCGCGTTCCAGCATTTTCTTTTCGCGGAAGGAAAGCGGCTTGCTCGTGCTGAGAGAAACAAGGCTCTTGAGGACTACAGCGACTTCGAGGAGGGAACCCGTGCGCATGCGCTCGGAATTTTCCTTGAATCGGTGCTTCCAGTCGTGGTGGGAATTGAGCTTGCCCTTCTCCAGAAAGCCGAGGACCTTGCTGGCGTCATTGGAACGAATTACAGAACGCAGCCCCACTGCCTCTGCATTCGACTGCGGAACCATGACCCGTAACCCACTGGAAACAATGCGAATCATGAAATAGCGTTCGGTCCTGCCGTTCAAAACGCCGTAGCTGATCTGTTCTACATGTCCAACGCCGTGGTTCGGATAAACGACCTTGTCGCCGATTTTGTAGTCCATAGCTTCGGTTGCCCCCCTAGGCATACAGAAACAGTGTAAAGCATTGTGCCCCATGAGTCAAGATATATCCCCTGGAATCATAAAGTTAGGGATTTTCGTATACCGCTTTGGCAGCAAAATTGCTCCCCTAGGAATGCACCGATCTTCCAGGCAAATCGAAGCCCACCACCGCTAGCGACGGATGCTCCCCAGCAAATTTGCAATGCGGAATAAAGCTCAAATCTAAGTAGACAAAGAGGATACGGGCGAGCCGCAAACTTAAGATAGAATTCATTTGTGCTGATTCTTGCGCTCGACACCTGCGATTTTAGAGGCAGCGTCGCAGTTCTTCGCGATGATGCCGTCCTTAAAATCGAATCCCACCGCACCGACGAGGACTACTCCTCGTGGCTACTGCCTGCGATCGGCCGCGTTTTAACGGCAGCGCAGGCCGAATTGCGCGAGGTACAGGTGTTTGCCGCAGCCGCAGGCCCAGGCTCGTTTACAGGCGTGCGCGTGGGGCTAACCACCATCAAGGCTTGGGCTGAGGTGTACGGGCGCGGCATTGCTGCCGTCTCGCGCCTGGAGGCGCTGGCGCGGGAGAGTTCCGGCAAGGCCTCGTACCTGGCCCCATTTTTCGACGCTCGCCGGAACCAAGTCTTCGGAGCGCTCTTCCGGAGCCGTGGCGCGGGCTTGGAGCGAATCGAGGAAGAAATGGTCATCCCTCCAGACAAATTCCTGGATTGGTGTGTAGCCAAATCGGCCGGCGAGCGTATCGACTGGATTTCGAGCGATCCCAGATGCCTCGCGCAGACCGCACGATGGCCTGCGCGCCTCGCCGCAAGTGAAACAATCGAAGTGATTTCCCCGGTTCTCGCACCGAGAATCGGCAAGATTGCCTACCAGCTCGCGCGCGCGGGCCGGCTGATCGACGCGCTGGCGCTCGACGCTAACTACGTCCGGCGCTCCGACGCCGAAATACTCTGGAAGGGCGGCTCCGCCAATGCTTGCTGACAGCCAGGCTGCTCCAACCCGGAAGATCCGCAGCTTTCATTCGAACGACGTCAAAGCCTTGGCAAAAATCCTTCAGGACGCCGCAGAGGCCGCGCAATGGCCGGTCGAAAGCTATGGGCGACTGGCCGGTCTCCCGGGCGCCGTAGCGCTAGTCTGCGAAGCCGAGAGCGGCCTCACCGGCTTCTTGATCGCCCGGCAAGTCGCTGACGAAGCAGAGGTTCTGAACTTGGCCGTCTTGGCAGAAGCGCGCCGCAAAGGCCAAGCCAGCGCCTTACTCGCGGCCGCGTTCGATCGGTTCCGTCGTTTGGGAGTCACCCGAGTCTTCCTGGAAGTCCGCGAATCGAACCAGCCTGCTATCGCGTTCTACCGCAAGCACGGGTTCACCGCATCTGGCCGCCGCAAAGCCTACTATCGCGATCCCGTCGAAGACGCCTTCTGTCTCCAGACCAACCTTACGGCTGCCACGGGCTAGGACGAAAATACCACTCCTTCCCTCTTGACCTCGCCGCGCGTTGTGTTAACGTGCGTCCATGAGGTAGTCACACACAAATCGCAAGGAGGGCCAATGGCAAGCGCGCAAAGGTACCCTCGGGACATACTCCTGGAAACAGACGCCGAGTATCAGCGTCTGGCAGAGCAACACTCCAAGTACGAAGCAGAACTTCAGAAACTCTCCGCAACGCCCTACCTGAATTCGGAAGACCTGCTAGAAGAAATCAAGCTCAAGAAAATGAAGTTGTACTGCAAAGACGAGATGGAGCGTATTGCCGCGCGTATCCATCGCGCGCACGCTCACTCCCAATAGCGCGCTTTCTCGCTGAACTCCTGTCGCAGAATGACCAAGCTTGCTCTCCGTTCCGGAAGCGTGGGCGGGATGGCTGTGGTATTGTCGGGGAAGCATGGTCAAGGAAGGCTACTACTTCGGGCTGCCCCCTCTCGTGCTCGGCGCAGCGGCCCTGTTTCTTCGCTGGAATCTCGCTGGCGGCATGCTCTTCTGCCTGGCGACTTTCGTGTTTTATTTCTTCCGGGATCCCGAACGAATCATCCCCACCGATCCCGCCGCCGTGGTTTCCCCCGCGGACGGCCGCATCGTTGTCGTAACCGATGAGCAAAATGCCGGCCGGCCCGGCAAGCGCATCAGCATTTTTCTGGCGATCTGGAACGTACACGTCAATCGTTCGCCCGCTGCCGGCACCATCACGAACCTGAAGTATTGCCCCGGCAGATTTTCCGCGGCGATGCGCGAGTCCGCTTCCACGGACAACGAGCAAAATGTAATCACCCTGGCAACCGACACCGGCGAAATCACCTTCAAGCAGATTGCCGGACTCATCGCACGCCGCGTGGTGTGCTGGAAAAAAGCCGGCGATCGCGTCGCACGCGGCGAACGCATTGGACTGGTGCGCTTCGGCTCGCGCGCCGATCTCTGGCTGCCGCGCGATTCGGAGCTACTCGTCAAAGTCGGCGATCACGTGAAGGGCGGCTCGAGCGTCGTGGCCTATTGGCCGCCGCGCGCCACTTCCGCACGATCGCGCGCGCAAACGCAAGTCTCCGAGGAAAGTCTCTCTGTGGCTGGGAAGCGAACCTGACATGGCGGACTTGAATCAGCACGAAATTCCCTTCAAGGAACGGCGTCTGCGCAGCACCCGATTGCGCCGCGGCATTTTTCTTCTGCCCAGCATGTTTACGGTGGCCAATCTTTTGTGCGGCTATTACGCGGTGGTGGCCACGCTGGTGGGCGGCCACGAGCAATTTGACCGCGCCGCCAAAGCCATCGGCTTCGCCATTCTCTTCGATTCGCTGGACGGCCGCGTCGCGCGCATGACCGGCACCACTTCTGAATTCGGAGTGCAATTCGACTCAGTGGCCGACGTGGTCAGCTTCGGCGTCGCGCCCGCGCTCATGGCGTACGCTTGGGGCGTGCGCAGCCTGCCCGGCCAGGACACGCTCGCGGTCGAGCAGATCTCGCAGATTGGCTGGATCTGCTGTCTGGCTTTTCTCATTTGCTGCGCCTGGCGCTTGGCGCGCTTTAACGTGCAGGGCATGGCTCCAGGCGGCTCGAAATTTTTTGTGGGCATGCCCACACCTGCCGCGGCCGGCGTAATCGCCGCGTTCGTGCACGGATTCAAGACGCCGCTGCAGGACGAGCGCTGGGCCCTGGCCTGGCTTGGGCTCACCGCCGCGCTCGGCGCGCTGATGACCAGCACCATTCGTTACTACAGCTTCAAAGATGTTCCCTGGACGCGACGCCAGCCGTCCCTGGCGATTGTGCTGTTGTGTCTTTTGGTCGCCGTCATCTGGAAATACTCGGAAATTGTTCTCGTGGTTTTTGCCGGTACCTACGCTGTGGCCGGCGTCGTTCTGCAACTGGTGCGCACGATCCGGCACCGCATGGTTTCCCGGACCACGTGATTCATGCCACCGCAGCGGGACTCCCTCGTGATTGCCGGCGCGTCCTCCCTGCACGGCGCGGAGCTGAAGTCGCTGCTGGAAGAAAGCCGCTTCGCCGCATGGGATTTTTCTTTGCTCGATGAAGAAACGGCCGCCGGCACTCTGACCGAAGCCGCTGGCGAAGCCGCCGTCATCCAGCCCGTTGAAGAGGGTAGCTTTGATCGCGCGCGTTTCGTTTTCTTCACTGGCTCGGAAGTCTTCACGCAACGCAATCTTCCCGCAGCCCGCGAATCCGGAGCCACGGTCATCGACTTGTCCGGCGCGGCACTCAGCGTCAAGGGCGCACAGGTGTGGTTCGCCATCGACGATGTGGGCCAAGGCGCCGACAAACGCAAGACTCTGCACGCCATTCCTTCCGCTCCCGGCCTCGCTACTGCAAAAATTCTCCAGACCCTCGGCCGCGTCGGTTTGTCTCGTCTCGCCCTCATTTTCTTCCGTCCTGTTTCCGAAGCCGGCCGACCCGGCATCGAAGAGCTCGAAGCGCAAACCACGCAACTCCTCTCCTTCCAAAGCGTCGGCCAGCCGGTTTTTGACACCCAGGTCGCTTTCAATCTGCTCGACCATTACGGCGCCGCGAGCCGCGAAAACCTGCAAGCCGTGCGCGCGCGCATTCGTCGCGAAGTCTCCCTTGCCGTTGGACGCAATCTGGTCGCGCCTACCATCCAAGTTCTGCATGCTCCAGTCTTTTACGGCTACACCTTCGTCGCCGCCGCCGAGCTGAATTCCAAACCATCGAAAGACGCGCTCATCGAGGTCTGCCGCAAGGCCGGATTCATCTTCGATGCCGATGCAGCGTCCCCACTCGGCAATCTGAGCGCCTCAGGGGATTCCGCCATCCATTTGGCCCTTCCGGAATCCGATCACGGCCAATCCGGGATTTGGTGGCTTTGGGGCGTTGCCGATAATATTCGTCTGCCGGTGGCCACCGCCATTAAGCTCGCGGAGAAGCTCCTCGAATGAATGTCGAGACCGCATCCTTGCATCCTCCTTTTCTTCGCGCGTCAAAACTAAGCGCGCTACCGCTGGCTCTCGCCCTCTTGACCGCCGGTTGCGGCTACCACGTTGCCGGGCGCAGGGACGCCCTGCCGAAAACGGTTCGCGTCATTGCCGTGCCCGCGCTTGAAAATGCCACGACCAGCTATCGCATCGAGCAAAAGTTGACCTCCGCGACGGTCCACGAATTCCTGGCCGTGACTTCCTACAGAATCTCATCGAATCCGGAGTCCGCCGATGCCGTGCTGCGCGGCAAAGTGCTGAGCCTCGAGGCGGTGCCGCTGCTTTTTGATACCAAGACCGGGCGCGCGACCACCATGCTGGTGACGGTGAAGTGCCAGGTCGCGTTGACGCAGACGGATACGCAGAGGGTCCTGTTCCACACGGACAATTTCATCTTTCGCGAAAAATACGAAATCTCCACGGACGTGAAGAGTTTCTTCGAGGAGCAGGATCCCGCGCTGGATCGCCTGGCAAGAGATTTCGCAGCGCGGCTAGTAGCCGCCGTCACTGAGAATTATTGACGTAGGATATCTGCAACCGCGATGTGCAGCCATTTGTTGCGGCCGCGGACTCTCGCGGGCATTTTTGACTTCTGTCAAATAGGAGCGCCGAAGCTTAATGGCCAGAGTTTCTCACGAAGAATTGCTGGCGCGAATCAGCAAAGGCAAACCCATTCCCGCATTGCTGCTGCTGGGCGATGAGCCCTTCTTGCGCGATGCGTGCCGCGCGCAGTTGATCGAGCAATTTGTGCCGGAAGCCGTGCGCGACTGGGCCGTTTCGCGCTACTCGGCCGACCGCGGCGAAACGCGGGACGCGCTAGAACAGGCGCAAACTGTGCCGATGCTGGCACCGCGGCAACTGGTTTTTCTCGAAGACGTCGAGAAAATCGAGAAGCTTGGTGAGAAAAATCGCGACGCCGCCGTGGATTACCTCGATGCGTATCTGGACAATCCCGCGCCGTTCACGATTTTGGTTCTGGAGGCCAGCGCGCTCGATCTGCGCATGAAGCTCTCTAAATTGTTGGCGGAGAAGGCGCTCGTCGTGGATGTTTGCCTCGGCGAAAACAGGGAAGAGCGCGAAGCCGCCGCGGTGGCGCTGGCGCGCGCGCTGGCCAAAGAGCAAAACGTGGAATTCGAAAAAGGCGCGGCGGAAGATTTGGCCGAGTACGTGGCCGCGGACCTGATGCGCCTGAAAATGGAGCTCGACAAGCTCGCCACCTACGCCGGCGATCGCAAACTCATCCGGCGGCAGGACGTCAGCGCCATGGTCGTCTCGGAAAAGACCACCACGGTTTGGGAACTGGCGGATTTGCTTGCGAGCCGGCAGCCGAGGAAAGCACTGGAATTTCTGGACCGCCTGCTGCGCGACGGCGAAGAGCCGCTGCAAATGCTCGGGGCGCTAACGTGGATGTATCGCAAGCTGATCGAAGCCAGCGAGGTTAAAGGCGCGAGCAACGGCTGGCAAGCGGCGCGCGCGCTCGCGATGCGTCCCGAGCAGGCAGAATTGGCGCTGCAAGCCGCACGCCGCATTCCGAAAGCGCTCTTGCTGCAAGGATTGCAAGCTCTGCAGCAAGCCGACGATCGCCTCAAAGGCGGCTGCGACGATCCCCGCGCCGTAATGGAATTTCTCATCGCCGATCTATCGGGAATCGCGGCCGCCGCGAAATCCGCGGGTCGCTAGACAATCATCGGTAAAGGACGGGCACATAAGCAAAAAGGACAGGCAGAATTGCCTGTCCCACGAAGCCATCATTCTTTTCTGACAAAGAGTTGAAAACTGTCTACGCCTTAGCGGCCTTGACTCCATTGAATGCAACCGAAAGACGAGATTTGTAGCGGTTGCCGGTGTTTTCGTGCAGCACGCCTTTGCTGATGGCGCGATCGATGGCCGACATCGTCGGCTGGAGAAGATTCCCCGCGGCCGTGGCATCGCCGGCGGTGATGGCGGTGCGCAACCGCCTCATCAAGGTACGCACGCGGGTGCGGTTGGCGCGGTTCACTCCCGCGCGTTGACGAGCTTGCGCCGCGCGCTTCAAAACGGACTTCTTCTTCTTCTTGACTTTGGTAGCCTGTCCCTGGGCCATCTAGCGCTCCTCGTGGGCAATTTTCAAACTTCTAACGGTAAACGAGGCCTTCTGCTTTGTCAAACGAGCCAAAAAGCGCTGCTCCCGGCCAGACGATTCCACCCGTGGCGGCGAGCCCCGTGGCAGTGGCAAATCCTTCGGTGAAATTGCCTGTTGCGCGGCCGAACAAACACGATGAGTTGCGGCTGCTAGTGAATTCGCGGCACCCGATCATCACCGTGGAAACGCCGGAGGAAGAGCGCGTCGAGCAATTGCTCTTCGACATCGCCAATGAACTCAGCGTGCCGCTCTATACCTGGAGCGTGACCACCGGCTTGGCCAAGATGCGCGGCGCTCCGATGTACAACACCGACAATCCGGAGCAGGCGCTGGCGAACCTCGCGCTGATTCAGGGCGACGCCCTTTTTCTTCTCAAGGATTTTGCGCGCTATTGCGACAACGATCGCGTCTGCCGGCGCTTGCGCGAATTGGCGGAAAAGTCTCGCGCGGAGCGGCGGTCGATTGTGATCACTGCGGCATCGTTGCAGTTGCCGCCGGATCTGCACGCGGACTCCGTGCCATTTCAATTGGGGTTGCCGAGCGCGGGGGAGTTGCTTTCCGGAGTCAAGGGCGTGCTCGCGGAGTTAAATCGCGCGCAGCAGATTCCCATTGCGCTGGATGTTGCGGGCATCGGGCAACTGGCGCAGAACCTGGCGGGTCTGCCGCAAGAGGAAGCCATGCGCGCGTTGCGCATGTGCATTCTAGAGCGGCGGCGCGTGGACGCGGGTCTGTTGGATGCGGTGCTGGACGCCAAGCGCGACGCGCTGCGCAGCGATGGCTTGCTGGAAACAGTGCGGCGCGATGCTTCTTTTGCCGACGTGGCGGGTTTGAAGCGGCTGCGCGAATGGATTGCCAAGCGCAAGAGCGCGCTGACCCCGGAGGGACGCCGCTTCGGGCTCGAGCCACCGAAAGGGATTTTGATTACCGGTGTGCAGGGATGCGGGAAGAGTCTGGCGGCGCGTTCCGTGGCGGGAGAGTGGGGCTACGAATTGGCGCGGCTCGATGCCGGCGCGCTGTACGACAAATTTATCGGGGAAAGCGAAAAGAAATTACAGAAAGCGCTGGAGCTGGCGCAGAAGTTGGCGCCCATGGTGCTGTGGATCGATGAAATCGAAAAGGCCTTTGCTTCCGCGGGCAGTAGCGGCGACGCCGATGCGGGATTGTCGCAGCGCTTGCTGGCCACGTTGCTGACCTGGATGCAAGACCGCGAGAGTGGCGTGTTTTTGGCGGCGACGTCGAACAACATCACCGTGCTGCCACCGGAAATGCTGCGTAAGGGGCGCTTCGATGAAATTTTCTTTGTGGACCTGCCGAATGTGGAGGTGCGCGCGGCGCTCTTCTCGCTGCACCTGAAAAAACGCGGCCGCGACGTGGCCGGCTTCGATTTGCCGAAGCTTTCCGCTGCCAGCGACGGATTCAGCGGAGCGGAAATCGAGCAAGCTATCGTCGCGGGCCTGTACACCGCGTTCTCGCAGAAGCAGCAGCTCAGCACCGAGATTTTGCTTGGCGAAATTCGCGGGACGCAGCCGCTCAGCGTGACCCGCGCCGAAGACGTTCAAGCCATTCGTGATTGGGCCAAGACGCGAGCCGTGCCCGCCGATTAAGCCAGCTTCAAACTCGGGTCGGCGTTGAGGGAAGTGTCGGCGAATTGGCCGGCGCGAAAACGGAAATAGGCGGCGGCGGCGATCATGGCGGCGTTGTCGGTAGATAGGGCGGGGCTGGGAAAAAAAACTTCGATACCTTGGGCTTTGCGGCGGTCTTCGAACGTGGCGCGGAGTTGGCTGTTCGCGGCCACTCCGCCGGACACCAGAATGCTTTCCGCTGACAATTCCTCGGCGGCGGCCATGGTGCGGTCGAGGAGATCGCGAACCACGGCGTTCTGAAACTCGCGCACCAGCGCTAGAGTTTGCGGGCTGCAGAGCGGCAGCAACTGCTCGTATTTTCGTTCGCCGCGCGCCAGGGCTTCTTTCCTGCCCTGGATTTCCGGCGCGTATTCGGGATGCTCGCGCACGTGATACAGCACGGCGGTCTTGAGGCCGCTGAAGCTGAAGTCCAGCGGATTGCCGCGCGTTTTCGTAGGCCCAAATTTTACGGGCGCCGGAACGCTATTGGCGGCTGCCGCCAGGCGATCGAGGATCGGACCGCCGGGGTAGCCGAGGCCGAGCAGCTTGGCCACCTTGTCGTACGCTTCGCCGGCAGCGTCATCGCGAGTCTGGCCGAGTTTGTTGTAACTGAATGTTCCGCCCTGTCCATCCGATTTCACTTCGTACAAAACGGTGTGGCCGCCGGAAACAATTAGGCAGACAGCAGGAAGCTTCGGCGCGCGACCTGATTTGTGGGCCTCGAGAAAAACGGCGTGCACGTGTCCTTCCAAATGGTTGACGGCCACGAGGGGCTTTTTTAGAGCCGCGGCGAGCGTCTTGCCGTAGGTGATGCCGACCAGCAGCGCGCCGACGAGTCCGGGCCCTTGCGTGACGCCGATGGCGTCCACATCTTGCAATTGCATTCCGGCTTGCGCGAGCGCCTCGCGCACCACCGGAACGATTTGCCGCAAATGTTCGCGCGAAGCCAGCTCCGGTACGACGCCGCCGTATTTGCGGTGCACATCGATTTGTGAAGCAACCACGGAGGAGAGAATTTCGCGGCCGTCGGCGACGACGGCTGCGGCGGTTTCGTCGCAGGAGGATTCGATGCCGAGGATGCGCACGGGCATGGTTTCATTCTGCGCCAGCAATTCGCGCGGTTGCAAATGCGGAAGTTGCGCCTCGCGGCGTATCGCGGTGGGTACAGGCTCCACCGTATTTTAGGTTTGTCGGCGGATTGACAAAGCTATTGCGACGCGTCTACTGTGCGAAAGCAATGCTGACCATCCTCGCCGGTTCGCGCTCGCGCCAAAACGAATGACTCCCAACGACTCGCAGTCACTTCCGAACTCCCCTCCCGTACGCAGGGTCCGCAAGGCCGTTCTGCCGGCGGCCGGCTTGGGCACGCGTTTCTTGCCGGCCACCAAAGCACAGCCCAAAGAAATGCTGACCGTCGTGGACAAGCCGCAGATTCAATATGTCGCGGAAGAGTGCGTGGCTTCGGGCATCGAGCACATCATCATCGTGACCGGCCGGGGAAAAAGCGCGATTGAAGATCACTTCGATGCGTCGCCCTTTCTTGAAGATTTCCTGGAAAGACGCGGCAAGAAGCACGAAGCCGCGATGGTGCGCAATATCGCGGGCATGGTGCAGGTGAGCTACACGCGCCAGAAAGAGCCGCTCGGGCTTGGGCACGCGGTGCTGGTGGCGCGCGACCTGGTTGGCGATGAACCGTTTGCGGTGCTGCTGGGCGACGTGCTGATCCCTGGCGAGAATCCGGCGACGAAGCAGCTCATCGACGTGTACGCAGCGACCGGGGTGGGAGCGATCGCGGTCGAGGAAGTGCCGAAGGACCGCACGCACCTGTATGGCATTGTGGCGGGAGAGCCGGCGCCGCTGCCCCCGTTTGGCGCGCGCTTGTTGCGCATCCGCGATCTGGTGGAGAAGCCCAAGCCGGAAAATGCGCCGTCGAATTTGGCGATCACCGGACGCTACGTTTTGCCGCCGGCGATTTTCGATTGCCTGGAGAAAACCAAGCCGGGGGCCGGAAATGAGATTCAGCTCACCGATGGTTTGCGTACTTTGGCGCAGGAACAGGGGCTTTGGGCGTACATCTACGAGGGAATTTCGTACGACGCCGGGGATAAGCTGGGATTTTTGAAGGCAACCGTGGAGCTGGCGTTGAAAAATGCGGAGCTGGGCGCGGATTTCCGCAGTTATTTGAAGACGTTGAAGCTGTAACAACGTGGCCAGCGGCCGGGGACTGCTCCAAATTTCCGAAGTCCCGGAGGGACGGCGAAGATTTTAGCCCAGCACGCCAGTGCTGGGTAACACGCCACCACGAGAAAAGTTGAGTCCCGGAGGGACGGTGAGCGAAAACCTAGTCTCGGCGCTCTCTCACCCAAACACATGCCGCGGATCGTAATCGATGCCGGACGATTTCAGTAAAAATATAAATTCTTCCTCGAAGGTCCTCTTCGCATGGTGCCGCACTTGATTTCGGATGTACTTAACGACGGTTGCCTTCTGCGACGGACTAACACTGAATGCGCCGTAGCCCTCTTGCCACTCGAATTCCACGCCGCGCTCGCTCATCCACCGCGACGAATAGGATTTAATGGTTTGAAGTGCTTTTGAAAGCGTAATGGTCGGAGGCAGCGCGATCAGAAGGTGCGCGTGATTGGCTGTGCCGCCGGCAGTGACGAGGTGAATGCCTTCGCGCTTGGCGATAGCACCTTTAAAGGCCCAAAGCTGTACTTGTAGTTCGGGTGTGATCAGATTGCGACGCTCAGCGGTGCAGTATACGCAATGAATCAGATTCTGGGAGTAGGAGTGACCCATCGTGCCGTCCCTCCGGGACTCACATGGTTGAAGAGGGTTTGTATTGTATCGCGTACCCAGCACTGGCGTGCTGGGCTAAAGTCTTCGTTGTCCCTCCGGGACTCTCATGATTTGGACGGATTGTGCATCCGGTGCACCCAGCACAAAAATCTTCGTTCTTCCGGGATTTTATTTCTTCTTTGTTGGTTTTTCGGTTTTCTTTTCTTTAGTTCCCGAGTCCTTCTCCGAATCTTTTGTTGCCGAATCTTTCGCGCCGGAATCCTTGGAGGCGTCTTTGGATTCGGTTGCGGGCTTGTCGTCCTTTGCGGTTTCGGCGCCGGATTTTTTGCTCGCGTAGTCGGTAACGTACCAACCGGAACCTTTGAACTGAATGGCGGACGCGGAAAGCAGGACTTCGACTTTGCCGCCGCAGTGCGGGCACTTTTTCAGGTGCGGGCCGGCGACGTTTTCGATTTTCTCGGTCAAGCGGCCGCATTTTAGGCATTTGTACTCGTACAGAGGCACAGACGTTCTCCTCGGTTGTGTTGCGAATCGCAAAGTATAACACGCGCCGAGAAGGGTCTTGGCTATCGCGCAGCGTGCTAGACTCGCGTTATGCGTGCGAAGCGCGTGCGAAACGATTCTCCCGCGGCAGCGGTAATTTCTCCTGAATCCGGTGGGTGTCTTTATCTTGTAGGCACGCCGATCGGCAACCTGGAAGACATTACGCTACGCGCGCTGCGCATCCTCAAAGAAGTGGACCTCATCGCGTGCGAAGATACGCGGCACACGCAAAAGCTGCTGAACCACTACGACATCCGGAAATCGCTGGTCAGCTACCACGAGCATAACGAAATGACGCGCTCCTCGGAGTTGCTGATCCAGCTGGAGGACGGCGCGAAGATTGCGCTGGTCAGCGATGCCGGGATGCCGCTGGTGTCGGATCCGGGCTACCGGCTGGTAACGCTTTGCGTGCGGCACAAAATTCCGGTGGTCCCAGTGCCCGGCCCCTCGGCGCTGCTGGCGGCGCTGGCGGCCTCAGGGCTACCCAACGAGGAGTTTTTGTTTGTGGGATTTCTGCCGGCGCGCAGCGCGGAACGCCGTCGCACGCTGGAACACCTGCGCATCGAGGAACGCACCATCATTTTGTACGAAGCGCCGCACCGCGTGGCGGAGAGTATTGCCGACGCACTGGAAATTCTGGGCGACCGGCCAGCGTGCCTGGCGCGCGAGGTCACCAAGCTTCACGAGGAGTTCCGGCGCGGCAAGCTTTCGGAACTGGCGGCGTCGTTGGCGCGCGTGCCGGCGCGAGGCGAAATCACGCTGTTGGTGGGACCGCCGGAGGCCAACTCCGCCGGGCTGCACGCGGATACCTCGCAGAGCCTCTCAGACCGAGTGGAAGAACTAATCCGGCAAGCCAAGCTGGACCGAAAAGAAGCGTTGAAGCTGGCGGCCCGGGAACGGGGACTCACCCGCCGGGCGGCTTATGAACAGCTGGTGCAAAGCAAGGAAAAACCGAACTAGAAGATGGGAGTCGCCGATTGCTTTCCCCCCCTCGTCGCGTGGCCTCAGGAAGACACCAGTCTCGTAAGTTGCTGGAGGCGCGGCGGTTAGGCAGCGGATTCGGAGCGGAAGACGCGCTGGAAGCGGGGGCCGGTGAACTGGACGCCGACGTAGTGCTCGCCGGGTTGCTGCGCATCGGCGACGTGGACGACGCGGCCACTGGTGGCGAAATCGGGCTCGGCGCGGCGCGAGGCGTAACGCGAGAACGGGATGCGGATCTCCAGATCCGAGCCGACGGCCACGTCGAAGCGCGTGACGAAGGCGGCTCCGCTGCGGCAGAGATTCTCGCTGGAAGTTTCTTCCTCGAAGGCCACGCCGCGGGAATCGCGACCGCGGACTCGGAGCGGCAGACGAACGGAGATTCTACGTTCCGTGCGCTGCTGCGACACGGTCAGATTGGCTGGGACCATGGGCTGGGTCCTCCCCCACCACGCTCGCGCGACACTCGAAAAAGCGTTCGACGCTTTCGAGCACTTCACTGGGTGTTCGCGCCGCGTGTACGTTCCGACGAAGCTCGCCGCCGTTCCCAACGCCATGAGAAAACCAGCAAGCGAACTGCTTCATTTTGCCTACAGCATCGGGGAGGCCAGAAGAACTAATTTCACGATAGTAGCCGGAAAGTAACTGGTGGCGGTCGGCGTCGGTGGGGACGTCATAGCGCCCGGTGGTGGCGTATTGCTGCATCTGAGAGAAAATCCAGGGGTTAGTGGCGGCGGCGCGGCCGATCATGACAGCGTCGCTGCCCGTTTGGGCAAGCATGCGTTCGGCGTCTTCGGGAGAATTG
>WNEZ01003389.1_pt1 | contig 13745 bp, 14 predicted proteins | sample 5400521 | NCBI WGS metagenome assembly WNEZ01 (sample SAMN13153339, study PRJNA577476) | soil metagenome | isolation source: 120 cm saprolite under Douglas fir tree site 2 hole 1 replicate 1 | place: USA:California | collected 2015-04-18 | reverse complement strand
TGTCAGCTTTAAGGTGTTGTTCCAGTGCAAGCGATGGTCGAGCACCGTTGGGCCGGGAGTGATCCGAGACTTTCGTGGCGCGATGATGGGTCGCGCCGACAAAGGCCTTATCCTCACTACTGGAACGTTCACAACTGACGCGCAAGCAGAGGCAGTTCGAGACGGCGTTCCGCCGATTGAACTGGTTGATGGTCAGGCTCTGGTGTCTCTCCTGGAGAAGCTCGAACTCGGGTTGGTTCCCCGAACGACATACGAGGTCGATTACAAGTTCTTTGAGGAATTTAAGAACTGAGGAACGCACCCTAACCCCTTTCATAGAACCCTTGTCAGGTCTCCGGTGTCAAGAGGCAGACTTTTGCCTTTTCGCAAGGTACAATGCTGACATACCAATCAACACACGTTCGTGAGGAGTGCCCATGCTACAGACATACAAAGCCATTCTCTACGGTGACCACGTCGAGTGGCTTGAACAGCCACCGGAAAAGCCCCATCCGGTGCAGGTGCATATTACTTTTCTGGAAGAAACGGCTTCTGAAGCTGTTCTCGACCGCGGGCGAGTTATGGCTGAGGCTCTCGCCGCGCTCGCTAGTCGGGGTACCTTTACCGCAATCTCTGATCCCGTCGCTTGGCAACGCGAGATGCGATCCGAACGGACTTTGCCAAACCGCGAGCCATGATGCTCCTCGATAGCAACATCATCATTTACGCTGCGCAACCGGAGCACGCCGCTCTGCGGCAGTTCATCAAGGAACACGCTCCTGCCGTTTCGGTCATCAGCTACATTGAAGTACTGGGTTTCCACCGCCTGAATGACGATGATCGACAGTTCTTGGAGCAATTCTTCCAGGCAACGCAAATGCTACCGTTGTCGGATGGCATTGTGCAGTGGGCGGTGAGGCTGCGGCAGCGACGGAAGATGACGCTGGGGGATGCTATCGTTGCAGGTACTGCGTTAGCACACGAGCGTACTCTGATAACCCACAATACTGAGGATTTTCGCTGGATTGATGAGATCAAGTTGCTCGATCCGTTGACGAAGGACGCCCAATCGGGTAAGGGCGGTCATCGCTGACCGCCCTCCCCACACCACCACGGCATGCGGGTCCGCACCGGGCGGTTCAGGCAGGATGTGAAGTGAGAGCAATCTCACTCAAGGCTGGGTCGATGACCCGCTTTTTCCCCCTCGCCCGGACCGCCGCCGCATGCCTCTACCGGAGGTCCATCGCCGGGTGAGCGAATGGCTGCGCTGTGCGGCCATCCGCGAATTGATGGAACTGGATCTCATTGACCAGTACTGCTCACACAAGCTCTAACTTTGACAAAGTAGTACTAAGGAGGATATGAGAAATGAAATTCGGTATCCATTACTCCCTCGGGGTCGGCTTCACTCCCACGGGAGACGATTATTGTCGAGTGGCACAGAAGGCGGAAGAACTCGGCTATCATTCGGTGTGGCTCGGCGACCATATTGTGATTCCTGAAAAAATAGCATCTCCCTACCCTGGTACCGAAGATGGGTCGGTGGGATTCCCCCGCCGCACCCCGTGGCCTGATCCACTTGTCCTCCTGGCCGCGATTGGAGCAAAGACGCAAAAGATTCGCTTGGGGACTAGTGTTGTTATTGTTCCTTATCGCAATCCCCTCCACGTTGCTAAGGCTGTAGCGACAGTCGATTTGGTCTCTAATGGGCGGTGCCTCTTTGGTGTGGGGATTGGCTGGCTCAAAGAAGAGTTTGATGCGCTGGGAGAAAAGTTCGCCGAGCGGGCAGGCCGCACGCGCGAGTATCTGCAGATCATGAAGGCAATCTGGCAGAATGAGGTGGCAAGTTTCCACGGCAAATACTTTTCCTTTTCTGACTTGTACACACTCCCCTTACCAGTGCAAAAACCCCATCCGCCCATTATCTTTGGCGGGGAGAGCCCGGCGGCGCTCAAGCGCGTGGCTGATTTGGGGGATGGTTGGCAACCGGGCCCAATGTCGCTTGCGGTCTTGCGGGAGCGCGTTGGCCAACTCAAAGCCCTCATGGCCGAACGCGGGCGGGATTTTTCGCAATTATCCATCTCGACGATAGGAAATGCCAAGGAGCTGAAGCAAAATCCTGACAAGCTAACTGCGCTAGAGGAACTTGGGGTCCAGGAAATGATTCTTTTCATGGGTGCCCCACAGGTGAACGCCACGCTTGCCGAACTGGAAGAGGCGGCTCAGGCGTTGATGTCTTAGCTTGAACCACACTTCCAGTGATTACTCATTTTGCCCACGGGTTTAGAGCAGGTTGTCAATGAATGTACCAAGTCCGCCGCTGCCCCTCCTCACCCTTTCCCTCTCCCCCGCTGGCCGGGGAGAGGGCAGCAGACGTACAGCTTCATGACCTGTGCCTGCGGCGAAGCAGCCAGTACATCCTTAGACATCGTCGAAGCGCGACTTCAAGCGCTCGGTCATTACCAACCCTGAACCGATCGCATCGGCACGGATGCCGTATTGGGGGTAGTGCTATTCTGGTAATGCTGCACACTTGGTGAGGTTGTAATCACAAATGAAATATTTAATGGCTCCGATGTGATTGCTGAGCTTCTTGGAGAACGATAAGGTGGCACGCACCAGCCGCGAGACCCGTTGCCGCATCGTGCAGTTGAAGCGCTCGACGTGATTGGTCTTGCGGGCGAGCTTGGAGATGGCGCGGTGTTGGGCGGAGGGAATAACCCCCGTGTAGACTGCATAATGATCCGTATAGAAGAGAGCGTGCTCCTGAGACACGGTGGGAATCTTCTCCCACAAGGCTTGGGCGCTCTGGCCACTGCGGTCACCGACGTGGAAGGCAATGACTTGATGGGTAGTGGCGTCCATCGCAATCCAGACCCAGTGCCGGTTCGCTTTCTTCCCGACAAAGCTCCAGAGCTCGTCCAGCTCGGCCTCCAGCCGCTGCAGGATCACCGCCGGGGTGCCGCCTGGTGGCTCGACATAGAGATGCTCCGGGGCCGCCTGGAACTGCTCGACCATACACGGCAAGAGCCACTGGAGACCAACGCCCACTGCGCGACAGATCCCGCGCAGCGAGATTCTCTCCAGCAGTAGTCGTTCAATCAACGCCCGTTGCTCCTCCGTGACGACATGATTCTCTGGAATCAGGACAAAGGCACGGCCACACGCCTTGCACCGGTGGTTTTGTTTGCCCGTATGAATGTGCCCGTTTCTCTTGTACCAGGTCGATCCACATTGGGGACATGCCTCTCGCGAGACCATCATGTTTTCTCCGGCCTCCCATCCGCTCGATTTCTGCTCCTGACCAAGCGTAGCACGGATCCTACGAGAGCATTACCTGGATAGCACTACCTGGTGGTGTGGAGGGGGCGGTCAGCGATGACCGCCCTTACCCGATTAGGCGCAGCTTTACTCCGTCTGATCAACCTTCTTGTCAAATCTTGCAGTGAACCAGCCGTAAATCTCCACCAGCTCATGCCAGCTCTGCTGCTGCCTCCCATACCCGATACGGTCCCAGCCGAGCCATCAACCCTGCGGCCATCAGGGTGGCCACCACAAACCCTCCTAGCACCAAACTATACGAGCCTGTGGAGTCAAAACTTACCCCCATCAGCAGCGGGCCTATCACCCCACCCAGGGTAAAGGCAGCAAAGGCATAGCTGGAGATCTCCCCAAAAGCGTGCAGGCCAAAATAGCGACTCACCATGTAGGCCATGATGTCTAATTCCGCGCCCACAGCCAGACCCCACAGGACCATGGCAACGACCGCTAAGCCTCCGACTGCCCCACTCCACAGCAGGAAAGTCCCCAGCGCAGCCCCGCAAAAGAAGTAGACCGCCACGTACGGAGCAAAGAAGCGGTCGAGCAGATACCCGGCTCCCACTCCTCCTAGTAGTGCCCCCACGGCACCCAGTGACGCGGCTAAGGCCGCGCTCTGGGCAGTGACACCCCGGTCAGTCAGCATAGGAACAAAGTGAGTCACAATGCCGTGAAAACTCACCGATAGCAGGAAAAATGCGCCGACCATAAGCCAGAAGGTCCCCGTGCGCCAGGCCTCGCTACCGTTCATCCCTGACTCCCGGCCACTCGGCTTTGTCGCTCCAGCCCGCGCGACCGTCTCACCGTCAGGCAACAACCCCATCACCTGCGGCGTCTCCTTAAGGACCAGCCCGACTACGGGGATGGTGCCCCCTATGGCCAGGAGGCCAAGGAGCACGTAGGCTTGGCGCCAGCCCACCGCGGTGATGAGGGCTTGCGCCAGCGGGGGCGTGATGAAGGCGCCCAATTGGATCCCGGCCATTGCCAGCCCCAGAGCCAGGCCACGCTTCTTATCAAACCAGCGGGAGATCACCTGAGAGTAAGGCACCGGCGTGCTTCCGCTGCCCGCGACCCCTATGACCAGGTAGATAGCGTAGAAATGCCAGAGACTGGCCGAGAGAAAATCGAAAGATATCACGCCCAGACCAAAGATCAGTACCGAGAGTACAATCACCCTACGTGCGCCCAAGCGATCCACCAGGCGCCCGATGAGCGGCCCCACCCCGGTCATCGCCAAAGTAGAGAGGGAAAACGCGAGCGAGACCTCAGCCCGGCTCCAGCCAAACTCCTGGCTCAGGGGCTTGAGGAACACCCCAAAGGTGGGGACAATGATCGGGCCGAAGTGCAGAGCCTGGCAAACTCCGGCCGCTAGGACCACCCACCAGCCGTAGAAGACCTTGCCGCTCGTTTGCTTTGCTTTTGTCATAGGCAGTTCTCCTGAAGCACAATCACACCTTGTATCAACCCTGGTGGCGAAAGCCTCTTGCCGTGCCTGCTCCAGCAGCAAGATCCTCTCACGGCAGGAAAGGAAAAGTGACAAGACCGACGTTTCTCTCCTGCCCGGCCTTACAGTGGTTCCCCTTTGTTCCCCTCCACGCAGGCCTAACGAACTGGCATCAGCCGCGCCGACACGCGAAGTGTGCGTGGCGGCGTCGGCTGCATGCCATTGTTCGGCTTTTGAGTTCATTTGATCCTTTCCGTTTCAAGAAAGGCATTCAATCCTTCAGGGCTGTCGACAGGCACAAATTCACCGTTCCTAGTCCCCTGAGCCAGCGCAACAAAAGCATCTCCAAGTTGTCTCGCTGCGATCTTGGCCTCCATATCTATCTTGTTTTTGCCGCCCACCACCTCAGCAACTGCTGTGCCCGGCACAATAGCGTTCAGTCTGACCTGACTGTTTTTAAACTCGGAGTGAAATCCACTTACAAGCAAATTGATTGCGCCGTATTTTACGGATGCTGCCCACAAAGGCGGGACTGGGCAGCCATAGGCGATTTTCCCCGATACTGTTAAGAAAGAACTCCCCGGCGTGTCTTTCATTTCCGGTAGAAAAGCCTTCGCCGCATAAAAAAGAGTTTTAGGCGCTTCGTTCATCGCATCTAACAGTTTTGAGAATTCATCCTCACTGGGCGCTTTGGCGAAATCAACATTGCCGACGCTCACGACCACGTGATCAATTTTCTGACCACCCCCAAGAAGTTTTTCAACCGATTCTTTCGCATGTTTCGCTTCAATGGCGTTTGAAAATAGTGCTCCCAAAGGAAACAGCTTCTCCCGAAGATCCTTTGGGAACTGGGCGATCGCCTTATTCGCGTTATCCACGGAGCGCGAAACCACCACGACCTGGGCTCCCGCCTCCGCGAATGCCAGTGCCGCCCCCTTGCCGATGATTCCAGTCGCGCCTATGACGACGACATTCTTGTTCTTTAGATCTTTCATAAATATTCTCCTAGAAATGGTTTTTGCTTCGTCAGTGACAGGAACCCTTCGATCAGCTCGATCCACTATTTTGAACTCGGCTTTGACTTGTTGAACATATAACGGGCAATCTTCCATTCGCCCGCATCTTTTCTAAAAATGAACAATTCCCGGTTTTCTTCAGGCTGAGTGATATTCGACTCCAAAACAGTCGCTTTGCCACGAGAAAGAGTCTTGGCAAAAGCGTAGTCGCCGCTGACGACCACTTCTTCGATATCGAATTTAATTTCCGGCTTGATGGTGCTGAAAACATGGTCGTATGAAGCTTTAATTTGCGCTGTTCCTTCGGCCGTCGGAGCCTCGGCGGGCAAAAAGACGCCGTCCTTGGTATAGAGTGGCAGAACCGCCTCAGTACTCGATTGGTTAAGTGCTTGCTCGTACTTCGCCAACAGTTGTTCGATTTTCTTTTGTTCCAAAATTTCTCCTTTGGATTTTGTGCCGACCATTTTCTGCGAGGTTGATTCCTGGGCGACTACTTCATTCGCAGAAATGATTGTGGCCACTATAAAAACACCGAGCCCAATTGCCAATATATTTTTCATTGCGCCCTCCTCTTCACGTCTTTCATAACTTTTCTGAAACCTTGCGATCCAACGAGTCAACACCACCTCCACGGATCACGACCGCAATCGCAATCCCAAGAAGATGAAGATGGTATTCAAAGCTCTCTCCTTTTTTTGCTTCCACACCAATTCATGTTGTGACCTCAACCAGGATGTCATCCGGGTCGCGCACATACACTGACCCAGACTCTGGTGTCCCGTGCAGCGAATACGGAATGTGTTTCTCTTGCAACGCGGCAAGGAGCGCGCGGAATTGCTCGGGCTGAGCTTTGAGAGCCACGTGATGCATGCTGCCCACGCCACGCACGGTGCGCGCCGGCCCCTTTTCAGGAAAATCGAAAAACGCCAATTGATTACCACCCCCCATATCGAGGAAGATGTGGGTGGAAGTTGGTTCATCGCGGTTTTGCACAATCCGCGTGAGCCGCATGCCGAGCACTTGGGTGTAAAAATGGATGGTGGCGTCGAGGTCCGAACAGATTAGCGCCAGGTGATCGACTCCGCCGGTAGATGTTGACTGGGATGCACTTTCGCTCCCGGACAGGTACCGTGCTTTCAGCTCCGCACGGCGAGTTTGATAAAAGCTCAGGTCTGGCATAGCTCTTCTCCTTTTTATGGGGCTATACGTTGGGGAATGACGATCCTTGCTTCCCCAAGCGGAGGGATCTCGTAATGGGCGCGTTCTATGCCTGCACGGAGATACTCAGTTAACATAGAGAAGGCCCTTGTCTTAGAGATCTCTGCTGAGAAGAATCAATGTCCTCTGCAAGGAAGCGAGGATTCTAGGATCGGTCTCTGAAGAGACGGGGCGCGGCAGGCACGCCCCGCAGCGCCCTCAGAGGCAATCAGGACCCTTTCAGTGACTACGCATTCGGGGCGAGGGGAGACCGCAGGGAGTCAGTCTGCTCCAACCCGAGCGCCTTGACCGACGTCTCGAAGCGGTCTTGCATGACCGCATCGTTGGCAACGAATTCACGGGTGAGGCAGCAGTACTCCAACTGCATCCCGTTCGGGTCTTTGAAGTAGATCGACTTGGCCCAGTTGTGGTCCACCACCTCAGAGACCTCCACCCCTTTGGCGAGCAGCTCTTGTCGCTTCGCTTCTAAGCCCGCCTCGGTGCCCGCTTCAAAAGCAAAATGGTAAAACGCGTTGGGCACCCCGAGCCCGCGGTTAATACCGGCGTCATATTCTACCGGCACCCCCGGGATGTCGCGTGCCTCCATGAAGGCGATGAGTTGATCGCGGCCGGTGTCGAAGAAGACGTGGCGGATCCGCCCCCCTTCTTTGACCTTGATGATATCGCAGATCACCGGCTTGAACCCGAGGACGTTCTCGTAGAAGTTCCGAGTCTTGTCGAGGTCCAGCGTGGACAGCCCGATGTGGGAGAAACCTTTAGCTGACATGGCAAACCCTCCTTTCGTTCTTTACGTTTTTCTTGCAGCAACTGGATGTTGCCAATCTCATGCTCTCTGTAGTTTCTGCTTGAGCGGGGCACCGGGACCGTTGAGCGTCATGCTTTATCGCCCTGCCTTCGTGGTGGGACAGGCAGCACCGGGAGCACGAGGAACGATGGTTGCCCTTCCCGATGGTGTACCGCATTGGTGGCGATATGGATGTCCGCCGCCGTGTCGTTTGCCAGTATCACGTTGCCGCTGTTGGTGTTGCGGACACGGCGAGGAAAATTGCTGCTGGTGACATCCACTTGCAGGCGGCTGCCGGCGGTAAAGGTATGATGGATATCGCCGAGATGAATCGTCAGCGGATAGACCTGGTCCGGCGCCAGGTGCTGCGGTCCGACGGCAGCGTCGCGATACATCGCCCGCACCACTCCGTCCATGAGCAGCATCGCACGGCCATCCGCCTGCAGCTCAATCAACTTCGCCACAAAATCCGTATCCCGACAGCTTGACTGAATGTGGAGCGTGACGTCGACCGAACCGGCTATGGTGAGATCCTGGTCGAGGACCTTACTTCGATAGCTTAGGCCGTAGTCCGGCAACGCCTGCACGGGGCGTTGATCGCGCGGGCCGCCGTCGATCAGCATATTGCGGCCGCCGAGCGTCGGAATCGGCCGGTTGGGATCGTAGCGGTAGCGTCTGGCCTCGCCATCTGGACCGTCGGCGCTGAGGCGGCCATCGCCAGTCAGATAGAACTTCTGTGGAACAGTTCCCGGCGGCGGCCAGCTTTCCGAGTGGCGCCAATCATTGGCAACGTAATTTTCCTGATCGGCGACCCACGCGCGCGGCGAATAGAAGACCGCCGGCTCGCCCATGATCCGCGTGCGCTCGCCCTTGAGCCAGTGATCAAACCACTCGAAGTACGGATCGCGTGGCCAGAAATTGCGTTCATACACGAAGTTATGGCCGTTGGGTCCAATCCATAGACGCTGGTTGCCGACGCGGGAGTGGAGATGGGTAAAGGCCGCCAGCACGCTGGTCTGGAAAATATCGAACCAGGTCGTGACATGAAAACCGGGGATGTCGATCGTCGCGCGAAAGTTATGCCGGGCGCGAAACTCGTCCGGCGCGGGATGGCGGAGAATTTCGTCCAGATAGGGCTGCCATGCCGAGAAATCCGGATAACCGGTTAGCGGCAGATGCATCCATTCGGCCGAATCGATGAACGGCGGATTTGCCTGCCGGGCGGCGTCCAATGCCGCGTAGCGCGCGCGGGCGGAATCGGCGAGCGCGGCCAGTTCCGTGGCATTCAGACCGCGCTGCCGCGCCACGGCTTCGCGATGGGAAGCGGAAAGGCCGGCAATGTTTCCCGCGACCCACAACCATAATCGCTCCATCTCTATCGATTGGCCCTCGTAGACCACATCGTCGTAGATGCTGGAGCCGCCGACTTGCGCGAAGAACGCGCGCGCTGTCGGATGACGCTGCGACGCCGCAGCCAGCGCCGTCGTTGATCCCGCCGACGAGCCGGAGAGGCCAACCTGATGATTGGTCCAGGGCTCGCTCGCGATCCATTCAAGAGTGTCGAAGCCGTCGGCCGCGTCGTCACCGTAGACATGGTCCTCACCTTCGGAGCCGTAGCGTCCGCGGCAATCCTGATAGACGGCGGCATAGCCGCGCCGAACGATCTCGCGCCAGCCCCGCAAAATCGCTCCGCGCAGGGGCGCCTCCGGATCGGGGAGCCAGCCCTTGGTGCAGTCGGTCACGTGCTGGCCTTGCGGCAAGGTGACGCCGTAAGGCGTACGGTGCAGAATCACCGGAAAGCGCGGTCCGCCGCCCTGCGGCAGAAAGACGAAGGTGTTCAACCGGACACCGTCGCGCATCGCCACCATCGCCTGAAAGCATCGGGCTCCGTCAATCATGTGCATGACCTACTTCTCCTCACGTCCAGATAGATTGGCTTTTGCTAACTGCGGGATGGTTCGACTGTCAACACCGTACTTCATGGTATACCTCCCAGTTCGTCAGTTCCCGGCCTACTGGGGCCGACTGTTTTGAGAGCCTTATCAAATCTCGAAAAGTGCTCACGGTCTAAAGTTCGCAGTAGAAGTCATACAAGCGCCGCCGGTATTATCGAGGCGAGTAGGTTCCCGATAACCGCGGGCTGTAGAATTTAGCTGCTTTAGCTGCATATATGCAGATGAGTTATAAGCGGCTCGAGCGTTGTTCTATAGATGCGGGACAACTTCGCCTGCAAGCAAAACCAAATGTTCCATCTCGTCGAACACCGGATTCAACATTAGATGTTGCGCTCCGGCGCGCACTAGCTGACCCAGCTTCTCGATACATTCCGCGCGACCGCCCCAAATACTAACGTGCGACGCCATGTCGGCATTTTTGTAGCGCAACCCAAACCATTCGCGTAATCGACGCTCCGCACGATCGCGATTATCATCGACGGCTATGTACACGCGTTTGGAGAGTCGGAAGGTCTTCGGGTCGCGCCCGACCTCATTCAAGAAGCGCTGAAGCAGCTCGACGTGCTGAACGAAGTCCGCGGAGGACGACGACCCGGCTCCCATCCAGCCGTCGCCATGGCGAGCGGCGCGCTTTAGCCCGACCTCGGTGCGCGCTCCAAACCAGATTGGCGGATGTGGCCGCTGCACCGGCTTGGGCTCCATCGGAACATTCTCGAAGCGCCAAAATTCACCGTCAAAGGTTGCCCTGGGCTGCGTCCAGAACGCTTTCAGAACTTCCAGGGTTTCGATGAAGCGCCGAACACGCCGTTGATTCGAGACGCCGAAAGTCGCTTCCGGTACGTGGGGACCGCCGATCCCCACCCCGACGATTACGCGCCCCTGGCTCAGCTGATCCAGCGTCGCCAGACTCTTCGCCAATTGCACCGGATTTCGGATTACAGGCACCAGCACTGAGGTTCCGAGGCGCAATTTCGCGGTGACCGCCGCCGCATACGTGAGGAGCGTCACAGGCTCCAGGATTGCAATGTCACTAATAATTTGCTCCTGAACCCATAGGCTGTCGTACCCCAGCGTTTCGGCTTTCGAGACGAACCCCTTGATAAGCGTCACATCGACCGGAGCGTTGGCGAAGCTTTGTGGAATCGCGATGCCGCAAGGGACATTACCAACTGCCATTTTGACGTTCCTCCAGAATCTACCCAATCGTTCGTCGAGGCGGCGGCTGCTATGGGCGCCGCGATAAACGCCTCTATTCGGCTCCACAGGTCCAGTCAGAGCTCTATCTTGAATCCCAGCCGATCAGCCCCAGTGTATGAAATGCGTTTGGACTTCACCCGCACCATGCGGAGCGCCGGGTTTGCAAAGAACGGCGCCTCAAAGGGGTTTTTCTTTAGAAAAATATCCTTCAGCGAGTCCCACTCGACTCCCTTGGCAACTTCACCGGCAATGCCCTGCACCACTGACCTGCTAATCTGAAATTTGCTGACGTCGCCTTCATCACGGGTGTCGACGATCACGGTCACCTTGGGGCGCCTGAGCAAATTTTGGAACTTTTCGGCCGTGTCGCCCATGATGAAGAGCAGGTCGAGTTCCGGAGTTTCGGCGAACGCCTGCAGCGTCGCGGTCGGCCATTCCTCTCCCTGCGTCACGATTACCGCTACATGCTCCTGAGCGAACAGCTCTGCGAGTTTTTGCCTCTGAGTTTCCTCCACTGCTTTTGCTCCTTTCATGATAGACATCCTCATGGATCATGTTTTCCAACACGACCAGCTTCTTTGGCTGTTTCGCCTTGGCATACATACTCTGCGCCTCAAATAACGGTACGAGCTTATCCTTATCGGTATGGATCCACATGATTGCTCGTGGTGAAATGCGGTCCACGACACTCTCAGGCTTGAACTCCACAACGTCAAGCAATGATTCGAACGATACCTCCGCCGTCCACTGTCCGAGTGCGCTAATGTCAATCGGTTCTCCCGTTTGATTAAACATTTCGATTAAACACCTTTAACAATACGAGACAGTAAACTGAGCAATACACTTCGACGTGACCAAGCCACGAAGGCATTCAAAACCAGCAAGACAATAGGCAGCGTCGGATTCCCACCGATCAGGAACAAGTGAGTCCCGACCGCTCCGGCCATAACACCTGTTAAAAGCGCTGCTCCCAAGCCCGATAGACCCGGGATTAATAACAGTACCGCGCCACCAACTTCCATGAAGCCAGTTAAGTAACGAAACCACTGTCCGAGTCCGATAGCCTGAAACAACTGAACCATTTGTTCACTGCCGGAAAGCTTACTTCCTCCAGCCATAAAGAACATTCCTGCGACTCCAATCTGAATGGTCCAAAGGACAATGTTCATTGGCTGTGAAACGTCCACTTTCTGACCTTGAGCTTCGACCGTCGTATTCATAAATCTTCCGTCTATTAAAAATTTGTCTGCGATCTCGTTCATGCCTTTTAATATACGGAGTTTTCTTAGTGTTGATTAGATGGTATAACCGAAACATATTGTTCCATTAAAACAACAATGGAGGCTTTACGCGCGATTTGAATGAAATCCAATGCTTCGTCAAGGCCGTGGAACTGAAGAGCCTCACCGCAGCTTCACAGGCGCTCGATCTTCCGAAGTCTAGTGTCAGCAGAAAAATCTCAAATTTAGAAAAGCGCTTAGGGATGACGCTTGTGGTGCGCACAACGCGCGCCATCAGACTCACGGACGCGGGCAGAGAGTTTTTTCAAACCACAACAAGCGCATTACACGAAATTGATTCGGCGGAGAAGGGTCTCGATAAAAGTCGGCAAACGGTCGAAGGTACACTACGGATAACTGCACCAGTTGAATTCTCTATTGGTCCCTTGCCGAAGCTTGTCGCGGGATTTTTGCAGGAGAATCCTTTAGTGAGTGTCGATCTTGTTTTAACCCAACGTACTGTAGACTTAGTTGCAGAGGGGATTGATCTCGCGTTTCGATTAGGTGATCTACAAGACTCAACTCTCATCGCAAAGAAACTAAAACCTCTCAACGCTCAAATCGTCGCAAGTCCTGAGTTTCTCAAATCCCGTGGCGAACCAAAAACGGTCACCGACATCAAAGACCATGAATGGGTGAACTTTACGCCTGATGGTAGAGTCGTGAAGTGGACGCTTAAGGGCTCCGAAGGAAAACGTGCAGTCACACCTCGGGGCCGATTTTCCGCGAACCATATTTTCGCCTTAAAGCAGGCCGCGATCGCCGGGGTCGGTTTTGCGGTCGTTCCCAGCTTCATGGTGACAGAGGAGATCAAGAGCAAAACGCTCAAAGTTGTTTGTGGAAGCTGGGAACTGCAAGGCGGTCCGCTCCACATCGTATACCCTGCACAGAAGTTTCTCTCACTGAGACTTCGTCATTTCGTTGATTACGCGACGGAGCATTTTTCTTGGTAGGAATAACGATCGCCGGGGTGCCCGACTTTTGAGGCCAGTTCCCAGTATCGCATTTTTGAGGTGCGAGAAGTAAAGGGTCTGACGTCGCCCGAAAATTTGCATTGGTTAGTAAGCGGTGATTTTGCGGCGTTCTTTCTCTGTGAGAGAAGGGGAGCTAAGAGAGGCGGCCACCATAAGGTGGCCGTTGCCTTTTCGAGGAGGAAGTGACGCGAGAGAGTACCAACGGGAGAGTCCGGCGCAGCCTGGCCGAGTGGCGCACGATTTGTGAGCGGTTTGCCCGCAGTGGGCTGGGAGCAGAGGAGTTCTGTCTGCGCGAGAAGCTCACGGTGAGCAGTTTCAAGAAGTGGTATCGACGCTACCTGGGGGAGGAACAGCAGGGTAACCCGTTTATCGAGTTGGTACCACCGTCGATGGTTGTGTCGCAATTTTTAATAGCGAATGAGAGGAGACTTCACCATTAGTTTGTTATGCAGCCAAGGAATAAAATTGGTCTGCGGGTGTTTGGAGCATCTCTGTGGCCCTCAGTTGTCCTTTGCGGGCGCGCGCCGGGAGCGCTTTGCGATCGACCGGCTCCAACGTGCCACGGTCGTTGAAGAAGTGG
>WNEZ01003388.1_pt1 | contig 13745 bp, 11 predicted proteins | sample 5400521 | NCBI WGS metagenome assembly WNEZ01 (sample SAMN13153339, study PRJNA577476) | soil metagenome | isolation source: 120 cm saprolite under Douglas fir tree site 2 hole 1 replicate 1 | place: USA:California | collected 2015-04-18 | reverse complement strand
AATGAATTCTTGTCCACGACGCTGCTCTCGCTTTGCCTTGAATGATCGATCCGCTATCGGGCCACGTTCAATCCCGCCAGCATCTCCTTTACCGCGGTCATCGCGGCATTAAGCTTCTCGGGATCGCGCGAGCGAACGACCAGGTTGGTGTTCGGCTTCTTATCTTCATCGAGGAACGGATAGCTTCCGATGATGGTGTCGGGATGCGCGTTGGCGATTTCGCGCAAGGGGCCGCCGATGTCGCCTTCCCTTGCATTGGCGCGAACCGAGTCCGACAGCATCCGCGCCCCCGATTTCAGCTTCGGCGCGACGATGTCCATCCTCGCCTGCATGATCGACGGCACACCCGCCATCACGATGACGTTGCCGATCCAGAAGCCGGGCGCGGCCGAGACCTTGTTGAGCACGAGCTCGGCGCCCTTCGGGATGCGCGTCATGCGCATGCGCGCCTCGTTCATCTCGGTGCCCAGCGCGTCGAAGCGCTCCTTCATGATGGCGACCGCGCGCGGGTCGTAGTCGATCGCAACGCCGAACGCCTTCGCCACCGCGTCGGCCGTGATGTCGTCGTGGGTCGGCCCGATGCCGCCGGTGGTGAGCACATAGGTGTAGCGCGCGCGCAGCGCGTCGAGCGCCGCGACGATCTCGGCCTCGACGTCGGACACCACCCGCACCTCGCAGAGATCGATGCCGATCGTGGTGAGATACTCGGCGATGAAGCCGATATTCTTGTCCTTGGTGCGGCCGGACAGGATCTCGTCGCCGATGACCAGAAGGCCGGCCGTGACGATGCCCGATGACCCGGGTTGGGTTTTGCTCATGACGCCTTCCTGCTATTCCCGACCGCGACGAGAGATTGGATTATACTTCCGGCCCGCAACGGGCCAGCGGATTCAGCCGCCGGTCCCCAAGCGTGCCAAGACGCCTGCCAAGACGCCTGCCAGAAGCTGCCAAGCGGCGATGAAACAGCCGGCGTAACCGGGAGGAGACGATGAGGACACTCGCATTTTCCGCGGCTGCTTTATGCGCGCTGCTCGCCGGCCCGGCAACCGCACAGGAGGCCGTGCGCATCGGCGTCATGAACGACATGGCGGGGGTCTATTCGGACGATCAGGGTCCGGGGTCCGTGCTCGCCGCGCAGATGGCGGCCGAGGATTTCGGCGGCAGCGTCGGCGGGCGCCGGATCGAGATCGTGGCCGGCGACCATCAGAACAAGACCGATATCGGCGCCCAGCTCGCGCGGCGCTGGATCGAGAACGAGGGCGTAGGGCTGATCGTCGACCTGCCGAACTCGGCGATCGCGCTGGCCGTCAACGAGATCGCGCGCGACCGCAACAAGGTCATGATCGGATCGGGCGCCGGCACGGCCCTGCTGACCGGCGAAAAATGCTCGCCCAACACCGTGCATTGGACCTACGACACCTGGGCCTATGGTCACGGCCTGGCGCGCGCCGTCATCCAGCAAGGGGTGAAGAGCGTCTTTTTCATCACTGCCGATTACGCGTTCGGGCACGACCTCGAAAAACAGTTCAGCGACGAGGCGGTCAGGCAGGGCGTCAAGGTGCTGGGCTCCGCGCGCCATCCGATCGGCATGAGCGACTTCGCCTCGCTGCTCGTGCAGGCGCAAGGCTCCGGCGCCGACGCGGTTGCCTTCGCCAATGCGGGCGGCGACACCAGCAATTCGCTCAAGCAGGCGGGCGAGTTCGGGCTCGCGCGCAAGCAGAAGCTTCTCGCGCTCATCATGGGGCAGAACAACGTGCGCGCGCTCGGCCTGCAGGCGTCGCAAGGCACCATGCTGGTGGTGCCGTTCTATTGGGACGCGAACGACGAGACGCGCGCCTTCGCGCGCCGCTTCGCGCAGCGCCACCCCAAGCACAACATGCCGAACGACATGCAGGCGGGCGTCTACTCGGCCGTGCTGCACTACCTCAAAGCGGTCAAGCAGGTCGGCGGCGCGGCCGACGGCAAGGCCGTGGTCGCGGCCATGAAGGCGCTGCCGACCGACGACCCGCTGTTCGGCAAGGGGCTCATCCGCGTCGACGGCCGAAAAATCCATCCCATGTATCTCTTCCAGGTGAAATCGCCCGCCGAATCCACCGGGCCCTGGGACATCTACAAGCTGGCGGGCACGATTCCGGCCGATCAGGCGTTCCGCCCGCTGCGCGAGGGCGGCTGTCCGCTCGTCACCAACTAGCGATGAACGCGATCACGCAGCCGCCGGCGTCGGCGGCGCCGGTCCGGCCGATCTCCTATGCGGACGTGGATGTCGTGCGCGAGGCGCGCCCCGACGGCAGCATCGTGCTGCGCGCGGCGGCGCCGCTCAAGCCGCACGACCCGAGCCTCGCGCGGCTCTTCCGCGCCGCGGTCGAGGCGGCGCCGACGCGAACCTTTTTGGCCGAGCGCGCGGGCGAGGGCTGGCGCAAGGTCACCTACGCGCAGGCGCGCGCGAGCGTCGACCGGCTGGCGCAGGCGCTGATCGAACGAAACCTCTCGCCCGAGCGGCCGGTGCTGATCCTGTCGGGCAACTCGGTCGACCACGCGCTCCTCATGCTCGCCGGCTTCACCGCCGGCGTCCCGGTCGCGCCGATCTCCGTCGCCTACTCGCTGCAGAGCCAGGACCACGCAAAACTTCGCCAGATCGCCGCCTTGCTCGAGCCGGGCCTCGTCTACGTCGCCGATACCGGGCCTTTTGCGAAGGCGCTCGCCGCGCTCGATCTCGCCGGCGTCGAGATCGTGGCGAACCGCAACGGCGCCGATCTCGCCGGCGTCACGGCGTTCGATGCGATGGCGGCGACCGCGGCGGGACCCGCGGTCGAGCGCGCGCAAGGCGCGACCGGCGCCGACACGATCGCGAAATTCCTTTTCACCTCCGGATCGACCGGTCACCCGAAGGCCGTGATCAATACGCACGGCATGCTGACCGCGAACCAGGAGCAGATTTTCCAGATCTGGCCTTTTCTCGCGGATGCGCCGCCCGTGCTGGTCGACTGGTTGCCGTGGAGCCACACGTTCGGCGGCAATCACAACTTCAACATGGTGCTGCGCCACGCCGGCACGCTCCACGTCGACGCCGGCCGGCCGCTGCCCAGCCTCGTCGGCGAGACGGTGCGCAATCTCACGGAAATCTCGCCCACCATGTATTTCAACGTGCCGGCCGGCTACGCCGCGATCCTGCCGTCGCTCGAGCGCGACGAGAATTTCGCCCGTTCGTTCTTCGCGCGGCTGCGCATGATCTTCTACGCGGGCGCGGCGCTGCCGCAGGATCTGTGGACGCGGCTCGAGGCGGCATCGGTGCGCACGACCGGCGAGCGCATCCCGATGACCTCGTCCTGGGGCGCGACCGAGACCGCGCCGCTCGCGACCGCCGCGCATTTCCTCATCGATCGCGCCGGCGCGGTCGGCGTGCCGGCACCCGGCGTCGAGGTCAAGCTGGTGCCGAGCGGCGCAAAGCTCGAGATCCGCGTGCGCGGGCCGAACGTGATGCCGGGCTATTGGAAGCGCCCCGACCTGACCGCGGCGGCGTTCGACGCGGAGGGTTTCTATCAGCCGGGCGACGCGGTGCGCTTCGCCGATCCGGCCGACGCCGGCAAGGGCATCATCTTCGACGGCCGGCTCGCCGAGGACTTCAAGCTCACGAGCGGCACCTGGGTGCACGTCGGCGCGCTGCGCGTCGCCCTGCTCGCGGCCTGCTCGCCCGCGCTGCAGGACGCGGTGATCGCGGGCGCCGACCGCGCCGCGATCGCGGTGCTCGCCTGGCTCAATGTCGCGGGCTGCCAGAAGCTCGTCGGCGACGGCGCGCCGGCCGCGCTCTGCGACCTCGCGCGTCACCCGCTCGTGCGCACCCATGTGGAGCGCGCGCTCGCGCAATGGAACGCGGCGCATCCCGGCTCGTCCGAGTGCATCGCGCGCGTCCTGCTCCTGCCGGACCCACCGTCGATCGACGCCAACGAGATCACCGACAAGGGCTACATCAATCAGCGCCTCACGCTCGAGCGGCGCGGCGCCGAGGTCGAGCGCGCGTTCGCGGCGCAACCGGACGCCGAGGTGATCGTGTGCGGCTGACCGCCCGTTCCCTGGTCAGGCGCGCCTAATACTTGAGCATAAGCTGCCAAGCCTGTTGAAAGGTCCCGCATTTTGCCTTCCACTTCCGCTGGCGCGCGGCTTGCAGCTGCACACCCCGGAGTGATCCAGCGCGGGAGCTTTTCGCGTGAACGCGTTCGACGAGATGCGGGGACACGACGGCGAGATTCGTCCCGCCTACGCGGCGCTGCACGCCTGGCTCGGCGGGCTGCCGCCCGATCTCCTCGACCACCGCCGCCGCGAGGCGGAGCTCATCTTCCGCCGCATCGGCATCACGTTCGCGGTCTATGGCGAGGCGGATTCGACCGAGCGGCTCATCCCGTTCGACGTCATTCCGCGCATCATCGCGTCGCAGGAATGGGAGATTCTTCGCCGCGGCCTCGAGCAGCGCGTCAAGGCGATCAACGCCTACATCAAGGACATCTATGGCCGCCGCGAGATCCTCAAGGCCGGCGTCGTGCCGGAGGATCTCATCTTCCGCAATCCGGTGTTTCGCCCCGAGATGAACGGGCAGCGGGTGCCGCACGACATCTACGTGCACATCGTCGGCATCGACATCGTGCGGGCGGACGAAGGCCGCTTCTACGTCCTCGAGGACAACGCGCGCACGCCCTCCGGCGTCTCCTACATGCTGGAGAACCGCGAGATCATGATGCGGCTCTTTCCCGAGCTCTTCTCGCGCCACCGCGTCGCGCCGGTCGAGAACTATCCGGACGAGCTGTTGGGAACGCTCAAGTCGGTCGCGCCCGCGTCCGCCTCGTCCGACCCGACCGTGGTGCTGCTCACGCCCGGCGTCTACAACTCGGCCTACTACGAGCATTCGTTTCTCGCCGACAAGCTCGGCGTCGAACTGGTCGAGGGGCGCGACCTCATCGTCAAGGGCGCGCTCGTCTACATGCGCACCACCGAGGGCCTCAAACGCGTCGACGTGATCTATCGCCGCATCGACGACGATTTTCTCGATCCCCTCGCCTTCCGTCCCGATTCCGCGCTCGGGGTGCCCGGGCTGATGGCCGCCTACCAGGCCGGCAACGTCACGCTCGCCAACGCGGTCGGCACCGGCGTCGCCGACGACAAGGCGGTCTACAGCTACATGCCCGAGATCATGAAGTTCTATCTCGACGAGGCGCCGATCCTGCAGAACGTGCCGACCTGGCGCTGCCGCGAGGCCGAGCACCTCGCCTACACGCTCGATCATCTCGACGAGCTTGTGGTGAAGGAGGTGCACGGCTCCGGCGGCTACGGCATGCTGATCGGGCCGAAGGCCGATCGGGCCACGCTTGCCGCGTTCCGCGGCAAGCTCAAGGCGCAGCCGCACAACTTCATCGCGCAGCCGACGCTCGCGCTGTCCACCTGTCCGACCTGCTGCGACGAGGGCCTAGCGCCGCGCCACGTCGACCTGCGGCCGTTCGTGCTGCAAGGGCGCGACCGCATCTGCATCGTGCCGGGCGGGCTCACCCGCGTCGCGCTCAAGCAGGGCTCGCTGGTGGTGAACTCGAGCCAGGGCGGCGGCACCAAGGACACCTGGGTGCTGGATTCATGAGCGGCACTGTGCACTGCGCATGGGCTCCCTCTCCCCGCTCTTGCGGGGAGAGGGTCGGGGTGAGGGGCTCTATCCGCGAGCTTATGATTCGCGGAGAGGCCCCCTCACCCGCCGCGCTTCGCTCACGCTCGCGCGTCGACCTCTCCCCGCAAGCGGGGAGAGGTGAAGCGACGGCGAGCGACCCTCCCCCTCCAGGGGAGGGCTAGATGCTCTCGCGCACCGCGGACAACCTGTACTGGCTCGCGCGCTACGTCGAGCGCGCCGAATACGTGGCGCGCATCCTGGAGGCGACGCAGCGGCTCACCGCGCTGCCGCTCTCCTATGTGGGCAGCACCAACGAATGGGAATCGGCGGTCGCCACCGTCGGCAGCACCAAGGCGTTCGCGGCGCGCTATGCGGAGGCGAACGAGGAGACCGCCGTCCACTTTCTGGCCTTCTCGACCGACAACCCGTCCTCGATCCGCAACTGCTTCGAGATGGCGCGCGGCAATGCGCGCGCGGTGCGCACCGCGCTCACCGCCGAGATGTGGGACGTGATCAACGGCGCCTGGATCGAGCTGCAGCGCTTCGGCAACGGACCGTCGTCGCGCGAAGAACTGTCGCGCTTCCTGCGCTGGGTGCAGGAGACCTCGCTGCGCTTCGACGGCTCGGCCTACCGCTCCATGCTGCGCAACGACGCCTACTGGTTCACCCGGCTCGGCGTCTATCTCGAGCGCGCCGACAACACCGCGCGCATCCTCGACGTCAAATATCATCTGCTGCTGCCGGAATACGAGCCGGTCGGCGGATCGCTCGACTATTTCCAGTGGGCCGCGATCCTGCGCACCGTCTCGGCGCTCACCGCCTATCACTGGGTCTATCGCGAGAACCTCAAGCCGTGGCTCGTCGCCGATCTGCTCATCCTCAACGACCAGATGCCGCGCTCGCTCGCCAGCTGCTACGAGAACCTGGTGCGCTACCTCGACGCCATCGCGCACGGCTACGGCCGCCAGGGGGCGACGCAGCGCAAGGCGCGCACGGTGCGCACGCGGCTGCAGAACAGCCGGATGGACGAGATCTTCCAGACCGGCCTGCATGAGTTCATCGGCGGGTTCATCGCCGACAACAATGCGCTCGGCCACGCCGTGACCGAGCAGTATTTGATGTGATGTGCGATGCGCGCGGGCTCCCCTCCCCGCAACCAAACCCGGGCTTGCCCGGGTTTGGCAGAAAATAGTGCGCAAGTCGGGCAAGCCCGACTTGCGTGGGCGGGAGGGAAAGGCCGGTGCAAGTGGACACGCACAGCCCACATGACATGATGCCCGCATGCGCATCCGATTGTCCCACGAGACGGTCTACCGCTACGAGCAGCCGCCCAAAAGCGTGATCCAGACGCTGCGGATGACGCCGCGCAATCATGACGGCCAATACGTGGTCGATTGGCGGATCGACGTATCGGCCGATTGCCGGCTGTCCGCGCACGAGGACGCCTTCGGCAACCTCACCCATGCGTTCACGGCAGAGGGTCCGCTCGAGAGCCTTCGCCTGCTGGTCGAGGGCGAGGTGGAGACGCAGGACACCGGCGGACTGGTGGCCGGCACGATCGAGCATTTTCCGCCGAGCCTCTATCTGCGACCGACGCCGCTGACGGCGCCCGACGCCGCGATCGCGGCGCTGGCGCGCGAGGCGCGGCAGGAGGCCGGCGCCGATGCGCTGACGTTCCTGCATGCGCTGCTCGCCCGCCTCCACGGCGAGATCACGTTCGACACCGATCCGACCCACACTGCCACCACCGCGGCCGAAGCCTTCGCGCTCAAGCGCGGCGTGTGCCAGGACCTCACCCACATCTTCATCGCCGCCGCCCGCGAGAGCGGATTTCCGGCGCGCTACATCGGCGGATATTTCCATCGCAGCGACGGCGTGGTGCGGCAGGAGGCCGGCCACGCCTGGGCGGAGGCCTTCATCGAGGGCCTCGGCTGGGTGGCGTTCGATCCGGCGAACGGCATCTGCGCGACCGACGCGCACGTGCGCGTCGCCGCCGGTCTCGACTATCTGGGCGCGGCGCCGGTGCGCGGCACGCGCTACGGCGGCGGCGCCGAGACGCTCGCCGTCGACGTCCTCGTCAAGCAGGCGCAATGGCAGGCGCAGAATTAGGCGAAAGTCGCTATAACCGGCATCGCGGAATCAGAGAGCGCCCCATGACGTATTGCTGCGGAATCCTCGTGCGCGAAGGCCTGGTCATGATGGCCGACACGCGCACCAATGCCGGGCTCGACAACATCTCGGTCTTTCGCAAGCTGCACACCTTCGCGGCGCCGGGCGAGCGCATCATGGCGGTCGCCACCTCCGGCAATCTTTCGCTCAGCCAATCGGTGCTCAGCCTTCTCCAGGAAGGCGTCGAGAACGACAAGACCGGCGAGCGCGAGACGCTGCTCAACGCCCCCACGATGTTTCAGGGGGCGCAGCGCATCGGCCGCGCCATCCGTGCCGTGCACGAGACCGAGGAGTCGCCGCTCGTCGCCGCCGACGTCAAGTTCGATCTCGCCTTCCTGTTCGGCGGGCAGATCAAGGGCGAGCGGCCGCGGCTCTTCATGGTCTATTCGGCCGGCAACTTCATCGAATGCACGACCGATACCCCCTATCTCCAGATCGGCGAGCACAAATACGGCAAGCCGGTGCTCGACCGCGCCATCACGTACGACATCGACCTCTACGACGCGCTCAAGATCGGCCTCATCTCGGTCGATTCCACCATGCGGTCCAACCTGAGCGTGGGAATGCCGCTCGACGTGCTGGTGGCGCGGCGGGACGCCTGCATGGCGGAATTGACCTACCGCATCGAGCCGGGCGAGCCCTATTTCCAGGACCTGCGCCAGCGCTGGTCGGGGGCGCTGCGCGCCGCGCATCTGTCGATTCCGCGTCCGCCCTATGTGAATCCGACCTGATTTCGACGCGCGGATTCACGGCAAGTTAACTCAAATTGCCAGGAATGCGGCCCAATCAATCTCAGGTTGGGTATTCAGGACATCATTTCTAAGCTTTTCGGCCTAGCCTGCGCGCAACGAAAAACCACGTTTGGGGAAGGCGTTGAGCTGGGAAGCACCCGAACGGCTGCGGTCGAATATCTGGAACCGGGCGCGGCTGCGACTCGTCGCGCTGGTCGGCGCCATCGTCGCTGCCGCCATCATCTCCGTCATCTTCGCGGTCGTCACCTCGGCGCGCCGCGCGGACTCGGTTTCGATCGCGCGCGAGCAGCAGCTGCTCACGCGCGCGGTCGCGCATCTCGGCGACAAGATGCTGCACGAGCTGGGCAGCGCCACCACGTCGAGCCTCGCGCTCGACCGCATTCGCGACCAATTCGATGCCGCGTGGGTCCAGCGCCGGGTCGGCTGGTGGCTCACCAGGTATTTCGAACACGATCTCATCCTCGTGGTCGACGCGAGCGACCAGGTGCTCTACTCCCATTCCGGCCGCGACAATGTCGACCGCGCCTGGTTAGACACCATGCGCGCGGAGCTCGCGCCCGTGATCGGACAGTTGCGTCCGTCCGGAGCCGCGGCGAACCCCTTGCGGCCGAAGCGGCTGCAGCACATCCAGTCGCTCAACGCCCGGCCCGCCGTCGTGGCGGCCACCTTGGTGGCGCCGCCCGATCCGCCCCTTGCGTCCGCCGAGGATCTCACTGCGCCGATCGCAATCACGGTCAAGTTCCTCGACGAGGACGTGCTGTCCGCCATCGCCGGGCGGCTCGATTTGGCCAATCTGCGCAGTCTCGCCGACGAAGCCCTCCCCGACGGCGACGTCTCCTTCTCGCTCGTCGACGAAACCGGCCGCGCGATCGCGAGCCTCGCCTGGACGCCGAAGCGTCTCGGCCGCGAGGTGGTGGAAAGCGTCATCCCGTTCCTCACCATCGCGCTCGGCGGCTTCGTCGCGCTGGTGACGCTGATCGCGCGCTACATGCGGCGCACGACCGCGACCATCGTGGACGGCGAGAACCAGCTGCGCCACCTCGCGCTGCACGACGCGCTCAGCGGCCTGCCCAACCGGATGTATTTCGGCGAACGGCTCAAGGAGCTGTTCGACCGGGTGCGCGACGGCGGCCGGCCGGCGGCGGCGTTCTACCTCGATCTCGACCACTTCAAGGAAGTCAACGACACGCTCGGCCATCCGATCGGCGACGAGCTGTTGCGCAACGTCGCCGAGCGCCTCGGCCGCACGCTGCGCGAGGGCGATCTCGTCGCCCGCCTCGGCGGCGACGAGTTCGCGGTGCTCACCGGGAACGCGGCGGACCGCGAAGCCGCGCACGCGATCGCGATGCGGATCATCAATGCGGTGTGCTCGCCCTACGCGATCGGCAGCCACACCATCATCATCGGCGTGAGCATCGGCATCGCCATGCTCGACGCGCAGGCCGAGTCGGCCGCCGACATCATGCGTTACGCCGACATGGCGCTCTATCGCGCCAAGAACGAAGGCCGCAACCGCGCCTGCGTCTATGACAGCGTCATGGATGCGGACGTCGTACAGCGGAAGCTGCTGGGCGCCGAGCTGCGCGAGGCGATCGACGACGGCAATCTCGAGATCGCCTATCAGCCGGTGGTCGACGCGGACGGCGAGACGACCATCGGCGTCGAGGCGCTGGCGCGCTGGCGCCATCCGGTGCGCGGGCCCGTGCCGCCGAGCGTGTTCATTCCGATCGCCGAGCACAGCGGTCTCATCACCGCGCTCGGCGCGCACGTGCTCCGCCGCGCCTGCCTGGACGCCAAGGCGTGGCCCGGCCTCCTCGTGGCGGTCAACGTCTCGCCCCTGCAATTCCGCCGCAACGATTTCGTCGACGTGGTCCAGCGCATCCTGCGGGAAACCGACTGCGACCCGGCCTGTCTCGAGCTGGAGATCACCGAAAGCACGTTCCTCGGCGCAGTCGACGCGGCCGAGCAGGCGATGCGGCGCCTCAAGGCGCTCGGCGTGCGTCTTGCGCTCGACGATTTCGGCACGGGCTATTCGAGCTTGCTCTATCTGCGGCGCTTCCCGTTCGACAAGCTCAAGATCGACCACACCTTCGTGCACTCGATCGACACCGCGAGCGATGCGGCCGCGATCGTGCACGCTGTCGTGAGCCTGAGCCGCGGCCTGCAGATGACGGTCACCGCGGAAGGCGTCGAGACGCTGGAGCAGCAGCTCTTCCTGCGCGCCGCCGGCGTGCACTCGATGCAGGGCTATCGCTTCGGTCGGCCCATGATGGCCGCCGACATCACCCGGCGCCTCGCCGAGCGCGCGCCGCGCGCGCCTGCGCCGGCGCAGCCCACGCACGAGGTGATCCGCGCGCTCGCGGGTTGATCACGTCCCTTTCCACCAGCCTGTAGGTTGGGTCGAGCCCTAGCGAGACCCAACACCACGATCTCTGTGCCCGCGATTGTTGGGTCTCGCTGACGCTCGACCCAACCTACACCCTCACCCCCTCCCTTCCCGATGGCAGCCGCGCCGCTGTTCAAGTACAAACTCCCTGAGGACATTCAGGGAAAGGCAGACCATGAGCGGGCAAAAAGTCGCGATCGTGACCGGCGCGGGCACCGGCGTCGGGCGGGCCGGCGCGCTGGCGCTGATGAAGGCGGGCTACGCGGTCGTGCTGGCGGGCCGGCGCAAGGACAAGCTCGAGGAGGTGTCGAAGGAAGGCGGCAACGCGCACAGCCTGGTGGTGCCGACCGACGTCGCCGATCCGGCCTCGATCAAGGCGTTGTTCGCAAAGACCAAGGCGACGTTCGGCCGGCTCGACGTGCTGTTCAACAATGCCGGCATCGGCGCGCCGGCGGTGCCGCTCGAGGACCTGCCGTTCGAGAAATGGAAGGCGGTGGTCGACACCAACCTGACCGGACCGTTCCTGTGCACGCAGGAAGCCTTCCGCATGATGAAGAGCCAGACGCCGCGCGGCGGACGCATCATCAACAACGGCTCGATCTCGGCGCACACGCCGCGCCCGCAGTCGGTCGCCTATACGTCGACCAAGCACGCCATCACGGGGCTGACCAAGCAGACCTCGCTCGACGGCCGGCCGTTCGACATCTGCTGCGGCCAGATCGACATCGGCAATGCCGCGACCCCGCTCACCGACCGCATGGTGCAGGGGCCCGGCGTCATGCAGCCCGATGGCAGCATGAAGCAGGAGGCGCGCATGGAGGCCGACCACGTCGGCAACGCCATCGTCTACATGGCGGGCCTGCCGCTCGACACCAACGTGCTGTTCATGACCGTGATGGCGAACAAGATGCCGTTCGTGGGGCGCGGCTAACGGCGAATAGCGAGTAGTGAGTAGCAAGTAGCAAACGGGGAGCGTCACATGAGCGGTAGCCTGCTTTCTATTCGCCATTCCCTATTCGCCATTCGCCTCGCGGCGGCCTTCGCATTGCTCGCCGCGCTCTCCGCCCTCCCCGCTTTCGCGCAAAACTTTCCGAGCCGCACCGTCACCATTGTGGTCGGCTACGCGCCCGGCGGCACCGGCGATTTCATCTCGCGCATGGTCGCGAACAAGCTCGGCCCCATGCTCGGCCAGTCGGTCGTGGTGGAGAACCGCGCGGGCGCCAGCGGCGCCATCGCGCTGCAGGGCGTGGCGGCGGCGACGCCCGACGGCCACACGCTGCTCGGCGGGCAGACGCCGGAGATCGCCATCAACCCGCACTGGAAGGGCGGGCTCGACATCGACAAGGACCTGCAGCCGATCGCGCTCGGCGGCGTGGTGCCGCTCGCGCTCGTGGTGCCGCCCGCGGCGCCCTACGGCACGGTGTCCGGAATGCTCGCGGCCGCGCGCTCGGCGAAAGGTCTGCTCTACGCCTCGGCGGGCAGCGGCACGCCCGGCCATTTCGCCGCCGAGACGCTCAGGCTCAAGACCAACGGCAACATGACCCACGTGCCGTACAAGGGCGCGGGTCCGGCGCTCAACGATCTCCTGGGCGGCCACGTCGACCTCTATTTCCCCGGATTTCCGGCGGTGCTGCCGCTCGTGAAGGCGGGCAAGCTGAAGGTGCTCGCGGTCTCCTCCGCGCGGCGCGCGGCCGGGGCGCCCGACGTGCCGACGATCACGGAGGCGACCGGCATCAAGGATTTCGACTTCACGCTGTGGGGCGGCTTCTTCGCGCCGCGCGGCACGCCGAAGGACGTGGTGACGCGGCTCAATACGGCGATCAACGAGATCCTGGCGCAACCGGACGTGAAAGAGAAAATGGCCGACGCCGGCGCCGACATCATCCCGATGTCGGTCGATCAATTCGCCGCTTTCATGAAGAGCGAAAGCGACAAGTACATGCGCATCATCCAGGAAACCGGCATCAAGGCGGAGTAGATTTGTAGGATGGGTTGAGGCCGAAGGCCGAAACCCATCAGCGGCGCTTGCGGCCAAACCGATGGGTTTCGCTCCGCTCAACCCATCCTACGAAACCTTCGTCACCTTCACCTTCGTTCCCGCCTTCACCGGCGCGAGGCTCTTCACGTCGCCGAGCGCCTTGGCAAAAATGTTGCACGGGCTCGCGAGGCGCGTCTCGTCGCCTTTTGAGATCGGCGTGCGGCCGAAGCCGATGGCGATCGCCGGCCCTTCGGGCCAGTAGGCGATCTCGCCCGGCGTGACGACCGCGCGGGCGCCCGGCTCGCGCTTCGCGCTGACCGGCACCTCGAAATAGACCTCCTGCCCCCAGGTCAGCGCCGACGCAGTGACGGGCAGCGCGGCGGCAATCGCCTTGGCGGTCGGGGTGTCGAGAAGGTCGGCGTCGAGGGTGAGCGTGCCGAACTCGAAGCGGATCTTCACGCCTCGAGCTCCACGGTCTTGAAGTCGGCGGGCAGCACGATCTCAAGAACCTCGCAATCATCCGAATAGTCGAGCACGACGTGCTCGATGCGCGGCGGCTGCACCCAGCAGCTGCCTGCCTTCATCACGTGCGCGCCGTGCCCGTCGATCTCGGTCTTGATCCAGCCCTTGAGCACGTAGATCATCTGGAAATCGACGTCGTGATAGTGCCGCTTGGATACTTCCTTCGGATCGCACGGCGGCACGAAGCGGATGATGTGCGCGCGTACCATCCCGCTGGTGGCGTCGGCGGTGCCGAGATCGCGGTATTCGGCGTAGCGCCGCAGGCCGGCGTCAAAATCCTCCTCGCGGTGATGG
>WNEZ01003386.1_pt1 | contig 13747 bp, 10 predicted proteins | sample 5400521 | NCBI WGS metagenome assembly WNEZ01 (sample SAMN13153339, study PRJNA577476) | soil metagenome | isolation source: 120 cm saprolite under Douglas fir tree site 2 hole 1 replicate 1 | place: USA:California | collected 2015-04-18 | reverse complement strand
TGCTTCAACCTGGAATCTTGGCGAGAGACTTCAACTTCACGAGCGTGTCACCGTTCTGAAAGGGATGATCCCAAATCTCGACGAGACTTCCTGAGGCTGAAAAAAGAACACGATCTAAGAAAGGAAGAGGATGACGCGAACCTTTCGCGTCTCCTACATGTTTTGGTAGCCTTGGTTGTGCTGTTGTAGATCTCGGGTCATCTGGTCGAACTGCTCTTTTGTGATCTCTCCCCTAGCGTATCGTTCTCTGAGTATGTAGTAGGCTTGGTCACCGTAGCGCCAGTATCGGCGTGGACCGTAACCCCTCCATGGCCAGAATGCCCATCTGATGAACCAGAAGACTGCAAATATCCAGAAGAAACCGAAGAATCCGAAGGGGAAGAAGCCGAAGCTGTATGGGTAGTAGCCTACCGGCCGGAAGAAGAGCCAGCTGACTGCTGCTACGGTCGTGACTACGGCTATGAGGGATAGGATTCCCCAGAAGAGCAAGCGACCTGGATGACTCCACTGATGTTGACTCGTCTCGTTTCACCTCCTCGGTTTTAAGCGATATCGGATATACGATATCGGAAGTGTCGATTTAAACCTTGTCCATTTACATTCAATGCTAGCGAAGTGAGCCTAGATGGCTTTGAAGCCCTTGTCGAGGTCCTGAACCAAGTCTTCTACGTCTTCTATTCCAACGCTGACGCGGATGAGGTTGTCAGAAATTCCAAGTTTGAGTCTTCTCTCCTTGGGAACGCTAGCGTGCGTCATGCTTGCCGGATGTTCGATAAGGCTCTCAACCCCACCCAAGCTCTCAGCTACTGTGAATACTCTGAGAGTCTTGAGGAATTTCTTGATCTGGTTGAAGCTACCCTTCAATTGGAAGCTGAGCATTCCGCCATTGCCTCGCATCTGACGCTTGACTAACGCTCGTTGTGGATGGTCGGATAGTCCAGGATAGTTTACCTTCTCGACCTTGGGCTGTTTGGCGAGAAGTTCGCTGACGACTTTCGCGTTTTCACTGTGACGATCCATGCGCACAGCTAGGGTCTTGATTCCGCGGAGCACTAGGTAGCAGTCTAAGGGTCCCGGTACTGCGCCGACCGCGTTCTGTAGATATTTGAGGCTGCTATGTACATCTTCATCTTTTGTGATTGTGGCGCCGCCGATGAGGTCGCTGTGACCTCCGAGATATTTTGTGGTACTATGCACGACAATGTCGGCACCCAGCTGTAGCGGGTTTTGAAGATAGGGGCTCATGAAGGTGTTGTCTACGACGAGAAGGGCGTGAGCTTTCTTGCTAACCTTGCTGATCTTTCGAATGTCTACGATCCGCATCAATGGATTGGTCGGTGTCTCTATCCAGATTAGTCGCGTGTTTTTCCGGATCGCCTTCTCGACACTTTCAGGATTTTCCGGATTTACGTATGTGAATTGCAGCCCGTACTTACGAAGCACTTGGTCGAATAGCCTGTAGGTTCCGCCATAGATGTCATCCCCCGCGATGACGTGATCTCCCTTCTGCAATGACAATAGAATTGTAGCTGTTGCAGCCAAGCCGCTGCTGAACGCCAAACCGTGTCGTCCCTCTTCCAGGCTGGCTAGACACTCTTCGAGCGCGGTTCGGGTCGGATTGGCGGTTCTGCTATAGACGTATTTTCCCTCTTTACCCGGTCCGGGTTGCTGATATGTGCTCGTTAGATATACTGGAACAGTGACGCTGCCAGTCTCAGGATCAGGGTCCTGGCCAGCGTGTATGGCTCTAGTCGAGAAACGCATAGAACAGTCGATTACGATTCGAGATTTAACCCTAGGTTGATCAGACGCACGTATTGTGCGTCTGCGCTCCCCCACCTACGTAAAACTCAAGACCCTTGCATTTCACTAACTCTGCAAGATGAAGGGACTATCCTACGTTTTCATCTCGAAAGCCAGTAGGATCTCCGTTTCGAGTCTGCTGAGCATCCTCACTCCGATCTATCTTGTTAGACTCGGATACTCAGCCCTGTACGTGGGTATAGCCCTCACCGCGATCCTCGCGGGGAACGCTTTCTTCAATATCATACTGACATGGTACGGGGACTATCTGGGACGCAAAAGATCCCTAATGATCTTCAGCTTCCTAGTGGTCATCTCCGGGGCCTTGCTCTCATCCACGATTTCCTTGCCATTGATCCTACTGGGTCTCTTTCTGGGCAACATCAGCACGACTGGGACTGAGGCTGGACCCTTCCAGTCGATAGAGACCGGAGTGCTACCCATACTAGCTCCGAAAGAGAAGGAGAACCGCACCTTCGGCGTCTACAATTTCATTGGATATGGAGCATCATCAATCGGAGCGTTCGGCGCGTCAACTCCAGATTATTTCCAGGACAGTCTCCTCGCCTCTCGACTACTCTACCTGATTTACGGGCTGGTGGGAATACTGCTGCTAGCAGTTTATCGTAGGATAGGGAACATTGAAGCTCAGGAGACTGGACCGAGAAAGATTGGTCTTGGTAATGTCCGTCCAGAAGCGAGACGGGATATCACAAAACTATCGTCCTTCTACTCGATTGACGCGTTTGGAGGAAGTCTCGTGTCCCAGTTCGTCCTCTCCTACTGGTTTAGCCAAGTCTACAGAGTATCGCTATCGAGTCTCGGAGCAATATTTCTCGCGGTAAACGTAGTCACCGCTTTCTCGACCTTGGCGGCGCCCGTCCTCGCTGAGAAACTGGGAAATCTTAGAACAATGGTATCCACGCACTTATTGTCGAATGTCTTCCTCATCCTAGTCCCGCTTGCAGGCTCATTCTTCGGAGCTGTAACATTCCTGTTTCTCAGACAGAGCATCTCACAGATGGACGTGCCGACGAGACAAGCCTTCATGGCGCAGTTGTTCACGGACCAGGAGAGAGTCCCTGCCAACGCCGTTACGAATACGTCCCGGAGCCTGAGTGGCACGTTGGGAGGCCCGCTCACCGCTATCATGTTCATGATTGGTGCATCTTCCCTGCCGATTCTGACTGGAGGCTTCTCTAAGATCCTCTATGATGTGTTAGTCTTCCGTTCCTACATAAAGAAGGTAGTTTGAGAACGAGACGAGTTTTGTTCGGACTGTCATAGACCATTTACTTGAACCTGCGACAGAATGTAGTCAGCTGCTACCGCGTCGAGGACTGCGAGTCCTCCTGACTTGAACAGAGTAATAGCGTTCGGGTCCCGCGAAATTGAACGCTTCTTGGCGAGCAGTTCTCCCAATTCGGCTCGGATATGAGTCTCTTCAATCACCCTTTCTCTTATTGGAATCATGATGTCCCCGTAAGTTGAAAGCGCCTGGGCTCGCGAGTCAACCACCAGGACAGATCTCTTGACTAGTTCTGTGTCAACTTCCCTCGCCTCAGGTTCCGCAGCTCCTATCGCGTTCACTTGAGTGCCATTCTTGACCAGTTCTCCCTTGAACAGTGGAGTGTGAGATGTAGTTGCGGTTACGATCAGATCAGATTGCTTCACGACTTGTTCTGGAGAATCGGCGGGCAGAGTCTCTACTTCGTAGTCTCGTGAAATCTGTCTGGCAAAAGCTTCTCGCCTAGCCCTATCTCTTGAATAGATGACTACTCGAGATATGTCTCTCACCTGTTGGATGGCAGGGACGTGAGCTTCTGCCTGACGGCCTGTACCTAGCAATCCCAAGCTTTTCACCCCTCTTTGCGCTAGAACATCTGTTGCCACTGCTGAGCTCGCAGCGGTCCGGATGGCAGTCAAGGTCTCGCCCGGAATCTCAGCAAGCAAAACCCCGCTCCGAGAATCATACACAAGAATTTCGGACATTACAGTTGGAAGAGAACGCGCCGAGTTATCCGGATTCACTCTAGCAATCTTGACTGATACAGTCCTTTGTCCAGAGACATGTGCTGGCATAAAGAACATAGAAGCTCCACCCTGAACAGTGAGCAAGATACGCTCAGGATTTATTGCCTCTCTGTTGGTTAGTTTCACATATGCTTCTCTGGCCAGCTCAACGGCCTTGGAAAAGGGGAGAAGATTTCTTACGTCAGCTTCCGTGACGTGGAGCAAATCGTCTGTCTCGACTATAACGGAACATTCTGGCCGTTTACATTCAGTCTAAAGATCATCTCAGTGGCTCGGCTCAATGTTGCATGAACTGGACATCGGCGGTGAGTCTGATTCGCAACCACGACGACTTTCTGGACAGGATCTTTTGTTGTGATCTTTGTTTCGACTGTGATCGTATTGAAGCTGGGTTTGACTCCGTCGATCTCGAAGAGGCCGCGTCGGTCCCATGTTCCAGTCACCGTTGTTTCTAAGGAGTCGATGGTCAAGTTTGCCATACTGGCGTTTCTAACGAATATGACGTTCTCGCAGAATCCGACGCGGCGATAAAATAGTCGGTAGGCGTTGGGCACTTGCCGGTACCCCACACACTCTCGGGTTCGTCCGGGACTAGCGTGAAGGTTCTGACCCTTGCTTCCGAGTAATGATCCCTGATGAGTTTCACTTCAGCCCTGTTCGTCGAAGATGTGGCAGCGCTTTTGCTCGATAGCATCTCGCGTCGTAGTTCTTCGCATTTCTTTCCCAATTCTGGAGAGACTAGAGTCAATCTTGAATCAGCGATGAGCCTTGAATTAGGACTCGTCCGAGTCTGGCTTGTTTCCTAGAACATCGTCTATCCGTTCCATGACTGCTGAGTCAAGCTTGTCTACTACGTCGATTGATTTCATGTTCTCAACTACCTGCTCCGGCTTGCTTGCTCCTGTCATTACTGTGCTAACGTGAGGGTTCTTCAGGCACCAAGCAAGTCCCATTTGGGCTAGACTACAGCCTAGGTCTTTAGCGATAGGCTCCAACTGACCGACCTTCGCAATATTCTCCGGTGTAATCAGGTTCTCACGCAACCAACCATACCCTTCCAAGGTGGCTCGTGAGCCTGGAGGGACACCGTTCTTGTATTTTCCAGTAAGCAGACCTGAAGCTAGTGGGCTCCAGATCGTCGTTCCGAGTCTAATCTCCCGATAAAGCGGCAAAAACTCAGCCTCAACTCGTTCCCTGTGCAGCATGTTGTACTGCGGCTGCTCCATTGTTGGAGGCGTCATATCGAGCTCTCGTGCTATTCCGTAGGCCCGCATGATATCAGCGGCACTCCATTCTGATGTCCCCCAATAGAGAATCAGGCCTTGATGAATCAGATCGTCCATTGCTCGAACCGTCTCCTCGATCGGCGTGTTTGGATCAGGGCGATGGCAGAAGAAGAGATCGAGGTAGTTTAGTTGTAGTCTTCGTAGAGAGTTCCGGCATGCTTCGTAAACATGCTTTTTCGACAATCCTTTGTCGTTGGGTCCGTCTCCGCCCCAGAAGACCTTGCTGGAGACGACGATACTCTCTCTGCGCCAGCCCAGACGCTTGAACGCGTTCCCCATCACGACCTCGGCATTGCCATGAGCGTAGGCCTCGGCATTATCGAAGAAGTTCACTCCAGCATCGTGGGCGGCCGACATACACTTGACCGCCACCTCTTCGCCGACCTGGCCACCGTACGTGACCCATGCGCCTAGCGATAGCTCGCTCAGCTTCAGTCCAGAACCCCCGAGCTTACGATAGTTCACTCTTCAACATCCTCCTTCCGCTGCAGAGATTTCTGGTTACTAATATCCACTCTTCCGAAAGCAATATGAGGCAGCCTCCGCGTCTGAAAGCAACGAGCGAGATAGTATGAAAAAATCTCCCATAATACTCGCGCTAGCCCTAATCATTACAATAGCTCTACCCGTCGCCGTTCACGGAAAACCCACATCGCCCACCTTCGTCAACATACCACTCATCCGACCTGACGGAGGCAGTGAGCCTGAACTCTCCATCGGAACAGACGGCACCACAGTCTTCGTCTCACTCTCCTGGACCCAGTTCGCCACCAACGCTTGGAAAGCGTCCTTCGGGCAGACTCCGGTATTCCAGGGTCAAATCGACACCACCCTCGCACCTGGAGTGGGAGGAGGAGAGGACGCGGACGTAGACCTTGGCTCAACAGGCACGCTGCATGCGACGACTCTGCTGGCCTTCTTCAACCCCCAAACCAAGATTACCCAGCTTGGTGTATCGGCCATCACCTGCCCCAACGCGGACTTCTCCAACAATTTTGCCCATTGCACCTCACAGATCATTGACACGACCCAAGCTGATCGCCCGTGGATCACATCTGACGGAGTCCACGTCTACATTTCCTACCACGACTCGGGCTCCAGCACAACGATTCATGTCCAACGGTCCGACGACGATGGCATCACCTTCCACCGAGTAGGCGACCCAATAGTCGGCCAAGCCGGAGCGACCGGCAACTCCACCTTCAACAACGACCAGGGAAAGATCATAGCGGATCCAGTAACCCACAACGTATACGATGTCTATGCCTCGGGCGTTGGAGGACTGCAGAAAGGGACGAACGCCAACTTCAACAACATCTACGTGTCAAAGAGCACCGACATGGGCAAAACATGGACTCCAACACTGGTCTTCTCGGGAACTCCGAATGTTGCATTGAACAACGTCTTCCCTAACCTCGCGGCAGACCCGCTGAGCGGGAATCTCTACGCTGGATGGTCTGATGCCCACAACGTCTTCCTCTCCAAATCAACCGACCAAGCCCAGAGCTGGACTAGCCCCATAACTGTCAATGCAGCTCCAGCTGTAACAGCTGTCTTTCCTTGGATTGCCGCTCGAGGTAGCACGGTTGACTATGTCTACTATGGGACGAGTGCTTCCAGCAAGGATGATCCCAGCGCAGTCTGGAACGTGTACATGGCCCAGAGCACCGACAGTGGAATTCACTTCGCACAGACGGTTGTTACCAGCCATCCCAACCACATAGGAGTCATATGCACAAATGGCATTGGCTGCCAGCGAGGAACACGCAATCTTCTAGACCTCTTCCAAAACGCGATAAACCCAACCAACGGCTTAGCTGCGATAATCTACACCGACGACACCTTGACAACCCAATCCGACGGCACACCACTACCCCAAGTTGCGGTAGCTTACCAGACCTCGTAGTCCAGACGAAACACTACCTCTTCCGCCCTCTTTTTCTAATTCACTCCTCGACGGTAGATGCTCGGATGGCTTGACCTGCAGGTCCTGGTAGTTCCAGGAAAAACTTAGAGAAGAGCGTATGGAATTGGTTAGGAAGCGATTCCTGTGAGTCCAAGCTCGGTCGAGGTAGACAAGATCGCCCAAGAATTTGACGGTGACGCGTGCGAGTTCTGCGAGCGTTACAAGAACAAGGGATTATCGCGAAGTAGCAAGCTACTCCTCAGATTCATCCTCCATAACAACGTACGAGACAGATCTGTTCTCGACCTTGGCTGTGGCGCAGGGGGCCTCTCATTCGAGCTACTAAAGGAAGGGGCCAGCAAGGCCGTCGGGTTCGACCTCTCTCCGAAGATGATCAGCGTCGCCAATGAATTGGCCCAAGCTAACGGGTTTGAGAGCCGAGCCAAGTTTCAGCTGGGAAACGGGGCGACGAGCGAGCTGCCAGGAGCGGATATCCTGGTTATGGACAAGGTGCTGTGTTGCTATTCCGATTGGAGGCCCTTCCTGAAGAACGCCGTAGAGGCAAGCAGGCTCATGGTCGGCTTCACGGTTCCAAGGGACGAAGGGGTCGCCAAAATTCCCTTTCGCATCGTCCTGAGGGTTGTGAATTACTTCCAGAGAAGGAGAGGAGGGGTGCTGTTCTACTTGCACCCACTTGGCGCTGTTGACAAGACTCTGCGAGAGTCGGGATTCGGCCGTGTTCGAAAACAGAGTTCAAGGTTCTGGCTGGTTTTTCTGTACTCACGAGTTTGACGATGAAAAGAAGATCTGATAGTTGAAAACTAACTGAGCCTGTGTGTGGAAAATTTTTCCCTACAATCGATCAATCTTACATAATTACGGTGCTCATACGAGCGTCCGCCATGTTGAAGCTTCGCAAAGCAGTTGCTAACGATATTCCGCTAATATTGTCGTTCATTCGAGAATTGGCCGAGTATGAGCGCGCGCCGAATGCAGTCGCCTGTACTGAGAAAGACTTACGCCGCGACGGGTTCGGATCCAACCCGAAGTTTCGAGTAATCATTGCCGAGTGGAACAGGGAGCCCGCAGGCATGGCCTTTGTCTTCTACAACTACTCGACTTGGCAAGGACGACCTGGAATCTTCATCGAGGATCTGTTTGTCCGACCCCAGTTTCGAGGCAATGACATCGGCAGGTCCCTGATGGCGTATCTTGCGAAGACGGCGATTGCTGAGCACTGCTACGGTGTGCGATGGGAAGTACTTGACTGGAACAAACCAGCCATTGATGTGTATCAACATCTAGGCTCCAAGTTCCGAGAAGGCTGGCGAATCATGCAGATCACCGGACAAGAACTTACAGAATTAGCAGACAGCGTCCCGCATAGCGTTTCCAAAGGCTAGCTGGACCGAACCGTCCAAGCAAACAGACGCCGAGCCCAGCTATTAGCCCAAATGCCCAACAAAGAGCCGGGTAAAGCTCGGAGCCTCGTCAATCATGGTATGAGTCTCGAAGCACTTTTGAGACTCGATTCCCCGACGCTGGGACCCCTCGGCAGTCAATAACTCATGTCTAACAGACCAGATTCAGCAGTAGATTACAAGCCAATCAGCGACTACGGAGTCATTGGCGACATGCACACCGCCGCTCTGGTAGGACTAGATGGCTCTATCGACTGGTATTGCGCGCCACGTTTCGACTCACCGAGCGTGTTTGCAGCCATACTTGACGTACGAAAAGGTGGAAGGTTCCAGCTGTCTCCTTCTGAGAATTTCACGACAAAGCAGAGCTACGAGGGCGACACGAATGTGCTCTCGACAATTTTCGAGTCTAAGCAAGGAAGGATCAAGCTCACGGACTTCATGCCCTGCTTCATGGAGACAGGCGAACTGAAGGGATTCCAAGAGATTCATAGAATTGTAGACTGTGTCGACGGCGAACTTGGACTTCGAATCATTTTCCAGCCCCGCCTAGACTATGCCCGGGGAAAAACATCCATGTTGGAAACTGAAGAAGGATGCACAGCGAAGAACCAGGGTCATCAGGTCAATCTTGCATCATCGTTGAAGCTCCATGTTGTGGATAAGGATACTCTGACGAGCGAGTTCAAACTATCCAAAGGTCAGAGGGCTGTCTTCGTTCTAAAGTGGGGAAGAAGCCCGGCAATTCCCGCAACACGATTCGAGACTAGTAAGAAGCTTTCCAGAACTCTGTCGTATTGGAAACGCTGGGTCGGGCATGTGAAGTATCAAGGACCCTTCCGGGCCAATGTTGTAAGATCCTGTCTTGTTCTGAAGCTGTTGCAGTATGCTCCAACCGGAGCTATGGTCGCAGCAGTCACGACCTCTCTCCCCGAGAGTGTTGGCACTTTGAGAAACTGGGACTATCGATATTCCTGGATCAGAGACAACGCGCTCTCGGTTCTTGCGTTGAGCGAGGCTGGAGCAAGCAGAGAAGCCTTGGACTATGCAAGATGGCTCATCAATCTTCGCAGACATTCAAAGGAGAAATTGCAAATAATGATGGGCATCGGAGGTGAGAGAGAGATACCTGAGACCACTCTCGACCATCTTGAAGGGTATCGGCGTTCAAGTCCGGTCAGAGTCGGCAATGCAGCGTCAAAGCAGCTTCAACTAGACGTGTATGGAATCCTAGCCGATTACGTCTACTTCCTCCATACGTTAGGATGGACGACCGGTCAGGTCTATGAAAACCTCGTCAGGTATTCAGCGGACCAGGCAATGAAGGAATGGCAGAGTCCTGACAGTGGAATATGGGAGATTCGGCAGCCGAAGACGTTCGTAGAGTCGACGATGTGGTGCTATGTCGCTCTCGACCGGGCGAGCAAGATGGCTCGAGAGCTCGGATATGACGAGGACTGGGAGAGATGGGAGCCAGTCAGAAAGAAGATCAAGAGCCACATCCTCGCCGAGGGCTGGTCTGAGAAGAAGAAGGCTTTCGCCATGGTTTTTGGAGGAGAAGACTTGGACGCGGCGAATCTTCTCATGCCCCTAGTCGGGTTTCTCCCGGCGAAGGATCCGAAGATGAGCGCGACAATCCAACGGATTCGGGAAGAATTGTCTGAAGACGATCTGATTTACAGATACAAAGTAGACGACGGCCAGCTAGGAAAAGAGGGCACCTTCACAGTCTGCAGTTTCTGGATGGTCGACTGTCTGACAAGACTGGGAAAGCTTCGGGAGGCGGAGGGACTGTTGAATCAGTTGACTAAGCGAAGTAATCATCTTGGACTGTACTCGGAAGAGATTGACCCAAAGACTGGCGAGGCTCTGGGGAATTTTCCTCAGGCCTACACTCACATGGGACTCATAACCGCGAGCGTACATCTCGAAGAAGCGCGGCGGAAGAGCGGACTGATCCGATATGCCAAAGCGATATCGAACAAGATCAGCGGCCGATGATTAAGCAGGGCGGCCTCATACATCTCAGAGAGTTCCGCTAAATCTGTATAACGTTTAGTTTACGGGGGAACTTGGCGATTATTGCCAAGATCGCCCGATCGCAAGGGGCCTCCGTCAAGCCAAAGCAGATAATCGAAGCAAGAATTTGTCCAATCTGATCTCAAAGGGTCCCCCCCGGGAGGGGGGCTGCATTGTTGATTGTTTCTGATTCGGGCTTTGTTTTAGGTTTTGGGGCTGTTTTGAATCTGGAAGGCGCATTTTTCAGGGTCTGGAAACGAGCAGGAGCCGCAAGGAAAACGAGCAATTAAGGGACGTTGGCCGTCTTTGTAAGATCAGTCAGTAGTTGAATGACGTCACGATGGTTTTTCAGGTTGAATTTCGCGTAGGATTTTGCGAGTCCTACTTTGATCGAATAGGATTTTTCGGGAAGAACCTTGAAGAGTTCTTCGTCAGCCAGATCGTCACCCACGGCCAGAACGAAGTCGAACGTCTTCTCGGAAAGGAGTAGCTTCGCAGCCATTCCTTTGTCGATCCCAACGTTTCTCACCTCGATAGACTTGCTGTCTTGAAGCACCTGGAGCTCAGTGTTCTCAGTGAAATATCCTAGCTCATCAGCGAGTTCTTTCGAGCGTACGGAGGCTAGTTCTGGGTCGGCGGCTCGATAGTGCCAGACTAGGGAGAACTCTTTCTCTTCGGCGAAGGAGCCGGGAAGCCGATCTTCATAGCTCTGGAGAATGGGCCGAACCTTCTCCTTCCAGTTGCTCTCCACTTTGATCGCTGGGAGCCAGTCTTTGTCCTTCTCTCTGATCCATGCTCCATGCTCAGCGACAATTCCGATGCTTAGAGGTCCGAACCACTTGTGTAGAAGATCTCTATGCCGGCCACTCACGATTACTAGATTGTTTCGCGGGTCTTGCGCGAGTGCGTTGAGGGTGGCGAGGAGAATCGCGCCAGGGACCGCGGTCTCGGGACGCTCCTTGAAGGGCGATAGTGTGCCGTCATAATCTAGGAATAGGATTCTGTTTTGAGAACTTGTGTAATCCTTGATCAGTTTCTCTCTTGTTGGTTTGTCCATTAGCCGTGCGCTGAACTTTCTCTGCTGGTCTTTGACCGAGTGTAATTTGCCCGTAAAGTCCTGGCCCCATCTGATAACGTCGTAGCGTCCAAGCCTAGTCTGCATTATCTGATTGCGTCGTACCTGTTCATCTTCGGGCATTTCCAGAGCAGTCTTGAGTGCGTCTACGATTTCGGATTCGTCGTTGGGATTGATGATGAGAGCTTCTCCTAGCTCTCTGGACGCTCCTGCCATCTCGCTGAGAATTAGGACCCCCTTCTGATCGGCCCGGGACGCGACATACTCTTTCGCAATCAGGTTCATTCCATCTCTCAGAGGAGTTACTAGAGCCACATCGCTCATAGCGAAGAGGCTCAACAACTGGTGATACGGCAGAAACCGGTATCGATAGACTATCGGGCTCCAGTCGATTGCCCCGAATCTTCCGTTAATGCTACCTACGAGTTTGTCGATCTCCTCCTTCATCTGCTCGTAATGTTCCGACCCCAGCCTCGAAGGGACAACTGAAAGCATGAGGACTACTTTTCGCAGCCATTGAGGATACCGCTCGAGAAAAGTCCCGTAGGCCTCCAGACGATGCTTGATCCCTTTCGTATAGTCAAGCCTGTCAAGGGACAGGACGATCTTTAGGTTGCCTAGTTTGTCGCGCAGGGCCTGGGTTTCCTGCTGTACAGTATCACTCTTCACATCATCTCGAATCTGCCCGTAGTGGATGCCCATGGGGAAGGTGTCAACCTTCACCGCTCTCTCCCCGTCGATGAGCACCTGGCCAAAATTGTGTTCAATTCCCAGGATCCGAAGTATGCATCTGAGGAAATGTTGTGTGTAGTCGATCGTGTGGAATCCGATCAGGTCAGCTCCGAGAATGCCTTCCAGAATGGCACTACGCCATCTTGTGGGGAGCGTACGGAACACATCGTAGGAGGGGAAGGGGGTGTGGAGAAAGAATCCGATGGGCACGTCAGGCATCTTCTCTCTCAAGAGCTGCGGGAGAAGCATGAGATGGTAGTCGTGGACCCAGACAGTGTCGTTGGGCTGGATTACCTTCAGTAGGGAGTCTCTGAAGACTTCGTTTACCTTGACGTATTGTGCCCAGTCGTTCTCGTCGAACTTGGCATATGTGGGAAAATAGTGGAACAAAGGCCAGATTGTGCTGTTGCAGAATCCGTGGTAGAACCCGTCCATTGTCTTAGCGTCTAGAAAGACGGGTGAGGCTTGTTGCTTGGCGGCTTTTGACCTCAGTCTGTCCTGAGAACCCTCGTCGATCTCGGTGCCAGGCCAGCCGACCCACAAGTAATCTCGATTGGGGGACCCTTGTCTGGATGATTCCAGATACGCAGTTAGTCCAGAGACAAGCCCGCCCGGGCTTGCCCGAAAAGCCAGCTTGCCGTCCTTGCTGCTCGCTGTGAACGGTAGCCTGTTCGATACGACGACTAATCGCAAGGCTGGCTGTTCTCCTGAACTATTCACGCTCGGCCCTCCGCTGACGGTTTAGAATGATAGTAACTCAGCCATAAACAAGCCGAGTACAGGCTCCAATTCGTCATTATCTGATGACTACTGGAATGCCTATTGACGTCTCCATGAGGACGTGGACCTCATTTGTAGGCGTCAAGTTTAAGCCCACGGAGGAGATTCGAACGTCCGAGTATGCTTTGGTATACTGCTGGAAATGTGGAAGCGAGCTTCGAGAAGACGCAGCCTTCTGTTCGAAGTGTGGCGCTTCTGTTCGGGGCACTATGGGCGTCCAGTCTCCAACGGGCTTCGAATTACTGAGGGATGACAAAAGTGTCCAGAACCACTGGGCCCGGCGACTAATTGCTTTCGTCATCGACGCAGTTATTGTCACCGTTGTACTAGCAATCATTGCGATCGTCGTGTCGATTCCATTCATTATCAGTTTGAGTTTCTCATCCACGGCTCTAAGGGCGTTTCCAGCGTGGTGGGGCCTTTCGCTTGGAGGGCTAATACCTCTAGTCGTCTTCCTCTACTTCTTCCTCGCCGAAGGACTCTACGGGAGAACCTTGGGTAAGGAAATCATGGGTCTGCGCGTGCAGAGAGTCGATGGAAAGCCAATGGACTTGCGAAATAGTTTCGTCCGGAACATCAGCAAGATCTACTGGGTCCTTCTCCTCATCGACGTGGCTGTTGGACTTGGGACGCATGGTGAGATGAGCCAGAAGTGGAGCGACCGCTACATCGGCACCAAGGTGGAAGAGAA
>WNEZ01021514.1_pt1 | contig 13748 bp, 10 predicted proteins | sample 5400521 | NCBI WGS metagenome assembly WNEZ01 (sample SAMN13153339, study PRJNA577476) | soil metagenome | isolation source: 120 cm saprolite under Douglas fir tree site 2 hole 1 replicate 1 | place: USA:California | collected 2015-04-18 | reverse complement strand
CTTTTGCAGACTCCTCCTGCACAAACCGAGCGAGGTTTTTCACGTTCTCGACCGGAGTCTCGGGCAGGATGCCGTGTCCCAGATTGAAGATGTGTCCATGGCGTCGGCCGGCGCGGCGCAAAATATCCTCAGCGCGTGACTTGATTTCCTTCCACTCGGCGAACAGCAGCACCGGATCAAGATTGCCCTGTACAGCGCAACCATGTCCGAGGCTGCGCCACCCTTCATCGAGCGGAATCCGCCAGTCGAGGCCGATCACCTCGGCCGCCGTTTCTTTCATCGCGGGCAGCAGCGTGGCGCTGTCGGTGCCGAAATAAATCACAGGCACATTGCTCTTCTGCAAACGCTTCACCAGGTCGGTGGCATGCGCCAGGACATACCGGCGATAGTCGTCCACACTCAAACATCCGACCCAGCTGTCGAAAACCTGGATCGCATCAGCCCCCGCACGAACCTGCGCCGCCGAGTACTCGGCCGTCACCGCCACCAGCTTGCGCATCAACTGATCCCACTCCGCTGGTGAGTTGTACATCATCTTCTTGGCATGAACGTAGTTGCGCGAGCCACCCCCTTCGATCATGTAGCTCGCCAGCGTGAAGGGCGCACCGCAGAATCCGATCACCGGCAACCGGTCGCCAAAGTGCTTCGCCACCAAGGCCACAGCTTCGGACACATAGCCCAGTTCGGCGGCGCGGTCGGTTCGCAAATTAGCGATGTCTTCCCTGGTGCGAATCGGCTTCTCGATGACGGGACCTTCCCCCGCCGAGAAGTGAAATGTCAGCCCCATGACTTCGAGCGGCAGCAAGAGGTCGGCGAAGATGATCGCGGCGTCGACACCCAAGGCCTCGGCGGCGGTAATCGTGACCTCCGCGGCAAGCGACGGCTTCTTGCAGATTTCGAGCAGCGAATGCTGCTTGCGCACTGCACGGTATTCGGCCATGTAGCGTCCCGCCTGACGCATGAACCACACCGGAGTGCGCTCCACCGGCTGGGATTTGCACGCACGCACAAAGATGGAATTGGGCGCAGACATGAACTGCCAACTGTAGCATTTTTGGAATGCGCTTGTGTGAGTGGTGGAGCGGGCACCCCGCCCGCTCAAGGCCTGCGGTGCACAGCCCCCTGTAGAATTCTGAGATGCGGTCGAAAGCGTTAAGCCTCGCGGCTTTGGCTGGACTCACCATTCTTCTCGCTGCCGCTTCCCAAGAGAAAATATCAACCACTTCTTCTCCTCCCACTTTCTACAAAGACATACTCCCCATCCTGCAAAACCATTGTCAAAGCTGCCATCGCCCCAGCGAAATCGCTCCCATGCCGCTGGTGACCTACGAGCAGGCGCGGCCTTGGGCGTCGCAAATAGCACATACAGTCGAGATGAAAATGATGCCCCCGTGGTTCGCCGATCCGCGCTACGGGCACTTTGCCAACGATGCATCGCTCACGGAGCAACAGATTGCGACGATCTCGCAGTGGGCGGCGGTTGGTGCTCCCGCTGGAGATGCCCACGATGCGCCTGTTCCGCCAAAATGGACCGACGGCTGGAACATTCCTGAACCGGATGTCGTCGTGAAAATGCCCGTCCCAGTTGAGATTCCTGCGCACGGCGAAATCGAATACACCTACGAGATCGTCCCTACGCACTTCGTCGAAGACCGCTGGGTGCAGATGTCCGAACTGCGGCCCTCGAGCGCAGCGCACGTGCACCATGCCGTGGTCTACATTCGTCCTCCCGACTGGCAATGGCTCCGGCACGCGCCGGTGGGGAGGCCTTTCACTGCGTCATCGCTGACCGACCCGGAGGAGCGCCGCCAGGCCCACGAAACCACCAGCGACCTGCTCCTGGTGTACGCACCGGGTAGCGCCCCCGATCAATGGCCGAAGGGCATGGCAAAGTTTGTTCCAGCGGGCTCCGATCTTGTTTTCCAGATGCACTACACGACCAATGGCAAGGAGGCGAAAGACCAAACCGGCATTGGCCTGGTCTTTGCCAAAACTCCACCGAAGCAGCGCGTGATCACGCTCCAACTGAACAATCACGCTCTGCTGATCCCTCCCGGTGCGGACGATTTCCGGGTGGAGGTGCAAGGAACGCTGCCTAACGACGCCACGCTGATGAGCCTTTTTCCCCACATGCATCTGAGGGGCAAATGCTTCGAGTACGACATTGTCCACGACGACGGCAGCGTGGAAACGCTGCTGCGCGTGAATTACCACTTCCATTGGCAGTTAAGCTACAAACTGGCTGAACCGCGCGCGCTAAAGGGCGGTACGAAGCTCCGAGCGATCGCGTGGTATGACAATTCGAAAAATAATCCGCACAATCCTGATCCGGACAGGACAGTGACCTGGGGCGACCAGACATCGGACGAGATGATGGTGGGATTCTTCGATGTGGCCGTGCCCGCGGGAATGGACAAGTGGCAGTTCTTCATTCGGCATGGGAAGAAGATCGACACGAAATCGGAGCCCGGGCAACATTACTTTTCATCGTCGTTGTCCTTCGTGTAACTTCGTGTCCTTGGTGGTTACTGATTTTTGCCGTAATCGTGCGGCCGCTTGCCTCACCGCTTTTCCTCTGTAAACTGGATAGGGTTTCGCATTGAGCGCTACTCCAACATTTCTCTCCAACTCGGGCCTTCAGGATCGCGTGCCGGCACCGAGGCGCGGTCTTTCTTACCTTGTTTTGACGCTTCTGTTCGTCGCCGTGTACGGCGGATCACTTTTTTCCCCCGCCCTACTCGACGATGCCGACAGCACACATGCCGAAGCCGCGCGCGAAATGTTTGTCAGCGGCGACTATGTCACTCTGCACATCAATGGCATCCGCTACCTGGAGAAAGCCCCTCTGCCGTACTGGCTGGTGGCCTTCAGCTATCGCATCTTTGGAGTGAATGAATTTGCCACTCGGCTGCCCATGGCGCTGTCGGTCCTGCTGCTGGGGTTACTGGCGATGCGATGGGGGCGGCGGGCGTTCGGCGAGCGGACCGGAATCTATGCCGCGGCCTTCGTGTACACCTGCGCCGGAGTGTATCTGTTTACCCGCATCTTGATTCCTGACGTCTTGCTCAGCTTGCTGATTGCGTCGTCACTGTATTTCTTCCTCACCACCTTGGAACCGGGCGAGCCAACATGGCGCTGGTATGCCGCATACGCATGTGCGGCCCTCGGGGTTTTGACCAAGGGACTGATCGCCCTCCTATTCACCGGGGCAGTAGCATTTCTCTATCTCATCCTCACCGGCGAATGGCGCCGCTGGCGTGAGTTCCGGCTGCTGTCAGGAGTCGTTCTGTTTCTGGCGATTGCCGCACCATGGCACATTCTCGCAGGAGTCCGCAATCACGGCTTTTTCTGGTTCTATTTCGTCAACGAACATTTTTTGCGGTTCCTGGGGAAGCGGTATCCGCGGGACTACAACAAGTTACCCTGGGCGCTTTACTGGTCGCTGCATCTGGTGTGGCTGTTTCCGTGGAGTTTGTATCTGCCAGCAACGGTTCGTACGGCCATCGACGAATATCGAGTCTCGCGAACGAAGCGGATCGCAAACAGTCAGGATACGAATGGAAGGACGCAAGCCACCTTCGCCTCTCACACGCGCTTACTGTGTTGGATTCTCGCGGTCACTGTCCTCATTTTCTTTGCGATCTCGACCAACCAGGAGTACTACACGTTCCCCGCTTACCTGCCACTCCTGCTTTTGATTGCCGACGGAATCGCTCGCTGGGAATGGACTGAGTGCAGCCGCGGAGTTCGTGGTGGTTGGCTGCGTGCCTCGTCGGCAATGCTGGCCGCTGTCGGAATCGCAGCCAGCGCGGTGTTATTCGCGATGCTGTGGCAGTCTCGCAATCTGCCGTTTGAGCCGGACATCGGAACCGTGCTGGCCAAGCACAACATCGCGGAAGACACGCTCTCGACTTCCCACATGCTGGACTTCAGCTATGCCTCGTTCGCCGCGTTGCGCCTGCCCGCGGTGCTGGCCGCGATCACGTTGGCTCTGGCCCCATCGGCTTCGTTCTTGCTGAGGCTTCGGCGAAGGCTCTATTTGGCGACATCTGTACTCGCTTTGGGTATGGCGACTTTTCTGATCGCTGCGCACATCGCTTTGGGCCGGTTCGGACCTTACTTGTCGTCCAAAGACCTTGCTCGCGAGATTGCAGCACGGGCGCAGCCAGCCGACAAGGTCATGATCTATGGAGATCAGGCCTTCGGTTCATCCCTTCTCTTCTACCTGCAGCGCCCGATCCAACTGGTCGAAGGGCGCACGACCTCGATGTGGTTCGGTTCTACCTTTCCCGACGCTCCGAAGATTTACTTGACTGATGCGGACCTGCAATCGCAATGGGCTGGCGAAAGCCGGGTGTTTCTCTTTGTGCCGCCTCACCAGAAGGAAAGAGTGGATGCGCTTCTGCCCAACCGCTTCGTCGTGGCACAGGCTTCGGGAAAGTTTGTGTACGGCAACCGGCCCTGAGTCGTGAGTGGCCTCACACTTTTTTGGGTTGGCATCAAACCATAATCGCAGAGAACGCGGAGAACGGCCGCAGAGGTCGCGAAAGAATTACTGTCTATTCCTGATTCCGGCGGCGGAGGAACAGAAGGGCCCAAGCAAGTAATCTGCAACTAGGATAGACTGTGGCTTTGAGGCCCGCTCAGGAGGGTTCAGATGCGTTTCCCATGGGATGCGGACAGGACGGTACGTTTCTACTGCCGCAATCATTCGGCACAGAGAGAGCCGCACCAATTATCGCGAGGTTATCTGCGAATGGGACTCTTTTGGCGGTGGTGGATGCAGAACGGGTTCCGGGCCTCGGAAGAACCTCAATCGAGGATTTCGCGCCGGGGCCCAACGGCGAGACCTACCTGATGGCCAGGCGGGTTTTCAAGCAGTACTACTTCCGTGATGAACATGGGCAAGTCGCTCCAAGTGGACGCGCCGACTACCCGGAGGTCTGGCTGGTTCGCTACGACAAGAATGGCGACTTTGTTGATAAGAAGCAAGTCAATGCGGCCTCTAGAGTACGCTTCGCGGTTTTCCCGTCGGGCGAACTTTTCGTTCTGAGTTACGGAACCAACAACCATCAAGTACGGCTGGGTGATCTCCCGCTGTGGATGGTAGTCGCCGGAGTCTTTTCTCGCGATGGCGTGTTGCTTCATTCCGTGACTCTGCCGGACTTCTTCCTCAACACAGTCTCGGGCAAGTCGCGGATCCCGTCTCCCACTCCCTTGCCCATGCTTGGAGCGGATGGCGACGTGTATGTCGTGAAAGAGGGAGCAACCCCGGCGCTGGCGGTTATTTCGCCGGAGGGGACCGCGATTCGGATTACTACCCTCGCCGTGCCGCGTGGACAAGCGCTGGACTTCTCTCGCTTGATAGGCAACCGCCTGATCGCCCGAATGGCGCCCTTTGAACCTACTGGTAGTTTCCAGCAATCATTCGCGGAGTTCGACACTGAGACAGGGGCTATGGTGTCCAACTATAAGTTTTCGAAAGCAAACTGGATGCCCGGCTGTGATCTTGGATCGGGATTAACAGGCATCAATCCGGCTGGCACTCTCGACGTGCTGTCACCGATTCAATCGAGCGGGAACAAGCTCTCATCTTTGCAATAACGAAACCTGATAGGCACGATAAATAGTTTCAATTTCCGGTAACTTGTCGCGGACGGTAAAGTAAGGGTTCGTGAATTCTGTGGGAACGTGAATTCGGCTCACAGGAGCAACGTACCATTGTCGATGAGCAAATGGCTGACTGCCTGGCTCGCAATCGCCTTGTTCGTCCTCGACCCTGGCCAAGCCCGAGCGACAAACCGCCGAAACCAAGGATCTCTCTCAACACGGCGAAGAGGGCTATTATTGAGAGGGCGTCAGCTTGAGCGTCGCTGTGGAGACCGGCGGCCTGAGCTGACGTAAAACGCGCAAAGTCGTAGCAGGACTTGAGAAGAAAATCATGACGAAGGTCGAGGCAGTCATTCAAAACTCCAGGGTCGAAGCCGTGAAGAGTGCACTCCAGGAGGTTGGAGTCGAGGGCATGACCGTGATCGAGGTCCGCGGCCACGGACGGCAGAAAGGTCACACCGAGGTCTACCGCGGTCGAGAATACAGTGTGGACCTAATTCCCAAGACCAAGCTGGAGGTCGTTTTGCCGGATCCCCTCGTGGAAAAAGCCGTGCAGGCAATCCTTGGTGCGGCGCGCACCGGGAAAATCGGCGACGGCAAGATATTCCTCTCCCGCGTGGATGAGGCAATTCGTATTCGTAACGACGAACGCGGTGAAGGAGCTCTGTGAAGCAGCGAGCGATTGTGAAACATCACTTGTGCCGTGAAAACGTTTCCTGGGGCGCCATCCTGAGCGTAGCCGGTTTTTAGGCGGAGCGAAGGATCTGGCCTGGGCGGGCGATGCGGTCAGGGAGTAAATCCAGTAGCTGGGGCCGAAAGCGGCACGATCCGGTTAAGTTTTCCAGCGGGACGCGACTGAAGAGCGTTTGAAAGGCAGCTGTAGAAAAGCTCTCCCCGTAACTCGTGGCACTCGGGTACTGACTTACTTTCATGACGGCAGCGTCCACCTTGATCGGCGAATTGCGAGGCTTCCTTGGGGACGAGTCGGTGCGCATCCAGCGCGACTTCGAAACCTCCGGGGACGGTCGCGCCGCCGTTGCTCAGCGCACCCGGCTAATCGAAGACATCATCAAACGGCTCTGGCAGGACCTGATCTCTCCCGAAGAAAACGCGCCGCACAACTTTGCCCTCGTGGCCACCGGCGGATTCGGCCGGGGCTGGATGTTCCCGTACTCCGATGTGGACCTGCTCTTCCTCTTTGCCGACCGCGACAGCGAGCAGGCCGCCAGGGACTCTGTGCGCCGCCTCTCGCAGGAACTCTGGGACCTTCGTCTGAAAGTGAGTCCCGCGACGCGCACCCTTGCAGAATGCGACCGCTTCGACGCCAACAACACCGAATTCACCATCTCCCTGCTCGATTGCCGCTATCTGGCAGGGGACCGCGATCTGTTCAAGCGCCTCCACGACAAGGTCATCCCTAAGCTGGTCATGCGCGAGTCGAAGCCGCTCATCCAGGGACTAGCTGAGGTCACGCGCGCGCGGCATGGCAAGTTCGGCCACACCGTTTTTCATCTCGAACCTAACCTCAAGGAAACTCCCGGCGGACTGCGCGACTACAACGTGGCGTGCTGGCTGGCGCTGATCTCGGCCATGGACAAGCTGCACGACTGGCCTGACGCCAGTTCGCTCCGCGCTCCGGTGCGCAAGCAACTCGAATCCGCGCTCGAGTTTCTGATGGCTACGCGCTGCTTCCTGCACTTCCGCCACGGCCGCGACGACAACACCTTGAGCTGGGAAGCCCAGGACGCCGCAGCGGAACGTAAGATTGGGGTGCCCGATTCTCCCGAGCTCACGGCTGCCGACTGGATGCGTGTTTATTTCCGCCACGCGCGCCCGGTGCAGCGCACCGTAACCCAGCTTTTAGAGGAAATTCCCGAGGCGTGGTCGTCCGTCTATCGCCAATTTCAGAGCTGGCGCTCGCGGCTTTCGACCTCCGACTTCTCGGTCGTCGATGGCCTCATCTACCTGCAGCAATCTGCGTCACTGCAAGATCCCGAGGCCCTGCTGCGGCTTTTTCACTTCATGGCCCATCATGGCCTGAAGCTGAGTACAACCACCGAATATCGTATTGAGCAGGCATTGCCCGCGCTCGCGGCAACTCCGCCACGGGGTGCCGAACTCTGGCTCTACCTGCAGGAAACTCTGCTGCAGCCGCACGCCGCTGAAGCCTTGCGAGCCATGCACTCGCTGCACCTGCTTACCCTGTTGCTGCCGGAATTGAAGCCGATCGACTCGCTGGTCGTGCGCGATTTCTATCATCGCTTCACCGTCGACGAACATTCTTTCCTCGCCATCGAGAGCCTGCACTGGCTGCGCCAGTCAAAGTCCGAGTGGGACCAGCGCTACGCCGAATTGCTTGGCGAGTTGGAAGATCCCGAACTACTCTACCTCGCGCTGCTTTTGCATGACACGGGAAAAGGCGTACCCGGCAGCAACCACGTCGTGGGCAGCCTCGAAATCGCCAACCGCTGCATGGACCGTCTCGACGTAGATCCCAGCGAACGTGCGATCGTTCTATCCCTGATCGGCAGCCACCTGGAGATGTCGGCAGCGATGCGGCGCGACATTTTCAATCCTGAGACCGTCGCCGCCTTCGCGGAAAAAGTTGGCACTCCCGAGCGGCTGAAGATGCTATGCCTGCTCACTTACGCCGACATCAAGGCTGTGAATCCCGAGGCCCTGACCCCGTGGAAGGCTGAAAACGTCTGGCAACTCTACATTTCCGCCGCGAACTACCTGAATCGCAGCGCCGACCAGCGCGTGCACGGCGATCTTCATGACGAAAAGCTGGCGCGGCTGCGCTCGCTTGCCTCCGTTACCAGCAGCAAATTCAAGGCCTTTCTAGAAGGCTTCCCGCAGCGCTATTTGCGCGTGCACTCCGCGGAAGAAGTGATGCAACACCTCAAAATGGCCGACGAACTTGCCGAGGACCCCGTCCAGGTTGACCTGAAACGCGGCCGCCACTGGTACGAGCTGACGCTGGTCACCAGGGACCGTCCCGCACTGTTCGCAACGCTCGCCGGAGTACTCGCCGCCTGGGGAATGAACATCGTAAAAGCCAACGCGTTCTCCAACGGCGCGGGAACCGTGGTCGATACTCTCTACTTCACCGACCGCTTTCGCACGCTGGAATTGAATCTCTCCGAGTGGGATCGGTTCAAGCGCAGCGTCACGGAAGTTTTGCTCGGCGAAGCCGACCTCGACCGCATGCTGCGCGATCGCCAGCGCGGAGAAAAGAGCCCCGCAGCAAAGGTAAAGGTAGAAACAAAAATCGAGTTCGATGACGCATGCTCTTCCACCAGCACGCTGGTGCAAGTCATTGCCCAGGATCGTCCCCGCCTGTTGCACCGCATCGCCTCCTGCTTCTCCGCGCAGAAGTGCAACATCGAGATCGCGCTGATCGACACTGAAGGCCAGATGGCCATCGACGCCTTCTACCTGACGTCGGAGGCCGCCAAACTTACACCAGAGCACTGCCAGCAAGTAGAAAAGGCGTTACTGCAAGAGTTGAAGACTGATTAAAGAGCGCGAGAGATAGTCAGTAGCCTGTATCCTATTCCGAAACCAGGCCACTGCCGTTCCGATTTCTGGACTCGGAACAAATGCCTGCACAGACGGGGCCTCGCCTCCTCCCTAAGAGCTGTGATTCGACCACGCTGATAGGACCTGATGGTAATCTCGCCCCTTACCTCCTTCCTGCTGTTCGATCTGAAGGATACCCCGTGTTCGTCCCGCTAGACACCCTCGAGTTTCCTCGATGCCCTAAGTGACTTGCTGTCGAAACCTGCATCAAAATCAACAACTTAGCTGTTGACATTGGCTTGAGTTTCAGTTGAGCGGCGGTGTATTGCCATTTTTCTGTGAGTGCTCGAATATCCGCGTCCAGTTCCGATTTCCAAAGTGGGGACTTCGGAAATGGAGGAAACATGAACTCACAGATTTCAACAAAACCGTGCACTGCAGTGATCGTTCTGTCCACGCTGGTTTTTCTGCTGGCTGCTGCTGCGTGCGGGGTCGCGCAGAGCTCTGGCGACCTTTCCAATATCCGAAAGCACATTAACAAGCAGGTCACCGTGGACACCCAGGATGGACCGGTGACGGGCCAGCTTCTGCGCGTCGAGGACAGCAGGATTGTCGTCTACGAGGCCGGACGCCCCAAACCAATCGCGTTCGAGTCCGTAAAAAGTGTGACAAGACACAAGTCGAGACACACCGCGGCATGGGTCGTCGGCGTGTCGGCGGCGGGTCTGGGTGCGGGTTCAAGCGTGACGAGGTGATCTACCGGTCGGAGAAGTAAACCCGGGCACCCCGCGAGCGTGAGTATCAAGCGTGCTGAACGCGAACAACAGTCGAAATTGAAAATAATTCTGGAGGCTGACTATGAAACAGCGATTGCTTCTTATCAATAAGTCACACCGGCTCGGGATGTTGGTGCTTTTGGTGGTAGGTCTGGGCCACCTTACCTCCGCTCAAACCGCCGTCACCATGAACAAGCTCTACAGGCTCAATGTCAACGGCACGGATCGAATGACGTCGACCGATCCCGCCACCGAAGGCTGTACCTCGGAAACGTGCCCCAGCGAAGGGCCGATGTTCTATGTTCCCTCTGGGGCGGTGACCGGGACCCTCACCCTATATCGCCACAACAATGGGCCGGACCATCGAGACTCCCCAAAGACCGAGATTCCAGGGTATGTAAACGAGGGTCCGAACGGCTTTCCTTGGAAAGGGCAAGTGTTGCCTGGCTTGTCCCCGCTGCTCGATGGTTTCAACCAAACCACCGGGGATCACGCGCTGGTCTCGCCCATGGAAAGTTTGCCGGACTATACCCGGCGGAGCCTTGGGGTCTACGGGTATCCGCGTTTCGGGAATACGACCGAGTCCATGCTGGCTCTCACCGCCGGCGGTGTGCGCATTGAATCAAACCGCGTTAACGGCGGAGCCTTGCGGCGCTGGACCTGGAACGGAAAGCAGTTTTTAAGCGACGTGGATGCTTCGAGTGGATCCTACAGCATCCTGTTTCTGAACAACTATGCTGACTTCCTCAACGAAAACGTGGACGACTGCCAAAACCATGCTCCCATCACCCTGGCAGTCAATGAGGGAAGTACTCAATCTACGACTGCGGTTCCGCTGGCGAATTCTTTCGCACACCCGGGCGGGGACCCATGTTTAAACCCGGTAGTCTGGATCGACGCTCTTGTCGGTAAACGGGTGAGGCTGAATTTTCGCGGCTTGGGTCCAGTAGCAAAGTACACTACATCACTCTGGCTACCGGGTCCGCTCTCGGCCGTGGACTTTTATCACCCCATTACCTTAGTGAACCCGGAGTTCAACCGGTATTGGACCTACGACGCGGAGACCGATGACCTCCAGGAAGTTACGCTCGCCGACGCTTGCGAAGACTCTCATCCATTCTTCCCTGGCTTCGGTGGCATCATCCTCTCTGACCAGAGCGCTCAGTACGCGATGGGAATCTACGCAGTGAACGTCTCGCAAGGCGGCTCGATTACTGCCTTGAACCTGCTCCGCCACTCTTGTAACGACGGAACGTACAGTCGAATGGACGTGATTCGGTCGGCCGACCTCCCGGCCGGATCCAGCACATACAACGCATACGTCATGTCGAGCGACGTGCAACAAGTAAGACAGTACATGAGGAAGTTATTCGCCGGGGGCGTGAGATGAGGGGAATAGAGAACTAGGATCGCCGAGATCATGAAGCCGGCTACCGTGGATCATGACGGTCATCATGCCGTCAGTTGTTCAGACAAAGGGGGGAAGGTCATGCATAACATTCTCCGGGCTGTTGCAGTTTGCCTGTTCGGCACAGTGATCACTGCTGCGTCAGCCAGTGCACAAACCTATCCGGTGGCGGAAGGGTACGTGGGCTTTTCCCTCTACAACAACGAGTACGGAACCACCCGCCACAACTCACCGGGACTGCAGTTCAACCTTGGGTACAACGTTGCCCGTTATCTGCAAGTCGTGGGCGATCTCGGAGCACAGTTTCACAACACGAACATAGTCTGGACCAATGGCAAGAAAGCGGAGGCGGACTCTTTCCAGTTCTTGTTCGGCCCGGAGCTGAAGATACGAAACCGCTCGCGCTGGACTCCGTTTGCCCACGGGTTGGCCGGCGTCGCATTCCGTGACTACGCGGTTCCTACCGGGAACTGGTTCTGCTCGGGATTTCCCCCAATCTGTTACGAGGATAGTCTCTCAGTCGCCCGGGAAACTGGCTTCGCTTGGGGTGTCGGGGGAGGGCTGGACTGGACGAACAACCCGGTAATTTCAGTCAGGGTGTTCCAGTTTGACTGGCTGCACACGAAACTGAGCCGGGACAACCTCAACTTCTCGCCTGCCCAAGGCCAGTTTCCCACGCTCAGCGGCTGGCAAGATAATTACCGCATTTCCTTTGGGATTACTTTCCGCTTCGGAGAGAAGGGAGATGCGCGATCGAGGTCCACAGCAGCTGCCGCACCGGATCGCTTCGTGCTTCTCCGCCCTGAAAAAGGCGCCAAGCTTACGCCAGAGCACTGCCAACAGATGGAAAAGGCACCGCTCGATGAGTTGAAGACCGAATAGAAAAACTTAGAGACAGCCGCCTCGGCTGTCCACGCACTGTCGAATCTCAACGTACCTACTTCGTCGAGAACTTGAATACCGTCTTAGTGTGAAACGTCTCGCCCGGCTTCAAGATCGTCGACGGGAATTCCGGATGATTGGGCGAATCCGGGAAGTGCTGCGTCTCCAGGCAGAATCCGTAGCGCCGCTTGTAGACATGTCCTTGCTTCCCGGTGACCGTGCCATCCAGAAAATTGCCGCTGTAGAACTGCACGCCCGGCTGGTCCGTCGAGACCTCCAGAACCCTGCCGCTACCGGGCTCGTAAGCGCGCGCGGCCAGCTCCATGCCGCTCCCCTTGCGATTGATCACAAAGTTGTGATCGTAGCCCTTGCCCAGCACGAGCTGTTCATAATTCTCGTCGAGCCGCGCTCCGATCCTGGTCGGCGTCGTGAAGTCCAGCGGCGTTCCCTTGACCGGACGCAGTTCGCCCGTCGGGATCAAATTCTTGTCCACGGGAGTAAAGCGATCCGCATTCAGCATAAGTTCGTGACCAAGAATGTCGCCCGTACCTTCGCCGGCAAGATTGAAATAACTGTGCTGGCTTACATTGATCGGCGTGGCTTTGTCGGTCGTAGCTTCGTAATTGATGACCAGTTCATTCGAATCCGTGAGCGTGTACGTGACCTTGATCTTCAGATTCCCCGGGAAGCCTTCTTCGCCGTCCTTGCTGAGATAGGAGAAAGCAACACCATTCTTTCCCTTGAGCGCTTCGTCGTCCCAGACCACCTTGTCGAAAGTTCGCTTCACGCCACCATGCAAGGTGTTCGGGCCATCGTTCTTGGGCAACGTGTAGGTCTTCCCATCGAGCGTGAAGGTGCCATTGGCAATGCGGTTGTCATAGCGTCACACCACCGCCCCAAGATAGGGAGGATTCGGAGTGTACCCCTCAAGCCTCTCGTGACCGAGCACGATGTCTTCCAACTGTCCCTTGCGGTCCGGCACACGGATCGAAGTGATGATGCCGCCATAGTTCATGGCCCGGATTTCGACACCGTGAGCATTAGTTAACGTGTACAAGTTGACGGCCCTCCCGTCCCGCGTTCCAAACGATTGCTTCTGAGCTTCATGTTTATGTTTTGAGGAAGTTTTCTGCGCCGGAGAAAGTCCGCAAAGAGCGAGACCCAGCAGGACGGTAACGCACACGGCCACGAGGCGTCTTGGCATCATGTCGAAAAGTTTACTACGATAAGGGCCGGCGCGGTTCTACTTGGCCGAAACGGTGCTAAGCTTCCCCGGCCGAATGCTCTGAGACACAGGCTCAGCACCGGGATCCGCTACCCGTTGCATCAGCGCGGCGGCAATGGCCATGAAGAATCCTCCAGCGACGACCGCTGCCATGCGGTTGTTGTGCAGAAAGTGCCCATGATCCATCCGAAGAAAAGCGACGCCAGAATCTCCGGGATCACGATGAAGAAGTTAAAAATCCCCATGTAGACCCCGGTCTTTCCCGCCGGCAGCGAGCCTGCAAGCACCGCATACGGCATGGACAACGTGCTGGCCCAGGCGATCC
>WNEZ01003382.1_pt1 | contig 13749 bp, 14 predicted proteins | sample 5400521 | NCBI WGS metagenome assembly WNEZ01 (sample SAMN13153339, study PRJNA577476) | soil metagenome | isolation source: 120 cm saprolite under Douglas fir tree site 2 hole 1 replicate 1 | place: USA:California | collected 2015-04-18 | reverse complement strand
GCGAATTGCTCGACCATGTCCTCGTGCTTGGCGAGGGCCATCTTCTGCGCCTCGTCGCGGAGTACGCCCGCTTCTACAACGAGGCTCGGCCACACCAGGGCCTCCGGCAGGAACAGCCTGTGCCTCGAATGCCCGAGGCCAACGGTCCTGTCATGGCACTCCCAGTCCTCAATGGCCTGCATCACGACTACCGAAGGGCGGCGTGACACACCTCGGGCTGTGTGGATGACGAAAGTAGCCAACACGGGCGGACCCTTTTGCGACTTCTCCTGTTCGGTTAGCACGGCCGTCCGCCTCACCACGCCCAGGAAGAAGGGCTCTGAGAACCCGGCGACAAAGCCGAAAGTGGCAAAGAACGGCCATGATTCCTTGGCGGGATCGAACGTGGCCACTTGAATGATGCCAGTCTTCAGCACCGCGAAGACGAGCATGGCGGCCGCCGCACCAACAAGAGGCTGAATCACAAGGACCGGCCAGATCGATCTGAGCTGCCGAATGCCCAGTTCCTCATCCCTGAGCTTATAAATGCCACTCAGGATGGATCCGAGCGCCCCCATCAAGCACGCAATCAAGAGCGGCTGGTCAGCTCGAAGCTTGATCGCGACCGCGCAGGCAAGGAGGTTCCCGCCGAGCACTGCCATGAGCGCAAAAAAGTAGTTCGTGCGGAGTTGAGACTGCGCGCGGTCGTGACGATGATGATCCATCCGCATGTAATACACAGTCGTTATTCGATCGATTGCAGCACTCCGAGCACGGGCACTGCTCACTTCGCCATCACTCTTGAGCCCCTGGATTAACCCGGAAAGTTCCGCATGGTCGAAGAACACTTCCCCGTCTCGGTGCCCGTCGGAAGCCGACTGCTTCTGCACCTCCAAGAGAGAGATGAGGTGCTCGTCGGGCGTTATCGCCAACAGTGCAATCTTCAGATCTTCTTCTAAATCCCAGGCAGCATCCCGTCCTATCGACCTCGTGATCTTGATTTGGTTTAGAAGCGTGCGGAGGTTCGTGGGCGTATTCCGCAGGATGAGGAGCTGATTCCAAAAAACGCTCCATATCGGTCAGATGGGAAGCGATTCGGGATAGTGCCTTCACCAGCTCCGGATCCTTCTTCTTGAGCCAGCGGAGCTTCCAGGGCTGTGACAGGTACTTCCGCACCTCGGGCTGCTTCTCTGCGGCCATCGCCGCGAGCTCTGCTATGACCTGGTTCGATGCATTCGAGATGATTGGCCCCTCGTGTACTTCGCGTCCCGTCACGTATTTGAAGCGCATGGGGCGGGCGACCGTGAAAGTCGCCGCCCCAAAAGAAACCGGCAAGCTCCGCTACAAACTATTGCAACAGCCATACCCCAACGTCGTGCCATATTCTATGGCGCTTCAAAAATGAGCATGGTACCGCCGTCGAGCTTGCCGCCTGTGTATTGCTCGAGCCGAATCGGTTCCTTCTCAGCAAGATGTCGCAACGGTTTGAGGCGGATCGTCAATGGCGATTCTTCCCGAGGTCGAAGCACGATACCCTTTATTCGGACGAGTGGGTTCACAACAACAAACGGAACCCAACGGTCGTCCTTCTTGGCATTCACTGCTGGCTTCAGGCCTACGAGGCCCTCGTTCCGATCACCGATGTGGTGGAGAAGTGTCGACCGCAAGAGCAGCTCCACCTGTCCTGTTTCGGCAAGCCGCTTCGGGACGTTGATGACGACATCCACGGTTGCGGCCTCTGGCCTGAGATTCCGTACGGTGACAATGGCTGACTGCATCCTCATCATTGCGGGATTGACGATTTTGACGTTGCGCCAGGCAATGCTGTTGCTACCGCCGGTGTTTGCATCGATATCGGGGCCTTCGACGATCCCCAAGCTCGTCTGCGTGCTCAACACGCGGATGTACATGCACCAGTGATCGGACGGCAAAGGTGATGGCGGAGTCCACGGTACCGGGCCGATGTCGGTGTGCTGGCCGGGTGTGAGGTTGAGGGTGATGAATTGGCGTGTCTCAGGCAGCGGCATGCCCGCTGGAGGCCCGCCGAAGTTCGTCGGCCACGCGAGCCCGAGCGATGCGTTGGCGATATACACTGCAGCCTCCACGTAGACGGCCATCGTCGCGCCAGGTCGATCATTACGGATCGTCGCGTATAGATAGTTTTGCTGGCCCGCCACGGGGTTTTCGTGATCAGCCGACGAGCCGCAGGAACGGATTACACCCGTTGCCGGATCGGGAGGGGTACAGGTCGCGGGGGCCGTGCGGTTCCAAATATCCGGGCTGATGTAATGGGGCGGTTGAGACGGGACTGTTCCGCCGGCCGCGAGATCCGCCGCGTTATCCGCCATCCACACGTCGGTCGGCGGCGGCTGCCCCGGTGCGCAGGTCAGCCCCTTGAGCCCGCAGAAGTTCGCGTAGATGACGTCAATGAACTTGTGCCAGCGCCAGAAAATTGGATCCTTCGGCGACGAAAAGAGGCACATGTCTCCAAACAGTGCACCGAAGCCATGGCCGACGTTGCAGTGTACCTGCCCGTGATAGCTGAACTCGATGGCGTCAAGGTCATCAAGGGACGTGAAGTCGGCGAGCCGGTGTCGTGGGTTGACGCTATTCACGCCGGCGATGGTGTACTCCTGCGGCAGCCGATTCGCATCCGGCAAAAAGGTGTTGTTTCGGGGCACAAACGGCTGCAATTCCGTCAGCGCCGGGATTGGATTGCCCGGATACCACGGGACAATGGGCGGATAGCCGAACTCGGAGCGCCAACTGTCGAACCGTGCAAGCAGCTTGCGATGGAATACGAAGAAGTCCGATGCAGCGGCGCTCAGATGAGTCGCGGGGGCTGCGTGCCACTCCTGATGGTAATCGATGACGAGGCCTTTCGCCGGATTCATCTCCATCGGAGCGCGATGGTTGGACGTGTAGAAGTCGTTTGCGGTCTTGCCTGCCAAGGCGGCGTTCCGATCGACGCTGAAGGTCCGCATCACCACGCACGTCGTGCTGCCGACGGTCGCGGTGAGCGAGACATTCCTCGACACCGGCCCCCCGTTGAGCGGATGGATCTGACTCGCATCAGGCTTCCAGTAGAACGAGATTGGAGATGACGTGAGATCGGTCGCGGTGACGGGCGTCGTGCTCCAATTGACTTGCCCCGACGAGAGGGTCCCGACTCTCTCGTCGTAGTCTTTAATCATAGGCCCGTTGATGACCCAGGCGATCGACGAGGGCGTAAAGCCGATCACGACCGAGGTCAGAGTCACCCGCTGGCCCACATTAAACGTTGGCAACGTGAAGGGCGTGTCTGACGTCGCGCTCATATCCAGCGTGCCACCAGCGCACGGTACTGGTTGGGCCGCGGCGGGTCGTGCCGGACCGCAGAATACGAGCGCGACGAGGAGCGCTCTCATGGAACCACCACGAGCGGCGTCCGAATCTCGACCGGTGGATCCGTGGCAAGGGTGAAAACCAATACCGGACTCTGAAGCTCGGCGGCGCTCAGACCCCTGATCTGCTTCGAATCAATACGCACGGAGACCGTGGGGCTGCGTAGCCCGGGTGCCTTGAGCAATGTCAGACTGCCAAGGCGTGCTGAACGGAGTGTCGCGTTTTCACCGGCGACGGTCGCATCGACGAGCGCCAGGGGCTTGTCGGGCGGGATCGCAACTAACCAGACCGCGGCCGTCCCGGTAACGGGCCCCTGAGCTGACCTACCCGAGATTCGGCCGATGTATTGCGTATACCCCGCCATGAAGGGCTGGGGCTCAAGTTGTGCCCGCAACTCCGGCCCGCGGCCGGTCAGCACCTCCACGTATATCCGCTGCGCCGTCAGCTCGGAGACGAGCCCCGGCGTGAGTGGCAGTTGGCTTCGCTCGTCCCAGCTGCCGGCCAGTGTACGGGCGGCGCCCGGTGCGCACGCTGCGTTCCCTTCACCGCAGATAACGTGGACGACTTTGCCGTTGCCCCCGGCGGAGAAGTTCCGAAGCGCTACGCTGCGAATGTCTGGCGAACGCAGGGAGGCGTAGGTCAAATCGTATGATAACCGTACACGACGGTTATCGTCCGACGTCAATACGAACGCGCCCGTTCCAGAGGCATTTCCCGACGCTGGCGGTACGAGCACTTTGGGCGATAACCGCGCGATGAATAGCGGCGAATGCGGATGGTGGGACGGTGCAGAGGTCTCTGCGGAGATCCTCGGCGCTGCGAGGGCAGCGATGACGGCGAGAAGCGAGTCAAAACGAGTCAAAGACAGCCACCTCTATTCGCAGATCTGCATTGATTGGGCCAGCATCGAATGTGCTGGGCAGAGCGCCTCGAGCAGGCTTGGCTTGGCACGGGTTGGCCTTGAAGTTGGGCTCGGCTAGCTGGTGGCCGACGTCAGCGACTGCAACCCTGCAACAGTAGCGCTACAGTGCAGACAGTAGCACTTCGAACCGCGTGACGGCTTGTCTTTTTGGTCGAAACACAGACATTCAACATAAGTGCCGGTCATGAAGCTTTGTACATCTCGTAAGAAGAAGGCGCGGCACGTGTATTGCTAGCCTTAGAGACCTCACACTTCTAAGGAGGAGTTCGATATGGATGTGAATCCCAAGGAAATCGCGAAGCAGTTGATAGAGAATCGCGCGAAATTTGGCGCTCGCTCGTGGGAGGAACTCGTAACGGTGATCCAGGCTGGCGGCGGCAAGCTCGTTCAGTTCGCGTACGATCCCGACGGAGACTGGTGTGGAACTGGACACTTCCCTCACTGGCCTCCTAAAAGGATCGACGAGTTACTCGGCCTTGCCTCCCGATTTCAGGGCGAGATGGTGATTTTTCCCTGGGGCATCCCAGTGATCGACAGCTACCAGGTTGTGCTCAAGCGGAACTTCATCCGCTAGCCACGATGATCCTTAATGGATCAGATGCGCGCATCCTGCATTTGCATCCGACCCGCCAGTGCAACCTCCGTTGTCTGCATTGTTATTCCAGCTCAGGCCCGTCTGAGAGGGGAGAGCTCCCGCTTGCGTTGCTCGCAACCGCTACAGTGGACGCCGCCACCGAGGGATACAATGTGGTGAGTCTCTCGGGCGGCGAACCGCTCATGTACTCCGGCCTTCTCGAGCTCCTCGATGTCGCGAAGGCGAATGAGATGCGTACGCTCGTGGTTACCAACGGCATGCTTCTCGATCAGAGGCGAGCCTCCGAGCTCCGAGAACGGGTCGATTTGCTCGCAGTAAGCCTGGACGGTCGCCCGGAGCTTCATAACAACATCCGACAGTCCCCTCGAGCGTTCGAGGTCATGACCGCGCAGCTCGAGAACGTGCGTGCAGCTGGAATTCCCTTTGGCCTGGTCTTCACTCTCAGCCGCGACAGCATCGATGACCTGATCTGGGCCGCGGACTTCGCAGTCGAGCAAGGAGCCCAGGTGTTACACGTACACCCTCTCGCCGAGGTGGGGCGTGCTGCGATCAAGCTGGCGGACCGGTCCCTCGGGCCAGGGGAGATGACAGTGGCGTGGCTCGCGACCCTCCACCTTGCGGAGGCGTACAAGGAAAAGCTCACCATTCATATTGACCTGGTCGAGGCGAGCACGATTGCGACCGCCACCCCAGGGCTCTTCGTACCGAGAGATCCCGAACATTTAGCCGAATTCCCACTCAGCATGTTTGTGTCGCCGCTCATTGTTGAAGAGGACGGCACCGTGGTCCCTTTTGAGTACGGGATGAATCGGCTCCATGCGCTTGGCTCGATTGCGACAGATAGGCTATCAGATCTGGCCCGACGTTGGCGTACAAGCCCCCAGGGGTACGCGGCCTTGCGCGCTCGCTGCGCCCAGCTGCAGCAAGTGCTAGCCCACAGATCACCAGCGGTGATCGACTGGTATCGCGAATTGGCCCAACTGAGATGATACGTGGGGTGCCCTCGATGAGCGATAAAATCAGGAATTTCGGCGAAACCGCAAACAGCACTTGCGCGCAACCCACTTGGGATCATCGCTCTCTTCATCACACTCGTCTATGGTTTCGCGTCAATCGTTACTGGTTTTACCGGGTCATTCACTGTCCCAGAGCGCCTGCCACTCATCTACTTTCTGGTGGGTTTCCCTGTGCTCATATTGGCTGTCTTTTCTTGGCTCCTTAGTAAACACAGTAACAAGCTCTTCGCTCCGAGTGATTTCGTGGACGAAGAAAACTACGTCAGGATGCAGTTGCTGGCGGTGGGATCGCTCGCGGTCGCGTCTGCAAAGAATCCGTCGTCTCATTCAGAGGCCGAAATTCAACAGATTGTCGAAGTGGTTCAGAGCACTAGGCCGGTACGAGCTGCTGGCTCCGACAGCTGGCGCAATCGCATCCTGTGGGTCGATGATCGACCTCAAAACAATGTCCACGAGCGCCAAGCGTTCGAAGCAATGGGCCTGGTACTTACGCTGGCTCTCTCGACGAGCGAAGCGTTCGAGCGCCTGTCGAGCCAAAAATTTGCGGCGATCATATCCGATATGGGACGCAAGGAAGGGCCACGAGAGGGCTATGTTCTCTTGGACGAACTGCGCAAGGAAGACACCAAGACTCCGTTCTTCATTTACGCTTCTTCAAAGTCCCCAGAACATAGGCGGGAGACAGCGGAGCATCTTGGGCAGGGATGCACCAATGATCCACAGGAGCTTTTTCAAATGGAGACCCGCGCGGTGTTTACGAGAGTTGCCCAGGAATAGCTGGCCAGATGGCATAGCCAAGCCCCGGGTTCGAGTATCTAGTGCTCCGCCGTCAAGACAGCGGTGAAATGCTTCGGACCCAGATACTCCACGGGAGTCTGCGCGGATGCCGAGCGCGATAGCATTCGGCGGGTGATCAGCCATTTTTCTTCCGGGACTCTTTTGGGGAACGAGCGCCAGCCTCGCCGGCGGCAGTCTTTCCCCTCTTCGTGTGCCACATCCCGACGAAGTGCCCTCCCGCGCTCGTCCAGCCAAGCATCGAATAGAAACGAAATTACTTCTATCCGCTAATACCCCCGGAACTGAGAAAGGCGGCGGAATTTCTCAGGGCATGATCTACCGAGTCTCACCTTCAGTAAACTCAACTGTGTTGCATAGGTAGAAACATCGGTCCCCAAATTGCCCGATGAGGGCGCAGGCGGTGCGGTCTGGACAGCCAGCACCTTCACCCGGTCGTATATTTGCCATCAAGTCGACAATTCCTCTAAGAATCTCGAGCGCTTGTTTGTTCAAAGGACCTTCGACTATTGTTTTTTCTTTCTGGACGATTTTGAACATCCACTGAGATGGATTCCCTTCGACGGCATCAAGAAATTCTTTGAGTAGATTTGCGTTCTGTTTCTGTGCCTGTTCAATCTGTCTTCTAAGGTGGTTCAATTGTCTGACTGAGTTTCTGATCGCCTCAAACTGTTTTCCGGCGTCACCGAGTCTAGCTGTCATATAGTTGTCTCCTCTTCTTTTTCTCTTCTGCGCTTTGGCCCACTGCAAAGGCAAGTCAGGCATTCTCCAAGCCCTTTCTTAAAGGAGGAGGCACTTCCGTAAACATTTGAGTTCATCGGGAGCGGTCCACGGCGAAACGTCCCAGGTGAACCGCTACGATGTGACGCGGCGAGAGAACAAAAAGACAGTACATGGGACCCTCCGCTCAACTTTCTGAGTCGAAGATGTCGCGGCTGGCGCGACAGATACGACCAGTAAAGGTGCATGGCGGCCTCCCTCTCGCGGGACAAGCCCGCGTTGGCTACAGCAGTTTCTTAGCATCGGTCGTGCCATAACTTGTGCCATACTAACAACTGATAAAGGTGACGCGTCGGCTCGTGGCTGCAGGAGACTGCTCTATGTCTGCTCATCCCCCGGCGAAAAACTTGAGCAGGAGATCACCAAAGAAGCAGCTGCTCCAGTGGCTTCAGGAAATGCGATGACGTCGCGCATGCCGTCGGCGCCATGGCGCTGCAGAGCTGGCTCTTTGTAACCTGCTCGGAGGGAAACTTCGCCTGCATCACTGCAACTGCAACATGCAACTGCCCTGCTACAGTAGCACCCGGCGCTTTCCATCTGGCCAGTGAGTATAGAGTCGGGCGCGGAGCCTCAGCTCCAAGCAGTTTGACTGGCTAACCTCCATCCAATGCCCCCGAGAATTGGCTCCGCACGCTGGCGCACTTACTGCAAGACTCGTTCAGAGGCGTAAGTGCGTGTCTCTTTAATGAGGGATCCCACTGCAAAGACAAGCTTCACGCCGTGACTGACATCTGCTGCGGGCAGGTCTGCGAGACCATTGCAACCTGGAAGTGAACTGTTTTGCACTGATGCAACCCGATTGTCTGGAAGTAGCTAATCGTAGTTAGGAGGAACGAAATGAAAAGACCCACTCGTTTGTGTACTGCTGCAGTCTTTGCTGGTTTATTCTTGCTCGCTCATTCTGGGTGCTCTCATCTGGTTGTCATCAAGAAGGACCTCGACACTCCTGAACCCTCGAAACATGCAAAGATTACAGTTACCTTCAACAAAGACGTAGACCGATCGACGATCATATCCGGAACAAGCCTGATCCTAGCCGGTGAAAAGAACCCGAACGCGAATGGGCTTCCGACCTGGACCAATGATCAGGTCCTTGTCTTCGAGTCAAACGATCCCTGGTTTCAGATTGCTGGACAGGGAGGTACGGACACGAGCCTTACCCTGACGCTCAAAAGCACAGTGAAGGCAAAAGACGGTAGCCAAATGGAGCAGTGCAAGACCGGCAATCCCGGAACGGAACCACCAGGAGATTGCGTCCTGTTCTTCGTACCCCCGGGATGACTTCAAAATTCTGTAATGAAATCGGAGGGCGGGTGGTTCAAATCATCGGATTCGGAAAGACGACCTCTTCTACTTGCAGCGGCGCCATCCACGTCAGCTCAACGGGATGAGATACTCGTCTTCCGGCGCGTTGCTGTTCGTGTCCTTCCGGTGAGCGTGCGTGATTTCGGCATGGCTAGGCTCGTACTCTCCGCCAAATCACCGTCGGGGAAAAATCATGGAGATCGAGGCGCGGCCCGAGTTTGGGGAATTGGAGCTGGTGCAGCGGGAGATCGAGCAGTGGCGGAGGGAGCGTCTGCACAAGGGCGAGATGCCCGCCCCGCTGTGGGAGAAGGCGACGGCCGTTGCTCGGAAGCTGGGGGTGTACCAGGCGTCCAAAACGCTGAGGCTGAACTACAGCGCCCTCAAACAACGCGTCATTCCCAGTGGCCGACGTAGATCTCGGCGCGCCGCTCGTGCAATGCCGCCCGTCGATGCGAATGGTGCGCGTTTCGTTGAGGTGAGCAATGCCCCGCTCGGCGTGTCGCGCTCAGGCGAGGAGACAGTGGTCGAAGTGGTCGGGACCGACGGCGCGCGGCTGATCGTTCGACTCGCGAGCACGACTGTCGATCTCGGTGTGCTCGTGAATGCCTTCCGCGACCAGCGGTGATTCAGATTACGCCGCAGATGCGCATCCTCGTTGCCGTCGCACCGGTGGACTTCAGGCGCGGCATCGACGGCCTGGCTCAATGCTGCCGCTCGGTGCTGAACGAGGACCCGTTCGCAGGAACGGTCTTCATTTTCCGCAGTTGCTCACTCAAAGCGATCAAGCTCCTGGTCTACGACGGCCAGGGGTTTTGGCTCTGCCACAAACGATTGTCCTCGGGGAAATTTCGTTTCTGGCCGTCATCCGCTAGCTCGAGTGCCACCGTCTTGCTCCCCCACGAAGTGCAGGTGCTGCTCTCGGGTGGAAACCCATCCTCGACCCAGGCGGCGCCCCCGTGGAAAAAGCTCATTCCCCAAGGCCAGCAGATGATCAGCCCCGCTCATCGGGACGATCAGCGGACCTGATCGCTCCTCCAATCAAAAATTCGCACCTCGAGCGCGCGCATGATCTTCACAGCGCCCGATGAGAGTGCGGCCGGAGACTCCAGGGAGTGGTGATGCACGCATCGAGGTAGATGTTTCCAAGCTCAACGCCATCGTCGAGCGAAGCGGCACGACGCCGCTGACCGTCGAAGAACGTGAGCAGCTGAAGGGCGCGGTAGACACCTTGGCGTTTCTCACTCGGGAGCTGGAATCCAAGAGCACCTCGTTGGAGCGCCTCCGTCGATTTCTGTTCGGCGGCTCGGAGAAGACGTCACAGGTGCTGGGCGATCCACCGCCCACCCCAGGGCAGGCGAGCGATGGCGATGAGTGCGCCGTCTCAAGTGAAACGGAGAAAGAGCAGAGCGAGCGCAAGGGGCATGGCCGAAACGGCGCTGACCAGTTTCCCGCGGCGAAGAAGGTGAAGGTGCCGCACCGCTCCTTGCAGAGCGGGGCGCACTGCCCGGGCTGCGCGAAGGGTAAGGTGTACCCGCTTAAGCAGCCCAACACGCTGGTGCGGATTACCGGGATGGCGCCCCTCGGCGCCACCGTCTACGAATGCGAGCGGCTGCGGTGCAACCTGTGCGGCGAAATCTACGCGGCACCTCCGCCCGCGGGCGTCGGGGTGGACAAGTACGACGCGACCGCTCTCGCCATGGTGGGGCTGCTCAAGTACGGCACCGGCTTTCCATTTCACCGTCTCCAGCGGTTGCAGCACGCGATGGGCATTCCGCTCCCGGCCACCACGCAGTGGGACTTGGTGAAGAAGGCGGCCGACCAGCTCGCCCCTGTCCAGGCAGAGCTCGTCCGGCAAGGCTCCGACGGCGAAGTCCTTCACAACGACGACACCGCCGCGAGAATTCTCCAATTGACGGACGCGCAACGCGCCGAGGCTCTCGGCGACGACGTCGATGGGCGCACGGGCGTATTCACCTCGAGCATCATCTCCACCCGTGAGAGGGCGCACAAAATCGCGCTCTTCCTCACCGGCCCCAAGCACGCCGGGGAAAACATCGCCGATTTGCTCAAAAAACGGGCGGCCGACCTGCCCAAGCCGATTCAGATGTGCGACGCGCTGGCGGCCAACACCTCCGGCGAATTCGAGACCATCATCGCGGCTTGCATCGTCCACGGGCGCCGTCACTTCGTCGAGGTGGCCGGGTCCTTTCCTCAAGAATGCCGCTTCGTCCTCGAGACGCTCCGCGACGTCTTCAAAAACGACGCTCTCGCCAGAGAGCGCGACATGACACCCGAGGAGCGGCTGCGTTTCCATCAAGCCAAGAGCGGGCCTCTGATGGATGGCCTCGCGCAATGGATGCACGAGCAATTCGAACAGCGGAAGGTCGAGCCGAACTCCGGGCTCGGCGACGCATCCAATACATGCAGAACCATTGGGACAAGCTCACCCTGTTTCTGCGCAAAGCCGGCGCGCCGCTCGACAACAACATTTGTGAGAGGGCGCTCAAGCGCGCCATCCTCCACCGCAAGAACGCCCTTTTCTTCAAAACTCTCAACGGCGCACGCGTCGCCGATCTCTTTATGAGCCTCATCCACACCGCCGAACTCAACGACGTCGCGCCCTTCGAGTACCTCGTCACCGTGCTCCGCAACCATGTACTCGCCGCCGCCAACCCCGCAGCGTGGCTGCCCTGGAACTACCCGCAGTCCGCCATCCCGGAATCCCCTTGATCTGACGCCGGGGCGTCAAGCACGCTCACCGGAAGGACACCAAGAAGCTGATTGAACAAAAGCTGACTGCTAACCTGGAATTGGTCAAGAGCGAGCTCCGACTTTCTGTTGAACAGAAAATAAAGGAGCTTGAGGCGGTGGCCGCCCGCAGGGATCGGGTGAGGCAACAAGTGCTGCGGTGGCAGAATCAAATCTACGATGCGGTTATCGGACTCGAGTCGCGTTTAAGCAACATCCTCGATAGAGGCGGATATACGGCTCTTTCCGCGACTACCGTTAAGGGGATGAACCCGAATTGGTCGATCAGCTATGAATACTTCATGCCCACAACCTTGTTCCTTTTCGCGCAATACTTTTGTTGGGTGCAGCTCTTTCGAGAAGGAATGAGTTACGAGCTGTTCTCGAATCAGGAACAGAGGAAGGGTCTCATACAGGCAATGGAGAGGGTCAGCAACAGCTTGTCCAAGTTTCCTTTCGACTCCCAATTCGCAGCAAAAGGAGATCGCCAAGTATTTCGTCTACAGCAGCGAGCACTGGGAGAGGCGCTCATCGTCAAAGACAAAGATTCAGCCGAAACGTGCATGCGTCTCAATGAGTTTCTTAGGGAGTATGCCAAGGGTTCGGTTCAGTTTGCGGAACCTCTTCATCAGTTCCTTGATGGACTCGAGAAACAAACCTGCCAGTGGGAGCGCCTCGAGCAGTGTCGAGGCTCGCTGGGCCACCTCAACGAAGAGTTCAAGCGAGTTCTTGGTGGCGCTACACTAGACTCAGCCTAGGGGTGGTGACGTGCCTTTGATGAGCGGTTTCGCGACTATTACTCGTGTTGGTTGTGCCACACGTCTTGGAAAATCTCGGACAGGGGTTGGGCGCCAGCGGCCATCGGAAATACCGGAGGTGTGTCTCTCGACAAGCACCAGCTTGAGGATCTTGTGACAGGAGGACGGAACAGCGGGTGCCCGGCCGGAACAGACGCTGTAAGAGTCAACGACAAGGAAGGTCGAAGTTGAGACTCAGCCGGCGCGCTCCCCCGACTCGGCCAAATCGCCGTTCGCGCCATTGCGGCGACGGCGCAATCCCTTGAGCCTCAGTCCTCGCCCCGCCTTAATGCGGCGAGCCGATGAACGCCCTTAGGGGGTTGGCCTCCGAGTCGGTGACTAGGCAGACCACTTGAGCGGAGTTGTTGATGCCTTCGCAGATGCTGGAATTGCCGGGCATCTCGCCTCCGGGCGCGACCAGCCGCTGGTAGCCGCGCGCGTCGCTGCCGACGAAGCCGTCACTCCTGCCGTCATCGTTGGTGATGAAACCGGCGACAACACCGGAATCGTTAATGCCGCGGGGGTGGGTGCGGAAGTCGATCTTGAGCCGGTCTAGGAAGGGTAGAAGCTCGCGCTTGCCCTCGGTGATCGTCCCCTGCTGCCAGACGAAGCCGTATTGGACGATGCCGGGCTCACGTCCGCTGCCGGTGATGCGGCCGAACCTGTTCATTCCCTGCGTGAGGGCGACGGTCGATCCAGGAGGCGTCGCGTCGGTAAAGTTGTCGGTGTCGGGGTCGTAGATGAACCCCGCAGACCTGCTACCGTCCGCGCTGAAGCTCCATCCCGTGATTAGCCCGGAGTTGGCGATGGCGCGCGGCTCGGTGTTGTCCCAGCCCGGGCGCGAGAAGAGCGTGTACGTCGATCCGTGCAGGATGAACCCCTGCTCAGGCCCGTCGACGGTAGAAGCGGAGCCGGTGATCACGCCATCATTGTTGATGCCGATTGCGCCTACCTGAAAACCCTCCAGTGGCGGCAATGACGTGAAGGTGCCGTTCTCATAGATGCCGGACGTACCGTCCGTCGTGTTCACGGCGGTCTGGCCTCTGTCGTTGAGGCCCCACGACTGCAAGACCCCACCTGGAATGACGATCTCCGTCCACTGGTAATCCTGCGCTCCCGCCAACCTCGACAAAAGTAGCGACAACATACCCACGACTAAGCAGTGCATTCGGCTTTGCATTTGGAACCCTCCCCAACACCGCCGACATCGTGATCTTGCTCGCAATTGCTGTCAATTGCTCGGCGACAATTACTTCTCCCGAACCGAAGAAGTAGTTGACGCCAGGGAGCGCATTGACTCGCTCAAATTGTTACCGAGCGGGGGTCGTTGCCTCACGTAGTCTGCTACCGGCGATGAGAGCGGCGGGAGCATTCGATGAGGAGACGACTGAGCATGGCGACGCGCAAAGAGTTGGTTAGGGCAATTCG
>WNEZ01003381.1_pt1 | contig 13749 bp, 12 predicted proteins | sample 5400521 | NCBI WGS metagenome assembly WNEZ01 (sample SAMN13153339, study PRJNA577476) | soil metagenome | isolation source: 120 cm saprolite under Douglas fir tree site 2 hole 1 replicate 1 | place: USA:California | collected 2015-04-18 | reverse complement strand
CTTCCACCTCGTCCTCGGCCGACTCCACTGTATGCATGCCGTCGAGTTCTTCGGCCGGCTCCTCGCCATCTTCCTCGGTTTCCTCGACGTCGGCGTTCCGGGTGAGCAGCGACTCCTTGGCGTAGGGCCGGAACTCGTCGCGCCCACGCTTGATGGGAAAGGACGGCCGCCCGAAGAACTTCGGGTCCTGGTAGGTCTCCCGGACGATGATCTTGACGGCGCCCCCGTCACAGGTGGCGACCGCTCCCGAGTAGCGGTTCCCGCCTTCCAGGAACTTTATCAATCGCCGCCCCAGGGCGTGCTCCAGGTGACCGAGGACGATGCCGCGTGAGGTTTCGACGTTCATCGTGTCGCCCGCCGCGATCAGCTTGACCGGGTCGCCACCGGCGACCTTGCTGCAGGGATCACCCTCGGCATGGACGTGGAGCGCCGTCAGCGAGGTCTTACCGGTCTCCTCGATGAAGGCGTCGACGTCGACCTTTGCCTTCGAGGTGGGAACCGGCTGCCCGCCGCGCAAACCCTGGAGCTTGCTCAAGTTCTTGACGGCGATCGGGTTGACCGGGTTCATCTTCAAGGTGCTCTTGTAGGCTTCGGTGGCGTCATTGAGTTGGCCGAGCTCGGTGTAGGCCTTGCCAAGCCGGTTGAGGGTGTCCTCATCCGGGCCAAACCGGTCCATGATGCCGCGGTTGACCTGAACGGCCTCCACCCATCGGTTCGCCAGGGCGAGCTCGATCGCCTCGTCGACGTACTGCGCCCTTGGTTTGATACGTTCCGCGAATTCGGCCATCGCTTGCCCTCCTGAGATGCGTCGCATACCTTACGCGCGCTTGAAAAGCGTTGTCAAGCCTGCGTACCGGGTTGCTGGGCATCACAACGGAGGCACCGCCGGATGCTTGTGGGAAACGCCTCCCGATTATTAATAGGTATTAGAAGAGGCGCCCCATTCTTGCGCCGATGTGGGCCAGGTTGTATAAAGAGCTACGCTTTCGGGCATCGGGGATAGACACGCGCTCAAACCGTATTTGGAAGGAGGAGCTCAATGAAATTGTCGAAGTTACTCGCCGTCCTTGCCGTGGCGAGCGTCGCGCTGGCGGCCTGCGGCACGAGTACCGGAGGGACCGCCAACAAGGGGACCATCAAACTCGGCGTCGACCTGCCGGAATCCGGAGCGGAAGCCTCGGACGGCATCCCGACTCTGAACGGCGTCAAGTACGCGGTCCAGACCGCCGGCACGGTCGAAGGCTTCACGATCGTGGTATCGAACCTGGACGACGCCGTCAACGGCGTCCATGACCCGCAGAAGGGAGCCCAGAACCTCCAGCAGTTCGTCAACGATTCGGCCGTCCTGGGTGTGGTCGGGCCATTCAACTCCAGCGTGGCACGTGCCGAGATCCCGATCAGCAATCGGGCGCATCTGGCACAGATCAGCCCGGCCAACACCAACCAGTGCCTGACCAAGAACATCTACATTCCGACCACCCTCGGCGCCCCGAAGGACATCACCTGCAAGGACGCCGGCATCCTGGCTCCGGCCGACCTGCGGCCGACGGGCATCAACAACTATTTCCGCGTGGCGACCACCGACGACCTGCAGGGGCCGGCCATGGCGGACTACGCGGTTGACGTCCTCAAGGTGACCAAGCTCGGCGTCGCCTCGGACAACGAGGTTTACGGCAAGGGCATCGCCGACACCTTCTCCGCCGAGTTCAAGAACAAGGGCGGAACCATCGTCAAGCGGCAGGACTTCGACACCAAGAGCACCAATGACTTCCGCGGCTTCCTGCAAGCGTCGAAAAGCGCGGGGGCTCAGGGCATCTACTTTGGCGGCACCGACAGCAATAAAGGCTGCGTCGTCCGTTCGCAGGCGGCGGGCATCTTCGACGTCAGCACACCCTACATGGGTGGTGACGGCCTGCAGACGTCGCAATGCCTGAAGGACGCCGGCACCATGGCATCGGGCATCTACGCCGCCGTGGCCGCGCCCAACGCGGAGCAAATTCCCGAGTCCGCGTCGATCATCAGCGGCTTCAAGAAGGCGTTCCCGAACAAGGACGACTTCGGCGCCTACACCATGCCGGCGTACGACTGCGGGAAGATCCTGATCGCCGCCATCCAGCGGGCGATCAAGGCGAACGGCGGCAACATGCCGACCCGCGAGGCGGTACGGGCGGAAGTCGCCAAGACCTCGGGCTTCGTCGGGGCGCTGGGCTCGACCAGCTTCGATGCGAACGGAGACACCTCGCAGAAGATCATCTCGATCTACCAGGCGACCGGCACCCCGGTCGACTGGGTGTGGGTCAAGCAGATCAACTACGCGAAGTAGCCGACCGGCAATAGAATCTGGAGGGGGTTAGACCCCCTCCAGATCCTTCGAAGGGAGAGACAAAGCTGGTCGGAACACTCCGGAATACACGTCGCGCCCTGGCCGGCCCCACCGGCACCTGGGCCTTCGTCGGGGTGGTGCTGCTCTTTCTGGCCGTCCTTTTTGTCCCGCGGGCAGCCAGCGATCCGTCGTTCTTCGCTCAGATCCTGGTCTACGGATTGGCCAATGGCGCGATTTATGCGCTGATCGCGCTCGGCTACACAATGGTCTACGGCATCATCGAGCTGATCAACTTCGCGCATGGGGACGTCTTCACCCTTGGGGCGTTCGTCTCGCTGCCGCTGATCGGCGCCTTCGGACTGACCGAGGGCCAGAAAGCCAGCGTCGGTCTCTACGTGGCGCTGCTGGCGATCGCGCTCATCGTGATGCTGATCCTGGGCGGCGTCAACGTGCTGATCGAGCGGATCGCGTACCGGCCGCTCCGCCACGCGCCGCGCCTCGCTCCCCTGATCACGGCCGTCGGGATGTCGTTCATCCTCGAAGGACTGATGTACATCTGGCGGGGCGCCAACAATATCCATTACCCTGACTTCCTTCCATCGGGACGGATCTCGCTGGGCGGGCAGGCGTCGATCGGCTTCAAGGACCTGATCGTCATCGCCCTGGCCGTGGTCTTCGTCATCGTGCTGACCGCCTTCATCAACCGTTCCAAGCTTGGCAAGGCGATGCGGGCGACGGCGCAGGACCAGGACGCCGCGCAGCTGATGGGCATCGATATCAACCGCACCATCGCGGCTACCTTCTTCATCGGCGCCGTGCTCGCCGGAGCCGGCGGGATCATTTTCGGCCTGTACTTCAACACCGTCCGCTTCGACCTCGGCTTTCAGGCCGGGCTCTTCGCCTTCACCGCGGCCGTCTTCGGCGGGATCGGGAACATCCAGGGGGCGGCGATCGGGGGGCTCTTCATCGGCCTGGTCAAGGCCTACAGCGACGGCTACTTCACCTCCCAGCTCACCGACGTCTGGATCTTCAGCATCCTGATCCTGGTCCTCGTCTTCCGGCCGACCGGGCTGCTCGGCATGCGGGTGCCCGAGAAATGAGCACGGCGAGCGGCTCGAGCAAACCACGCCTGGCCGACCTCTCCAGCGGCTGGTCCGACCGCGACCTGGTCATCTATCGAGTGCTGCTCCTGGGCGCCATTGCCTTTCCGTTCTTCATCACGCTTGTGACCGGCGGGAGCGGCGGCGCCTATATCAACACCGCCGCTGACGCGGGCGTCTACGTCCTGCTCGCCATCGGGCTGAACATCGTGGTCGGCTACGCCGGGCTGCTCGATCTCGGGTATGCGGCCTTCTTCGCCATCGGCGCGTACACCGTCGGCATGCTCTCCTCGGGCCAGCTGTATGGCAGCCCCCTGCATCACGAGATCCACCTCCCGTTCTGGCTGCTCCTGTTCGTCGGCATGTTCGCCGCCGCCGGCTTCGGGGCGCTGCTGGGGGCGCCGACGCTGCGCCTCCGGGGCGATTATCTGGCGATCGTAACGCTTGGGTTCGGCGAGATCGTGCCGAGGATCTTCCGCTACCTCGGGCCTGGATCGGTCGCCGGGAACTGGACCGGCGGGGTGAACGGGATCGCCGGCATCGACCCCCCCTCGTTGCCCTTCGGGATCACCGGGCCGTGGGACCACGGGACAGCGTTCGGCTTTCTGCCGCGCTTCGACTTCATCGACCCGCTGGCGTTCTACGTCCTGATGGTGGTCCTGGTGGTCATCTGCGTCATCGCCGCCAACAACCTCTACCGGTCCCGTCTCGGCCGCGCCTGGATGGCCGTGCGCGAAGACGAGGTTGCCGCCGCGGCGACCGGCGTCAATACCGTGGCGATCAAGCTGCTGGCGTTCGCGATCGGCGCCTCGTTCAGCGGCTTTGCCGGCACCTACTACGGCGCCAAGCTCTCGCTCGTCAGCTCGGAGAACTTTGCCTTCGTGGTGTCGGTCACCGTCCTGATCATGGTCGTGCTCGGCGGCATGGGCAATATCCCGGGCGTCATCCTCGGCGCCCTGGGCATCTACTACGTCCTCTTCAACCTGCTGACCAACCTCCCCGACCTGGCGGTCAATGCGGCCAACTCGATTGGGCTCGGATTCCTCAACACCTCGAAGGGCGACTGGATCGGGTTGCACGACGAGGTGCAACGGCTGAACTTCCTGGTATTCGGACTGATCCTTGTCCTTGTCATGCTCCTGCGGCCGCAGGGCCTGCTTCCCAGCCGCGTCCGCGAGCAGGAGCTGTCCAAGGGCACGAGTGAGGAAGCGGTGTTCGATCTCCGCGAGGAGACCTGAGCCATGGCGCAGAACGGCCAGATTCTCACGGTCGACGCTCTGACCAAGCGATTCGGCGGGCTGACCGCCGTCAACCAGGTCAGCTTTGAGATCGGGAAGGGCGAGATCTTCTCGCTCATCGGGCCGAACGGCGCCGGCAAGACCACGCTCTTCAACTCGATCACGGGCATCTACTCTCCGACCTCGGGCAGGGTGGTCTTCGAGGGCAAGGACATCACCGGTCTCAAGCCCTACCGAGTCGCCGAACTGGGCATCGGACGGACCTTTCAGCAGATCCGGCTCTTCGCCTACATGACGGCCTTCGACAACGTCCGCGTCGGCGAGCATTCGAGGATGCACGCGAAGGTCTGGGACGCCCTGTTCAAGACGAAGCGCGAGCGAGACGAGGAGGCGCGGGTCTCCGAGAAGGCAATGGACCTCTTGAAGTTCGTGGACATCGAGCAGCACACGCACAACTACGCGCGCAATTTGCCCTATGGCCACCAGCGGCGGTTGGAGATCGCCCGCGCGCTCGCCAGCGACCCGCGCCTGTTGCTCCTCGACGAGCCGGCGGCCGGCGCCACGCCGCAGGAGAAAGTCGAGCTGATGGAGCTGGTCGAGAAGGTCAGAGCCGAAGGCGTGACGGTGCTCCTCATCGAGCACGACATGAAGGTCGTGATGGGGATCTCCGATCGCATCGTCGTTCTCGACTACGGCGAGAAGATCGCCGAAGGCAAGCCGGCGGAGGTCCGCCGCGATCCCCGGGTGATCGAAGCCTACCTGGGGAAAAGCGCCTAACGGCGGCCCTGATGGCGCTCCTCGAGGTCGATTCCGTCGACACCTTCTACGGCCGGGTTCACGCGCTTCAGGGCGTGTCGCTGCACATCGAGGAGGGAGAGATTGTGTCCCTCATCGGCAGCAACGGGGCAGGCAAGACCACCACCCTCCGGACGATCTCCGGACTGACGCCCGCCTCGAAGGGACAGGTTCGGCTGCGAGGCAGGGACATCACGCGCCTTCCACCCGCCCAGATCGTCGGGCTCGGCATCGGTCATGTTCCCGAGGGGCGACGTATATTCCACCGGATGAGCGTCCGCGACAACCTGGTCCTCGGTGCCTACCGGCGCAAAGATCGGGACGGGATCCGCAGCGACCAGGAACACGTCCTGACGCTCTTTCCACGGGTCCGGCAGCGCCTGAACCAGATCGGGGGTACGCTGTCCGGCGGAGAGCAGCAGATGTTGGCCATCGCCCGCGGGCTGATGTCCAAGCCCAAGGTTCTGCTGCTCGACGAGCCCTCGCTGGGGCTGGCGCCCATCCTCGTCGACCAGATCTTCGACATCATTCGCGACATCAATCGCGAGGGGACGACCATCCTGCTGATCGAGCAGAACGCCACCAAGGCCCTGACCGTGTCCAATCGCGGCTACGTGCTGGAGACCGGGCGCATCGTCAAAGAAGGCCCGAGCAAGATGCTCCTGGAAAGCCCCGACGTCCAGAAGGCTTACCTCGGGATCTAGCCGGGTGGCGATTCGCACGCGCGGCTGGGTCGTCGCGGCCCTCGTGCTGCTGGCTGCCTGCACGCCCTCCCAGTCCACCCCCACCGGGCCGGTGCTGGCCAGCATTGCAGTAGGGTCTCGAGCCGGAACGCCCGCGATTGGGCTCGGTGTGGTCTGGATCCCGAACACCGCGGACGGAACCGTCTCAAAGATCGACCCGGCGACGAATCGCACCGTCGCGACCCTGCGGGTGGGAGACGCCGGCGCGTTTTACCAACGTGTGTGCCGGCCCTATGGGTCGATCCATAGCTTCATGGTCACCACCTTCCACGTCCGCCGCTGCGACCTGCCGAGCTCGCTTGCTACCGCAAACGGATTGCTCTGGGTGACGAAGAACGACAGCAACGACATCCTGGCCCTCGATCCCAAAGACGGTCGCCAGGTTGCCTCCATCCCGATCGGCGTGACCCCATTCGAGATCAAGGCGAACGATCAGGCGCTCTGGGTCACGAGCTATGACGACAACGTCGTCGTTCGGATCGATGTTCGCTCGAGAACGGTGGTGCAGACGATCCCGCAGCTCGGTGGCCCCTCGGGGCTAGCAGTCGACGGCGACACCGTCTGGGTGGCGATCAGCCGGACTGCGACGGTGGCGCGGATCGACGCCCGCTCAAATCAGGTGGTGGCCACGATTCGGATACCGTGCTCGCAGACCTGTTGGTCGACGCCGACCCCACTGCCGGTCGCCGTCGCGAACGGCGCCGTGTGGGTCCGCAACGAAGGCATCGGCACCCTGTCGAAGATCGACCCAGCCACGAACACCGTGACCGCGACGCTCGACGTCAACACCTTCAATGGTCGTAGCGGCCAGGATGCGCTCGCCGTCGCGCCGTCCGGCATCTGGCTCGGCGGTGTGAGCGTCGAGGAAATCGACCCGGTGTCAAACCAGGTGGTAAAGAGGATCGACCAGTCGAGTGACACGCTTGGCTACGGGTACGGCTCGCTCTGGGTCACCGACACGCTTGGCCGGGTCCTGCGAATCGATCCCGAGCGACCCATCGCGCGATGAGCCGCTGGCGTCTTGGTGTCCTCGTGCTGGGCGCCCTGGCCATCGCCAGCTGCACTGTTGGCGTCGGCACGCCGGCGCACTCCATGGGCGTGATCAAGCTGGGGGTGGAGCTGCCGCTCAGCGGTGACGATGCGCCAGACGGGCTGCCGGCGAAGAACGCCATCGACCTCGCCATCAAGCAGGCCGGAAGGGTGTGCGGTCCATCGCGGCACCCGGACGCCTGTTTCGATCTGCAGGCCGTCACGTACGACGATGCCAGCCAGGGCATCCATGATCCGGCGAAGGGCGCGAAGAACGTCCAACTCCTCGTTGCCGACGCCCGGGTCCTGGCGATGGTCGGCCCGCTCTACGACAGCCTGGCCAAGAGCGAGCTGCCGGTGGCGAATCCGGTGCGGCTCGTCATGGTGAGCCCCGGAACGACGAACGAATGCCTCACCCAGGAGCCGCCCGACGGGCATTGCCAGGGACTGAGCGCGCGGCTTCGCCCGGGCGGTCCCAACAACTTCTTTCGGGTGATGACGACCCAGCTGGTCGAGGGGGCGGCCGGTGCCGACCTGGCCTTCAAGGCCCTGGGAAAGAAGCGGGCCTTCGTCATCAACGACCAGACCACCTTCGGACTGGGGATCGCGACCGCGTTCGTCGCGCGGTTCGTTCGAGACGGCGGCACGGTCGTGGACCCATCGGATCTCGGCGCCTTCGATGGCAACCAGCCGCCCGCGTTCGGATCGCGCGTCCAGCGCGCGCTCGAACTCGGCGCGGACGTCGTCTATTTCGCGGGTGCTGGCATCAGCGCGGCGGCGTCGCTGCGACGCGAAATGGCGGCGCGGATGCCCCAGGTGCCACTGGTCGGCAGCGACCGGCTGGCGAGCAGCCAGTTTGCCAAGTCCGCGGGCGTCGCCGCGCGAGGCAGCTATTACACCGTGGTCGGTCCCTACCCCGCCGTCCTCCGAACGGCGCAAGGGTTCATCCGCGACTACAAGACCGCGTACAGCCACGATCTGGGCAGCTTCAGCCTGCCGGCCTACGATGCCACCCGGCTGCTGCTCGCGGCGATCGCGCGCGCGATCGACGATGCCGGCGGGACGCTGCCCACGCGCGACCAGGTGCTCAAGGAGGTCTCGCTGACCGGGGACTACCGGGGCGCGATGGGCACCATGAGCTTTGACGCTCACGGTGACACCAGCCTGAGGTTGATCACGGCCTATCAGTGGATGGGGGCGAACGATCCCGCCGGGCAGTTTGTCGTTCAGCCCACGATCGAGAGCTAAGTGATCGGGCGGCCGGTCACGAGGGCGAGCGCGATCAGGTAGACGCAGATCACCGCGAAGAGCCCGTACTCGAACATGATCCGCCGGGTCAAGGAATCGTCGAGCGCGTGGACAGTCAGCCCCTGCCAGGCGTACCACGCGAACGCGAGGATGACCGCGACGTACTGGCTTCCCTGGTTCAAGTAGGTCACCATGCCGAAGGCGCCGAAGGTGACGGTGCCCGCGGTGAGGAAGGCCGAGAGCAGGGCCAGACCCTCACGTTTGGTGGCGAAGCGGAAGCTGCGGTAGCCACTCAGCAGGGCGATGACGAAGATCGCGCTGAACTTGACGACGTTCGGAAGGTCGTTCGATTGCAGGACGAGGTAGAAGAGCGCCAGCAGGACGCAAAAGGTGGTCGCGTCGCGCAGGAAGCGGTGGAGCGGGCGCTCACGGCCCATGCCTCGGGACAGGTCGACGAAGCTGCTAGCAAAAATGAACCCGCCCATGGAAACCATGACGAGCGTGTGCAGAGCTGTATTCGGAGCGTTGATGGAGAAGCCCGCTGCCGCCACGATCGTCAGCACCGGTGTGATGTAGTGGTCGAGGCTCATCCAGGCGGGGGTGCGGTTTCGCACGTGAAGGAAGACGAGGCCGAGGGTGACGAGGAGCGCCAGGCCGGCCGCTGCCTGCCACACCTGGTTCGTGGACAGCAGCTCGGACTTGAAGGTCAGGCCGATCGCGAACGCCCATGCCGAGAGGAGTCCGAGGTAGCGGGTGCCCAACTGAACCGGACGCGGAGTGGCACGGACTCGCGGTCGTACTTGTTGCCCTGGCCGAAGGGTCGCGGAAGAACTCGCCAGGGCTTCCGACATGGCGGCTAGTCTAGCAGGGAAACGTCCGTTTGGGGCTGGGGAAAGACCGTCATGGCGAGCACCGAATTTGTATTCGAAAACAAATGTTCGACGCGTCGCGACGGGTCTGTGGAAAGTGTGGAAAGGTGAGTTTAGGCGGTGCTGGTTCCCTGCCGTCCGTATTTGTCTTCCAGCCGGACGACGTCATCGATCTCGGGGGTCGACACTTCGAAGAACTCACAGTCCTCCACTCCGATCATCCGGTGTTTGCGTCCCGGGACGATCCGGCGCGACATGCCGGGGGTCAAGCGGTGGGTCTCAAGCTGGCCCCGGTCGTCCTCCAGCTGCAGGTCCATTACGCCGTCGACGACCAGCACGGTTTCGTCCTTCTGCCGGTGGTACTGCAGGCTGAGCATCTCCCCGGCGTTGATGTGAATCACCTTGCCGAGGTATTTGTCCGTGATCGCGAAGCGGTTCTCCCAGCCCCAGGGCTTCTTGACAATTTCAGACAAGCTGGCGTAATCCGAGCTTTTCTTCCAGCGCCGCCAGTAGCTCATCGACCCGCGCCTTCGAGGACGCCTCGCTGTAGACGCGGATCAGCGGTTCGGTCCCGGAAAAGCGAACCAGCACCCAGCTGCCGTCCTCCAGGTAGTACTTGAAGCCGTCATCCGTGCGCGACCGCGCCACCCGTGCTCCGGCGATCTCGGTGGGCGGCTCCTTCTCGAGCCGGCCGTAGAGCTCGGCACGGCGGGCCGCGTACTCCTGCCGGTCGAGGTGCAGGTCATGGCGGGCGTAGAAGTGTGGACCCACCAGCTCGGTCAGGTGATCCATGATCTTGGAGAGCGGCTGGCCGTACTTGACGATCATGTCGGCGAAGGTGATGCCGGAGAGGATGCCGTCGCGCTCCGGGATGTGGCCGCGGAACGCGAAGCCGCCGCTTTCCTCGCCGCCGAGCATGGCGTTGGTCTCCGCCATCTTGGGGCCGATGTACTTGAAACCGACCTTGAGCTCGTGAACCTTCACCCCGAACCGCTCCCCCAGCTTGTCGACCATCGACGTCGAGGTCAGCGAGCGAACCACATCGCCCTTCAGCCCTCGCTTCTCGACCAGGTACATCATCAGCAGCGCCATCACCTGCAGCTGGTTGATGAAGGTGCCGCGTTCGTCGATGATGCCCACCCGGTCCGCGTCGCCGTCGTTGGCGATACAGAGGTCGAAGCCACCCTTTCGCATCCGTTCCATCGCCTGCGGCATCCACTGGGCGATCGGCTCCGGGTGCATGCCGCCAAAGCCCGGGTTGCGTTCGCTGTGGAGCTCCTCAACCGTCGTTTTGCCGCCCGACAGCAGCGCCCTGACGTAGCCCTGACTGGCCCCGTACATCGGTTCATGCAAGATCTTGAGCCCGGCCGCCTTGATCGCGCCGAGGTCGATGAGACGATTGATCTGGGCGGCATAGGCCGGCTGCGGGTCGAAGACCTCGATCTTTCCTTCGCGCTGCGCATCCTCGAAGCGGACCTGGCGGACGCGCCCCCCGCGCTGGACTTTCTCGATTTCCTCCTCGAGCCGGGCGGTGACCTCGGGCGACGCGGAGCCGGCATACTCGGGCTTGTACTTCAGCCCGCTGAAGTAGTAGGGGTTGTGGCTGGCGGTGATGACGAGGCCGCCGCTCGTCGCCTTGTCGAGGATGGCAAAGGTGGCCACCTGCGTCGGCGCCGGGCCGTTGACGACGAAGACCTTGACGCCGTTGGCGGCCAGCACCTGGGCCACCTCGCGGGCGAACAGATCCGACGCAAAGCGCGTGTCGTAACCGACGATGGCCGAGGGGTTCGGGCGGCTGACCAGGTACTGCGCGATGCCTTGCGTGGCAATCCGAACCGACTCATAGGTGAAGTCGTCGGCGATGATGCCCCGCCACCCGTCGGTGCCGAACTTTATCTCCACGGCTCAACTAATGCTACGCGGGCTCGATCAGCTGGCTTTCGCCGACGGCTCGCGGAGGTACGACTCGGGCTTGAGCCCCGCGGCGGCGAGATCGTAGTGGAGCATCTCCCGGATCATTTCCGGGAAGGTGATTTTCGGACGCCAGCCTAGCTTGGCGCGAGCTTTGCTGGGGTCGCCTCGCAGGTCGGGGACTTCCGCCGGACGGAAGTACGCCTGGTCCACCTCGACATGGTCCTGCCAGTCGAGCCCGACCAGCCCGAAGGCCAGTTCCGCCAGCTGCCGGATCGTCCACTGGACGCCAGTGGCGATGACGTAGTCATCGGGCTTGTCCTGCTGCAGCATCAGCCACATGGCCTGGACGTAGTCCTTGGCGTGGCCCCAGTCGCGCTTGGAATCGAGATTCCCGAGCCGGATTTTTGTCGAGCGCTTGGCCACGATGGCGGCGACCCCGCGGGTCACCTTGCGCGTCACGAAGTTCTCGCCACGCCGCGGTGACTCATGATTGAAGAGGATGCCGCTGCAAGCGAACATGTTGTAGGCCTCGCGGTAGTTGACGGTCATCCAGTGCGCGTAGACCTTGGCCACCCCATACGGACTCCGCGGATGAAACGGTGTCTGCTCGTTCTGCGGCGGCGGCGTCGAGCCGAACATCTCGGAGGTCGATGCCTGGTAGAAGCGAGTAGGATGGCCGGTCGCCCGAATCGCTTCGAGCAGCCGCGTGGTCCCCAGCCCATCCGTGTTGCCGGTGTACTCGGGCTGGTCGAACGAGATATGCACCTGGCTCTGGGCGGCAAGATTGTAGATCTCGTCCGGGGCAACCGTCATCACGAGACGGTTGAGACCACCGGAGTCGGTCATGTCGCCGTAGTGAAGTACAAACCGACCGGCATCGTGGTCCGAGGGTGAGGAATGCTCCAGGTGATCGATCCGGCTGCGGTTCATGCTCGAGGAGCGTCGTACCACGCCATGGACCTCGTATCCCTTCTCCAGCAAGAGCTCGGCGAGGTAGGAGCCGTCCTGACCGGTGATGCCGGTGATCAGCGCGCGCTTTGCCACGGCCACAGTCTACAAACGTCAGGGTCGCGGGATTTCCCGCGTGTCACAGGTATTCGGTCTTGCCCATCTGCTTGAGGCGATCGACGATCAGCTTGACGTCCTGGGAGCGGGCCTTCGGACAGATCAGGATGGCGTCGTCGGTCTCGATCACGACCATGTCCTCGAGGCCGACGGCGGCCACCAACTTGTGCGGGGAGTGGATCATGCAGTTCTTCGAGTCGATCAGCACCGAGTCGCCCTCCACGAAGTTGCCCGCCTCGTCCTGCTGCAGGATGTCATGCAGGTCGGCCCAGGATCCCAAATCATGCCACTCGAAGGTCGCGCCCACGACCAACAAGTTCTTCGTCCGCTCCAGCACCGCGTAATCGATCGCCTCGGTCGGCAACGTCTGGTAGACGCGATCGGCCTCATCCTGGCGCCCAGCCCGGCGGGCGTGCCTCACCCGCTCGAGCCCCGCGTACAACTGCGGGGCGTGCTTCGCCATCTCGCCGAAGAGCACGTCGACCGGCCAGCTAAAGAGGCCCAGGTTCCAGAGGTAGGAGCCCGATGCTAAAAAGCCCTCGGCAGTTTTGAGATCAGGCTTTTCCACGAACCGGACCACCCGATACACCGCCGGAGCCTGGTCGCCATCGAGCGGCGGGCCGACCTGGATGTAGCCGAAGGCCGTCGAGGCGTAGGGCGGACGCAAACCCACCGTCACCAGTGAGCGTTTCGACTCCGCCCAGCGCGCCTCGGCGTCGAGCGTTTTCAGGTAGGCGTCCTCGTCGTGACCGAGATAGTGGTCGGCGTGGACGGAGAGCATGATGGCCTGCGGATCGTGTTCCGCGATGGCGAGCGCGGCCAGGCCGAGCGCCGACGCGGTCCCGCGCCGCGCGGGCTCGACAATGAACTGCTCGTCCCGCAGGTGGGGCAGCTGCTCCCGGATGCTCTTCACCTGCGACCGTTCGGTCACGACATAGACGTTCTCGGTCAGACGCGCGACACGCTCGACCGTCGACTGCAGCAAGGATTGACTTCCCTGCAGCGTGAGCAGGTGCTTGGGCGACTTTTCGCGCGAGCGAGGCCAGAGCCGGGTCCCGCTGCCCCCCGCCAGGATCACGATGTGCCGGGCCATCAAGCGGCGCTCCGCTCGTGGCGCCGCCAGTCGTCGAGCGTGTCGCGCAGCATCCGCTCGAGCCCGATGCGCGGGCGCCATCCGGTCAGCCGCTGAAAGCGGCGCGCGTCGCAGACATACACCTCGGCCTCGACCGCGTGCGTGCGCCCGGGATCCACTTCCAGCGTGATCGTGGCGCGTGTCATCTTCAAGAGGAGGGCAACGATCTCGCGGAGCCGTGGCGCAGTGCCTGAGCCGATGTTGTAGACCTCACCCGGCTTGCCCTTCTCCACCGCCAGCAGGTAGGCGCGCACGATGTCACGCACATCCGTGAAGTCGCGCCGCGCCTCGAG